>ENA-USUG01000305-USUG01000305.1-human-gut-metagenome-genome-assembly--contig:-NODE-305-length-79657-cov-11.029907_pt1 | contig 79657 bp, 55 predicted proteins | sample MGYA00250059_ERZ773394 | MGnify/ENA primary metagenome ERZ773394 (study PRJEB29103, sample SAMN06111957) | human gut metagenome | biome: human gut; feature: ankylosing spondylitis patient; material... | reverse complement strand
GAGGACCTTTCCGTCAATACGTCAACGAGGAGGGCAGCGACGGCTACAATCCGAATAACCGCGCGCTTTCGATTTCCGACGCGTTTATCCGTCACGAGGACTTGTTCGTCGGCACCGTCGGCAAGTACGGCTATCACGACGTGTTCGTGCCGATTGACGTGCACCCCTACGTCGACCCGGCTACCGGCAAGAAATACATTTACTTCGCCAACACGCACATGGGCAACAACGTTTACGGCGTGGAGGCGGGCGAGAAGTGGACGGACGACCCCAAGTGGGAAACGCTGACCTACCTCGCGCGCACGGGCTATCAGACGGTGGACGGAAATACGCGCACAGACTATGGCGACGACAACATCAACGAAGGTCCGTACATGTACTACGACGCCGAAACGAAAACGTACTACCTCACGTTCTCGATAAACGGCTATCCCAACAAGATGTACGCCGTGGCGCAGGCAGTGGGCAAGAGCCCGTTAGGTCCCTTCACCAAAATCAACCGCAAGGACGGCGGTCTTATCATTTCGTCGCAGCCCGAATGGGACCACGCTTCCGGCACCGGTCACCACTCGTTCGTCCGCTATGACGGCAAGCTGTACATCGTCTATCACGCGCACTACAACCGTCAGTACGGCGGCAATGGTCAGCGCGGCAGCTGCGTGGACGAAGTGCGTTTCTTCACTCGCCCCGACGGACAGAAACTGATGATTGCCAACGGTCCCAGCTATTCGATTATGCCCAAAATCGGCAGCGACGCGCAGTACAAGAACATCGCCGGCGACGCGACGATTACCGTCACCGAGGGCACGGGCGCGGAGTACCTTAACGACGGGCTCATCGCCTTTACCACCTTCCACAACTATATCGGCGGCTTCGACTTCGACAAGCAAACGACCATTACGCTGAAATTTTCCGACTACCGCGCGATTCGCTCGGTAATGATATTCAACAACAACGACTTAGACACGATGTTCGAGAACGTGTCGAGAATAGAATTCGACTTCGTAAAGACGGACAAGGACGGCAACGAGCAGAAGAGCACCGCGTATATCGCCGACCTCAAATTCGACAAGAATAAGTTTACTACCGCGTGGGACCCCGAGGACAACGACGAAAACTATGCGCGTCCCGGCGGTTCGGTAACCGTCGAGTTCGACGAGCTTAAGGTCAATGAGATCAGAATAACCGTTCCGACCGACAAGCCGGTTCGCATTTCCGAGATTTACGTTCTCGGCAGGTAAGGAGGGAAAATCATGAAAAGAAAAATAATTTCTCTCGTAATAATCCTCACGCTCATGCTGTCCGCGCTCGCGCTGGTCGCCTGCGGCGGCACGTCCGCGGTCAAGCGCGACGACTTGTTCGACGACTACGTCCGCAAGCCCGAAACTCCGCCGGCAGAGCGCAACGCCGACGTCGACGCCGACGAGGGCGTGGTGTTCGACGGCAAGTTCGATGAGGAAATATGGCAGGGGCTCAGCTGGGTGGAAATGACCTCCACGCGCAGCCAGCGCGACGACCGCTACACGATGCCCGACCTCGTGGACTGCACCGTCCGCGCGACTGGCACCATGACCGAAAAGGGCATGTACTACGCGCTGATAACCGACGACCCCGTAAATTGGAACGGCAACGAAACCTCCGACAAGCGCGATTCGTTTATGAAAACGGGCATGTCGGTGTACATCGCCGATTGCTCCTACCGCTCGATTGACGACGGCGCGTTCGAGTTCGGCTTCGCTTCCGACGGCACCTGCATGCTGAGAAAGCGCATGCTGGGCGAATACATGCTCTATCCCGTCATGGGCGTGGGCACGGGCGTGAACGTCGACGGCAAGCTGAACACCGCCGCAACCGGCGGATACAGTATCGAGGTGTTTATACCCTGGAAATCGCTGGGCTACGACTCCAAGCCCGAAGCGATAATGAGCATGTTCACGATAGAGCGCAACGAGTTTGCTCGCGAAAAATCGCCGTTCGTTTGGGAGCTTGTCTGCAAGTCATACGGCGTCAGTTTCGACGCGCCCGGCACCTGGTTCAGGTTTAACGAGGGCGGAAGAGTGATTGCGCCCGAGGGCGATAATTTCGGACACCTCGATTCCAAAACCTACTATTCCGAGGGCTTTGACCTCAGCCACGACAACGGCGACAACCCCTACGTCGATTCCACCGCAGGTCCCGACGCGAAGCTGTACTTCAAGAATTTCAACGAAACGAAGTTCTACGTCGAAACGAAAATCAAAGTCAACGAGATTTATAACGGCGACGAGTTCCCGAAAGCAGGCATGATGTTCATGGGCGAGCCCACCGCCGCAAACGGCGAAACGCACTACCGTTCGGTAATGGCGATGGTGGACGTAAGTAAAGACGCTTCGGTGGTCAAGAATTTTATCTCCACCGAAACGAAAATCGATACTCTTTCGGGCTGGGATTGGCAATCGTCGAAGTCGCTCAACGCAGGCAACGACATGAACGTGCGCCCGGACGACGTCAAAATAGGCGTTTACAGGAACGGCAGCCGCTTCCATTACTTCCTCAACGACGTGTATGTGGGCGAGCGGAGCTACGATTATATCGGCGACGGCACCAAAACGCGCGGCGCGATACTGTCCTTCAACGTGGGCGCGAGGTACTTCGACTACAAATTCCTCACCGGCGAAGCGGCAGTGACGAAAGGCGAGCAGATGATTAAGACCGAGCCCGTCAGCTACAAAATCGACGGCGACGAGTCCGATTGGGCGGAGTATTCGGGGCGCGTGCTCGGTTCCTACGCCTACGACGACAGCGGCAAGGAATTCACCGCAAAGGCAATACTGAAAGATGACGGACTGTTCTTCCTCACCAAGGCTAAGCACGCCGTGTACCTCAAGGGCAGAACGAACGATTGGGCGCATAACACCAGCCTGGAAATAGGGCTCACGACGGACAACGGCAACGGCAGCGTGACGCTGCACGTCACTCCCGACGAAAGCTATATGTGCACCGCGGTTATGAGCACCGCAGACAGCGGAGAAGAGGGCTCGAGCACGCGTTACACCACCGTTACCGAGGGCTTTGTGCTGATTTCCGTGCTCAAATCCTTAAAGGCGGTCACGGACGGCAAGGTGCGCGTGGGGTTCTCGTGGCGCACCGGTACGGGCAAGAAGAACGGCAACGATTGGGATTTGACCGAAAACGACGTCATCAATTCGCTGGGGAGATTAAACGACCAGCCGTATATCTGGTACCAGATGGATACCCCGGCGTGGGAGAAAGGACATCGCAGCTACGTCGACGGCAGCGGCATTACGATGTCGGGCAAAGCTACCGAGCGCGTACTCGACGGCAACGACGACGATTGGGCGAGCTGGAACGGCAAGAAAGCGATTGCTCTCGGCACCAGCTCCGACAGCGGCAAGGGCTTTGTGGCGCGCTTCTACAAGAGCAGCGACGGACTGTACTTCTACGTCAAGGCGCTTCACCGCAAGTACCTTGCTAACGGCAGCGAAGGACACATGATTACCAACTTCGTCATCGAAACGGGCATTACTACCGCCGATAACGACGCGGCTACCGATACCCGTCAGTTCTTCTTTACGCCCGTCGGTTGCATGCGCCAGGGCGACGCCGTGGACTATGTGATGAAAACCACGGGCACCGACGGCAATTACACCACGGTCGTCGAGGGCTTTATCCCCAACGCCGAAATCTACAACACAGACGAAGTGCGTTTCGATAAGTCCACCGGGCTTGCCAAGGACGGCTACGTCCTGCGCCTCGGCGCGGCGTGGAGAACGCGCGGCGACTATATCGAGCACAAGAACAACAATACCGACCAGTATTGGCAGCCTCAGGACGCCAGCGGATATAACGTCTACAAGATGTATTGTCTGACCGCAAACGGTATCGAGGCTCCGCTGGAAACGTTGTAACACGGCGGCTTTACGACAAGTAAGCAGAAAACTTAATGAGGTAAATCGATTGCATTCCCGATGTGCGAGAGTGCAATCGATTTTTGCTTGCCGCAGAATTAAAAAATTTCGTAAAAACGCTTGCATTCCGTGTGACCTTGTGTTATAATAATAACCCGAACGGAGGAAATCCGTCCGAGTATCTGGGTGTAGCGCAGTTCGGTAGCGCGCTTGAATGGGGTTCAAGAGGTCGGAAGTTCAAATCTTCTCACTCAGACCATAAAAACGTCGTCCGGTTGTAATTCGGGGCGGCGTTTTTCTTTTTTGTGTCCGTTTTGCCGCCGTTCGATTGACAGCCCGAGCAAAAAGTTATATACTATTCGTAATCCGTGCGGAAGTGGCTCAATGGTAGAGCGTCGGCTTCCCAAGCCGAATGTTGCGGGTTCGAGCCCCGTCTTCCGCTCCAAAAGATAAAGGAAAGAGCACCTTCGGGTGTTCTTTCCTTTATCTTTTGGAGCGAAACCAAGGGACGAACATTGTTTGCGCAAGCAAACAATGTTCGCGAACCAACGCGAAGCGTTAGTTCCAAAGGACGTATTAAGGTCGGTATTCGCTCCATGCAGGGGATTCCACGTCGCATAATACAGCCCCTTGTCGTTTGGACTGTATTATGCTCCTCTGAATGACGGGGTAGAACGGAGGCCGCTCGTTATATTTTAAATCTAGCGGTTGTTCCATGAATAACGGTGAAACACGGAGGCTGCGCGTTAGGTTTTAAAATAATAACGTGCACTCTCCGTTTAAAACGTCATCCTGAGCGCGCGGCTTTCCGCGCGCGTAAGGAACCCCGACATGGAGCGTATAATCGACTTTATAAAAAAGGTCAAAAACGTTTTTTTAGCATGGGATTATTACGGTCGCGGAATGCCGCTCCCTCATAATGACGTTGTAAAACAAAAGCGGCTTGCTAAATCTAAATTAAAACGTGCATTCTCCGTCTTAAACGTCATTCAGAGGAGCGGACAGAGCCCACGGGTGGGTGATGTTTGCGACGTGGAATCCCCGACGGGAGAAAAGGACTAATCCTTACAATCGTCGAAACCATGTACCAAACGGGAAGGGACCTTGGGCGCGGCTATCGCGAAACGAGCGAGAACGGTCTTGCCAAACTCTACCGCGAGGGCGACGGCGCCTGCGACTAAAGCGTAGGCTAAGGCGCAATCGGCGCGCCGTAATAAACGTCTGAATCGACAAAAAGCAACGTTAAACAATGCGCGCCGCGGCGAGCGCACTATGGCGTGGGTGAAATTTTGTGATAAAAGTTTCACCCCGTTTTTTTACTATTCTCTTGACAATAATTACCCTTGCAGGTAAAATAGTTATCACGATAAGTAATTTTCGGAGGTCGTTATGCTTAAGTTTTCCGAAGAAGTGCACGGGTATATGCGCGCGATACACGGCGGAATCACTAAGATATTGTTCGCGCCGTTCCGCGACGCCGGGCTCACGCCGCCGCAGGCGTTTACGCTCGGTTGCATACGGCAGCTCGGCGACGGGGCGACGGTGGGCGACGTTTGCAGAGAGCTGAAAACGCCGCTGTCGAATACCACCAACATAACGCTCAGATTGGAGAAAACGGGGCTGATTACTCGCCGCCGCGACGAAAACGACCGCCGCAGAGTGGTGCTTGCGGTGACCGACAAGGGCAGAGAGGCGTTTAAGAGAGCGGACGAGGTTTACGAGAAACTTAACGAGCGGATTGACGCGGTGTTCACGCCCGAGGAAAAGGCGAACATACTTGCCGCGCTGAAAATGCTGGAGGAACGAGTGGGCGAGGACGGCGAGCAAGGAGAGAGATTTAATGGAAAAAACTAAACGAAAAACGGTCAAGGCTTATTACCTTAAATATTGGTATCTTATTCTGGCGGCGTTCGTGCTGCTGGTCACCGAAGCGCTGTGCGACCTTCAACTTCCGGACTACATGAAGAACATAGTCAACACGCTGACCGACCTTAACGCCGCGGACAAGACGCGCACGATACTTTACTACGGCGGAATAATGCTGGGCTATGCGGCGGCGACCACCGTGTGCGCCGTTGCCGTGGGGTACATCGCGGCGATTCTCGGCTCGAAAGCATCGCGCGACCTGCGCCGCGATTTGTTCGCGCAAGTGTCCGGGTTTTCGGCTGCCGACGTCGACAGGTTTACGGTGTCGTCGCTTATCACGCGCAGCACCAACGACGTCACGCAAATCCAGAACTTTTCGATTATGCTGGTGCGCATGGTCATGTACGCGCCCGTCATGGCAATCGGCGGAATAATTAAAGCCGTGCGCCTGACCGCCGACATGAGTTACTTGCTGTGGGTAATCGTCGCCGCCGTGGCGGTGGTGCTCATTGCGATTGCCGTGCTTATGGCGATTGTACAGCCGAAATTTATCAGGTTGCAATCGCTGATAGACAAGATCAACGGCGTGGCGCGAGAGGGGCTTAACGGCATGCTTGTCGTGCGCGCATTCAACGCCGAGGGGCGCGAGGAGCGGCGTTTCGACGAGGTGAACCGCGAGCTCACCTCCGTCAACCTCTTCACAAACCGCGTGATGAGCGCGCTTTTCCCCGTGATTAACGTCGCGATGAACGGCGTGTCCGTAGCCGTCGTGTGGATTGCGTCGTACTTTGCCCAAAACGTCACCGACGTAGCCGCGATGATGGCGTTTATGAGCTACGCCGTGCAGATTATTATGTCGTTTATGGTTATTACCATGGTGTTCGTGCTCGCGCCGCGCTCGATTGTTTCGGCTAAACGCGTGGGCGAAGTGCTTAACCGCGAGCCCTCCGTCCGCGACCGCGAGAACGCCGCGGAACTTGTTGCGCCGCGCGGCGAAATCGAGTTCGACAACGTGAGCTTTGCCTACGAGGGTGCGGAAGAGAACGCCATCGAGGGCGTGAGCTTTCGGTGCGCTCCCGGCGAAACCACGGCGATTATAGGCGCGACGGGCAGCGGCAAGTCGACGATAGTAAAGCTCATTCCGAGGCTGTACGACGCGACCGGCGGCAGCGTTAAGCTGGACGGCAGGGACGTGAGCGAGTATACGTTGCGTTCGTTGCGCGAGGCGATTGCGTTCGTGCCGCAGAAAAACCTGCTGTTCTCGGGCACGGTTGCGAGCAATATCAAGCTAAGCGACGAGAAAGCCCGGGACGGCGACGAGCGAATGAAAAACGCAGCGGAAGTGGCGCAGGCGACTGAGTTTATCGTCGGCCGCGACGGCGGCTACGACGGCGACATCGCGCAGAGCGGCGGCAACGTTTCGGGCGGACAAAAGCAGCGGCTCGCGATTGCGAGGGCTCTTTATAAGACCGCGCCCGTGCTCGTTTTCGACGACAGCTTTTCGGCGCTGGACTTTAAGACCGACGCCAAACTTCGCGCCGCGCTCAAGGAGTACGCCGCGAACAAGAACGTGATTATCGTCGCTCAGCGCGTGGGCACGATTATGAACGCCGACAGAATAATAGTGCTCGACGACGGCAAGGTCGTGGGCGAGGGAACTCACCGCGAGCTGATGAAGTCGTGCGCGGTTTACGCCGACATCGCGCGCTCGCAATTATCCGAGGAGGAACTGAAAAATGAGTGAACAACGCAGTATGAATCGTCCTCCGCGCGGTCCTATGGGCGGTCACGGTCCGGGAGGTCCCGGAATGCGCCCGGGCGAAAAAGCCAAGGACTTTAAGGGAACGCTTAAAAAGTTAGTAAGGTATATGCGCCCGTCGCTGTTCGCGATAATCATCTCGCTGGTGTTCGCGGTGGGCTCGGTGGTGCTCACGCTAAATATCCCGGGACTGCTCGGCGACAGCACCGACAAGCTCATCGAGGGCTTTATGCAAAAGCAGATTTACTCCGAGCTTGACAAGACCGTGCGCGACAGCGAAATGCCCTTCGACGGGCTGGCTTCGCTCTCGCGCGGCACGGGAATAAGCACGGTAGACGAGCTGTTTTCCGCGATGAAGGAGAGCGGCGCGATTACCGACGAGCAGGAAACGCAAATCCGCGAAAAATTAGGCAATTACGCCGACGGAGTGCTCGCCATGAGTCTCGCTTCGCCGCCGTCAATCGACGTCGACGCGATTATCGGGCTGCTCACCGTCATATCGGTGCTGATTTTCGTGTCCGCGCTGGTGTCCTACGCGCAGTCGTTTATTCTCGCCGGCGTCGCGCAAAGGACGTCGTACAGGCTGCGCCGCGACATCGACGAGAAGATAAACAGGCTGCCGCTGTCGTACTACGACAAGACTACCAACGGCAACGTGCTGTCCTATCTCACCAACGACGTTGACACCGTGTCCACCACGCTCAATCAAAGCCTGTCGCAGCTCGTCAGCTCGCTTACCACCGTCGTGGGCGTGCTCGCGATGATGATTAAAATCAGCTGGCTGATGTCGGTCGTCGCCGTGGCTATCGTGCCCGTGTCGCTCGTCCTCATTATGCTCGTCGTCAAGTTCAGTCAAAAGTACTTCCGCCGCCAGCAAACCGCGCTCGCCGAAGTCAACGCGCACATCGAGGAAGCGTTTGCCGGCAATTCGGTATTGCAGCTCTACGGCGCGGAGGACGATTCGGTGGATAAGTTCCGCGCGCTCAACGACGAACTCGCCGTCACCGCGCAGAAATCGCAGTTTTTAAGCGGACTGATGATGCCGATTATGAACTTCGTGGGCAATATCGGCTATGTCGCGACCTGCGTGCTGGGCGGAGTGCTCACCGCTTCCGGTACGATTACCGTAGGTAATATTCAGGCGTTCATCACCTATATCCGTCAGTTCAACCAACCGATAGGTCAGCTCGCAAATATCGTCAATACGCTCCAGTCTACCGTTGCCGCCGCCGAGCGCGTGTTCGGCTTTCTGGACGCAGAGGAGATTAAAGAAACGGGCGAAGCTGTGCCCGAAAACGTGCGCGGCGACGTCGAGTTCAGAAACGTCCGCTTCGGCTACGAGCCCGGGCAAATCGTCATCAAGGACTTTTCCTCTGAGGTCAAAGCAGGGCAAAAAATCGCTATCGTGGGTCCCACGGGCGCCGGTAAAACAACTATCGTAAAGCTGTTGATGCGCTTTTACGACCTCAGCGGCGGCGAAATCCTGCTCGACGGCAGGGATATTACCGAGTTCTCGCGAGCCGGGCTCCGCGACAGCATGGGCATGGTGCTTCAGGACACCTGGCTATTCGGCGGCACGATTATGGAGAATATCCGCTACGGCAAGCCCGACGCCACCGACGAGGAAGTTGTCCGCGCGGCTAAGCTCGCTTGCGCCGACCACTTTATCCGCACGCTCGACGGCGGCTACAACTTCGTCATCAGCGAGGACGCCGACAATATTTCTCAGGGACAAAAGCAGCTGCTGACCATCGCTCGCGCACTCCTGTCCGAGCCTCGGGTGCTGATTCTCGACGAGGCGACGTCCTCCGTCGACACTCGTACCGAGCGGCTTATTCAGAGCGCAATGGAAACGCTGATGCAGGGCAGAACAAGCTTTATCATCGCGCACCGACTGTCCACTATCACCGGCGCGGACAAAATTCTGGTGCTAAACGGCGGCGACGTGGTCGAGCAGGGTACCCACGCCGAGCTCATGGCGAAAAAGGGCTTTTACGAGCAACTGTACTCCAGCCAGTTCGCAGGCTAGACGAGGAGGGCTATTGCCTCCGCGGCTTGCGTCCGACCGTTGCCTGGGGAAGAAAAGCCCTAATCGGACGCGAATAAATCGAATCATAAAACCGCAAGCGGCGCATACCGTTTGCGGTTTTTGTCGCGGCAAAATAATAATCTTAAAATTTTTTTGAGAAACCGCGCCAAATTTGTTGCATTATCGTTTTGTTTGTGGTATTATATCTTAGCGGTTTTGCGGCGGCGTAGCTCAGCTGGCTAGAGCATTCGGTTCATACCCGACAGGTCGATAGTTCGAATCTATTCGCCGCCACCAGAAATGGCCCCTTGGTCTAATGGTTAGGACACCACCCTTTCACGGTGGTAATATGGGTTCGAATCCCGTAGGGGTCACCAGGGTGAAACTCACATTTGTCTCAATGATAAATGTGAGTTTTTTCAAACATTTTAGGGCTTTTTAGGCCCTTTTTTGATATTTTCGTTAAAATCGGTTTGGTCAAAAAGTCTCAAACCGATTTTTTAATACAAAAAACGGGTGAGATACAAGCGATATTTTAACTAGGGAGAGAACTACAAAAAGTCGGATTTGATAGGACTAGAACCTAGAAAAAAACAAAAAAATTTTATAAATATGACGTAAACTGTCATATATACTATGATATAATAGAAAAAACATACTGGAGGTTTTTTATGAAAAATATAAGTTTAGGAAAGACAATCCAAACACTGAGAAAGAAAAATAGCAACATAGAGACACAGGAAAAGCTTGCTAGTTTAACAGGATTAGAGAGGCGTGTGATTTCCGAATTAGAACGAGACAAAAGGCTCCCTAAGAAGAAGGAAATTAAAATAATAGCGTCGGTACTTGGCAGCCCAGAACTGGAAGCAAAAGGACTGGAACTTATAGAGTACGAAAGAACGCACCCAGACGTAAAACTTTGTTATGCGGATGACACGCCGTGCTGGAAATGCGGCGAAAAGATGAAAACTGTGTACGGCTTAGTAAACGGGTACCCAATTGACCCAGACAACTTTAATGATGAAATGCTTCAGATAGCAAAGGGCAAAGGCGTCGTTCTTGAAGAAAGAAAGAGTGGGACAACAGGCGAGGTCCACATGGTAAATGTTTGTCCGCATTGCGGAAATTTCCTGGGCCATTTTTATACGCACGATTTATGGTATGAGGAAACAGAAACGATCCAGATTGAGGACATAAAAAAATTTATTATTGAAGATACAAACGAGTGAAGCAAATATAGAATTCCTTGACAAGATTGCGATAATTTGTTATAATGTGTTATATGAAAAATGGGTAGGTGGACGAAATGACTTTTTCAGATAAGGTAAAACACGTGCGTGCAACCCTTATGATAACACAAACAGAACTAGCAGAGAAGTTAGGGGTAGCATACCAAACGGTCAACCGTTGGGAATCCAAGGGGATGGAGCCAAAGTTTTTGCAGATGCAAAGATTTGAAAACTTCTGTAAAGAGAACGGTATTTCTTTTGACGACTAATGGGAAACGCTATGGAACTGATAGATAATAAATCAAAGCTTCTCGGAGACGATCTTAAAAAAGAATTGGCGGCTGGGTCCAGAATAAAAATGGTGGCTTCCTATTTTTCGATTTACGCATTTGAAGCCTTAAAGGAAGAGCTGAGCAACATAGAAGAGCTGCAGTTTATTTTCCCGACCCCTACTTTTGTGGCGCAGGGAATAGCAGATAAAATACCCAAAGAAACACGCGAGTATTATATCCCGAAGCATATGCGCGAGAATTCTTTATACGGGACAGAATTTGAAATAAGGTTACGTAACCAATTAACCCAAAAGGCAGTTGCAAAAGAATGTGCGGACTGGGTGAGAGAAAAGGTAAAATTCAAATCAAACGTTACAAGTGGCGGCTTGCAGAACTTCGTTCAAGTAGATACGCCAGACAAGAAGGTAACATACACGCCTATAACTGGTTTCACTTCCGTAGACTTGGGTTATGAAAAGAGCGATATGCTTTACCAAGGAATAATTAAGAACGACGACCCGTCATATGCTAAGTTTTTCTTTAGCCAGTTCAAAGCAATTTGGGATGACGAGAACAAAGTTGAAGACGTAACACAATCGATAGTAGACTACATTTCTTCGGCCTACAAGGACAACGCGCCAGAGTTCATTTATTTCGTCACACTGTACAATATTTTCAGCGAATTCTTGGACGACATTATGTCGGAAGATTTCCTGCCAAACGAAGGAACAGGATTCCGCAATTCAATAGTCTGGAATAAACTATACCATTTCCAGAAAGATGGAGCAATCGGTGTAATTCAGAAGCTCGAAAAATATAACGGCTGCATACTAGCAGACTCGGTCGGCTTGGGAAAGACGTTCACAGCGCTGGCGGTAATGAAATACTACGCGTCCAGGAACAAGAACATCCTTGTGCTTTCTCCGAAGAAGCTTGCAAGTAACTGGAACAGATACAGAGACAACGTAAAGACGAACCTGTTCTACAAAGACAGGATTCATTTTGACGTGCTATATCACACGGACCTCGGAAGGAAGAAAGGGTTCAGCAATGGCCACGATTTGGCCTTGTTTAACTGGGATAACTACGACCTAATAGTAATCGACGAATCGCACAACTTCCGTAATGCAGACGCATACAGAGACAGAGAAACCAGATACTCGTTCTTGATGAACAAGGTCTTAAAGCCAGGAGTAAAAACGAAAGTATTGATGCTTTCGGCAACGCCCCTGAACAACAGGTTCACCGACCTAAAGAATCAGCTGGCTTTAGCATACGGTGATGATTATGCACTTTTCAACGAGAGACTTGATACAACAAAATCTTTTGAAACAGTTCTCATAAACGCACAAAAAGCGTTCAACGAGTGGTCAAAGCTTCCGAAGGAAGAACGAAAGGCCGCAGATTTAATGCAGCGGCTTGATATTGATTTTTCGATTTTGCTTGACAACGTCACAATCGCCAGAAGTAGAAAGCATATCACCAAATACTATGATATAAGTGAAATAGGCGAATTCCCGACAAGAAGAAAGCCGATATCTTATTATTGCGACATAGCGAAGAAAGAAGACGTGTTAGGCTACAACGATATATTCGAAACGTTGATGAGTTTAACAATGGGCGTGTACGCACCGATGAGCTACGTTTTACCTAGCCGAATTTCGAAGTACGAAGCCTTATACGATACGGAAATTACAGGAAGAGTAACGTTAAAGCAAGCAAACCGTGAAAAGACGCTACAGCGTTTAATGACGATAAACATGCTGAAACGACTCGAATCGTGCGTAGACTCGTTTAGAATAACGTTGAGAAAAATCAAAGACGTTAACCAGGCAACAATGGATGCTATCCGAGAATACGAGAAAGGCATAATACTCGGCAAACAAATGGAGTTTAACCAGGTCGAAGAAGAAGATTTCGACAACGACGATTTTGACGTAACGAATGAAAGCACCCTGGGTAAAGTCAAAATTGATTTCGCAGATATGGACCTTCGCATGTGGAAGACAGACCTGACGAAAGACATCGAAACCCTGGACATGCTATATGATTTTATGTCGTGGGTTACCCCAGAAAAAGACCTGAAACTCCAAAAACTAATAGAAGTAATAGAAGAAAAAATAAACAATCCATTCAACCCAGGCAACAAGAAAGTATTATTGTTCTCGGCTTTTGCGGACACGACGAACTACCTATACGACAACCTGGCTGAAAGACTGAAGAAGAAATACGGAATCAACACAGCAAGAGTTCAAGGATCACAAAGCGGCAACGCGGCGACGATTCCTGGTAACAAAGACACAGATAGATTGCTTTCCATATTTTCGCCAGTATCCAGAGAAAGAGACGAAGCATACGCAGAAGACAAAAATATAAACATAGATTTGTTGATAGCCACGGATTGCGTTTCAGAAGGACAGAACCTTCAGGATTGCGACTTGTGTATCAACTACGATATACACTGGAACCCAGTAAGAATTGTTCAGCGTTTCGGACGTATCGACAGAATTGGAAGCACGAACAAGTTTGTTCAGCTTATTAACTTCTGGCCGAACGTTTCGTTAACGTGCTTTCACACACGCTGTGGTTGTTGCCGAACGTGGCGAGCTGCTATGCGATGGCAAATTTGCTCAGTCAAAAGCAAAACGCTTTTTATCACGACTACAAAATAAACGTATGTGCCGGTGCAGGTGCCGGAATAGGTCTTGACGCATTGCGCCCCGTAATGAGTTCTATGGGGAATCCGCTCGAAACCAAAACAATAACTCTGTCGTGCGGCAAGCTCACCACAGGCGTTACCGTAAGACCGTGGACAGGTATATTTATGCTACGCAATTTAAAATCGCCCGAAACGTATTTCCAGGCGGCTTTCCGCGTTCAATCGCCGTGGGAAATAACCGACGATAATTGCAACCGCCGCATTATGAAACAGGAGTGTTACATATTCGACTTCGCGCTCGATAGAGCATTGCGGCAAATATCGGACTATTCTTGTAGGCTAAACGTGGACGAGAGCAATCCCGAAAAGAAGGTCGCCGAATTCATTTCGTTCTTGCCCGTGCTTGCTTACGACGGTAGGGACGAACTTGCCGCAGTGAATGACGAGGAACGCGTGAATACGAAGAAAGAAACGGAAAGACGAGAAGCGCGGCAGGTTCGCGGTGGAGAAGCCGCCAAGGGAGCGAAGCGACCGCCCTCCCGTAGAAAAAACAAATCAATCGGCACTGATATAATTTCAAATTCATTATAGATGTTCTCGACTTATGCAGAGCTGCAAATTATTATTTTATTTTTGAAATAATAAATCAATTTCTCAGAATATGGATATATCTTGAAAAATTTGCGTTTCTGTGATATAATCAAACGCAGGTGTTTGTCTTATACGGTAAGCGTTTAGATTTACGTATTAAGCAATTTAGTAGTCAAGTTTCGTTTAATGCCGAGCTTGCATAGATAAAATGAAAATCGGTTATAAGCTCAAGGGTTAAACAACTTTTGTATGAAGTAACTTTAAGTGAAGACCCATTGTGGGAATATGTTGCAAGTCTATAACAAAAAAAGCTCCGCGTGAGCCGTTGGGTACGGCGGCGGAGATTTTTTTGCCTTTTTTGCGTGGATTTTATCGTTGTCCGTTGTTATTCGTTGTTATCTGTTTTTTTGTTTAGCGTTTTTGCCTGTTTTCGCACTGAATTTTAGTGCGGCGTTTATTGCTGTCGTTTATTGCGAATACTGCGGAGTTTTAGGCGGATTAGTCGGCGAGCTTATAATCGGCGGAAAATAATTCCAGCGACTGCGAGTTGCCGGGCTTACCGAAAGTTTCCTTGCAGTCCGCGGTCACGGCGGTAATCACATAGACTTTGCCGTCCGCGGACAGGCGCGTGCCCGCTGCGATTTCGTCGTTGCGGAGGTTAAGCACGGTGCCGTCGCCGTCCTTGCGGAAGAGAAGCGAGCCGTCGCGCACAAGCGCGTAACGCGCTTTGCCCGTTTTCACGTCGGTGAATTTCTTTGCTTCCTCCTCGAAAATCGAGTTGAGCGCATTGATTTCCTGCTGAGAGGAAAAGTAATTGCTCACTGTATTCGCCGAATCCTTGACGAACTTTTTGCTCTTGTTCCACAAGTCGCCGAATCCCTTTTTGACGTCCTTCCAGAAACCGCCCTTTTTCTCTTCGGACTCAACCTTTTCGCTCTCTACCGCGTCGACCTCTTTGACTTCCTCCGGGGCTTCGGGAGCGGCGTTTTCGGCTTGCTCCGCGCCGTTATTCGTTTTATTCTCTTCGTCAATCATAATATTATTATCTCCTTTTTCGGAATGATTATCGGTTTCGGACCGATTTTTTCGGGCTCAGTCAAATTATACGCCGCGATTTCCGCTTTGTCAAAGCTTTGCGGCGTTCTCGCCGTAAATTCGCCTTTTCGGGCGGCATTTCGGCGGCGTTGGGCGAAAAGTATTGACATTATCGCGAAAATGGTTTATTATATGCGTGTAAACAGCGACTTTAACTCATGGGAGAAAGAATGAAAAACACCGAAAACGAGATTTTGTTTCGCAAAAGGCTGGCGCATTTCGGCGCGATAACCGCCAAGCTGTCCATAGTCTCAACGGCGTTCGTCGTCGTGGTGAGCGCAGGATTGATTCTGCATCAGATGACGTCGGCGATTTTGCTTATGCTGTGGTTCACGGTGACTATATGCACGGTGGGACTGCTGCTTCTTAACCCCGTGTGGCGCGGCGCGCCGGGGCGGATTATCGGGTCGCTGGATTTCGTCGCCTCGCTGTTCGCCAAGCTTTACTCCGCGTTCTGGCCGCTGGCGATAATCGCGATAGTGTGCGCGGCGTTGTCGATTGTGCTGGGACTGATTGAATCGGACAAAAAGCCGACGGGGCGCATAGTCCTGTGCGTGATTTCCGCCGTCGTTGCCGTGATAACGATGATAGCGACAGGGGGAGCGGCGCAATGAACAGGCTGATTATAAGATACGCCGGCTACTCGGCGAACAAAGCCCTCGTCACAGTCGACGGGCAGAAATTAAAGTATGACAAAAACGGCGCGTGCGCCTTTGAAACGCAGAAGTCCGCGGTGACGGTGCGCGTGTTCAACGTGCTCGAAGCCTCTCGGCGGACGTATTACCTGTGGTCGCTTTTGTACTTTTTCATAAGCTTTTTCGGCATCTTCGACAGCTATCGCGACTACTCGTGCCGAACGGTCGACGCGGAGTTTATCGTCAGGATTTCGGGCGAAACGCGGCTGACGATAAGGAATCGAGCGTTTAACAAAAAAGGCGAGAGCGAAGCTGTGACGGTCGAGTGCGACGGCGATTACGAAACCGTGCGGAACGTGCAGCACGTCGACGTTGCCGCAAAAAGGCGGACGCGCATAATGACGGCGGTGAGAATAGTATTGTTTATAGGCGTTATCGCGCTCGTTGCGGCGGTCGCTAGCATGCTGTAATATCTTAAAATAAAGGAGCGATAAAATGAGGTTTTTGGTAAAGAACAAGATAATGACGTTGGGCGGCTCGTCGTTCGTCACGGACGAGCAGGGCAACAAGCTCTTTAAGATTAAGGGCAAGATTTTTTCGCCCACGCACAAGAAAATCGTGTGCGACCCGAGCGGCAACAAGCTGTTTGTCGTGCGCAACAAGTTCTGGCACTTTTTCCGTAGGTCGGCGTTCGTCATCGGCGCGGACGGCGAAAAGCTGCTGAAAATCACCAAGAAATTCTGGACGAATCATTTTCTGGTGGACAACTACGATTCGGAAATAGTCATCGACGGCACCTGGGTGGGGTGGAATCTCGACGTGGTGAGAGAGGGCAAACTCGCCGGTAAGATAAGCCGCAACCTGACCCTCGTCCGCGACTCGTTCCAGGTGGACAGCGCCGCCGACGAGTACAACGCGCTGCTCGCATCCATAGTAATCGCAATCGACAACATTTTCGACGCGAGCAAACCGAGAAACTGACGTAGAATAAACGGATACAAAATCAAAGGTCCGCAGACGGAAAATCGTCTGTGGACCTTTTTGCCGCGACTTTACAAAAATTTTACATTTATTTTACAATGACTTTATGAGTCTACGAAAAACAGAGGAAGCTGCGGCATAAATTTTACAATAGGGCGGCGCGAGCGTTGACTTAAACCGAGTTTAAGAGTATAATTAAAATGCGGTGAAGCGGCTTATGCCGCCGCACGGGTTTTAGGTCAAGAGAGATTAAAGAGTTAGGAGACTGAAAGAGTAATGGAAATTTTGACGTGTATAATGATGCTTCTCGCCGGTTGCGGCGTCTTTATGATAGGCATGAAGATGATGAGCGACGGTTTGGAGCGCAGCGCCGGCAAGGAGATGAAAAAGCTGTTCAATCATCTCACGGGCAACCGTTTCGCAGGCGTAGGCATAGGCGCGCTGGTGACGGTCATCGTCAACAGCTCGTCGGCGTCCACCGTTATGGCGATAGGACTTGTCAACGCCGGCGTAATCACGCTGACGCAAGCCGCGTCGATAATCATGGGCGCGAACATCGGAACGACGCTTTCCGGCTTCGTGATTTCGCTGTCGTCGCTGAACATAAACCTTTACGCCTCGCTGCTCGCCTTCGTCGGCATCATGATGACGTTCTTCAACAACGACAACGTCAAGAAAACAGGCGGCATACTGTGCGGTCTGGGTCTTATGTTCGTGGGACTCGAGTCCATGGGCAGCGCGTTTTCGGGCGAATCGGCGATTATCGATTCGGTCAAGCACGCGTTCGAGGTCGTTGACTTTCCGCTTCTTCTGATACTTATCGGCATGGCGTTTACCGCGATTATTCAGAGCTCGACCGCGACTACCGGTCTTGTAATAATAATGGTGGGAGCGGGAGCGATGCGCGTCGACAGCGGCTTGTTCGTCATTCTCGGTACCAATATCGGCACCTGCGTGACGGCGATAATCGCGTCGATAGGCACGAGCACCAATTCGAGAAGAACGGCGTTCTTTCACCTTTTGTTCAATGTCGTGGGAACGATTGTGTTCACCGTGATTATCTGGATTTTCCGCAACCAAGTGGTGTGGATTCTCTCGCACCTCGGCGGGCCGCAGTGGCAGATTGCCTGGTTCCACTTCGCGTTCAACCTCATAACCACCGCGATGTTGCTGCCGTTTATCAAGCAGTTCGTGAAAGTTACGGAGTTCGTTGTGCGTGACAAGCCCACGAAGAAAGAGGACGATTTCCGCTTTCGCTACATTGACGACCGCCTGCTTTCCACTCCGCCGATTGCCGTGGCGCAGGTGCAAAAGGAGATTATGTACGCCTCCGAGCTTGCCAAGGAAAACCTCGAGCTGTCGGTGGGCGCGCTCATCAAGGGCGATTACATAAACCGTCAGAAGCTGGAGAAAAACGAGTCTCACATCAACCGCATTTATCACGGAGTGGTGGCGTACCTCATAAAGCTTGCTTCGACGAGTCTGTCCGAGCACGACGAAAAACTTGTGGGCGCGTACCACCACGTTATCAGCGACCTCGAGAGAATAGGCGACCACGCCGAGAACTTTGCCGAGCAAGCCGAGGAAATGCAAAAGGAAAACGTGACGTTCTCCGACGCAGCCAACGCCGAGCTTCTGCAAATGTACAACAAGATTATGAACATGTACGACCTCAGTCTGCATGCGTTCGAGCACCGCGACTACGTCGTGCTCAGCCGCATTTCCGCGATTGAGAACGAAGTCGACGAAATGAAAGACGATCTCGGCGTCAGTCACATCGAGCGGCTTAACCGCGGCGATTGCGCGGTGGAGCGCGGCACCTATTTCTTCGCGCTGATTTCCGCGATGGAGAGAATAGCCGACCACTTAGTCAACGTGGCTTACTCGATAAAGAACCCCACGGGCTCGCAGTCGCATAGACCCGAGCTCAACGAGGTTTCCTACTAATCGGCATATAGTCAGCTCAAACGAGCGACAGGAGGAAACAAATGATTTACGTTTTGGGCAGTATCAATATGGACATGGTGGCGAGAGTGCCGCGCATGCCCGTGGGCGGCGAAACGCTGACCGCGGACAAGTATTACGTCAATCCCGGCGGCAAGGGCGCCAATCAGGCGGTGGCGATTGCCAAGCTCGGCGGCAAGGTGGCGATGATAGGCAAAGTGGGCTCGGACGAAACGGGCGACGCGCTGAAAAACAACCTCAAAGCAATGGGCGTGGACGAGAGTATGGTCACTCGCGCGGACGTCCCGAGCGGCATAGCGATGATTATCGTCGAGGGCGGCGAAAACCGCATTATTCTCTACAAGGGCGCAAACCACTCCGTGACCAAAGCGGACGTGGACGAGGGACTTAAAAACGCGAAGCCCGGCGACGCGCTTGTCATGCAGCTGGAGATTCCGCTCGAAACGGTGACTTACGCCGCAGCCGTAGCCAAACAAAAGGGCATGCTGGTGCTGCTTAACCCTGCGCCTTCCGTGCCGCTCGGCGAGGAATTACTGAAAAACGTCGATATTATCGCGCCCAACGAAACCGAAACGGAAATTCTGACGGGCGTCGGCCTCGACAGCGACGTGCACATCGCGCTCGCAGTCAAGAAACTGTATCAGCTCGGCGTAAAGCGCGTGATTATCACCATGGGCAGCCGCGGTTCGATTGTTGCCGAGGGGCAGACGATTACGCCCGTCGAACCCAGGAAAGTCAAGGCGGTGGACACGACTTCCGCCGGCGACACGTTCGTGGGCGCGACGGTGCTGCGGTACCTTGACGGCGACACGCTGGAAGACGCGGCGAGATTCGCGTCGGTCGCATCGTCGATTACGGTCACGAGAGAGGGCGCGGCTCAAAGCATACCTACGTTAGACGAAGTAAAGAAGGTCATCGAAAGCGAAAAATGAAGAAAGTAGAAACTCACCTGCACACCAGTCCCGTCAGTTGCTGTTCGCAACTCACCGCCGAAGCCGCCGCCGAAAAGTATCGTAAGTGCGGATTCGACGCGGTAATGCTCACGAATCATTATTCGCGCGCGTATATTGAACGCACGCCCGCCACGGAAAAAGAATGGCTCGACCGTTTTATCGAGGGCTATTACGAAATGAAGAAAGAGTGCGAAAAGCGCGGCATGGAAGCGTGGCTGGGCGCCGAGGTTACGCTGTTCGCGCCGTATACGCAGTACGAACGCGACCGCTATCCCATGGACGTACTAGAGAAAAACTTTGCCGACTATATCCTCGTGGGCGTGACTGAAAAATTTTTGCGCGAAACGCCCATGCTGTGCGACCTCGACCTTAAAACCCTGCACGCGATATGCCGCGAGCATAACGTTTTGCTAATTCAGGCGCACCCGTTCCGCACCGAACAGAACCATTCGCCCAAGCCCCCGGAGGACGTGGACGGATATGAAATCAACGGTTGCGTGGGCTTTAAGACGACCTGCGAAAAGGAAGTGTTGGAGCTTGCCGCGGCGCATAACCTCGTCGTGACCTGCGGCGGCGACACGCATTACGACTGGCACAAGCTGAGGAGCGCGACCTTCGTCCCCGACGAAATCCACGACAGCGTGGGCTTTGCCGAGTACCTGAGAAAAGTGCGAGTGCCTAAGTATTCGCTGACCGAAACCGACGAGTTCGCCGCGCCGAGCGAAAGCGAGTAAATCGCCCGTCCGCAAAATAACGTTTGACATATTTGGCGGATAGAAGTATAATTAAGGAAAAAGCTCGCCGAAAATACGGCGCAACGGAGAAAAATATGGATATTTTAGCTGAAATCAACGAAATCGCCAACGAGTATGTGGGCGACGTAAACCTCAAGCTCGACGACACGTTCGACTCGCTCGACTTCGACTCGCTCGACGTGGTGCAAATCGCCATGGCAGTGGAGAAAAAGTACGGCATCAAGTTCCCCGACAAAATCGAGGCTAAGACAGTGGGCGACCTCGTGAAAATGGTGGAAGAGTTGACGAAATGAGGCTTCCCTCGGAAATAAGAGAAAGAATGAACGACGCAATCGACAACGGTTACGCCGTTTTTCAGCGCAAGCTCACGCCCACTTCCTACAAAATCGAGGGAATACGCCTGCCGACTTTGCGCGCGCTCGTTAAAGAAGTCGGGGAAGAGGGCAGAGCGGCTATACTTGCCGCCACCGAGCTTACCACGTTCGAGGAAGTGCTTGTCTACGGCTTTGCGGCAGGGTACGTCGGTGACGCCACTGAGCTGATGGCGCGCATAGACTTTATGCTGCCGTTGTTCGATAATTGGGCGCACGTCGATACGATTACCTCATCGCTTAAAACGATAAAGAAGCGTCGCGAGGAGTTTCTTTATAAGTACGAGCCGCTTAAGCGCGACGAGGCGGTTTTCTCGCGCAGGTTTTTGGCGGTGATGCTGCTCGACCATTTCATGACGGACGAGTATTTCGACCGCGTTATCGGGATTTATCGCGAGATAACGCCGGGCGATTATTACGCCGACATGGCGGTGGCGTGGGGGCTCAGCGTGCTGCTCGTCAAAAACTTTGAAAAGACGTTCGCGGCGCTGTCGGGCGGCGATTTTACCCCGTGGATAAAGCAAAAGACGGCGCAGAAGGCAATCGAGTCTTGGAGGATAAGCGCGGAAAACAAGGCGCGGCTTCGCGAGCTGAAGCGCGGATAAAATCGGAAAAACGGTAAAGATTTGCGCCCGATAAGCATAAGTATAACTAAAAATGCGTTAAAACCCTTGATTTTTCCGAATTTCTATGATATAATCTTGCACAAGGTAGAATTCTTGCAATGACAACTCAAAGCGACAATCAAGGCGACGTTCCCTTACGAGGGTGCGTTGCGGTAAATAAACTTAACGAGGGTACGACTTTTTAAGCGGCGTTTTTTGCGCTGCGTTTTTTCGTTGTAAAATCATAATTCGCCTTTCGGAGTAAATTCAAATTATATGGACGGGTCACAAATAGGCATACTAATCGCTATTATCGTTTGCGTACTTTTTTCCGGTTATTTTTCCGGCGCGGAAATGGCTTTCACGTCGATCAACAAAATAAGGCTTCTCAACATGTCGCAGGAGGGCAACAAGCGCGCCGACGCCGTGTTGAAGCTTAACGAAAAATTTGACAAGCTGCTCTCGACCATACTCGTCGGCAACAACATCGTCAACATTCTCAGCGCGTCGCTCAGCACGGTGTTTTTCAGCAAGCTGATTACCTCCGACGCAGGGCTCGCGACCACGGTTTCCACGATAGTCATGACCGTCACGGTGCTGATATTCGGCGAAATCACCCCCAAGCTGTTCGCCAAGGAAAACCCCGAAAAGTTCGCCATGATTTTCTATCCGTTGCTGCGCGCGCTCATGTTCGTGCTCACGCCGATTAACGTGATTTTCAGCGGCTGGAAGTGGCTGCTCAGAAAGATATTCAAGTTCAAAAAGTCCTCGACCGTCACCGAGGGCGAGCTTTTGACAATCGTCGAAACCGCCGAGAACGAGGGCGAGCTTAAGGAGCACGAATCCCAGCTTATCCGCTCGGCAATCGAGTTCGAGGATTTGGACGTCAAGGACGTCATGATTCCGAGGGTCAACGTCGTTGCGGTTGAGGAAACCGCCAGCATGGAGTCGATTTACGAAAAACTGACCGAAAACGGCTTTTCGCGCATGCCGGTGTACAGCGGCTCTATCGACCAGATTGTGGGCATAATCCACGAAAAAGACTTCTACGCGCTCATGCACGACGGCGGCAAGTCGATTAAGGGCATTATTCAGAGCAGCGTGTGCGTTTCTCCGTCGATGAAAATTTCCACGGTGCTGCGCATGCTTCAGAAAGAAAAAGTGCATATGGCTATCGTCGTCGACGAGTTCGGCGGCACCGAGGGCATAGTCACGCTCGAGGACATTATCGAGGAGCTTGTGGGCGAGATTTACGACGAGCACGACGAGGTGGAAGTGCTGTTCAGAAAGGTTGCGGATAATACCTATATCGTTTCGGGCAACGAGAACGTCGAGGACATGTACGAGGACCTCAAGCTCCCCACGCCGCAGGACATCGACGCCACTACCGTTTCGGGCTACGTCACCGAGCTCATGGATAAAATCCCCGAAGCCGGCGAAAAGGTAGAAGTCGACGACATCGAAATCGAAGTCACCAAGGCGAGCGCAAAGCACGTTCAGGAGGTCAAGGTCACCGTCAAGGAAAAAACCGAGGACGACGAGGATAAGGATAAATCCCCGTTCCGCCGCCACCGCGACGACGAGGACGAGGATAAGGGCGACAAGGACTAGCCGCGCGTAATCGAGGAATTACGCAAGAATAGCGTTAAGGAATGTTATAAACGAAGCAGCCGGGCAATACCGTCCGGCTGTTTTTTGTTATGGGTGGGTAAGGCTAAGACTTCGCTCCATGCCGGGGGGGGAAAGGACTAATCATATAATTTATTTAATATGTAGGGGCAGTTGATGCGGATAAACACAGTAAATCGCATTCGTTCTGGTTGGCTTTATCTCTTGGTTCCGAATTAAAAAGTACTCGCTTAAAATAAGTGAGTACTTCTCGGTATAATTTTCCGTTTGTTGTCAGCTTCCCTAGTGCTCGAATTGCGAGTTGTAGAGGTTGGCGTAGAAGCCGCCTTTTTCGAGGAGCTCGCGGTGCGTGCCCTTTTCGATGACGTTGCCCTTGTTCATGACGAGGATGAGGTCGGCGTTCTTTATTGTGGACAGGCGGTGAGCGACGATAAACGAAGTCTTGTTCTGCATAAGCTTTTCAAACGCCTGCTGGATTTTGATTTCGGTACGGGTATCGATTGACGAGGTTGCTTCGTCTAAGATCAGCATCGGCGGATGGGTGAGCATCACGCGCGCAATGCACAACAGCTGCTTTTGCCCCTGCGAAATATTGCTGCCGTCGCCCTCGAGCACGGTGTCGTAGCCGTGTTCGAGTCGCATGATGAAGCTGTGAATGTGCGCAGCCTTAGCCGCGGCGACGATTTCCTCTTCGGTGGCGTCGGGCTTACCGAACGCAATGTTTTCGCGGACGGTGCCTTTTTTGAGCCAGGTGTCTTGCAGCACCATGCCGTAGGAGAGGCGGAGCGAGCGGCGCGTTACGCCCGTAATGTCCTCGCCCTCGACGCGGATTACGCCGCTGCCGGGGTCGTAAAAACGCATGAGAAGGTTAATGAGCGTAGTCTTGCCGCAGCCCGTGGGACCCACGATAGCCACGCGCTGACCGCTCCTAACCGACAGCGAGAAGCCCTGAATGAGCGGCTTGTCGGGAACGTAGGAAAAGTAAACGTCGTCGATTTCGATATTGCCGTGCGCGTTGGTAAGCTCGGGCAGCCCCTCGTCGGAGCTCTGTACGGGCGCTTCCAGAAGCTCGAACACGCGGTTTGCGGCTGCGGTAGCGGTCTGGAGTTCGGTGACTACGCCGGTGATTTCGTTGAAAGGTTTGGTGTACTGATTGGCGTAGGAGAGGAAGCAGGACAGTCCGCCTACGGTGAACGCGCTCATGCCGAGCACGCCCTCGCCGCGGATTACCAGAAACGCGCCGAGCACGCACACCGCGACGTACACGACGTTGTTGACAAAGCGCGTGCAGGGGTTGACCATCGCCGAGTAGAAGGCGGCGTTCTGACCCCACACCTTGAGTTCGCCGTTGATGTCCGAGAAGCGTTTTTCCGCGCGTTTTTCATAGCCGAACAGCTTGACTACGCGCTGATTGGACAGCATTTCGGTGACGAGCCCCGAGAGCTCGCCGCGCTTTTTCGCCTGCATTGCGAACATATTGTGGCAGCCCTTGGCGATAAAGTACGCCACGAACAGCGACAGCGGAGTAATCAACACCACGACGAGAGCAATCAGCCAGTTGACCGACAGCATGAACGCGAGCGTGCCGACTATCGTGACAACGCCGCTGAACAGCTGCGAGAAGCCCTGAATCAGTCCGTCGGAAATCTGGTCGATGTCGCTGCCCACTCTCGACATGAGGTCGCCGTGCGAGCGGCTGTCGATGTAGCCGAGCGGCACGTCGCTAAGTTTGTCGAAAGCGTAGGTTCTCAGGTCGCGTATCGTGCGGAATGAAGCGAAGTTGATACATATCGACGAGAGGTACTGAAACAGTATCGCCGCGGCAATCAGTCCGCCCAGAATCCCGGCGTTCTTGAAGATTACGCCGAAGTCCACGTTGTTTTCGCCGATAATGTAGTCGACGGTTCTGCCGATTATCACGGGCGCGAGCAAGGTCGCCGCGATTTGGATTACCGAGCACAGGAGCGCGACGAGAATGACGGGAACGTAGGGGCGAGCGTACTTTAAAAGACGTTTAATCGCCGCGCCGTCCGTTCTCTTGTCCTTGGTTTTTACGATTTTTGCGGAGGTTTTCATTGTTTCAGCTCCTCCTCTTTGTTTTGCGACAGGCATATTTCTCTGTAAACCTCGCACGAGTCAATCAGCTGCTCGTGCTTGCCGGCGCCCGCGATTTTGCCGTCGTCCAGCACGACTATGAGGTCGCAGTGTTTGACGGCGGTGGCGCGTTGAGAAACGGTGACGGTAGTCAAGCCCTCGTCGCGGCTCATTGCGCCCAGAGCTTTCCGCAAACGCGCGTCGGTGGCAAAGTCCAGCGCGGACGAGCTGTCGTCGAGAATGAGAATATCGGGAGCGGACACGAGCGCACGGGCAATCGTGAGCCGTTGCCGTTGTCCACCCGAAAGGTTTTTGCCGTCCTGGGCGATTTGGTAGTCGAGCCCCCCAGGGAGCGCGTAAACGAACTCCGCCGCCTGAGCGGTTTCCAGCGCGCGGCGGATTTCCTCGTCGGTCGCGTCCTCCTTGCCCCAGCGCATATTGTCGCGGACGGAGCCCTGAAACAGCACCGCTTTTTGCGGCACCACGCCGAAAATCGAAGAGAGCTCGGCGTTCGTATAGGTTTTGACGTCGTTGCCGAACACCCTCAGCGAGCCGCTTCCCACGTCGTATAGTCGCGGCAAAAGGCTGACGAGCGTGGTTTTTCCGCTGCCCGTGCCGCCCAAAATGCCCACGCTGTCGCCGCGGTTGACCGTCATCGAAACATGTTCGAGAGAGGGAGAAGTGGCGGAAGAGTAGGTGAACGAAACGTCGCTAAGCTCGATTGCCGGAGCCGAGTAGTCGGCGGTTGCGCCTTCACCCTCGGTCATCGACGAGGACACGGCGAGCACTTCGTTGATTCGCGCCGCCGAAGCCGAAGCTTTGGTGAACGTGACCAGAAGATTGGCGAACACGACAAGCGCGTTGAGTATCTGCGTCATGTAGTTGATTAAGGCGATTACCTCGCCCTGAGTGAGAGTGCCGTAGTAGACGGTTTTGCCGCCGAAGTACAGCACCGCGATAATGCCGAGGTTGAGCACCGCGTAGGTCAGCGGATTCAGAAGCGCCGACAGCGCGCTCACGCGGATAGAGGACGAGGACAGGCTTTCGGCGGCTGCGGAAAACGCGGACTTTTCGCGCTCCTCCGCGCCGAACGCGCGCACAACTCTCGCGCCCGACAGGTTTTCTTTCGTCAGCCTCGTCACGTCGTCGAGCTTGGACTGCACGGTCTTGTATTTCGGCAGAGTGCGCGACATGATAATCCACAGCACCGCGCCGATGACCAGCGTCACCGCGACGAAGATGAGCGACAGCTTTATATCGATCAGCATAGCCATGACGATTGCGCCCACGACGATAAACGGCGCGCGGAGAATCAGGCGGATAAACATCGCCACGCCCTGCTGCGCCTGATTCACGTCGGCGGTGAGGCGCGTAATCAGCGAAGTTGTGGAGAAGCGGTCGAGCTCGGTGTAGGAGAACGTATTGACGTGGCGGTACAGTTCGCGGCGCAGGTTGGTGCCGAAGCCCAGCGACGCGCGCGAGGCGAAGAACTGCGCGGTGAGCGCGAAGCCCAGCCCGAACACTCCCAGCCCCAGCACGATAAGTCCGCCCGTCACGAGCCCGGAGTAATCGCCGTTTTGTCCCATGGGGATAGCGGTGTCGATAATCCAGGCGACCACGAGCGGCGTGATGAGCTCGAAGACGGCTTCCAGCAGCTTGAATAGCGGTCCCGAAATCGTCTTGAACCAATAGCCTTTGAGATATTTTATCAGTTTCAGCATAGATTAAGTCCCATAAAGTATAGTTCGCGCACGCGCGCGCATATATTCTAGCACATCCCGGCGGCTTAGTAAACACAATTCTGCGCATTTGTGCGATTTTATTTGAGTCAACAGCCGCAAAAAGCGTCACGAAAGGACAGAATTTATTGATTTTTGCGCGCGAGCGGCGGTAAACGGTTGACTTTTTCCGCGAGAATGGTATTATTATCCGGTAGCAAACGAGCGGCAGCGGTTTTTACGCGCCTTAGGAGAGATTATGAACGAAAAAGAGCTGGAAGTATTGATTAAGAGCTTTGCCGTCGGCGGCACGGCTAAGTCCGTTCGTCCCTACGGCGACGGGCACATCAACGACACTTACCTCGTCGAAACCGACGACAAAAAGTATATTCTTCAGCGCATCAACGATTCGATTTTCTGCGACGTCGACACGCTTATGAGCAACATCGTCAAGGTGCTCGCCCACGCGAAGAAGAACATCGCGGCAGAGGGCGGCGATCCCGACCGCGAAACGATGACGCTTATCCCCACGACGGACGGCAAGCCGTACCTTCGCGCGGACGGCGGCTGCTGGCGCGTGTACCTGTACATCGACAACACCGTTTCGCTCAACCTCGCGCGCAGCGACGAGGACTTTTACGAGAGCGGCGCGGCGTTCGGCAAGTTCGCGCGCATGCTCGACGGCTTCGACGTGGACGAAATCCGCGACGTTATCCCCGATTTTCACAACACGGTATCGCGTTATCGCGACTTTATCGCCGCGGCGGAAACGGACAAGGCAGGGAGAAAGGCGAACTGCGAGGACGAAATCGCGTTCGTGACGAGCCACGACTACCTCGCCCCGAAAATCGTAGATATGCTCGGTAGCGGCAAGATTCCCAAAAGAGTGACGCACAACGATACCAAGCTCAACAACGTGCTGCTGGACGCAACCACGGGAAAGGCTGTCGCGGTAATCGACCTCGACACCGTTATGGGCGGCTCCGTCGTGTACGACTTCGGCGACTCGGTGCGCTTCGGCTGTTCCACCGCGCTCGAGGACGAGGCGAATTTGAGCAAAGTGCATTTCTCGATGCGGCTGTTCGACGTGTATTCGCGCGGCTTTATCGGCGCGATGAAAGGCGTGATTACCCCTGCCGAAGTGGACGCGCTTCCGCTCGGCTCGGTGATGATGACCTACGAGTGCGGCATGCGCTTCCTCGCCGATTACCTCTCGGGCGACACCTACTTCAAGGTCGCAAAGCCTGACCACAACCTCATCCGTTGCCGCACGCAGTTCCGACTCGTGGAAGAAATGCTCGGTAGCTACGACAAAATGCTGGCAGTCGTGAGAAAATACGCCGAGTAATCTCAGGGCGTTCGCAGGCGATATTACATACTATGATATGAAACGCAAGGCTCGCAGGGCACAAAGCCCCTCGCGAGCTTTTGTTATTTTAAGGCATATTGTGTAATAATTCTATGCCATATTCTGTAAATTTAACGCCGCCGAATGTTAAATCGGTAAAGAATTACTTATTGACGGAAAATCGTTGGCGATTTTGCGATTTCGGGGTATAATATGTTTGTCGCGGAAGGGCTTGCGGCGAGACGCCGCCGATTTTCGGCGAGAAAAACAATCGAAAAGGAGAGTAAAATTATGAGAATGGTGCTCAACGAAACGAGCTACTTCGGCGCAGGTTGCAGAAAGGAAATCAAGGGCGAGCTGGCGAGAAGGGGCTATAAAAAGGCGTTCGTGGTGTCCGACCGCGACCTCGTGAAGTTCGGCGTGGCGAAGATGGTCACCGACGAGCTGGACGAAGCGGGCGTGGCTTACGTCGTTTTCGACGAGGTAAAGGCTAACCCCACGATTCACAACGTGCAGACGGGCTTCGGCAAATTCAAGGCGTTCGCGCCCGACGTAATCATCGCTATCGGCGGCGGCTCGGTAATCGATACGGCAAAGGCTATCGGCATTATCGCGACCAATCCCGATTTCTACGACGTGCGCTCGCTGGAGGGCGTTGCCGACACCAAACATAAGGCGTTCCCGATTATGGCGTTCGCAACCACTTCCGGCACGGCGGCAGAAGTCACGATTAACTACGTCATAACCGACGAGGAAGCAGGCAGAAAGCTTGTTTGCGTCGACCCCCACGATATTCCCGTAGTCGCGTTCAACGACGCCGAAATGATGACCAGCATGCCCAAGGGCTTGACCGCGGCTACCGGTATGGACGCGCTCACGCACGCAATCGAGGGCTATATCACCAAGGGCGCGCACGCGCTTTCCGACCTTCTGTGCTGGAACAGTATCAAAATGATTGCCGAAAACCTTGCAACAGCTACTTTCGACGGCAAGAATGCCGAGGCTCGCGAGGGCATGGCTATGGGCAGCTACGTTGCGGGTATGGCGTTCTCCAATGTGGGACTCGGCATCGTTCACTCGATGGCGCATCCGCTCGGTGCACGCTATGACATCGCTCACGGCGTGGCAAACGCGCTGCTCCTGCCGTTCGTAATGGAGTACAATATGTCCGCCGCAATGAAGAAGTACGGCGACATCGCAAGGGCTATGGGCGTCAGGACCGAGGGCTTGACCGAGGAGCAAGCCGCGCTCGCCGCTATCGACGCCGTGCGCACGCTTTCCAAGGCTATCGGCATTCCGCAGCGACTCGGCGAAATCGGCATCAAGGAAGAGCAGTTGCCGCAACTCGCCGCCGACGCGCTCATCGACCCCTGCACCGGCGGCAATCCCAAGGACGTAACAGTCGAGGATATTCTCGCCATCTATAAAAAGGCGCTGTAACCTCGCATAGGTTACGCCCTTACAACTTTAAGTGAATAAAACAAAACCGCTTGCGACTATACGGTCAGTAGCAGGCGGTTTTTTGCTGTTCATGGGGGGGTAGTGATGCTAATCTTGCAATGGGTAATATTTTCGTGTTGTGCTTAAAAGCGAAACGCGGCTATCGGTGTATTTTAATAGCCTTCCGCCGAGTGGGGGCTATTTTTTCGACTTTTGATTTTATAATAACGAAAAATTAGTCCAGCTCGAGAATGTCGGGAGAGAAGAGCGCGTCGTCGAAAAATTCGCCCACGGTTACGTCCAACGCTTCGGTCAGCTTCATCACAACCGCGACGGTAGGGCTTTTCGTGTGTCCGCGATACAGGTTCTGGAGCGTGGAAACGGGCAAACCTGCGTCCGCGGCAAGCCTGTAGAGGCTGATTCCGCGTCGTGTCAGATAAAAATCTATTCTTTTCGCGATTGCTTCGCCCACAGTCATCGCCGTTTTTCCTCGCTCAACCAGATTTCTCCGTATTTTCATTATATCAACCGTCGGTTGAAAAATATACGTCAATTGACACTTATGACTCAATTAAGTTGCTTTTTGCCGCAAAATGTGCTAAAATCGGGTAGAAGCAAGGGAAAAAGCAGCTCGATTCGGGAAATTCAACCAAACGTAAAGCAAATTCAACCGCTCGTTTAGTTGTGAGTCTTTACTAATTCGCCGACAAGTGCTATAATCGTCGTAGACCTTGAGAGAACCATGCGGCGCGATTGCCGGCGGAGTTTCTTGAAAGAGGTCAATCTAAAATTATTCGGAGGAATAAATGAATAACGGTGAAAAGATTGCTTCGCTGAGAAAAGCCAAGGGCATGACTCAGGCGGAGCTGGGAGCGGAGCTTAACGTGACGTTTCAGGCGGTGTCGAAGTGGGAGCGCGGCGAGTCCTATCCGGACTTCGACACGATGTCGAGGTTGGCAAAGCTGTTCGGGGTGCCGCTCAGTTACTTTGAAAACGACGAGGACGGCGCGCAGGAAACGGCAGCCGCGGTTACGTCGGCGACGGCAGCCGAAACCGAGCCTCAGAAGGTGATGCTGGGCGTGTGCAAGGAGTGCGGCAGGACGGTTTACGAGGGCGAGGAAGCCGCGGTAAGCCCTGCGCTCGTGTGTAAAAAGTGCGTCGAGCGCAAAAAGCAAGAAGCCAAACGCGCCGAGGAAGAAGCGATAAAGCAGCGGAACGCCGCCGAGCAGGCAAAGCTCGACGAAACTCACAAGATTCGCAATCGCGGACTTATATGGGCAGGAATTATTATCGGGCTGATTACCGTATTTTGCATAGTCGGAATGGTGGCAAGCCCCGAGAACCTTATGTACACGCTTATAGGTCTGGCGGTCGTTATATTATTCGGATATACGTTTGTCGCGCAGCTTTTCTGGGACGGCGTGATATGGGAAATCGTGATGTTCGGAGGAAAGATTGTCGGCATGCCGGGCGTGATTTTCGACCTTGACCTCGACGGAATTATATTCCTTATAGTGGTAAAAATTCTGTTTGCCGTCATCAAGTTTATTATCTGGCTCGCGACTTTCCTTGTAGCGGCAGTCTTTGCGCTGATAATCTCGCCGTTTACGTTCCCGTTCGCGCTTCGGAAACTTAACCGCGGCGAAGAGCTGTAATTATTTTTGTTGCATCGCGGCTACATAAAGATTTCTGCCGCTGCGAATAAATTTACGGGCGGCGCGAGCGTTCGCCCGAGAGGAGAGGAGTAAAAATGAAAAAACTGATTTGCGCCATCGTTGCGATTATGCTGACGTTCACGGTGGCATTGGGACTGTGCGCTTGCGGCGAAACCGAAACGCCGAGCGGCGGCAACGAAACGCCCGGCACGGAACAGCCGAGTACGCCCGGCGGCGATACCGAAAAGCCGGGCGGCGAAGCGGAAAAGCCTGCCGACCCTGCCAAGGCGAATTTCACGGGGTTGACCATGAGCGACGTCACCGTGGCCTATGACGGCACGGAACACGTCGTGACGATTAGCGGCGAAGTGCCCGAGGGCGCGAGCGTGGTTTACGAAAACAACAAGGCGACTAACGCCGGCACTTACAACGTAAAGGCGACGGTGACGAAAGACAACTACAATACGCTTGTGCTCAACGCGAAGCTCGTGATAAACAAGGCGAATTTCACGGGGTTGACCATGAGCGACGTCACCGTGACCTACGACGGCACGGAACACGTCGTGACGATTAGCGGCGAAGTGCAGGGCGGCGCGAGCGTGGTTTACGAAAACAACAAGGCGACTAACGCCGGCACTTACAACGTAAAGGCGACGGTGACGAAAGACAACTACAATACGCTTGTGCTCAACGCGAAGCTCGTGATAAACAAGGCGAATATCGCCGACGGACTGCTGACGCTGTCGGACGAAACGGTAGAGTACGATGGACTCAGCCATACGCTGGCAATCGTGGGCAACGTGCCCGACGGCTGCACCGTGACTTATCTGTATAACGGCGAAAACGTCGACGGCGTTACCGACGGCGGCGAGCATATCGTGACGGCGGTCGTGGAGGGCGCGAACTACAACAAGCGCACCTACACCGCGAAGCTCACGATAAAGACCACGCAAAAGCAGCTGTATTCGGCGATGCTAGGCGGTGCGGTGTACTTCCAGAATCCGCTCGACGGCGACACGCTGTACAAGTACTACGGCACGAGCCTCACAAGAGTGAACAAGGACGAAGCGGAGTACATGACGGTGTCGGGCGACGCGCTTTACTACACCAGCAAAGGACTTTTCGGCTCGAACATCAAGAAGCTTACCTCGTCGGAGAACACGGCGGTGTACTCGGCAAGCGGCGAATACATAACCGTTTCCGACGGCTATATCTACTACGCGGTCAACGGACTGCTCGGCGGCGAGAAGAACGGCATTTATCGCTATTCGCTGTCGGCTGCCGCGGATGAAACCGCAACGCAGCTTTATCAGGGCAAGGCAAGCTGGCTGACTGTCTACGGCGGCAACGTTTACTTCGCTGCAGGAGCAAGCAAGGGCAAGCTCATGAGCGTACCCGTCGGCGGCGGCACGGCAACGTCGGTTGCGGACAAGGACGGCTTGCTTGCCGGGAAGAACGTCGCCGAAATGACTCTGTCGGGCGATACGTTGTTCCTTAATATCGGCACGACTACGAGCGGCTACGCCATTTTCCGCATTAACCTTGCGGATGCGAACAAGACCGCAGTCAAAATGACCACCGACGCAGGTAAAAACCTGACCGTTATCGGCAACAACCTTTACTATATCAATAACGACCTTCTGACCTCGAACGTGTTCGGCAAGGGAGTGTGCACGGTCACGACTTCGGCTTCGGGAAGCCTGCACGGCAATAAGCTCGTCGACGAGAACGTGTACTCGCTTACCGGCGACGGCAGTAATCTTTACTATTACCGCGATACCGACAAGCACCTTATGAAGTACTCGCTGTCGGCTAAGACCGCCGTCGACGTCATGGAAAACTTTGTGCCTGTCGAGGATAACAGCGTCATGGGCTATGCCGTGACCAAGGAGTACAAGGGAGAGATTTACTACGTCAATCCTCGCGACAACGGCGCAATCTACAAGTACAACCCCACGACGAGAGGTAACTTCAAGGTGATTGCCGACTCCTGCGCGGATTTCTGGTTCGACGGCGACTATATGTATTACAGCACATACAACGTAACCAACTACGACCTTTACAGGCGCGAAATGAAGTCGGGAGCGGAAGCGGTGCGCGTCTCCAAAAACCGCGTCGACGCGCTCACGATTGCAGGTGATTATATCTACTATGTGGATAACGGCGGAACGGCGAACAGAATCCGCAAAGTCGCGAAAACTTCCTCGGACTTCGATACCGATTCGGTACAGGTTGGCAAGGATAACGTAAACTGGCAAGCGCTGGAGGTGGTAGGCGATAAACTGTACTACTGTATCAATCCGACTGTCGGACATAAGAAGTTCTGCTATATCGACGTGAACGCCGGCGAAAAAGTCGCCGGAACGGAAGTGACTTACGGCGAAACGTTTACTTATCTTAACGGAAAGTTCTACGTTTACAATCAGAATGATAAGAAGATTTACTCCTATGATCCGAACGGCGGCGCGACTGCGATCTTGGCGAGTAACGTCGAAATCGTCGATATGATAAGCGACGGCACGAACGTTTACTACGCAAGCAACACGAAAAACAACGAGGGCTTGTATAAACTGACGGTAGCTACGGGCGAGTCCACGAAAATTCACGAGGGAGCGGTGGACGGCTTGGGAGCTACGAGCAAGGGCATTACGTTCCTCGGCGTAAAAATCACCTATGGCTCGGAAATGCCGGTTAAGGTGACGGGCACGGGCTACCTGTACCTTTACAACGGCATCAGCGTAACCGCACTCGTCAAGAAATAAAGGAAAAGCGAGAGACAGATATATAAATCACCCCACAAAGGCGGCGGCTCTTGACGAGTCGTCGCTTTTGGTGTATAATGAAAGCGTAAAATATCGGGCGGCGTTTTTGCCGCGGTCAGGGAACAGCATGGACTATTTATTTTTCGATACCGAATGCAGCGACGGAACGCACTTGTGCGAGTTCGGCTACGTCGTGACGGGCGAGCACGGCGAGGTCAGGGAAAAGGACGTGATACTCGTCAATCCCGAGCACCGTTTTTGCCTGAGGGGCAAGGAACCCGGCGACATCAAGCTTCACTACAAGCCTGCCGTATACTACAAGGCAAAGCCGTTCGGCGCGGCTTACTCGCGCATAAGCGAGCTGCTGACCGCGCCCGACCGCATGATTTTCGGACATTCGCTCGTCAACGACGCGAAGTTTATACGCACGGCTTGCGAGGACCACGACCTGGCGATACCTCCGTTTCGCTATTGCGACAGTCAGAAGCTGTTTCGCGAGCTGGACGAGGAAAAGCGCGTGGTCAACCTCGAGAGGGCTTGCGAAGAAATGGGCGTGGCGACGGAAACGCTGCACAAGTCCGACGACGACGCGCTGATGACGGCGCGGCTCACGCTGGCGATTGCCGAAAAATCGAATACGACTCTATCCGGGCTCGCGGCGGCGCACCCCGGCTGCTGTGGCAGACTTTGCGCCGACGGCACCGTCGAGGACGACGCCGTGGTCACGCTTTCCGACCGCGTGAATCGTGCGCGAGCGGACGAGAGCAACCGCATGAACAACAACGGCAGAAAGGTTTTTGACGCGTTTGTTCGCGCATACAGACCTGCGAAAAAAGCGGAAAAACAGCCGCTAAGGCATAAACGCGTGGCGTTTTGCAAGAGCTATGAGACGACTCACCTTAGGGAAATGCTGTCGTTTGTCCGGCTTATCGCGGAGGCAGGCGGCAGGTACACGCCCAAGCCCGCCGACTGCGATTACTATGTGACAGACGAAATGGGCGCTGAGAACGCCTGCTCGCGTTGCCACAGCGCGGAAGGACTGAAAATACTCGCGACGGACGAGCTTTTGGCTAAGCTCGGGGTCACTCGCGAACAGCTCGAAGCCATGCCGTTCCCCGGTAACGACGAGTTTAAGACTCGCGAAGTCGGCTGGTGGGAGAGCACCGAGAAGCGCCGCCGCTACGCCGCGGAGGTTGCCGAGCGCGAACGCCGCGAAGCCGAGCGGCAGAACAGGCAAAACAAGCGGAATAAATAAAGTTAAATCGGATTCGGATGTAAACCGATTACGATTTTCGGGAATATAAAGTAGGGTAGCTGCGATAAAACGCATGGACGGCGATTGCCGAAGGAGGCGAAAAATGTTGAAGGAAATAACCGTGAAGGGGCTTTTCGGGCGGTTCGATTACCGCGTGAGGCTGCGCGGCGAGGGCGTGACGGTGCTCACGGGGCCGAACGGCTTTGGCAAAAGCACGCTGTTTTCGCTTGTCGAAGCGGTGGCAAACGGCAATCGCGGCGCGCTGTTTTCGATGCCCGGGCGCGAGCTTTCGCTGGAATTTAACGGCGGCGAGCGGTTTGATTTCGTTAAAGCCGCGAACGGCGGTTACACCGAAAACGGCGAGGAAGTTTCGCCCCGAGGAGAGCTCACGGCAGCCGAAAAACGCGCGGCGAAGTTGCTGGGCGCGGTCAGACGTGCAGGCGGCGACGGGCTGAGCTCGGCGGTGCGCGGCGGCGAGGAGAAAATCCGCGAGTACGCGAATAAGCTGCGCTCGATTCCCGACGCGGCAGGCAGGGCGTACAATGCCGGCGGCAGCGACAGGGCGAGAGCGGAACTTTTGAGAGATTTGCTTTCCGATAAACTCGCGTTCAAGACGGCGACTATCGGCAGCGGCGGCTTGGAATTTACGGACGACGACGGCGAGAAGCTGGATTTTCTCGCGCTGTCCGCAGGCGAAATTCGGCTGACCGAGTTTTACGCGGATTTATTGTTCGGCACGCCCGACGGCGCGTTGCTGCTCATCGACGAGCCCGAAGTTTCGATGCACATCGCGTGGCAGTTCACGCTCGTGGACGACGTAAAGGAGATTTGCCGCGCGCTCGGCGGCGCAAGCGCGATTATCGCCACGCACTCGCCGCAGATACTCGGCGGTCACCGTGACCTTCAGGTTGACCTCGGAGAGCAGTATGGGGAGTAACTCGATTTTTTCCAATCTCACGGCGGAGAACACCGCAGCCGAAATCAGCCTGCTACTGTCGGCGGATTTTCGTCGCAAAAAAACCGTCGTGCTGCTTGAGGGCGAGGACGACGTAAAGGCTTTTCGGTTTCTGTTCGACAAGTCCGTCACGCTTATCAAGGCTTACGGCGCGTGTACCACGATAGATAAGTTTCTGCCCTCGGAGTTCCCGGACGAGCCGCGCGTATTGGGAATACGCGACCGCGATTATCAGACGGCAAAGCGGCACGAGCGCATTTTCTACTGCGACGGTTGTTGCTGCGAAACCATGCTCGTTGCCGACGACGAAACATTTGAACGCGTAGCCGTCAATTTCTATCGCGGAAAACTGCCGTCCTTGAAGCTTCGATACGAAATACTGCGCTCGCTGTTCCACATTTCCGCAATTCGGCTGTGCTCCGAGCGCTACAAATGGGCGCTCAAAATTTCCGGCACCGACCTCAGCCGCGTAATACGCCCCGGTAAAACCGTTACCAGAAGCGAGGCGGTCGGCTTCGTCAACGCTTATAACCCCAAAAACAAGATAAACGGCGAACGGCTGAAAAAGCTCGCCGCCGTGCGCGACACCGGCAAAATCGAGGACTACCTCATGATTACGAACGGGCACGACCTCGTCGCCGCCATGCGTATTTATTTCGACAGGGCAAGCGGCGACCGCCGCTCGGTGGGCGACAAAACGCTCTCGAGCGCGCTCCGCTGCGCCTATTCGCGCGACGCTTTTCACTCGACCGAGCTTTGTCGCGAACTGAAAAGTTACGCCGCCGTCCACGGTCTTACGATAGTCGCGGAGTAGAGAAATATGACGTATTTAGGGGGCTTGACAAGGATAGTTGGTGAACGTGCATTTATAGAGCCCGATTATCGGAATTATCCGAGCGATGAGAAGCAAAATGGAGAAGAAGTATAATCCTATGGAATACAACAACGCGATTGCGTGCGAGGTATGCGGCGGACTGAACTACGCCGACGATTTCGGCAATAGCGACAGATGTCCGAACTGCGGTTGGGAACAAAGTAAAGATAGCGAAATCTACGAAGAAATGTACGGCATAAGCTACCCAATGCTCGTATCGTTGTCGCACGCGAGAGAGCAGTACAAGGCAGGTAAGCCGTTCAAGGCAAACTTCGAGGAATTTATAAACGGGCTTATGTTCTATGCCGAAATGCTGTTCTGGCACGATGGAATATGCTATGAAGTTTTCAGACGTGCCGACGGCGCGGTGCTGGCGAGTAAGGAAATAATGCAGACGTATGCCACAATCGAGGACTTTAAGACGCAGGCGAACATTAACGGGCGGCTGCTCGTCGACATTTGGGACGAAGTAGTGCACCCGTGCTTTATGTACTGCGGCAACTCCGAAACCGATTACGACGTTCCGCCCGAGGACTGACGGAATAATAGCAAATGGATAAAAAATATCACACTATGGAATATAACAACGCGATTGCATGCGAGGTATGCGGCGGATTGAACTATGCGGACGATTACGGCAACAGCGCAAAGTGTCCGCATTGCGGTTGGCAACAATGCGGCAGTAATGAAACGGAAGAAAAATGGCACGGAATAAGTTATCCTATGTTGGTGCCGTTATCGCGCGCGAAAGAGCAATATAAAGCCGGTAAGCCGTTCAAAGCGACTTTCAAGGACTTTATTAACGGTTTCAATTTTTACGGAGAGATGCTGTTTTGGTATAACGGCAGACCGTATCAAGTCTACGGCGAGAATAACGGCGTGCAGTTATACAGTCGGGGCGAAGAAGCGGATTATGACACCCTCGACGACTTTATAAATAACGGAAGCGTCGAGGGGAAACGTCTTAAAGATATTTGGGACGACGTGGTTCACCCGTGTTTTATGTATCCGGTCGCGTCGGACGAAGATTACGAAGAACTGCCCGAAGATTACGGCACGGTATAGAGGGAATTTTACGGTTATTATACAGAGGGGCATTGCCCCTTTTTTGCTATTCGCCGAGCAGAAAAACGCGCGAGGGTGAGGCGTAGAGGACGGGGAGAGAAAACTCGTCCGACAGCCCGGTTATCGCGGCTTCGGCAGAGGGCGAGTAGGTTGAGTCAACAGCGACGACCGCGTCGCAAAGCCCGACGATTTTACCCATAATCAGTCGCGACGCGGCGTCGCGCCCGGGGCAGACGGCAAAGCTCAGCCCGTCGGTCGCGATTATCTTGACGGTGCCGCCGCGCACAAACGGCTCGGGAGCGGTACACGAGTCGGCTACGTCCTCCAATACTCCGCGGTGCGCTATCGCCGCGCTCAGCCTGCGGATTTCGCCGTAGCGGACGAGCATGCCGGCAACCAGCGTGGAATCGAGCCGCTCCGACAGCGCGCACAGCCGCGACAAAATCTTGTCCTCGCCGCGAATTTCGCGGAAGAGGTCGACGGGCGCGGACAGCGCGGCGTGAGTGAGCACCGTGACGAGCGCGCCCTTATCCGCTTCATGAATTTCAAAATCGTCCAACGAGCCGGCATAGACGGCAAGCGTCGCGCCGCGAAAGCAAAACTTTTCCATAGTCCATGGTATGCGGCGGCGAGGGAGGCGGTGACGGGGCAGCCGTTACAGGATTTACGGAAAGCCCGACCGCTTATGTAACGGTGGAAAATGCCTGCCGTTTTCTTGACAACGGCGGCGGTTAGGAGTACAATAATGCCCGAGGTGTCGTCGCGCGGACAACTGCGCGGCTAAGATTTTAAGGAGTTAAAGAAAAATGAGCATCGTAATAATCGTAGGCTCGGGCATGATGGGTTCGGCGCTGGCGTTCCCGGCGAGAGAAAACGGACATGAGGTGCGCCTTGTGGGCACTCACCTCGATCGCGAAATCATCGACGCGTGCAAGGCAACCAATCGTCACCCGAAGTTCGTCAAGGATTTTCCGAGAGGCGTGAAGTTTTACCAAATCGAGGAGCTTGAGCGCGCTCTCGACGGCGCCGACCTCGTAATCGGCGGCGTGTCGAGCTTCGGCGTGGAGTGGTTCGGCGAAAAGGTTTTGCCTGCCGTCAAGGAGGAAACCCCGGTACTCACCGTCACCAAGGGTCTGCTCGACGACGAGAACGGCAATCTTATTCCATATCCCTACGTCTGGCGCGACATGTTGAAAAAGAAAGGGCTTAAACGCAATCTCAACGCGGTCGGCGGACCGTGCACGAGCTATGAGCTGGTAGCGCACGACCAGACCGAAGTCTATTTCTGCGGCGAGGACGTAGAAACGCTGCGCTTTCTGAAAAAGACGATGCAGACCGACTACTATCATATTTCGCTGTCGACCGACGTCACGGGCGTGGAGAGCGCGGTTGCGCTCAAGAACGGCTACGCGCTGGGCATCACGCTGACCGTGGGCGTAAACAAGCGGAATTTCGGCGAGAACAGCGAGCTTCACTACAATTCGCAGGCGGCGGCGTTCAGTCAGGGCGTGCGCGAAATGATTAAGCTTATCAAGCTTCTGGGCGGCGCGGACGACAAAATCGTGGTGGGCGCCGGCGACCTTTACGTCACCGTGTACGGCGGCAGAACGCGCCTTGCCGGCATACTTCTCGGCAAGGGCAAGACGATGACCGAGGTGAGAGAGGAGCTTAAGGGCGTAACGCTCGAGTCGCTTGTCGTGGCGACGCGCGTCGCTCGCGCGGTCAAGGTGCGCGCGGCAAGGGGCGAAGTCGACCTCAAAGACTTTCCGCTACTTATGCACGTCGATTCGATAATCAACGACGAGCAACCCGTGAATATTCCGTGGGAAGCGTTTACTGAAGAGGACTTTCACTAAAATCGGCGGCGCGGCTGCCGCGAGGAGAATGACAATGACAAAGGACAAAGTTTGTATAACGCTGACGGACGGCAGGAAAATCAACCTCGAGCTGTTTCGCGAGTACGCGCCCGAATCGGTGGAGAATTTTATGCGGCTTGTGCAGGACGGCTTCTACGACGGTCTGTGCTTTCACCGCGTGATTCCCGGGTTTATGATTCAGGGCGGCGGATTTAAGGCAGGCAAGGGCGAGCTGATTCACAAGCCCGCGCCTCGCACGGTGCGCGGAGAGTTCGCGGCTAACGGCGTGCGCAACGCGCTCCGCCACACTCCCGGCGTGGTGTCGATGGCGCGCACTCCCGACCCGAATTCCGCTTCGTCGCAGTTCTTTATCTGCGTGGAAGATTTGCCGTACCTCGACGGTCAGTACGCCGCGTTCGGTCAGACCGCCGACGAACAGAGTCTGAAAACCGCGATTGAGATTTCCGAGGTGAAAACGTGTTCCGTCGACGGATTCCGCGACGTGCCCGTCGAACCCGTGGTTATCGAGTCGATTAAAGTCGCAGAGTAGGAGAGAAATATGAAGTTTGACAAGGACAAATTGAGAATACGCGACCCGTACATACTTGCCGAGGACGGCAAATACTACATGTACGGCACCAACAATATGGCAAACTCGGCGGCTTACGGCGGCGACGGCAAAACGCCGGGCTTTTCGTCGTTCGTTTCCGACGACCTCGTTACTTTCGACGGTCCCTATCACGCGTTCGACCGCCCCGACGGCTTCTGGGGCGAGAAAGCCTATTGGGCGCCCGAAGTGCACAAAGTGGACGGAGTCTACTACATGTTCGCCACGTTCTTCTCGGAAAAGGACGGCAGACGCTGTCAGATTCTCAGGAGCGACAATCCGCTCACCGGCTTTACCGTGTGGTCGGAGCCGATTACGCCCGAGGGCTGGTGGTGTCTTGACGGCACGCTCGTGCAAAGCGGCGGCAAATTCTATTGCATTTTCTGTCACGAGTGGCTTCAGGTTCACGACGGCGAAATGTGGATAACCGAGCTCACGCCCGACCTCAAAGCGGCGAAAGGCGAGCCGAAACTGTTGTTCCGCGCGTCCGAAGCACCCTGGAAAAACGCGCGCAACGACAGCGGCAACTACGTCACCGACGGTCCGTTCGTGCACAGAAATAAGAACGGCGCGCTGGTAATGCTGTGGTCGAGCTTCGGCAGCGGCGGTTACACGCAGGGCATGCTTCGCCACGAGGGCGACGACGTGACTACGGGCTGGTCGCAGATAGCCGAGCCGCTATACTCGGGCGACGGCGGTCACGGCATGGTCTTTGAAAAGGACGGCAAGCCGTATCTTACGCTCCACGCGCCTAATTCGGAGAACGAGCACGCGCACTTTATCGAGCTGCGCGAAACCGCCGACGCGCTGGAAATCGCGAATAAAAAATAACGTTTCATATAACGTTCCATATAATATAGTAATATAAATCAAAAAAAGCCCACGGCTCGTTTGGTGCAGCACTCGAGTCGATGGGAAACAATTACACGGGCAATCAAATGCCCGCAAAACGGAGGACATTATGAAAAAAACCACCAAATTTTTGGTGCGCTCCGCCGTAATCGCTGCACTTTACGCCGCGCTTACGTTCGTTGTCGCGCCGATTGCGTACACGCCCGTTCAGTTCCGCGTAAGCGAGGCTCTGACGATACTGCCGCTGTTTTTCACCGAGGCAATCCCGGGGCTTACGATAGGCTGCTTTATCGCCAATATCCCGGCAGGACCGTGGGACATGCTCATCGGAACCGCGGCAACGCTTATCGCCGCCGTTCTCACGCGGCTCAGCCGTAAAATCTGGCTGGGGATAATTCCGCCCGTGCTGTGCAACGCGTTCTTAGTGCCCGTGATATTTCTCACCAACCCCGAAATCACCGAGCCGTATTTTTTCAACGTGCTCACGGTGGGCGGGGGCGAGCTGCTGTCGGTTGTGGCGCTCGGCGTGCCGCTGTACTTCGCGATGGCGAAGCTCGCGAAAAAACGCCACTCGCTTTTCGACTTGCAGCCTGTCGGCGGTAAAGCCGACGACGCGCCGCAGATAACGGAAGAGCAGAGCGCGGAAAACCCGTGCCCGACAAAAACCGATGCGCCGGGCGAGAGTGAGCCGCGCGAGCGAGATGAGGACGGCAAAATCCCCGACCGCCACGTGGAAGGCGCGGATACAAGCGCGGACATAACCGCCGATAAAAGAGAATAAATCACCTGTCGCCTGCCGTTAGCTTCGGCAGGCGTTTTCATTTTTGCCGCGGCAACAGGGAACTGCGGCGAGCTTTTACGATTATTGCAAATTTATCTCAAAATCAAAAGAAAACATTGCGTTTTTGGCAAAACGGTCGGCAAAGCTTGCGACCGTGCCGCAAAAAAGCGCGTAAAATTTGCGAATTAAAGCAGGTAAAATCGAAAATACCTCTTGACAAGTCATACTAAATAGCGTATAATCAATACGATAAGGTTAGCGGAAGGGGAAACTACGCCGCTGAGGGCGTGGCTACCTCGAAACGCTACGACAAAAATTAAATTCCTTTCAGGAGGGACTATGAAGAGAAAACCGATAGTTGTTTTACTCGCGCTGTTGCTGGCTTTGACTACCGTGATTTTCGCTGCTTGCGGCGGAAGCACGGTTACTGCCGAACTCAGCGCAAAAGACGGCTTCTTTACGGTTGACGAAGCCACCGGAGCATTCTCCAAGGTGGTGGACGCGGACATCGAAGAGGTCGACGTTCTGGGTAACGTCGCCGTAAACGAGGGCTTTACGCTCAGCCTTTACAAGGACAAGGGTTTGAGCGAGAAACTCGAGGACGGCAAGGCAAAGATTGTCGACGGCATCAACACGTTCTACATAAAAGCCGAGCCTTCGACCGATAAGGGCGAGGCAAAGACGTTCGTCGTCAAGATTACACGCAGCTCCGTGTACGCCGTTACTTTCAAGAACGGCGACGATGAAACCGTAGTGACGGTCACCGCCGGACACAAGGTCAAAGAATCCGACGTGCCGACGCCGGCTGCAAAGCCCGGCTACACGTTCGTCGGCTGGGGCGATTTCGATTTCGACAAGGCTCCCACCGAGTCCGTTACCGTAGAGGCGGTATTCAAGGCTAACACCGACACCGCCTACAAGGTAGAGCACTACAAAAAGGCTCACGACAACAAGACCACGCTCGTAGAAACCGAGAACAAGACGGGTACCACCGACACCGTGGCGACCGCTTCTCCCAAGACCTACGACGGCTATAAGTTCAACGCCAAGGCGAGCACGATGAGCGGCACGATTGCCGGCGACGGCAGCCTTACGCTCAAGGCTTACTACGACGAGGAAGCGATTTCCGGTAAAATCATCGTCTACGTCGAAAACGCTGGCGACAACGAGTACGTCCTCGCCGAGGACCTCGGCGGAACGTTCACCGAGTACGACGGCGTAACCTACACCTACGACGAGAACACCATTCCCGTCGGTTTCGCGCTGGCTGCGGACAAGGACAACGTGACCGAAGTGGTCATGACCGCCGCAGACCCTGCCGCCAACACGATTAAGGTTTACCTCGCTCGCATAAGGGCGGAAGTCACCTTCAAGGACGGCGACAGCACAGTTGCGACCAAGACCGCCAAGTACGGCTTCGGTCTTATCGCGACCGACGGCGGGCACGACGCGGCTCCTGCCATCACCGACACCCCGTCGGCAGGCAAGGAATTCGTGTGGGCGGACGCTACCGGCGAGGAAATCAACTACAGGACCATCACCGAAGCGGTTACCCTCGTCAAGACCGAGCGCGACATCACGCGCAAAATCGAATTTATCGGCTTTAATACCGACGCAAACTTCGATACCGACGGTTATGAACTGACCCTGCCCGAAAAGACCGCATTCGGCGACGGCGAAGCGGTTACTTTCCACGTCGACGTCAACGAAGACTTTAACAAGAGCGCGGTGCAGTTCGTGTACAAGTCGCTCAACGAAACGGGCGCAGGCACCGTTCTTACCGGCACGTTCGACGAAGCAAACTATCGTTACACCTACACGTTCACTCCCGAAGCGAGCGGCACGGTGGAAATGCAGGGCGCGTTCGGGAGAAACACCTACGACGTAACGGCTAAAATCGTTCCGTTCGGCGAGTGGGGAACGGCTACCACGCTTGACGGCGTAACCGCAGACCTTACCGTAAACGGCGCGGTCGTTCCCGTCGAAATCGCAGCCGACGGCACGATTGAAACGACGCTCGTTTCCGGCACCTACAGCCTCAGCATCGTACTTCCCAGCGGCAACCCCGTTGAGATACCCTTCGACGTGGCTACCGAGAGCGGCTGGGCGAACAAGCTCACCCCGGGCTATGACTACGGCAATATCGTCGTCGGCATTCACGAAGTTAGCAGCTCCACGATGACCGTCAACCCCGACGGCTCGATTAACTCCGACCCGAGCAAAGAGTGCTACGCTCGCTTCACCGACCTCAACGCCGGCGACTTCGCGGTCAAGGCGACCGTGACCTACAACGGCGGCACCGAGGGCGACCCCGGCTTCGTGTTAACGTTCGACACCGCCGACAACCGCGAGCTTTACCTCGCGCTTATGCGTAACCACCTGCGCATCAACGGCGACGGTTTTGCTTGGAACGGCGACCGTACCGACATCGCTCACGGCATTTCCGGACTTTGGACGATGGGCGAAAGCTTTGAGTTCAGGGCGGTGAAGAGCGCCAACGCGATTATACTTTATTATCAGAAATCCACCGACGAGAAGCCCGTCATGTTCGCCGAAATCGCAAACGGCAAAGTGACCATGGCTTCGAGAAACGGCGACGTCACCGTGCTCAGCACGAAAGCCGCGGCTAAGGTAAGCGAAATCCTCGCGGCAGATTGCACCGTAAACTTCGGCTCGTCCGTCAACATCAGCGGCGGCGCGTCGCTCGACGTCACCTACACGAATTACGGCTATATGACCGCCGGCTACGGCGCGACCGTCACCGTGCCTGCCGAAACCGAGGGCGGCGAGATTTCCGCCACCGCAAACGGCGAGGCAATCACCGGCAAGGCTCCGCTCGGCTCCAAGGTTGTCGTAAACGTAACTCCCGACGCCGAAAAGGAAATCGCTTCCTTCACCGTCACCGTCAACGGCGGCTCCCCGGTGTCCGTCGCGACCTCCAACCTCGGCACGCTGACCGGCGACATCACCGGCGGCTACACGCTCACGTTCATTCCCATGAATTGGGATATGAGCTACGAGTTCGGCGTAACCTTCAAGGATAAGGACCCGCAGGAAATCGCAACCGGCAAGATTGTCGACAAGGACAATAACGACAATGGCGTAGCCGGCGCAAGCGTTGTGTACTACCTCCTCGACGAGACCGGCGCGCGCGACATCAAGTTCGCCGAAACCACTACCGACGAGAACGGCGCCTACAGCGTCAGCCTCAAGAGCGGCAACTACGAGGTAGAGGTGAGTAAGAATAACTACTTCGCTCGCACCGCTACGGTAAACTTCACCATCGACGAATCGGCTTCCGAGCAGACCGTCGCGAACATCGAGCTTAAATTCATGCTCACCGGCGGCTCGGTCACCGTGGGCGAAAAGACGTTGACCTCCAATCTCAACGGCATCAACACGACCTACGATTACGCCACCGATACCGTCAAGGTATTCACTCCGAGAGGACAGAAATCGATCAACGAACCCAAACATTGGTTTACCGACTACATCGCAAAAGACGCGGTAGTGGAGTACACCGTCAAGTTCGACCCGATGAGCGACATCGAAGGCAATAATAACAAGGAATTCTGGCCGGGCATCGCAGTGAGAATGCACAACGGCACCAAATCTTTTGAAGCTCGTTTCCTCCGTTTCGGCGTTATGGACCCGACCCGTAAGTACGACGGCAGCAGTAACTTCCAGACCGGACCGGGCGACCTCAAAGGCGACGTATGGGCTTACGCTCAGGCGAACATGACCGGCGAGTACGGCGCAAATTCCGTCGACGTCCGCGTCGTCAAGACCGGCGACAGAGTGTACATGTTCTCCAAGTACACCTCGACCCCGACCGACGGCGTAACCGGCGGCTGGACGCTCGTCTACTCCTACACGCTGGCGTCCGAGTTCGTCGATACCCCCATGGCTTGGGCTATCGACATAGCTTCCAACACCGCTAAGTACTGCTACCTCGATTGGGAAAACATCTCCATTTCCTCCGACGCGGCTACCATTGAAAGCAAGCTGACCGAAGCCGGCGGCGCAACGCCGTTCGACTACGAAGTGCAGCTCGACGAAGACGGACTTAACGTCGTGGGTCGCGTGGGCACCGCCAGAACTTACCCCAACCGTATGAACGACGGCTGGTACAGCTTCACCGACGCAAATCCGCAGATGTCCTTCACCAAGAACGCCGTCACCGACTTTATGGCAGACGTTACGGTAATGAACTTCCACGACAGAACGCTCGGCTACACCGGCGGCTCCGGTGACGCATGGGAAACCACCGGCTTCGCACTGTCCGCAGGCGGCGACAATAGAGTGCTCATCGGCGCCCACAACACCGGCGTGATGATGTTCAATCAGGGCTGGACTGAAGACGGGTGGACTCCCGGCAAGAGCCACAGTACCGTAAACATGTTCGGCGACATCGGCTCGGCTTTCGGCTTTACCAACTACGTTTCCGCCGACGGCGTGACCGCGAAAATCCGCATTATCAGAAAGGGCGACTTCCTGTACTTCATCCGCGAGGGTAAGTACCTCGGCAAGTTCGATAAGGACGGCAACGCTTACGCTTACGACGGCTCGCGAAGAACCGACTACAAGCTGCCCTCCACCTGGACGGCTGTCATGGCGGCTCCCAAGCTCGCTATCGGCATAGGCGCGTTCGGCGACCACGTCGCTTTCGACGGCGCAAAAGACTTCTCGCTCGTTACCGACGCCTCGGCAATCGACGCGGCTATCGCGAAGATCGAAAGCGAAGTTAAAGGCAATATCACCGTTACCGACGGGCAGGGCGGTTCGTCCGTGATTACCGTAAACGGCGCGGCTTACGTCAATGGCGAAACCATTACCTCCGGTCAGAAGATTAGGATTACCGTCACCGCGGAAGCAGGCTATGCGCTTTCTAAGTTCGAGATGAAAGTGGGCGACGGCGATTGGCAGGAAGAAACCGCAACCAACGGCGTTTACGAGTTCACCGGCGCTTACTACACCGACTACGCGTTCAGAACGACCTTCGCGGTCGCGAACACCGTGAGTGGCAAGGTTAAGGACAGCGCGGACGCGGCTATCGAGGGCGCAACAGTAACGCTTGTCAGCGACGCGATTTCCTACTCCGCAACCTCCGACGCAAACGGCGACTACACCTTCGCGGCGGTTGCTGCCGGCACCTACGCGCTTAAAGTTACCTCCGGCAAGCACTACGCGAGAGTTTACGAAAACGCGGTTGTCGTCACGGCAGGCGACCCCATCACGGCTCCCGTTGCCGAGCTTGACGAGTCCGTGTTCGGCGGCGACGTGACGTTCACGAACGGCACTACCGTCAAGTTCTCCAGCGACCTTAACGTCGACTACAACTACGACACCAAAGCGCTGAAAGTCAGTACCGTAGCCGGCAAGAACAGCAACAACCTTGAAAGACAGAACGCGCTGTTTACCGGTATCAAGGACGCTTACTCGGTTGTTAAGTTCACCGTCGAGAATAAGGGCGGCGGCACCGAGGGCGACCCCGGCATGGGCGTCCGCTACGTCGACGCAAACGACAACAAGTTTATGTTCCTTACCCGTCAGACGGGCGTGCGTATCGGCGAACCTGCATGGGTATCAAATGCGGGACTTGACCTTACCCCGGGCGGCTTCTCGTTCGCCAATGAAGGCAAATACGACGTAATGTTCGTCCGCGCAAACGATACCTACTACATGATTGCGAAAGAGAATTCCGCCACCGAATACGGACTGATGTACGTTTCCACCGTCGCGACCCGTACCGCGCAGGGCATCGACAATGCGAAGATGCCTTCGGGCGAAGCTCGCGTATCGCTTTCGTTCACTATCGGTCCTAATCTTACCGTCAACTATGTATTCACCAACTTCGAGGCTTATGAGGGCGAGGAAGAGGTCAACAAGATTATCGGCAAGACTCACACGGTAACCATTGTCGGAGCGGAAAACGCCGACATTACCGTCACCGGCGGCACCGCAAGCGCAGAGAACGCCAACGTTTATACCGTTGCGTTCGGCGCCGACGTCACCATCGCCGCAACCGCAAAAGAGGGCTATGAGATTGCCGGCGTGACCGACGACCTGGGCAAGAACTACGGAATAGGCGAGGTCAAATACCCCAGACTTATGAACGACAGGACTATTACCTATACCGTTCAGGCTGTAGTTAACAAGACGATTACCGGTACGATAACCGGCGCGACCGTTCCTACCGGTATGGACGGCGCGGGCAGCACCTACGTCGTGTTCACCAAGGACAACGGCAATAACTACTTCGGTAAAGTGACTATCGGCGAGGACAACGCGATGACCTACACGGCTTCGCTGCCTGCCGGTAACTACATCAAGGCTACCTGGATGAACAACGTTTACGACACCGCAATCACCGTTACCGAGGACGGCACTCAGGACATCGCCTTCACCGGCAAGTACGGGTACACCACGGTAACCGGCGACGGACTCGTGTTGCAGGAAGACGGCTCGCTCAAGCGTAGAGCGGTTACCTCCACTCACGAATCCGCACTCAGCGGCATCACCTTCAAGCCTGCGACGCAGAAGCTCACGTTCAGCTACACGCTCACGAATATGCTTGACAACGGCACCGGCTGGCCGATGGCGGGTATATTCGTCAAGGATAGCTCGAACAACATGATGCGCGTGCTGCTCGTTTCCGAAGGCGACCAACTCATGCTCACCGCCACGCACGACTACGAATCGCGTATATTCTTCCAAGACAAAAATCAGTGGGAGCCCTTTGGCATTCCTACTAACTACTACACCTACAAAAAGGGCGGCGCGGATTACAAACTCACCATGAAGGTCGTAATCGACGGTCACAAGCTTGAAATGTACGCCAAGATCGGTACCGGTACGAATTGGATAACGATTTACGGCGCGGATAATAAGTTCGACGTTGACGCTCGCTTCACCTCCGGCACTTGCACGGGCGGCGCAGGCACCAACTACATCGACACGTTGTTTGACGTCAACAAGGATTGCTCGTTCGGTGTTTCCTTCAGAAACGACACGACCGACAAGAACATGGGTATCTACAGTAATATCTGGTATACCATCGAGGACCGCGCATAATACGCTGAAACGCACAACGCAAGACGCGTAGTTACGCCTAAAAGCGCAAACGCAAAGTAATACGCGTAACAACACTTAAAAGCGTGAACGCAATGCAAAAGCGTGAAAGCGCACAACAAGCAACAAAAGCGGCAGGCGAATTGCCTGCCGCTTTTTGCGTGCAGTTCGGGACATGGAATAAATAAAAGTCTAAGTAATCGCTCCAAATAGGGGATTCCACGGTTGTAAGTATTCGCCCTAATAAGCGGGGGACGAATACTTACAACCTCTGAATGACGAGGAAAACCGAAAAGGTTTCGTTATAATTAAAAATCGACCGAGAAGTTTCCGTTTTCCCGCCGTCATCCTGAGCGCGTAGCGCGTGAGGATCCCCGACATGGAACGACTATCCCATCCATGTCATCCTGAGCGAAGCCCTGAGGATCTAGGCGAAGCCGCATTATTATAATTTTTGCGCTTCGCTAGATTCCCGGGCTTCGCTCGAAATGACGTATAAGGATGAGCATTTCTCTGTTGTGGGGGATTATTACGGTCGCGGAAAGCCGCTCCCTCATAATGACGGGTAGACGGAAAGGTTTCGTTATTATTTACATTATGCCGCGCACATTCCGTTCTCCCTCGTCAAACCTCTGGCGGAGCGATAGCGAAGCCCTGAAGATCCCCGACATGGAACCGCTTTTCCGCCCTTATAAAAAATTTGTATTTTTTTAACCGCTTTTTACTTTTAAGCGTTTTTTCCTTATATTAAAATCACATTATATACGCTTAACGGCGACGTTTTTCGCTTGCATAATCCGGACTGTTCGGGTATAATATCATCTGTAATAGTAGAACTAATTCTCACAATCGATTATAACGGAGGTCATTGCTTAAAAATGTATAAAACTTCTAATCCCGCGCTGAAAAACATGGATAATTATTGCAGCGGCGAGGCGCTGAGCGACGAAACCCGGGTTGCGTCCTACAAGGGCGTTGCCGGCAAGGCGCTGTACTACATCGCAATCACGCTTGTCGCGGCGTTCGGCGCGGCGATACTGCTGTTCCGCATGCCCGGGCTGGTGCTCGCGGCGTGCATAGTCGCGCCTATCGGTGCGCTTGTCTGCTCGCTTATCTGCTCGTTTGCGCCCGGCAGCTGCCCCGTTGCAGGCACGCTGTACGCGATATTCGAGGGCTTTATGGTGGGCGCGTACTCAAAACTTATCGACATGTTCTACCCGGGCGTAGCGTTCGCGGCGCTCGCGTCGACCTGCGTAACTTTCGCGATAATGGTGACGCTGTACGCGACGGGCGTAATCCGCGTGGGCAGCAGATTCCGCGCGTTCATGTTCGGCGCGCTAATCAGCGTTTTCGTGTGCGAGCTCGTGATAATGCTTTTGGGCTTTGTCATACCGCAGACGGTTGAGCTTTTTTACGGCAACACCTGGGTTGCGATGCTTGTGTCGGCGATAATGGTACTGCTGGCGGCGTTCTATATTCTCGTGGACTTGTCGGACGTCACCATGCTCGTTGACGCGCGCATGGAGAAAAAGTACGAGTGGCGCGCGGCATTCGGACTGACGGTCACGCTCATTTGGCTGTACGTCGAATTTTTGCGCCTGTTCGTCATAATCGCGAGCATGTTCGGCAAGAAAGAATAACCCGAAATCTATATGTGACGGTGAAAAATGAGTAACGAAAAACAACAAAAATCGAGCTCCGTCCGTCAACGGCACGTGAGCGCGGTAAACGAGAAAAAACCGACGGCGACCGACAGCTTCAACCCCGTTGCGCCCTCCGTCGCAAGCGAAGCGGACGTCAATCGGCTCAAAACCGAGGTGGGCGAGGCAATCGACCAATCGGTATTCGACGACGAGCCGCTGAGTAAGGACGAGTACAAAATCAATACTTCGGCAATCGATACCGAGCTGCTTTCCAAGGACAGGCTGAAAAACCGCACCAAAACGCGGCTGCTTAAAACCACCGACGCCTTTATTTCCAAAGCCGAGCGGTATTATCCCTCGATTGAGGAGGGGCTGACGCAGGAACAGGTCAACAAGCGCGTCGAGGAAGGGTTGTTCAACTATACGGACGTAAAGAACGGCAAGAGTTACCTCAACATATTCCTGTCGAACATTTTTACGTTCTTCAATATGCTGACGTTCGCGGTGGCGATTGCGCTCATCGCGTTCCAATCGGGTATCGAAAAGCTGTTCTTTATGGTGATAGTGCTGCTCAATATCGCTATCGGCATATTCCAGGAAATTCGCTCCAAGCGCACCGTCGACAAGCTGAAGCTGGTCACGTCGCCCACGGCTACCGTCGTGCGCGGCGGCGCAAAAGTGACGATCCCTGTGTCCGAAATCGTGCTTGACGACATTATGTACGTCGAGCTCGGCAAGCAGGTTTGCTCGGACGCAATCGTCGTCAAGGGCGAGGCGGAGCTCAACGAATCGCTGCTCACGGGCGAGAGCGTCCCCGTCAAGAAGAAACAGGGCGACGTGCTTTACTCCGGCTCGTTTGTGTCGGGCGGCGGCTGCTGGGCGCGCGTGGACAAGGTGGGCGCGGCTAACTACGTCGAAAAGCTGACGAGCTACGCCAAGAAATACAAGAAGCCGAAGTCCGAACTGCGCGAATCCGTTTCGCTCATTATCAAAATGGTATCGATAATCATCGTTCCCGTGGCGGCGCTCCTGCTGTGGCTGGGCGCGCGCGGCAGGGCGATGACCTGGGAGGATTGGCGCGCCAACGTTCAGCTCGTGGGCGGCGCGGTGATAGGAATGATTCCGTCGGGAATGTTCCTGCTCACGTCCGTCGCGCTCGCGACCTCCGTCATAAGACTGGCGAAAAAGCGCACGCTCGTGCAGGACCTTTACTGCATAGAAATGCTGGCGAGGGTAAACGTGCTGTGCCTCGACAAGACGGGCACGATTACCGACGGCTCGATGACCGTGCACGACGTTGTGGATTGCAAGAGCAACGCGTTTTCGGTGCCGCTCGGCGATATTATCGGCTCGATACTGACGGCAACGGGCGACAATAACCAGACCGCGCTCGCACTCGCGGAAAAGTTCGGGTATTCGCAGGCGCTTTCGCCCAAAACCATCGTGCCGTTCTCCTCGCAGAAAAAGCTGTCCGCGGTGACTTTCGAGGGCGAGGGCACGTTCGTGCTGGGCGCGCCCGAGTTCGTCGTCAAGGACGTGGGCGTAAAGCTCGAGCGCATTATCAACGAGAACGCGAGAAACGGCTACAGGGTGCTGATGCTGGCGCACTCGCCGCTGGAAATCACAGGCGACAGACTGCCCGGCGTGCGCAAACCCGTGTGCCTCATCGTCATCGAGGACCATATCCGCGAGGACGCGCCCGAGGTTATACGGTGGTTCAAGGAGAATAACGTCGCCGTCAAGATAATAAGCGGCGACAACCCGATTACCGTTTCCGAAGTGGCGGCGCGCGTGGGCGTGGAAAACGCTTCGATGTACGTCAGCCTCGAGGGTATGAGCACGCGCGAAGTGATAGAGGCGGCGAACAAGTACACCGTTTTCGGCAGGGTCACGCCCGAACAAAAGTGCACGCTCATAAAGGCGCTCAAATCCAAGGGCAATACCGTGGCGATGACGGGCGACGGCGTGAATGATATTCTCGCGATGCGCGAAGCCGACTGCTCGGTGGCGATTGCTTCGGGCTCGGAGGCGGCGCGCAACGTCAGCCATCTGGTGCTGCTCGACTCCAACTTCTCGTCGATGCCCGAGGTTGTCATGGAAGGACGGCGAGTGGTGAACAACATTCAGCAGTCGAGCACGCTGTTCCTGATGAAAACGCTGATGTCGGTGCTGCTGTCGATAATCGCGGTAATTATGGCGGTGACAAAGACCTCGGAGAAACTGTATTTCTTCGATACGTCCAACCTTACCTGCCTCGAAATGTTCGTCATAGCGATACCGTCGTTTGCGCTGGCGTTGCAACCGAACAAGAACATAATCAAGGGCAGTTTCCTAAGCAACGTGCTGAGAAGGTGCCTGCCCGGCGGACTCACGCTGGTGACGGCGGTAATGGCGGTTTACTTTTACGACCGTATCGGCGGCGCGGCGCTGGGGCTGACCGAGCAAATCTACACGACGATGCTCGTCGTAGCCGTTGTTTACACGGGCATAATGGCGCTGATTTCCATTTGCCGCCCGTTCAACGCCTACCGCGCGATTCTGGTGATTTTCACGGTAATGCTGTGCACGGTGATGCTCACGGTGTTCCTCGATATGTTCGCAGGCATCGGCGCGGTCACGCCGTTCGGCGACATTATTTCGGTGTTCAAAATCGGCTTCAACAACATCACGTTCCTCACAACGGTTATACTTTCCAACTACTTTATACTCGCTCTGTTTGCGTTTCTACTCGGAAAATTAAGAATAGGAGATAAAAATCATGACAATCATTGACCTCAAAAAGCGCTTCGTCGAAATCTACGGCGGCTCGACCGAGGACCTTCGCGTGTTCTCGGCGGCAGGCAGAGTGAACCTTATCGGCGAGCACATCGACTATTGCGGCGGCAAGGTTTTCCCGGCGGCGCTCAACCTCAGAACAGCCGTCGTCGCGAGAAAAACGGGCAAAAACGAAATCCGCCTCGCCGCGACCACTATCGCCGACCGCGTTACGCTCGACATTAACCGTCTTAACGACTATCGCGACCTTAAATGGGGCGATTATCAGGCAGGCGTGGCTTTCGTTATGCAGCAGGACGGTTACAATATCGTCGGCTGCGACCTTCTCTACGACACCGACGTGCCTTTCGGCTCGGGACTCAGCTCGTCCGCTTCAATCGAGGTTGCCACCGCAATGACGCTCGCCACGTTCTCGGCGGAAGCCGGCGGCAAGGGAGTCGACCTCGTCCGGCTCGCGGTGCTCGGGCAGAGAAGCGAGAATACCTACAACGGCGTGAACTGCGGCATTATGGACCAATTCGCTTCCTCGCTCGGCAAAAAGGATAACGCGATACTGCTCAACTGCAAGACGCTCGAGTACGATTACGTTCCGCTCGAGCTCGGCGATTACGCGCTCGTCATCGCCAACTGCAACAAGCCGCGCTCGCTTCAGGAGGGCAAGTACAACGAACGCCGCGCCGAAACCGAACAGGCTTTGGAAGCATTGAAAACCGTGCTGCCGGGCATTACCTGCCTTGCGGATATTACCCCCGAGCAGTTTGAAAAAGCGGGCAAGACCGTGCTTTCGGGCAAGGTTTACGACAGGGCTAAGCACGTCGTGGAGGAGTGCGCGCGCGTGCTCGAATCCGCCGACGCGTTGCAAAAGGGCGACCTCAAGACCTTCGGCGAGTACCTTAATCAGTCGCACTATTCGCTCCGCGACCTCTACGAAGTTACCGGAGCTTACCTCGACGCGCTGTCGCAGCGCGAACGCGAGTTCCCCGGCTGCATAGGCGCGCGCATGACGGGCGCAGGCTTCGGCGGTTGCACCGTCGCGCTTGTCGAAAAGAGCAAGGTGGACGAGTTTATAAAGTACGTCGACGAGAAATACTACGACGATATGGGCGTCCGCGCGCTGTTCTACACCACGAGCGTCGAAAACGGCGCGCAGGAGCTGAAATAGCTTTTATCGCGGATTAGGTTTAATATAGTAAAATACGGTTAAAATCGGTTTGTCAGCTCGGCAAGCCGGTTTTTTCGTCGCTTTCGAGAGTGACGATTCGGGGAGAGTCGTCGCGATACTCGCTGCGATTGCTTTTCGGTTAAAGGCTAAGTAATCGCTTCATGTATGGGATTCCAACGTGATTCAGAGAAGCGAACAGAGTCCAAGGGGGCGATGTTCGCGACGTTGAATCCCCGACGGAAGAAAAGGATTTATCCTTAATTTCCCGACTTGCGGATGAAAAATCGCGGCTATAAAACCGCGAAGGTCAGAGCGTAAATTAAAGTTTAATTAAATTTGCCGATAACGGCAACGACGGCGTTGACGAACGTCGCCGAGGTAAGTAAAATAATAACATAGAAGAAATGTAAAGGGCGGCGCGGCAATCGATTCCGAAGCGGAGCCGTCGCGGCGCAAGCAAGAGGTTTTTATGAAAGACGAATACAACGAAAAAAAGCCGGAAAAAGAGAAGAACAAGGAAAACAAGCCCGAAAAAAAGAAGAAGCTGGGTTGCTGCGGCTGTCTGGCTATATTCTGTTTGGTTTTCGTGCTGATTATCGGAGCCGGAGTGGGCGTGGGCTGGTATTTCGGCGACAGCTATATGAAGAAGAACTTCGATATGTCGCTCGTCGACGCTTTCGGAGTGCTGAGAGGACTGTATAAAGCCGACGAAAAGGCTATCGTGACCAACGCTCCGACGGACGAGGACGACGACCGCTTTTACGCGGCAGTGGGCGAAAGCCTGTATCTCAAGGACGGCGCGCTCGACTTTGAGAGCTTTGCTTCCATTTCGGGTTCGCTGAGAGGCGAAACCTCGTCAAGCGACGGCGGCGATTCGACGACTACGCCGCTCGACGCGCAGGTGCAGGCGGTACGCGCCGCGGCTGCGGAGGGCGACAACAAGTCGGCAATCGAAAATCTTATCAACCGCGACAACATGGATTTGGAGAAAATCCGCGCGAAGTTCGTTGAAGGCTATGACTACTCGGGCAATTATGAGGCCGATTTCACGGTGGAAGTGACCGACAGAGAGCTGTTTTCGGTGCTGAAAGCCGAGCTCGAAAAGGAGCTTCAGGGCAACGAAAACCCCGCGCTCAAGTACCTCACCATCGAGCAGATGTCGCTGAAAAAGAGCGCGTCCGGCAATCCCGTGGTGTCCATGGTGGCGAAGCTTGACCTCAGAGGTTACCTCGGGACTCAGCTCGGCGACGCGCCCGAGATAGCAAAATGGGCGGCTACCACGATGCTGCCCAAGAGCCTGTTCGTCACCGCCGACGTCGAGGTTGCCGAAAACCTGACCGCCGAAATCTTAATCAATCAGATGGACGAGAAGAAGCAGGCAAACGTTTACAAGCTGATAAGCGGTATGCTGAAAATGCAGGGCGCGGAAAAGACGGACGCGAAGGCGTTTATTTCCGACGCGATAAACGGCGCTATGGGCGGAGTGGTCAAGTCGATTGACAAGGCGCTCGATTTGAAAAAGAACGTTACCGACGGCAAAATCCGCCTCGACGTGTACTCCGCGCTTGCCTCGACTGCGTTCTCGGGCAAGAATTTGACGGGCGTCGAGCTCGCCAAAACCTATGCTTCCGTTGCCTACGCCGACATCGACAAGATGCTCAAGGACAACGAGAGCCTGCTGTTCGAGAACAAGTGGTACAAGGACGGAGCCATTATCTATTCGGTAAGCGACGTGCCGGGAGCCACGCGCATTGACTACGGCGACGAGTTCACCGAGGAGTTTAGCACGAAGTACCTCATGAACACCGAGTTTTACCGCGGCATTGACAGTAAGACTTACTTCAACCCCGTGTGGACGGACGTAATCAACAAAAAATCCTATATGCAAAGCGAGCTGAAATTCAAGGACGGCACGCACCCCGAAGCCGTGTTCGCAACGTTGTACAGGCTGAAAGCCGAGCCGCACACGATAAAATTGGAAATCGACGGAGGCACCGAGGACGAGTATGATATACTTGTGCTGGGCGACCATGTGAAGCTGGAGTTTAAGGACGTTGCCGCGCTTATGGGCGTGGGTACCAGCGAAAAGACTCAGGGGCTGAAACTAGAGGCGCTGTTCGATTCGAGAAAGCTTACCAAAAAATTGGGCGGCGAAGAAGCGAACAGTCGCGACGAGCAGTTTTTGTACTGCTCCGACGACGAGCTGAGATTTAACCTCACCGACAAAATGCTCGCGCGGCTTATGGCGGAGCAGACCGAATCGGTGTTCTCGAGCGGCACGCTGTCCTCGTCGATGAAGTTGAAGTTCGTGGGACTGTACACGGGCAAGCTAAATGACGTAATCGCGCTAACCGATGACAACGGGCAACCGACGGGCGAAACGATAACGGTGGACAGGAAGTTCATGACCGTGGGATTTACGACGGCGACGAGCGAGGCGTTCGGCTCGGGCAGTGACATGATAAGCGCGATTGCCGGCGACACGCTGGGCATAATCGTCAAGCTCGACATTACCCCGGGGCTGGAGGACAAATACCTCGCCGAGCCCGAGCTCGACTATGCAAACCTCGATAAATCGCGTACTGCCGATATGACGGCTACGCTGGAAAAAACGGGCGTGAGCTCGCTTAAGCCTCAGGAACTCGACCGCCAGATAGGCAAGCCCGTCCGCGACCTCATCAAAAAGATGAGCGATACCCTCGGCAGCGTGACGGTGGAAAACGAAAAGATGTCCGTGCCCAACGTGTTCTCGCTGCTCGCGGCGCAGGTTTTCCCGACTAATCCCGAAAAGACGTACAAGGGCGAGCAAATCGCGATTGACGGCATAGACGTGCACACTGTCCTCAAGGGCGTTTACGACATTCCCGAAACGGAAACAGTCGACGGTAAACGGTATATCGTGAAAAAGACGGGCGCGGCTTACGACTACGCGGCGGAAAGGAATAAGACCGACAATCTCAACAACATAACCGCGGCGTTCGCGGCGGTAAGCAAGCCCGACGAGGACTTGGGCGCGGTGATCGGCTACTATGAGAACGACTCCGAAGATATTATGTATATCACCTACGACTACTCGCTGGCGCAGTACCTCGACAACTCGTCGTCGGACGTGCGACTGCTCTCGACGGACGAGGTTGCGGTGACTTTTGTCATCGACAAGTCGCAGATGGACGGCGCAAGCTATAAGACTACGCTGTGGGTGAACGACATGAATGCCGCCGACCGCACGACTCTGGAGAAAATGATGACTTACTTCAACGCCGCAAACGAGAACAAGTTTGCCGAGCTCGAAGCGAATGTGGGCAGGTTTGCCTATCAAATCATAAACAACGCCGCAATCAAGCACTATATCGACACCGGCTCGATGGTGTAAAATCGATAGAACGAGCGTGATAACGGGCTGTAATAACAAGCGGCTGAAAAACTTGCGACGATGCCGCGCGGGGGGGCTATAAACCTCCGCGCGGCTTTTCGCGTAGGAAAGAGACGATAGTATAAAGCGCGCGAGCTCTCGTTGTGACTACATAAAGCGCGCGAGCCCTCGTTAAGGTTGACTTTTCGCGGAAATTATGCGATAATCGAGGGGAAATCAATCGGGAGAACGGATTTATGATAACGATAGTGGGCGTGGGCATCGAAAAGGGCGATATTACCGAAAGGGGCAAAAAGGCGATACGGGCGGCGGCGAGAGTGCTGTCGCGCGTGCGCATACCCGTTAAGACCGAGATAATCGGCAAGGGCTTTACGGGCTCGGACTATGAGAGCCTGGACGAGTTTATCGCGAGCGAAGTGATAAAAGCGGAAAAAGAGAGCGGCGACGCGGTTTACTGCGCGCTGGGCGACGGCTTTACCGATACGGCGGTGGCGGCGATAGTGAAAAAACGCCCCGACGCCGCGATTATCCCGGGAGTAGCCGAGTACCGCGGACGTAAGCCGCACGGCGAAATAGCCACGGTTGCGGCTTGCGACGTCAAATCCGTCAGGTACTTCGACACGCGCCTGCCGCTCATGGTGTACGGCATAGACGACGCGCTGATTGCCGGCGAAGTGAAGCTTGCGCTTGCGGACGTTTACGGCGACGAGCAAAAGGCGGTTTTCTCGTCGGGCGGCGAGCAAGCCGAAATCGCGCTTTACGAGCTGGACAGAATGAAAGCGTACAAGGGCGCGGCGCTGTTTATCCCGGGCGAAGCGGACTTTATGAAGAAGTCGCGCTACGGCTTTACCGACCTTATGGCGGTGATGGCGCGGCTGACGGCGGACGACGGCTGCCCGTGGGACAAGGCGCAGACCCACGAGAGCATACGCATAAACATGATAGAGGAGGCTTACGAGGCTGCCGACGCGATTGACAGCGGCAACGTCGACAACCTCCGCGAGGAAATCGGCGACGTGCTGTTGCAGGCGGTTTTCCACTGCGACATCGCCGAGCGCACGGGCGAATTTTCGTTTTCCGACGTGGTGAACGAGCTGGTAACAAAGCTCGTCACGCGCCACACGCACATTTTCGGCGAGAACAAAGCTGCCGACCCCGACGCCGCGCTTGCGTTCTGGGAAAAAGCCAAGGCGAAAGAGAAGCACTACGACAGCCTGACCGAACAATTAAATCGTATTCCCGACTCGTTCCCGGCGTTGCTTCGGGCGCAAAAGGCGTACAAAAAAGCGGTAAAGGCAGGGCTAAAGTCGGGCGCAGACGAGGTTGCCGCAAAGCTTACGGAGCTTCTTAACAGCGGCGTGAACAAGGAAAACGCAGGCGAGCTGCTGTTGTACGCGGACTTTTTGGCGACGGCTGTCGGCGCGGACGGCGAGGCGGAGCTGAATAGACGCGCCAAGGACTTTATGGACGAAATGAAACGCCGCGACCAAAACGGCGAAATCGGAAAGGACGGCGACAAGTGAACGGCGCGGAAAAACCGTTTCGGATAGGCGGCGTAGTAATTTCCAATCGCCTCGTGCTCGCGCCCATGGCAGGATATACCGACGTTGCGATGCGCGAGTTGTGCGCGGAATCGGGAGCAGGGCTTACCGTGACGGAAATGGTCAGCGCGAAAGGGCTTGCGTATAATCCCCGAAAGTGCGAGGGGCTTCTTCTCACCGCGCCGAGCGAGGGCATAAAATGCGTCCAGCTTTTCGGTCACGAGCCCGAGTTTTTTGAAAAAGCCGTAGCCTCCGAGTTGCTCGCGCCGTTCGATATTATCGACATAAACATGGGCTGCCCCGTGCCGAAAATCGTCCGCAACGGCGAGGGCAGCGCGCTATTGAAAAATCCCAAGCTCGCGGGAGAAATCGTGGCGGCTTGTGTTCGGGCGGCAAACGGCAGACCCGTCACCGTCAAAACGCGGCTGGGCTTTGACGAGGGCGAATTTACCGCCGTCGAGTTTTGCAGGCGCATGGAAGGCGAGGGCGCGGCGGCGATTACGCTGCACGGCAGGACGCGCGCGCAGGGCTATTCGGGGCTTGCGGACAGAGATAAAATCGCCACGGTAAAGGAAGCCGTCGGTATTCCGCTCATCGGCAACGGCGACGTGAACGCGGCGACCGTGGACGACATGCTGAGCCGCACGGACGCGGCGGCGGTGGGCAGAGCGGCGGTAGGCAATCCGTATATTTTCGCGCAAATCTTGGGAAAACCGGTGCGCGAGTCCGTCCGCGACCTCGTCCTCAGGCACATAGAGCTGAGCTATCGGTACTACGGCGACCGCTATACGTTCGTCAATATCCGAAAGCATCTCGGCGCATATCTCGGCGGCGTTCGCGGCGGCAAAGAAATACGCATAAAGCTGTTTGCCGCGACAAGCACCGAGGAGCTTGTCGAACTCGTGAAGCTGTATTTTCCGTCGGACGAGCGGTGAACGGCAAAAAATATTGTACAAAGTTGCGCTTGTAAAACGGCAATTTTCTGACTCGGGGAAATTGCCGCTTTGTATTTACTTTTCGCCGCCGTCGTTGTATAATTAAATAAGGTCGCCCGGAAATCATGCTTTCACCGAGCGACGAATACCGGCAATAAGGAGAAAAAAAGATGCTTAAAAAGTACTACGAGCAGTCGTCGGTCGTCGGCGTACTCGACACGCGCAGCTACTATATCCCGTTCGGAGATAAAAAAGACGCGTTCGGTTGCAGAAAAAAGAGCAGCCGATTCATCGACCTCGACGGCAAGTGGACGATAGCGGAATACGACAGCCCCCTGTCTGTTCCGGACGACTTCTATAAGACCGCGCCCGACCACGAAATCGAGGTGCCGTCGTGCGTGCAGTACTACGGCTACGACCGTTTTCAGTACACCAACGTAAATTACCCGTTCCCTTACGACCCTCCCTACGTTCCCAACATCAATCCCTGCTACCATTATCAGCGCAAAGTAGCGATAAAGAAGGCTAAGGGCGAACGCTATTACCTCAATTTCGAGGGCGTCGACTCGTGCTTTTACCTGTACGTCAACGACGAGTTCGCAGGTTTTTCGCAGGTTGCGCACCGTCAGTCCGAGTTCGACGTGACCGACCTTATTAAAAACGGCGAAAACAAGCTGGACGTGCTGGTGCTCAAGTGGTGCATGGGCTCGTACCTTGAGGACCAGGACAAGCTGCGCTTTACGGGCATTTTCCGCGACGTATATATCCTCGCTCGCCCCGAGGGGCACGTCGTCGACTATAAGATAACCACTGCGCTCGACGGCACGGTCACTTTCGCGCTGCTCGGCGGCACGAGTGCTACGGTGGAGCTGTGCGGCGACAAAAAGACGGTAAACGCAGGCGAAACGGCTGCTTTCAAGGTGGAGAATCCGCGGCTGTGGAGCGCGGAGGAGCCTAATCTTTACGATATGCTCATCGAATGCAACGGAGAGTATATCGGCGAGAGAGTGGGTATCCGCACTACGCGCGTGCAAAACGGCGTGTATCTGTTCAACGACAAGCCGATTAAGCTGATGGGCGTAAACCGCCACGACTTCAACCCGAGAACGGGCGCGACGGTGACTATCGAGAACATTATCGAGGACTTCACGCTGATGAAAAAGCTGAACGTCAACGCAATCCGCACCTCGCACTATCCCAACCGCCCCGAGTTTTACAAGCTTGCCGACGAGTACGGCTTCTACGTCATGGACGAGAGTGACCTCGAGTCGCACGGCGTCGTGGCGCGCTTTACGGGCTACGAGAACGCCAACTACGACGAGATTGCCGACGACCCGCAGTTCCGTCAGGCGATTATCGACCGCCAGAAATGCAATATCGGCAGGGACAAGAATCGCCCTTGCGTGTTCGCCTGGTCAATGGGCAACGAGTGCGCCTACGGCGACAACTTCGCCGACGCGCTCCGCTGGATTAAGGCAAACGACGACCGCCCCGTGCACTACGAGAGCCTTTTCCACGTCAACCGCAAAAAACACGGCGAGGATTACTATTACTCCGAGCCCGTTGATATGGTGAGCCGCATGTACCCGGAGCCCGATTGGCTCATTCACGGCTACCTCGACGACGCGAAAGAAACCCGTCCGCTGGTGCTGTGCGAGTACTGCCATTCGATGGGCAACGGCCCCGGCGACTTCAAGGAGTATTGGGATATTATCCGTACCTCCGACCGTCTTATGGGCGGCTTCGTGTGGGAGTGGGCGGACCACGGCGTGCTTTACGGCGGCGTGGGTCAGCGCTACGGCGGCGATTTCGGCGAAACGCTGCACGACGGCAACTTCTGCATGGACGGCATAATCTCCGCCGACCGCAAGCTCACGCAGAAGTCGATGGAAATGAAAAAAGCTTACGAGCCCGTAGAGTTCGCGCTCGGCAAGGATGGCGTTACCGTCAAGTCGCGTAACTTCTTTGCGACAATCGTCGGCACGCTCACCGTCACGCGCAAGGATATGGGAAAAGTACTGTCCGTCGAAAAGCACGCGGTCAGCCTCGCGCCCGGCGAACAGGCTGTATATCCTGCGGCAGCGGCGCACGTCGTCATCGCTTCGCTCACGCTCGACAAGCCCGTGGGATTACTCGAAAAGGGTCACGAGCTCGGCCGCGCAGGCTGGACGAACGAGAGCGTTCACGATTACACCGACAAGCATTATAAATCGGTGAGCATAACCGAAAACGGCAGGTATATTGGCGTCGTCACGCCGTCCGCCGAGTACGTCGTCGACAAGGCGAACGCGGCGATTACGTCGATAAAGGGCAAGAACGGCGAGCTCCTGAAAACGCCGCTCGCGCTTAACCTGTGGCGCGCCCCCACCGACAACGACAGAAACGTGCGCAGGGATTGGGAAAACTGCCGCTACTATGAGATTTTCTCCGAGGTAAGGGAAGTAACCGCCGTAGGCAATTGCGTGCGCTTTACGGGCAAAATCGCGCCCGTCAAGCTAGAGCCCGTAGCGGCGTACACACTCACTTACGAATTCTTCGATGAGGGCGTCAGCGCTTCTATCGAGTACGAGTTTGCAGGCTGGACGACTTTTCCGCCGAGAGTGGGGCTGTGCGCCGAGCTCGACAAGAGCTTCGACAAGGTGCGCTACTATGGCTACGGCTCCAACGAGGCGTATATCGACCGCCGCTATTCCTGCATAAAGGACGTGTACGAGGACAGCGTCGACAACATGTTCGTCCGCTACGTCAAGCCGCAGGAAAACGGCAGCCACTACGGCACCGAGCTTATGGAAATCACCGACGGCAAGTCCACGCTGAGAGCCGAGGGCGACTTCTCGTTCTCCGCGCTCCCGTACTCCGCCGCCACGCTCACGCACACCGCTCACGATTGGCAGCTGCCCGAAAAGACAGCCACGCACCTGTCGCTCGACTTCTTTATGTCCGGCATCGGCTCCAACTCCTGCGGTCCGTGGCTTAAACAGGAGTGGCAGGCACCGAAAAAAGGCAAAGGCTTTATCGCGCTTTTCGTAAAGTAACCGCGCGACGATAGGTTGTGAGCCTTATACCAAACGCCAAAGACCGTTTCGGGCAGTCCCCCGAGGCGGTCTTTTTATATTTTTTTTCGTAAAGTCTTGACAAAACCTCAAAATAGGTCTATAATAATTTAGCAATCAAGAAAAACGACTGCTAATAATCGACGAGGGCGATTGCCAAAGAGCGCGACCCTCGCGCAATACGGGAGGCAAAAAAATGAAACAATTTAAGACGGAATCGAAGAGAATACTCGACCTTATGATTAACTCGATTTACACGAACAAGGAGATATTTCTCCGCGAGCTTATATCAAATGCCAGCGACGCAATCGACAAGCTGCATTACATTTCGCTCACCGACGACAAGGTGGACGGGAATTTTAAGATAGAGGTTGTTGCGGACAAGGCGGCGCGCACGCTTACCGTCGCCGATAACGGCGTGGGCATGACGCGCGAGGAGTTGGAGAAAAACCTCGGCACGATAGCGGAGTCGGGTACGCTGGCGTTTAAGAAGGAAAAGGACGACAAGACCGACCTTATAGGACAGTTCGGCGTGGGCTTTTACTCGGCGTTCATGGTGGCGAAGAAGATAGAAGTCACTTCGCTTGCCTACGGGCAGGAGCAGGCTTATCGCTGGACGAGCGAGGGCGCGGAGGGCTATAATATCGAAACCGCCGAAAAGGAGCACTGCGGCACGACGATTAAGCTGTACCTGCGCGACAAGGATGACGACTGCGATTACGACGAGTTTTTGCAGGAGTACACGCTGCGCAGCCTTATCAAAAAGTACTCGGACTATATCCGCTATCCGATAATGATTATGGCTACCAAGTCGCGCGTCAAGGACAACCCCGACAAAAAGGACGGCGACAAGGACGAGTACGAAACGTATACCGAGCTCGAAACCGTCAACAGCATGGTGCCGCTGTGGAAACAGAAGAAAACCGACATCACGGCGGAACAGTACAACGAGTTTTATAAGACGAAGTTTCACGACTTCACCGACCCGATGAAGGTTTTTCATTTCAGTATCGAGGGCAACGTCAGCTACACGGCGATGCTGTTCGTGCCGATGAACACGCCTTACGATTACTATCAGAAAGACTACAAAAAGGGCTTGCAGCTGTACTCGAACGGCGTGCTTATCATGGACAAGTGCGAGGAGCTTCTGCCCGATTACCTCGGCTTTATCAAGGGCGTGGTGGACAGCGGCGACCTGTCGCTTAATATTTCGCGCGAAATGCTGCAACACGACCGTCAGCTCAGGATTATTGCCGGCAGCCTCGAAAAGAAGGTTGTGGGCGAGCTCAAAAAGCTCATCGAATCCGACCGCGAAACCTACGACAAGCTGTTCGGCGAGTTCGGCGTGAGTATCAAGTTCGGCGTTTACAACAACTTCGGCGTGAAGAAAGAGGAGCTTAAAGACCTTATCGAGTTCCATTCGTCCACCGAGAATAAACTTACGACGCTCAAGGAGTACGTCGGCAGAATGAAAGCCGACCAGAAGTATATTTACTATGCTTGCGGCGACAGCGTGGACAAAATCGACAAGCTGCCTCAAACCGAGTTGTTAAAAGACAAGGGCTATGAGATTCTGTACATGCCCGACCGCGTCGACGAGTTTGTAGTCAAGACGCTCGCGGCTTATGACGAAAAGGAATTCCGTTCGGTGGGCGCCAAGGATTTGGGGCTCGAGACCGACGCCGAGAAAGAGGAAATCAAGGCTAAGTCCGAGGAGAACAAGGAGCTTACCGATTTTATCAAGGAGGCTCTGGGCGGCGAAGTCAAGGACGTAAGGCTGTCCGCGCGCTTGAAGAACAACGCCGTGTGCCTTACCGCCGACGGCGAAGTTTCGCTCGAGATGGAAAAGGTGTTCCGCAGCATGAAAAACTCCTCGCCCGTGCCCGTCGTCGCCGAAAAAGTGCTGGAAATCAACCCCGAACACAAACTTTTCGGCAAGCTGAAAGAGCTTTTGTCCGCCGACAAGGAACAGCTTAAGCTTTACGCAAAGCTGCTGTACGCCGAGGCGCTCGTCACCGAGGGAATGGAAATCGACAAGCCCGAGGAGTTTGTGAGCGCGCTCACCGAGGTGTTGAGCAAATAGGGCGGTAATTCGCCCCATAAGCCCCGAATTTTTATGAATAGGGAAAATTTCATTCCCTACAAACCCGAATTAAAAAGTAGCGTTATTTTTGCGAAAAAGCAGGTAACGCTGCTTTTTTCTTTTAATTGCGGTAGAAAAGTTAGTTTTAATATAGCGACTGTAATTATAGCAAATAGAAAGAAAAAATCTACTTTTTTCAGGTGACGAAAAAAGTAGCAAAAAGTCACCCTTGGACACTATCGATTGTGTCCCCCTAAGGCAAAGCCCCCAGGTCGCAATCATAGATTGCTCCCCGAGATTTCTAAAAACAATTCACTGAATTGTTTTTACGGTGCTACGCACCGCCGCGTCGCGCCCGCAACTCCGCTAAGGTCGAGAACAGGGTGTAGCTTGTGTACCGCGTGACAACCGTAAGTATTGTGAAAATCGAATTAAATTTAACGTGCACTCTCCGTGTTACCACGTCATTCAGAGGAGTGAACAGAGCCCACGGGTCTGCGATGTTCGCGACATGGAATCCACCACGGGAGAAAAGGACTATAATCCTCTTTGTCATTCTGAGCGGAGCGACAGCGCAGCCGAAGAATCTAGCCGTAGGCGCATAATTATTATATTTTTTACGCTTCGCTAGATTCCTCGCAAGCTCGGAATGACGTATAAGGTAGGACAATCAAAACCCGAACGCGCAGCTTCCGTTTTTCCCGTCATCCTGAGCGCGCGGCATTCCGCGCGCGTGAGGACCCCCGACATGGAACGAATAATTGTCTTTATAATTAGGCGAATATCACCCGAGCGACAGCGAGGATATAACTCGCGCGAAAGCGCGAATACCACTCTCCGCAAGCCGTATATCGCTTTTATCTCGGCAAAAACTCTTGTTGTCCACAGCGGTTTTATAGGGAAAGCGAAATATCCGCTCCGTGTGTTTTATTATTATTTATAAGTAAAGAATAGTATAAGTATCACTAGGGGCTGTGGAAAAGTGGACAAACGATAGGGCGGAAAATTACGCCCAAAATATAGAAAAAATCGGCTCCAAGCAGACTTAATTCATCCATATATTGATTTCGTTATGAAACGATAATATTGTGGACAAGCGACTGTAAAACCTCGGGAAAAATTGTGAAGCAAGTGGAAAAATATAGTTAGTTAAGGTGGACAAGTCGCTGAGGCTTGATTTTACGAGCAGGAAAAAACAAATATTTATACACTTATCCACATAGTTATCCACAGTGTGGATAACATCGCTGTGGGTAATGTGGAAAAACAGATAAAAGTAAAAAATCTATGAAATCGAAAAAAACGAGCGAAATAGAATTGCTTTTTCCGTGCGAGTGGTTTATAATCGGATAGCTATGGAAAGAGTGAAGAGAAAAGAAATAGATATGTTGAACGGCCCGGTAATGGGCAGATTGATATTATTTTGTATACCGTTGATTCTCTCCAGCGTTTTGCAGCTGTTGTTCAACGCCGCCGACGTAGTGGTGGTGGGACAGTTCGCCGGCAAGCAGTCTTTGGCGGCGGTGGGCTCGACGGGCTCGCTTATCAATCTTATAACAAACCTGTTTATCGGCTTTTCGGTGGGAGCAAACGTCGTTATCGCGCGCGCAATCGGCGCCGGCAATCCCGAAAAGTCTTCGAGAGCGGTACATACTTCGATGCTGCTCGCGCTCGTCAGCGGAGTAGCGGTCGGCTTAATCGGCTTTTTCGCGTCCAAAGGCATGCTCGAGCTCATGAATTCGCCAGAGAGCATTATCGACAAAGCAACGCTATACCTTGAAATTTACTTTCTCGGCAGTCCGGCTTCGCTTGTTTATAACTTCGGCGCGTCGGTACTGAGAGCTAAGGGCGATACGCGCAGACCGCTTTATTTTCTGGTAATTGCAGGCGTATTAAACGCTTTACTTAACCTGTTTTTCGTCATAGTGTGCAATATGGACGTTGCCGGCGTCGCGCTCGCCACGATAATTTCGCAGCTCGTTTCCGCGGTGCTCGTCGTCATCTGCCTTATGCGCGAAACCGACTATTGCAAGCTGAAAATCCGCTCGCTCCGGTTTCACGGCGAGGAAATCAAGGAAATAGTTAAGATCGGCTTGCCTGCCGGTATTTACGGCACGCTGTTTTCTATATCCAACGTCATCATTCAGTCGGCGGTAAACGGCTTCGGCGACGACGTGGTCGCCGGCAATTCCACCGCAACGAATATCGAGGGCTTTGTCTATGTTTCGATGAACGCCGTCTACAACGCCGCGATAACCTTTACCGGGCAGAACCACGGAGCAGGCAGGTACGACAGAATTAAAATTATTCTCCGCGACTGTCTTATTCTCGTAACCGTGATAGGTCTTATTCTCGGCATGTCGTTCTGGGGTTTAGGAAGGTACCTTGCGCGGTGTTATACGTCCGACCAAATCGTTATAGATTACAGTATGGTGAGAATGAGTATAATCCTGCCTGTCTACTTTCTGTGCGGCATTATGGACACGTTGATGGGCATGCTGCGCGGCATGGGTTATTCGACTTTGCCTACCATAAATTCGTTTATAGGCGCGTGCATGTTCCGCGTGATATGGGTTTTCACCGTTTTCGCCGCCAATCACACGCTGGAAATGCTTTATATTTCTTATCCCATCAGCTGGGTGCTGACCGGTATCGCGCACTTCGTCATGTTTATCGTGGTTTTCAAAAAGTGCCGCCGCAGGGATAGTATCGAGAGAAAAGCGGTGGAGGACGGCGTGCTGGAGTCTCGCGACCAAACCGCAACCAGCGAAACGGGCGCCGAGCAGGACAGCCCCGTGACGGAAGAGGCAACCCTCGAAGCCGCAAAAATCGCCGAAGCCGGCGAGCTAAACAATACCGCCGAATAAATAAACTTTATTAAATTCGCGTAAAAGTTATAAAACCTATTGACAAAACGTAAAATATGTGGTAGAATGCAATTACAAGCATCGGAATGCTTGTGTGTTTTCTTTACTCGATTTTCGAGCAGTGAAAATTATTATCGCTTTTAACGCGGGATAGAGCAGTTGGTAGCTCGTCGGGCTCATAACCCGAAGGTCGTGTGGTTCAAGTCCCACTCCCGCCACCATTAGCAAGAGAATCTATTTTATAGGTTCTATGCCCGTAACAAATGCCGTCAGACGTAAGCTCGGACGGCATTTGTTTTTACTTTTTTTAAGGTTGTATTATTCGCTTCATGCAGGGGATTCCACGCCGAGTTACAATAATTCGGCACGTTACATTCGTTTCGTCGTATTGCGGCAGTCGGGCGCACTTTAGCGTAAAAAAGAAATTGCTTTATCGTAAAAAAGCGAAAAATCGGCAAAAATCGGCGATTTGCGAAAATTTCACAAAAAAAGCCGTAAAATTCCTTGGCAAATCCGTTGACAAGAAAAAAATATTATGATAAAATGCGAGTATATATTCTAAATGCGGCGACGGAAACATAAAGAGCGTTAACGCGGCTTTTGCAGAGAACCGACGTAGTGGTGCAAGTCGGTAAAGCGGTTAGCGTATCCATCTCATTCCCGAGCAGTCGGCGCGAGCAGCCAACTACATGAGGCGGTAAGTACCGAACGGAAGGACACCGTTACAGGTCCGAAGAGTCAAAGAAGATTTTGAACCTTGCTGAGCAGGGCCGCCGTTGTGCGGTCAAATCGGGTGGTAACGCGGCAGTCTTGTCGTCCCGAGGCGTGGCAAGGCTTTTTTCGTATTCTACGGCAAAAAGAGGAGGCATAATGCAGAACAGATACGTTTTATCCATACTTGTACAGAACCACTACGGCGTGCTCCGCCGCATCAGCAGTCTGTTTTCGCGGCGCGGTTACAGCATCGAGAGCCTGTCGAGCGGCGACGCGGAAAAACCCGAACTCAGCCGCGTGACGGTAGTGGCTCGCGGCGACGAGGACATTATCGACCAGATAAAGAAGCAGGTGTCCAAGCTTGTGGAAGTCGTGGGCGTCACGATTTTCGAGGACGACAAGGCGGTTTATCGCGAGCTGATGCTGATAAAAGTGAAAACCACGCGCTCGACAAGGGCGGAGATTATGGAAATCACGGATATTTTCCGCGCGCACATAGTCGACGTCGCGCCCTCGTCGTTGGTTTTGGAGGTGACGGGCGACTCGAAAAAACTGTCTGCGCTCATCGGCATGCTCGAGCCGTTCGGCATTATGGAAATCGTGCGGACGGGGCTTGCCGGCATTAAGCGCGGCGACAAGAGCTTCCCTTCCGAACAGGACGAGTAGACCCGGCGAGCGGCAGGCTATCGGACTTATATATAAATAAGGAATAAAAAAAGTCAATCACGACCGCGCGGAATAATGATAGGAAACGAGCGGCGCGAAAATAAAAAACGAATTAAAATGGAGGTACACTAAAATGGCAGTAATGTATTATGAAAAGGATTGCGACTTCAAGAAAATCGCGGACAAGAAAATCGCTATCATCGGCTTCGGCAGTCAGGGTCACGCTCACGCGCTGAACCTCAAGGATTCGGGCGCGAACGTCACCGTCGGGCTTTACGAGGGCAGTAAGTCCTGGAAAAAAGCCGAGGCGCTGGGGCTTAAAGTCACCACCGCCGCCAAGGCAGCCGAGTGGGCGGACATCGTAATGATACTTATCAACGACGAAAAGCAAGCCAAGCTTTACCGCGAGAGCATTGCAGCGCACATGACGGCAGGCAAGACGCTTATGTTCGCGCACGGCTTCAATATTCACTACGGTCAGATTGTGCCGCCTGCCGACGTCAACGTTGTCATGATTGCCCCCAAAGGACCCGGGCACACCGTCCGCAGTCAGTTTCAGGAGGGTAAGGGCGTGCCTTGCCTTATCGCCGTCCAGCAGGACGCTACCGGCGACGCCAAGGAAATCGGACTTGCCTACGCCTACGGCATCGGCGGAGCGCGCGCAGGCGTTCTTGAAACCACGTTCAAAGAGGAAACCGAAACCGATTTGTTCGGCGAGCAGGCAGTGCTTTGCGGCGGCGTGACCGCGCTTATGAGAGCAGGCTTTGAAACGCTTGTCGAGGCAGGCTATCAGCCCGAGAGCGCATATTTCGAGTGCGTCCACGAGATGAAGCTTATCGTCGACCTTATCAATAAGGCAGGCTTTGCAGGCATGCGTTATTCGATTTCCGATACCGCCGAGTACGGCGATTACGTCACCGGTCCGAAGATTATCACCGCCGAAACCAAAAAGGCGATGAAGGGCGTGCTCGCAGATATTCAGGACGGCACGTTCGCGCGCAACTTCATTCTCGAAAACCAGGCTAACCGCCCGTACTTCAACGCCAAGCGCAGAATGGAAGCCGAACAGCAACTCGAAGTCGTGGGCAAGAATTTGCGCAGCATGATGAATTGGCAGACGGAAATCACCGAAAAATAAAGCCGAAGGGGCGGTAATTCGCCCCATAATCCCCGAATTATTAAGGAGATTTGACAATTTAAAGGCTACTTTGCGTAAAGGGAGCTGTCGGCGAATCTGACTGAGGGATTGTCAAAAAAAACAACGTGCACTCGCCGTCCTGACGTCATCCGAGAAGCGAGGCGGCACAGCGCGCGCGGAAACCCGGGCATGGAACAAGTAATAATCCTAAAACTCGCGCGAAAGCGCGAATATCACTCGAAAAGGAAAAGAACAGGAGCAGGACATGAGCGAAAAAACGCGGCGAATTAAGATATTCGACACTACGCTCCGCGACGGCGAGCAGTCGCCGGGATGCAGCATGAACATAGGCGAAAAGCTGCGCATGGCGGAGCAGCTGGACAGGCTGGGCGTGGACGTTATCGAGGCAGGCTTTGCAATCGCTTCGCCGGGAGATTTTCAGGCGGTCAAAAGCATTTCCGGCGTGGTCAAGAACGCCGTAGTGGCTTCGCTGGCGCGGTCGCTCGAAAAGGACATCGACGTCGCGTGGGAAGCGGTCAGGGAAGCCGCGCACCCGAGAATACACGTTTTTCTGGCGACGAGCGAGCTTCACATGCGTTACAAGCTGAAGATGACTCCCGAAGAAGTGCTTGAAAGGGCGCGCACGGCGGTGGCTTACGCAAAGAGTAAGTGCGCCGACGTCGAGTTTTCGGCGGAGGACGCGTCGCGCAGCGAGCCCGAATTTTTGTGCAAAGTGCTGGAATCGGCAATCGAGGCAGGCGCGACAACCGTCAATATTCCCGACACGGTGGGTTACGCCGTGCCCGAGGATTACGCGGCGCTTATCGGCTATGTGGTTAAGAACGTGCGCGGCATTGACAAAGTCGACGTTTCGGTGCACTGCCACAACGACCTCGGCATGGCGACGGCGAACAGCCTCGCGGCGGTCAGGGCAGGCGCAAGCCAAATCGAGTGCACGATTAACGGCATCGGCGAGAGGGCAGGCAACACCGCGCTCGAAGAGGTGGTTATGGCGCTGTACACGCGCCGCGACTACTTTAAAGCGACTTGCGGCGTGAATACCGCCGAGATTACCAAGACGAGCAGGCTGCTCACGGCGATAACGGGCGTGAAAGTGCAGCCGAACAAGGCGATAGTGGGCGAAAACGCGTTCGCGCACGAGTCGGGCATACATCAGCACGGCGTGCTCGCGAACAAGCAAACCTATGAAATCATGACGCCCGAGTCCGTGGGGCTTACCGAAAACAAGATGGTGCTCGGCAAGCACTCCGGCAAGCACGCGCTCGCCGACAGGCTGAAAACGCTGGGCATAACCGTTTCCGACGAGGCGCTCGGCGGCATATTCGACGAGTTCAAAAAGCTCGCCGACAGGCAAAAAAGCGTTTCCGACCGCGACATCGAAGCGCTGGCGCACAAGCAGAGCACGAGCGTTCCCGAGAGCTACAAGCTCGACCGTTTCGTGGTCAACGTCGGCAATACGATTACCACCACTTCGGCGGTGCGGCTCGTGTGCCCCGACGGCGAAAAGCGCGAGGCGGTAACTTCGTCCGTGTTCGGACCCATCGACGCGAGCTACAAGGCGATTAACGAGCTTGTGGGCGGCGACGAATTCGAGCTTGTCGACTTTCTGATAGACTCCGTGACGGGCGGTACCGACGCTCAGGGCGCGGTGACGGTCAAGATTCGCGCCGGGCAGAACGTTTTTAACGGTCATGCCGTCAGCCTCGACATAGTCGACGCCGCCGTCATGGCTTACGTTTCGGCAATAAACAATATGTTATATGAGAAAAAACTCGTTACGGGCGAAAATCAAGGAGCTAAATGAAAGAAAAAATACTGATATTCGATTCCACGCTTCGGGACGGAGCGCAGGGCGAGGGCATCTCGTTTTCCGTTCGCGACAAGATAGCGGTTTGTCGCGCTCTCTCTGAGCTCGGCGTTGATTTTATCGAGGCAGGCAACCCGGCTTCTAACCCCAAGGACGCGGAGTTTTTTCGCGAGATAGTCGGCGAGAACTTCGGAAAAACGCGGCTGACGGCGTTCGGTTCGACGCGCCGAAAGGGCGTTCGGGCGGAGGACGACGAGGGGCTGAGGGCGCTTCTCGAGGCGAACACGCCGACGGTGGCGGTATTCGGCAAGAGCTGGGATTTTCACGCGACGGAAATCATACGCGTGGGGCTCGGCGAAAACCTTAACATGATTGCCGACACCGTGAAGTACCTTAAAGACAAAGGTAAGCAGGTCGTGTTCGACGCGGAGCATTTTTTTGACGGATACAAGCATAACCCCGACTACGCGATTAAATCGCTGGTCGCCGCGGCGGACTCGGGCGCGGACTATATCGCGCTGTGCGACACCAACGGCGGCTGTTTCCCGAGCGAGATTGCCGAAATGACGAGAGCCGCGATTGCCGCGGTGGACGTGCCGGTGATGATTCACGCGCACGACGACGGCGGCATGGCGGTGGCGAACTCCGTCACGGCGGTGGAATCCGGCGCACGCGGCGTTCAGGGCACGCTCAACGGTTTCGGCGAGCGTTGCGGAAACGCAAACCTCGCCACGATTATCGCCAATCTGCAATTAAAGCGCGGCTACGAGTGTCTGACTGCGGAGAAAATGTCGGAGCTTACGGGAACGAGCCGAAAAATCGCGGAGATAGCCAACGTTCGTCTGCCGGGCAACGCCCCCTACGTCGGCAAGTCCGCGTTCGCGCACAAAGCCGGCATGCACGCCGACGGAGTGAACAAGTCGTCCGTCAGTTTCGAGCACGTTTCGCCCGAAGCCGTGGGCAACAGCAGGCGGTTTCTCACCAGCGAGGTGGCAGGACGCGGCGCGATTCTGGAAAAGGTGCGGAAAATCGACGCTTCGGTCACAAAGGATAACCCCGTCACCGCGGACATAGTGAACAAAATCAAGGAAATGGAGTACCTCGGCTATCAGTTCGAGGGCGCGGAAGCGAGCTTCGAGCTGTTGGTACTAAAGTTGCTGGGCGCGTACAAGCCGTACTTCGCGCTGGAAAAATTCAAGACGATAGGCGAGCAGGCTACGGGCAAGGATTTTTCGCCGGCAACCGCCGTGGTCAAGGTTCGCGTGGGCGACGAAACGGAAATCCGCGCCGCCGAGGGCAACGGTCCTGTCAACGCGCTCGACGTCGCGCTCAGAGCCGCGCTGGAGCGGTTTTATCCCGAGCTCGGAGGGTTTTCGCTCACCGACTACAAGGTGCGCATTATCGACAGCCGCGAAACAAGCTCGGCGAAAACGCGCGTGCTCATCGAGTCGGGCGACGGCCGCGACGTGTGGACGACTGTCGGCGTGTCGCGCGACATTATCGAGGCTTCGCTGATTGCGCTAAGGGACGCTATCGAATATAAGCTTGCTAAGGACAGGGGCGTAATTGCCCCCTAGCCCCGAATTATTAAAGGGTTTTTGGATTTTAATTAGTTGTGGTAGATAGGTTAGTTTTAATAGTGCGGCTGTGATTGTGTTCGTATGATTATAGTACTACTTTTTTCAGGTGACGAAAAAAGTAGCAAAAAAGTCATTGGGGGGGCACTATCGATTGTGTCCCCCTAATCCCCCGCAACTCTTTATGGTCGAGAATGGGTATAGAATGGTTACCGCGTGACTAATGGTAGTGTAGGCAAAAACGTGTAGATTATAACGCGCACTCTCCGTTTATTAACGTCATTCAGAGGAGCGAACAAAGCCCACGGGGCGATGGCCGCGACGTGGAATCCCGGGCGTGGAGCGAATACTAATCCTTAACTCGCGTGACAGCGCGAATATCACTCGCAGCAAGGCGAAAATCACACGGCGTAGCCGTATATCACTCGTGCGTAGCACGATTCTCACTCGCCATAAGGCGCGCGGAAGCGGTTATAACCGCGGAAAAGAAGAATAACAGCAAACAATCAAAAGGAGAAAATATTATGGCAATGACGATGACTCAGAAGATTCTCGCGGCGCACGCAGGGCTTAGCGAGGTGAAGCCGGGGCAGCTCATCGAGGCGAAGCTCGACCTCGTTCTCGGCAACGACATCACCAGCCCCGTGGCGATACGCGAGTTTAAGAAATTCGGCTGCGACTGCGTGTTCGATTGCGACAAGGTTGCGCTGGTGCCCGACCACTTCACGCCCAACAAGGACATCAAGGCGGCAGAGCAGTGCAAGACCGTGCGCGAATTTGCGAACAAAATGAACATAACCAACTATTTCGAGGTGGGCGAAGTGGGCATCGAGCACGCCTTGCTTCCCGAAAAAGGGCTTGTCGTTGCCGGCGACGCGGTAATCGGCGCGGACTCGCACACCTGCACCTACGGCGCGCTGGGCGCGTTCTCGACGGGCGTGGGCTCGACGGACATGGCGGCCGCCATGGCGACGGGCAAAGCCTGGTTCAAGGTGCCTGCCGCGCTCAAGTTCAATCTTTACGGCAAAAAGCAGGGCTACGTTTCTGGCAAGGACGTAATCCTGCACATAATCGGCATGATCGGAGTAGACGGCGCGCTTTATAAAAGCATGGAATTCACGGGCGAGGGCTTAGCCGACCTTACCATGGACGACCGCCTGTGCATGGCGAACATGGCTATCGAAGCCGGCGGCAAGAACGGCATTTTCGAGGTTGACGACAAGACCGTGGAGTATATAAAAGAGCACTCGACCAAGCCTTACAAGATTTACAAAGCCGACCCGGACGCCGAATACGAGGCGACTTACGACATCGACCTCAGCAAAATCCGCCCCACGGTGGCGTTTCCGCACCTGCCGTCCAACACTCGCACCATCGACGAAGTGGGCGACGTCGCCATCGACCAGGTGGTAATCGGCTCGTGCACCAACGGCAGAATAGAGGACTTGCGCGTCGCGGCTTCTATTCTCAAAAACCGCCACGTCAAAAAGGGCGTGCGCTGTATCGTCATTCCCGGCACGCAGAAAATCTACTTGCAGGCAATCCACGAGGGGCTTGTCGACATTTTCATAAATGCCGGCGCGATATTCTCGATGCCGACGTGCGGACCGTGCCTCGGTGGTCACATGGGAATACTCGCAAAGGGCGAGCGCGCGGTTTCCACCACCAACCGCAACTTTGTGGGAAGAATGGGTCACCCCGAGTCCGAGGTTTACCTCGCATCGCCGGCTGTTGCGGCGGCAAGCGCGGTTACCGGCAAGATTCAGAACCCCGAAACGCTGTAAAAGGAGAAATGCTATGAACGCAAAAGGAATAGTTTTCAAGTACAAGGACAACATCGACACCGACGTCATAATACCGGCGCGCTACCTCAACACGTCCGACCCCGTCGAGCTCGCCCGTCACTGCATGGAGGACGCCGACGCGGAGTTCGTAAACAAGGTCAAGCCCGGCGACGTAATGGTAGCCGGTAAAAACTTCGGCTGCGGCTCGTCGCGCGAGCACGCGCCCATCGCAATCAAGACCGCAGGCATCAGCGTGGTCATCGCGGCAAGCTTCGCCAGGATTTTCTACCGCAACGCAATCAATATCGGCTTGCCTATCGTCGAGTGCCCCGAAGCCGCCGAAAAAATCAACGCCGGCGACATCGTGTCCGTCGACTTCAATACCGGCATAATCACCGACGAAACTACCGGCGAGAAATTTAAGGGCGAGCCGTATCCCGAGTTTATGCAACGTATTATTGCCGCAGGCGGCTTAGTCAACTATGTTAATAGTCAAAAGTAAAGGCGACTTTTCCGCGCTCTTTACGGGTTATCGACGTTAATAGCTCTTTACGGACAGCAAAGAGGGAAATAACTTTAAGCTTTTTTACAGTCAGAGTAAAAATACACCTTAACAAGGAGAGAAATATAATGAAATTCAATATTGTCACCGTTCCCGGCGACGGAATAGGTCCGGACATTATTCGCGAGGCAATCGTGTCGCTTAACCGCGTGGGTGAGATTTACGGGCACGAATTCGCCTTCACCGAAAAGCCTGCCGGCGGTATCGCGATTGACACTTGCGGCTGTCCGCTTCCCGAGGACACCGTGGAGGCTTGCAAAAAGTCCGATTCCGTGCTGCTCGGCGCGGTGGGCGGACCCAAGTGGGACCACCTCGGCGGCAACGACAGACCGGAAAAAGCGCTGCTCGGGCTGCGCGGCGAGCTTAAACTGTTTGCCAACCTGCGCCCTGCGCTTCTTCACCGCCAGCTCAAGGACGCGTGTCCGTTAAAGCCGGAGATTATCGGCGACAGCCTCGACATTCTGATAGTGAGAGAGCTGACGAGCGGAATTTACTTCGGCAAGCGCGGCAGAGTAGCCGAGGACAACTCCGCTTACGACACCATGTACTATTCCGTGCCCGAAATCGAGCGCGTGCTGAGAGTGGGCTTCGACGCGGCGATGAAGAGAAGCAAGAAGGTGTGCGTGGTCGACAAGGCGAACATTCTCGAAACTTCGAGGCTGTGGCGCGAAGTCACGGCGAGAGTGGCAAAGGACTATCCCGAGGTCGAGTATTCGCACCTGTACGTCGACAACTGCTCGATGCAGCTCGTGCGCAACCCCAAGCAGTTCGACGTAATTATTACCACCAACATGTTCGGCGACATTCTGTCCGACGAGGCGAGCATGCTCACGGGTTCAATCGGCATGCTGGCTTCGGCTTCGCTGGGCGAAACTTCGCTGGGCATGTACGAGCCTATCCACGGCTCCGCGCCCGACATCGCCGGCAAGGACATCGCTAACCCCATCGCCACGGTGTTGAGCGCCGCAATGATGCTTCGCTATTCGTTCGGGCTCGAAAAGGAAGCGCAGGCTATCGAAAAAGCCGTCGACAAAGTGCTCGACGAGGGCTACCGCACCGCCGACATTTACGAGGACGGCATGAAAAAGGTAGGCACGAGAAAAATGGGCGAGCTTATCGCCGCGGCAATCGAATAGAGGGTTTACGGGCGCGGCGGCGCGAAGCCGTTACTCCGCATTAAAGGAGAGAATTTAACTATGCAATACGTTTATCTTAACGGAGAGTTTGTGGAAAGCGACAAGGCCGGCGTTTCGGTGTTCGACCACGGCGTGCTGTACGGCGACGGCGTGTTCGAGGGGATTCGCGCCTACAGCGGCAGGGTTTTCAGGCTGAGCGAGCACATAGACCGCATTTTCGCGGCGGCAAAGGCTATCGCGCTCGAAATCCCCATGACGAAAGCGGAGCTTGGCGCGGTCGTCGTGGCGACTTGCAAGAAGAACGGGCTTACCGACTGCTATATCCGTCTGGTAATCACGCGAGGCAAGGGGAACCTCGGTATTTCGCCGATTAACTGCGAAAAACCCACCGTGTTCTGTATCGCCGCCGGCATCAAGCTGTACACCGACGAGCAGTACGAAAAGGGCATGAGCGTGATTACGTCGGTACAGCGCAGGAACAAGGCGACTATTGTCGACCCTCAAATCAAGTCGCTCAACTATCTTAACAATATCCTCGCGAAAATCGAGGCTAACCGCGCAGGCGCGGCGGAAGCGATTATGCTCAATCACGACGGCATAGTCACCGAAGCTACCGGCGACAATATCTTTATCGTCAAGAACGGCGAAATCCTTACGCCGCCCGTGTACGTCGGTATTCTGGACGGTATCACGCGCAGAACGGTCATCGAAGCCGCGAAAAAAGAGGGTATTCCCGTCCGCGAAACCGAGTTTACCTTGTTCAACGTCTACAACGCCGACGAGTGTTTTCTGACGGGCACCGCCGCCGAGGCAATCGCCGTCACCAGCGTGGACGGCAGGACGATAGGCTCCGGCGTTCAGGGAGAGGTGACAAAGCGGATTCTCGCGGCATTCCGCAGAGCCGCTCATGACCCGGCGCTCGGCACGGAAATCAAGTAAGGGGAGTAAGGTAAGGGGCACTGTTGCCCGCTATTATCCTACATTTTTGAAAAGCATTTTAGTTAGTGTTTGATTGTTGTGACTAGTTTTAGTTGTGGCAGAAATGTTAGTTTTAATGGTGTAGCTTTAATTTTAATAGCGAGTAAAAGTTCTTCTTTTTTCAAACGAAGAAAAAAGCTAGCTCAACGATAATCGTGACCGATTATTTTTACCGACAAAAATCAACGATTTCATCGGTAAACTCCC
>ENA-USUG01000276-USUG01000276.1-human-gut-metagenome-genome-assembly--contig:-NODE-276-length-82821-cov-21.726143_pt1 | contig 82821 bp, 88 predicted proteins | sample MGYA00250059_ERZ773394 | MGnify/ENA primary metagenome ERZ773394 (study PRJEB29103, sample SAMN06111957) | human gut metagenome | biome: human gut; feature: ankylosing spondylitis patient; material... | reverse complement strand
TTCATCTGGTGCTTGTCAAAGTTTCGTTGTTTAATTTACAAGGTGCACGCTCCATTCGCGGAACAGGTGTTATCTTAGCACGTGGGTAGGCGTTTGTCAACAGTTAATTTTACTTTTTTCGACATTTTTCTTGTCTGCTCCTTTACAGGCAGCTCAAAAAGTCAGTATTTTCAATGGTTTGCGGGCATTCTGTCAAGAAAAGAATGCCCGCATTTTTCCGTATTCATTCATTTACGCCGCATTTCGGCCGATCAAGGCGTCATAGCGCATCAACAGAAGCGCGACCTGCGCGCGGCTGATGGCCTGCGTCGGATACCAGACGCACTCCTTCTCGGTAATGAGCCCGTTGTTCCACGCCCAGGTCACGGCATCCCTGCCGCTCTCTGATACTTTGGGCGCATAGGGATAGTCGTCGAGCGTGCCGCTGACTGTGGGCTCACCCGCAAGACGGTAGAGCACGATGATCGCCTGCTCACAGGACAAAAAGCCGCTCGGGTTAAACGCCCCGCCGTTGCCGCCCATGAGGCCCTTGCCGACCATCCACTTGACATATTCGTAATACCATTCGTCGCCCGCGAGGTCGCTGAACTCTGCGTCCTCCTCCGTCGGCGTGCCGCCGGCAAAACGGTACATGATGACGGCGAACTGCGATCTCTCCACGCCATACTCCGGCTGGAAGAGATGCTGCGTGTCGTCGCCGCTCATCACACCGGTGGAGACGACATAGTTGACTGCGTCGGCATACCACGCGTCGGGCGCGACGTCGGTATAGGTGTAGGTCGTCTGCGGGCCGTCCGCCGTGACGGTGATGTCGACACCGCCGCTTTCGTTGGCGGTCATCGTGCCGAGCTCCGCGCGCACGTCGTTTCCGGTCACATTCGCGCTGTCGAACGTGTCCGTCTGCGTGCTCTGCGTTCCATCCTGTTTATTGTCCTGCGATGTATCCTTATTCCCACAGCCCCGCACCACCAGCACGATCACAAGCACCAGCACGACGAGGATGGGGATGAGCAATTTCTTCTGCATGAGCTCCTCCTGTTCTGACGAACATTTTGATTCTGTAAAACATATTATTATATGTTAGCATACCATCGGAAGCGTTGCAAGGCTTTTCCCCATTGTTCACAAAACGTGCACATTCTATCGCGCTCACCTCTTCCTGCCCACGGCATAGAATGAAACGCAGGAGTTTTCCTGCCCCGAGCTTAAAAGGAGGGTATTTTCGATGAATCGTTTTCAGAATTCGTGCGGCTGTGCAGACCGCTGCCCGCCGCCCTGCCCCGCGCCGTTTCCTCCGCCGCCGTTCCCGCCTCAGTATGTGCTGGGCCCGACGGGGCCGCAGGGCGTGCAGGGCATTCAGGGTGTTCCCGGCCCGATCGGGCCGACGGGGCCGCAGGGTGTACAGGGTCTTCAAGGCGTCCCCGGTGCACCGGGCGCCATTGGGCCTACCGGACCTCAAGGTCAGACGGGTGCCACAGGCGCCGCAGGCCCGCAGGGACCGCAGGGCATTCAAGGCGTAGCCGGAGCCGCCGGCGCGGTTGGCGCAACCGGACCGACAGGCCCCATCGGCCCACAGGGTATTGCGGGTGCAGCAGGCGCAGTCGGTCCTACCGGCGCAACGGGTCCCACAGGTCCTACTGGACCGAGCGATACGCGCGCGGCGGCAGCTGTTGCCGATGCGACAAGCGTAGAGGACGTCGTCGAGCAGTTCAACGCGCTGCTGGCAAATCTCCGCGCAGCGGGTCTCCTCTCGACCTGAGCAATAAGCGGTGCGGCGCAAGCCGCGCCGCAATACATATATAAAAGGAGGGAATCGCCATTTCCTACCGCGTCTGCATTTACGCCATCTGCAAAAACGAGTCGCAATTTGTCGAGCGATTCATGGACTCGATGTCCGAGGCGGACGACATCTGCGTACTCGACACGGGGTCGACGGACGATACGGTTGAAAGGCTCAAGGCACGCGGCGCACACGTCGAGCAGAAGATCATCGCGCCGTGGCGCTTCGATGTCGCGCGCAATAAATCGCTGAAGCTCATCCCCAAGGACGCCGATATCTGCTGCTGCATCGACCTCGACGAGCAGTTTCAGCCCGGCTGGCGCGAAAAGCTCGAGCGCGCGTGGCAGCCGGACACGACACGTGCCCGCTACCGCTACACGTGGAGCTTTCTGCCCGATGGGCGCGAGGGCTGTGTCTTCTGGACGGACAAAATTCACAAAAGCGGCTGCTACCGCTGGGTGAATCCGGTGCACGAGGTTCTTCAATATCTGGGCGAGGGCGGCGAGCGCTTTGTCGACGCCGAGGGCGTGCAGCTCGACCACCACCCCGACCCGAGCAAATCGCGCGGGCAGTATCTTCCACTTTTAGAGCTCGCCGTGCGGGAGGACCCGCAAAACGACCGCAACCGCCACTATTTAGGCCGCGAGTACATGTTCCGCGGCGAGTGGGCGCAGGCAGTCTCGACCCTGAAGGCGCACCTCGCGATGCCGCAGGCCGTGTGGCGCGACGAACGCTGCGCCTCGATGCGCTACATCGCGCGCTGTCTGCGGCATTTGGGGCGCGAGGACGAGGCCGCGCTCTGGCTGCATCGCGCCATCGCGGAAGCGCCGTACCTTCGCGAGCCGTATCTGGAGTTTGCCGACCTCCTTTATCAGCAAAAGGACTGGTATGGCGTCATCTTTATGGTAAACCGTTCGCTCACAATCACCGAGCGCCCGCGCACCTATATCTGCGAGCCGTTCGCGTGGGGCAGCTTCCCCTACGATCTGCTGAGCATCGCGTACTTTCACCTTTCGCAGTGGGAAAGCGCGCTGAAAAACGCGGAAAAAGCGTTTGCGCTTGCACCGGACGATGCGCGTTTGCAGGAAAACTGCGCACTGCTCAGGGCGAAAATTCAGAAAGAAAGCCGTATTTGATGGCTTTCTTCGGTTTTCAGTTGCTTTTTCTGCCGCCGTATGATAGATTATTAGAGATTATAAACTGAGGGGGCGCGGCAATGGAGCTGTGCGAACACTACTTACATTATATGAGCGCGCTGTGCGAGGGCACAATGCCCGCGCCGCCGGAGCTTGCGCTCACCGTCGATACCACCGAGGAGCGCGCCGCGCAGCTGCAAAGCGCGCTGAAAGATCTGAGTGTGCCGGACTTTGTGCGCCTGTGCGCCAAAAGCGCAGGCGACGAGCTGGACGAGGCGATATTCGACCATTTCAGCGAGGAGGATTTCTCCCGTGCACTGCTGCAAATGCTCACCGCCGCGGCAGAACCGGAGGAAGTCGAGGAAAAGCCGCCCGCAGCAGAAAGTACCCCTGATCCCGACGCGGGCAAGCACGCGTTCGAGGTCTTCTGCGACTGCGTGGAGCTCGACGAGCAGCTCGTCGCGTACCTCATCGACATTTTGAAGTGTGGGGACAAGGCCGCGTTCTGCAAGCTCTCGCAGGTCACGACGCAGCTGGACCTTGACCCGCGCGAATTTCTCTACTGGCTCGCCCATCGCGAGGACTACGGTACGGACGACGAGCGCGCCTGCGCGGCCATCATCGACGCATGCTTTGCGCGCCTGTATGAAGAAAAGCAGGGCGAGCTTCTGGGGGCACTGCTCTCAGGCGATCAGAAGACGTTCGAACTCTTCCGCACCGAAGCGCCCGAGCTGCGCCAAGTTCCCGCCGCAACCTATGAATGGTACAGCAGCAACTATCTCGACCGCGACTATCCGCTGCGGTTTATTCTAATGTGCAACGGCGTTGAATTTCCCGACACGCCGGAGGAGGACAAATGAACAGAGATGAAATGTACCTGTCGCTCGGCGTGAGCGACAAGGTGCTTCAATTCGGCGAGGCCGTTTTGGACGAGCTCAAGCCCCGCTTTGCCGAGGTTGAAGAGATCGCCGAGCTCAATCAGGCGAAAGTCATCGGCGCAATGCAGAAAAACCGCGTGAATGCGACGCACTTCGCCGCTTCGACGGGTTACGGCTATGACGACGAGGGCCGCGACAATTTGGAGCGTGTCTACGCGAGTGCTTTCCACACCGAGGCCGCGCTCGTCCGCCCGCAGATCACCTGCGGCACACACGCGCTGGCCATCGCGCTATCCGCCAATCTGCTGCCGGGCGATGAGATGCTCGCCATCTCCGGCAAGCCCTACGACACGCTTGAGGAGGTCATCGGCCTTCGCGAGAGTCCGTGCTCGCTCAAGGAGTACGGCGTCAGCTATGCGCAGGTCGATCTGCGCGAAGACGGCAGCTTTGATTTCCCCGCCATCGAGCGCACGCTGAACGGCAAGACGAAGCTCATCCACATCCAGCGCTCCAAGGGCTACTGCCCGCGCCCGACGATCTCGGTCGATGCCATCGGCGAGGCCATCGCGTTCTGCAAAAAGCTGCGCCCCGATGTTGTCGTCATGGTCGACAACTGCTACGGCGAATTTGTCGAGGCGAACGAGCCGAGTGACTTTGGCGCAGACATGATCGTCGGCAGCCTTATCAAAAACCCCGGCGGTGGTCTTGCCCCGATCGGCGGCTACATCTGCGGCACGCAGCAGTGCGTCGACCGCTGCGCCTACCGTCTCTCCGCGCCCGGTCTCGGGCAGGAGGTCGGTGCAAACCTCGGATTGATGCCTGCGCTGTATCAGGGCTTTTTCTTAGCCCCCAGCGTCGTCTCCGGCGCGGTCAAGGGCGCGGTGTTCGTCGCCGCATGCTATGAAAAGCTCGGTTTCACCGTCGTTCCGTCGTCGAAAGAGGCGCGCCACGACATCATCCAGTGCGTCGAGCTCGGCTCTCCCGAGGGCATGGTCGCCTTCTGCAAGGGCATCCAGTCTGCCGCCGCGGTGGACAGCTACGTTGACCCCGTCCCCGCGCCGATGCCCGGCTACGACTCCGATGTCATCATGGCGGCGGGCGCGTTCGTGCAGGGCAGCTCCATCGAGCTCTCGGCCGACGGACCCGTGCGCGAGCCCTACGCCGTCTACTATCAAGGCGGTCTCACGTGGTACCACGCCAAGCTCGGCGTGCTGCTCTCACTCCAGAAGATGCTCGACGCCGGGCTCATCACCCTGCCGTAACGAAAATTTCCCCTTCCGTAAAGGATACCGCTTTTATATGCTCATCCGTAGAACACCCGCGACCAACCGGCATTTTCGCCGCCGTCCGCCCCCGCGTACTGTTTGTTTTTCCATCTGAACAAAAAATTCAACAGTACAAAGGAGTTTAACAATTCAATATGTGGTTCTGGCTTTCTTTGATCGCGCTGCTCTGCTGGAGCGGCAGCGACCTGTTTTCCAAGATCGGCTGTCAGGGGGAGGACGATCATCTCGCCCACCTCAAGATGGTCATTGCCGTCGGTACCGTGATGGGTCTTCACGCCGCGTTCGAAATTTTCATCGGCGGCACGGAGATCAGCTGGTCTATTATCTGGACCTATCTGCCCGTGTCGCTGCTGTACATCGGCTCGATGACGCTCGGCTATCTCGGCCTCCGCTACATTGAGCTGTCCGTCTCGTCGCCGATCTGCAACTCGTCTGGTGCGCTCGTCGCTGTGATGACGCTGCTGTTCGTCGGCGGCGAGGATTATTCCCCGCTCGCCCTTGGCGCGATCGTCCTCGTCTGCGTGGGCGCGATCGGCCTTGGCGTGGTCGACGCCACGGAGGACCCCGAGTTGCGCGCCGCCCGTCAGGCGGAGGGCAACCGCAAGTATTCCAAGAGCTTCCTGGCCCTTGCGCTTCCCGTGGCCTACTGCCTGCTCGACGCCGCCGGCACCTTTGCCGACAATCGTGTGCTCGAAACGCTGGACGAGGGCAGCGCAAACTGCGCCTACGAGCTGACGTTCCTGTTTGCCGCGGTGCTGTGCTTCATCTACGTGGTCTTCATCAAGAAGGATCGCCTGCTGCCCAAGCGAGAAGCGCCGAAGTACCTCGGCGCCATCTGCGAAACGGCCGGTCAGTTTGCCTATATCTATGCCATCGCGGACACATCGCACCTTGCGATGTCCGCGCCGATCATCAGCTCCTACTGCGCGGCTAGCGTGCTGTGGAGCCGCCTCTTCCTGAAAGAAAAGCTCTCGTGGAAGCACTACGCGATGATTCTGCTCGTCGTCATCGGCATCGCCGTGATGGGCGTGTTCGACATTTGATCTTTATGCATAAAAAAGAGTGTTCCCGCTAAGGCGGGAGCACTCTTTTTCTTTTTTCAAGCCTTTTTGATGGGGTGGCGGATGACAGTTTTCCGTTTTTCCGCCGCGACGCGGCGCGGGTCGGAGAGATAGATCTCGTGGTGCAGGCGGACGTCGTTCAGGTCGTTTTCATACCCGTTTTCGCGCAGAAATGCGTCCATCTTTGCAACGGATTCCGGTTCATCGTCGAACGAGCCAAGGTGCATGATCTGCACGCAGAGCCCCTCGTCGACGGCCAGAAATTCCGCTTTCGAGCAGTCGAGCTTTTTCTTCTTTGCCGCCGCCTCGACCGCCCAGTCGAAATCCGCTTTCGTGATGAAGTCCGGCAGACGCAGGACAGAGATCCAGCAAAAATCCGATTTTCGGCCGTAGTCGACCGTCTCCGTGCCCGGCATCTGCCAGAAGCCCTCGAGCGGCGGCACAACATAGTCGAAAAAGCCTTCGATCTCGTGTCCCGCGCGCTTGCTCATCTTGAGCGTGTAGGCCACGGCGTAAAGTACGCCGATGGCGCGCTGATATGCGCCGTTTTCCTCGTTTGGGTCACCCTCGCCGCGCACGGCGATATAATTCGCACGCGGCACGGTGACGATCTCCGGCTTTGCCTTCGGCAGGTAAAATCCCCTGTATTCTTTCTTGAAGTCAAAGGACATGGTCTTCTCCTTTTTCAGTCCAGTGGGATGTCCAGCACGTTCACACCGCGCTTGAAGGCGTATTCGATCGTCGAACGCGTCCCGCCGCGCGCGCCGTCGTTCACGGCGATCAGCAGGCTCGCATGATCGACCATGTAGCGGTTTCGCCGCTGCATGCAGCCCGGCGTGTAGCTCTGCTGTACCATCGTTTCATAGTCGCAGCGAGCTAAAATGTCGCGGTAGCGGGATTTTTGCGCTTCGCCCCAGCCGTCCGCCTGCGAGGGACACGGGATGGCCGCCTCGAGCGTGATGTGCGGGTATGTGCTTTTCAGCGCCAGCACGGTTTCGGCAAAGTAGAGGTCGCAGCCCTCGGCCATGCCGCAGATGAAATGCTCCATTCCCTCGTGGATGGCGCTCTCCACCGCGGCGCGCAGCTTCGCCTTGAGGGCGATACAGCGAAGGTCGCTTTCATCTTCTCCCCACGGCAGCTTCCCCGGCCGGTGGCCGGTGAATGCGCAGGAACAGGGTCTCCCCCGCATGGACATCGTCTCCTCTCTCTTTGCTATTATAGAACATTCGTTCGTCTTTGTAAAGCATTTTCCCTCTTGACAAACCGAAAATTTGTCGTATACTCAAGCTATCAACTGAATCACTTGTCTTCGAGGCGGGGTGGAACTCCCCACCGGCGGTTACAGTCCGCAAGCGGTATTTTTTTATCGCACGAACCGGTGAAATTCCGGTACCGACGGTCACAGTCCGGATGAGAGAAGATGTGCTGCGCGCGATTTATTTTCACGCAATTTCCGCTCTTTTGCGTCATGCACCTTGGAAGACTTGTTCTTTCAGGTGAAATGTCAAAAAGGAGTGTTTTTTTATGTCCGAACCCAATGTAAACGCCATCCCCACCACCCGCGCAACTCACCACAGCCGTACCCACAAGCTGACGGTGACCGCCATGCTCTCGACCGTCGCATTTTTGCTGATGTTCATCGAGTTCCCGATCCCCGCGCTCATCCCCGCGTTCGTCAAGCTCGATATCTCTGACCTTCCAGAGCTTCTGGCGGCGTTCTCGCTCGGCCCCATCTACGGCGTGATCGTCACGCTGCTCAAGAACGTGCTGTTCTCCGTGCTGCACGGCACGTCGTCCGCGTACGTCGGTGAGCTTTTCAACTTCATCATGGGCAGCGTGTTTTCCTTCACTGCGGGCTTCATCTATCAACGCAGGAAGTCCCGCAAGAGCGCCCTCACCGGCGCTCTCGTCGGCGCGCTGCTGATGGCGGTGCTGTCTGTGCCCCTCAACTACTTTGTAGTCTACCCCGCCTACGTTGTGTGCTATCACCTGCCGCTCGAAGCCATCATCGGCATGTATCAGGCCATCCGTCCCTCGACTAACGGCCTTCTTGAGTGCCTGATGGTCTTCAACATGCCGTTCACCTTTGTCAAGGGCATGCTCGACGTGGCGCTGTGCTTCCTCATCTACAAGCCGCTCTCCCCGCTGCTGCACAAGTAATATCAGAAAGGAGCTGCTCGTCCATGGCGCTCGACTGGGGCATTCTTCACTGGATTCAGAACAACATCACCTGCCCGTTTCTCGACGCCGTGGTCCCCAAGCTCACGATGCTCGGCAACGCCGGCATCATCTGGATCCTCGCAGGCGTTCTCCTGCTGTGCACAAAAAAATACCGCCGTCAGGGCGCGCTCGTGCTGATGGGACTCCTTGCGGGATTGCTCGTCGGAAATGTTGCGCTCAAGCATCTCGTCGCGCGCTCGCGGCCCTGCTGGCTCGATCCCTCCGTGCAGCTTTTGATCGCCACGCCGACGGACTACTCGTTCCCCTCGGGACACACGCTGTCCTCGACCATTGCCGCAACGATCCTGACCAAAACTGACAAGCGTTTTGGCTACGTGGCCATTCCGCTTGCGGTGCTCATCGCCCTGTCGCGGCTCTACCTGTACGTCCACTTCCCGAGCGACGTGTTTGCCGCCGCGCTGTTGGGTCTTCTGATCGGCGAGCTGACGTTCCGCTATGGCGGAAAGCTTCTCGACAAAATTTCCCGCAGGCAAAAACAATAAAGAAACCCCGCACACCGTTTCAAAACGGTGTGCGGGGCCTTTACATTTTGGGCATTTATACCTTTTTCGCCGCAAGGAACAAATTCGGCGGCGCGGGAAAGAGATTCTCCCGCTCCAGCACCGCGAACCCCGCGTCGGCGACCGACCGTTCGAGCGAGCGCATCGTGTCAAATGCAACGTAGGGGCGTTTGCCGGTCTTGTATTCGAACCACTTGCGCACACGCTCGCGCGTGAGCCCCTCTCCCAGACAGTCCGATACCAGCAGCAACGTTCCCTGCGGCTTCAAGAGCGCGCGGATGCGCGCAAGCGCCGCGCTCCGATCTTCGATGTAGAGCAGCACATTACAGGCCAGCACCGCATTGAAAGATCCCTCTACAAGGCAGCCGTCGAACAGATCCGTCTGCGTGACGGTCACGTTCTCCACGCCCTGCGCTTTGACTTTTTCCTGCGCGCGGCGCACCATTTCACCGGATACGTCGATCGCGCGCACGGACTGTACCGCGGGTGCGACCGCAAACGTCACGATCCCCGTCCCACAGGCAAAGTCCAGCACGGCATCCGTCGGCTTGAGATATTTTTTGAAGTGCGCGGCGGTCTTCTCATAGGCCTCCGCGTAGTGGTTGCCGACCTGCGCGTCGTAATTCTGCGCACGGCCGTCCCAAAACTCGCTCACCGTCGGCATACCGTTTTCCTCTCTCTTTTTTCTCTTTTCGATCAGGCGTTTTGCTTTCCGCCCTTGAACACCATGTGGATGCCGTCGCTGTTGGTGAGATACGCCATCGGGCCGTAGGCCTTGATGCCGAACTCCAACACGTCGCCCACATGGACCTTGTCCTTCACGGCCTCGACGTCGAGGATCGTGTGGTCGGACGAAGCGCCGATGACCTCGATACCCTCCATACGCGGGACAAGATCGAAGCAGTTGCCGTAGTCCACGCGGCCCATCGCGACGAGCGCGCGGCGGCGGATGCCGCGATCCTCGTAGTGGCCGACCTCGCCGAAGGCGTTCACGCTCAACTCGCCGACCGGAAAGCTTGGCTTGTCGCGGCACTCGATGACCTCAGCCTTGATCGTCATGACGCCCGTTTCCAAAAAGTCGGGAGCGAAGTTGTCCGTCTCGCCGCGAAGCCCGATGTCGCCAAGGCGCAGCAGGTTGATGCGGTAGGGCATCGTGCCGTTCATCGCCATGTAGGCGGATGTCGACGCGCCGCCGCTGATGTAGTCAAGCTTGCGGCCGATCTCGCGCTCAATGTCGGACGCGAGGCTGACAAGGCCCTGCATGTTGCGCTTATTCGGTGTGACAGAGCCGTAGCAGCTCAAATTGACGCCCACGCCCGCAAGGCGCAGGTTCTTGAGCTCATGCTCGATCTCGAGCGCGGCATCAAGCGCATCCTCCTCGTTCCAAAAGCCTTCGCGCAGGTCGCCGAGATCCATCATCAGGATGACCTCGTGCACCTTGCCCTGCTTTTTGGCCTCTTCGTTCAGCGCACGCAGCACGGTAATATCACTCTGCAGGCTGATGTCGCACAGCTCCACCACGTCGGGGAGCTCGGAGAGCATCGGGATACGAATGAGCATCAGCGGCTTTTTGCAGATACCCGCCTCACGGATCGCGCGCATCTGGCTGATGCGGGACGTGGCGATGAACTTCACGCCGCTCTCTTCATAAACGCGCACGATCTCCGGCAGCGACGACACAGCCTTGACGACGCCCGCGACCTCGATGAGCGAATCATGGCAGCGCTCTACGAGCGCTGCCAGATTCGCTGCCAATTTATCGAGATCGAATTCCACACAGGGATATTGATTCCGATTCATTGTCATGATTTTTTAATTCCTTTAGGTAGGGACCTTTCTGTTGGGTCGCTAACTGATTTACTGCGCGACCTTCTTGCTCTTCTTGAAGGGCTTGCCCGCAAGATCCTTGAGCGTCCAGCCGATCAGCACGCACAGCCAGTTGATGATGGGCATCAGCCAGTTGAAGATGGCCCAGGGACCGTAACCGCCGGCGCCCCAAGGAGCGATGTTCAGGGTGTCCTTAATGAACACACCGCAGGTGTTCCAGGGGATCAGAGCGGAGGTAACGGTACCGGCACCTTCAAGGGCAGAGGACAGAACTGCCGGGTGCACGCCCATCTTCTGATACTCCTCGGCATACATACGGCCGGGAACCACGATGGAGATGTACTGCTCGGGCATGGTGGCGTTGGAAAGAACGCAGGTCACTTCGGTCAGGCCAACGAGAGCCGCAGGGCCCTTGGCAAACTTCTTGAGGGCGTTGACGATGACCTCGAGCTGGTGGGTCTGCTCCATGATACCGCCGAACATCATGGCGATGATCGTCATGGAGACGGAGGACATCATACCCATGATACCGCCGCTTTCGAGCAGTCTCGTCATGGTGTAGCTCGTTTCAGGAGACAGGGTGGCTTCGAACATGGCGAGCGCTTCGTCGGAGAAGTAGTAGCCGTTCTTACCGTAATCGAAGATGGTTCCGAGCGTGCAGGCACCGGGCTGGAAGATGAGGCCCAGGATGACACCGGCAACAATGCCGAGGGTGATGCCGGGGATCGCGGGAACCTTCAGGGCAACTGCCACGATAACGACGACCGGAGGCAGGAGCAGCAACGGGTTGATGTTGAAGATACCGCCCTCCGCGGCGTTCAGCGCGTTGGAGAACTCGATCACGCGGGACATATCCGCATCGCCGCCGTGATACTGCATCACACCGAGAACTCCGAAGAAGATCAGGGTGATGGCGTAGGTGATGCCGGTGGGCAGCATCATGGCCTTGACGTGGGTGATAACGTCCGTACCGGCCATGGCGGGAGCGAGGTTCGTCGTATCGGACAGCGGGCTCATCTTATCGCCGAAGTAGGCGCCGGAGAGGACGGCACCGGCAGTCATGCCGGGGCTCATGCCAAGGCCGAAGCCAATGCCCATCAGGGCAACGCCCATCGTGCCCATCGTGCCCCAGGACGTACCGGTAGCAAGAGAGGTGATGGAGCAAATGAGAACGCACGCGATGAAGAAAATCGCGGGCTTGAGGACTTTCAGGCCGTAATAAATCATCGTAGGCACAACGCCCGCGTTGATCCACACGCCGATCAGGATACCGACGATGATCAGGATGCAGATGGACTGCAATGCTTTGTAGATGCCGTCCATCATGGACTTTTCAACTTCATCCCACTTGTAGCCGAGATGCAGTGCCATGATTGCGGCAGCCATTACGCCGACAAACATAGGGACGTGCGGGTCAACACCGAAGATGATGATACCGACCGCGAGTGCCGCGATCAGGATTGCCAGCGTCAACAGGGCTTCCCACAGTTTGGGCATTCTTTTTTCCTTACTCATAGTGTTACCAACCTTTCGAAATTTTGGGGGTCGCTTCGCTATTTGTATGGATATCTATGCACTCATTTTAGCATGATTCCATAGCGATAGCAAGTGTTTTTGAATGGTGAACGCAGTTTTACGGTAATGCTCTTTCCTTCTTCAATTCTCGTGGTATCTACCGATGCAGGTTTTGGATCGCACTCCTCCTTTTGGATTTTACACTGGCACAACACAAGGGGTGAAATGCTGCTTGTAAAATGCAGAAAATACCTCTCTCCCCGGCCCGCCGATCCCCCATCGGCAGGCCGGGGATGAGGTCATGTATACTTCCGGCATGGCACGGGAAGGGAACCCGTGCCGCCGGCCTCGCAGGCAAGAAACGCGAGGTAGTATCCGAGATAATTACCAGCCGAGCTTGGTCATGGCCTCGTCAACAGCCTTGATGACAATGTCGATCTCCTCTTCATTGACGATCAGCGGCGGGACAAAGCGCAGGACGTTGCCGTTGGTGTTGTTGATGAGAACCTTGCTGTCCTTGAAGCACAGGTCGACGACGGGCTGGCCGGAGGGCTTGTTGAGCTGGATGCCGTCGATCAGGCCGAGGCCACGGATCTCGTTGACCGCGTCGGGGTGGTTCTTCTCGATGACCTTGTGCATCTGGTCACGGAAGTACTCGCCCATCTTGCGGGAGTTCTCGATGACGCCGTCGTTGATCATCACGTCGAGCGTGGTGGCAGCGAGCGCGCAGGCGAGAGGACCGCCGGCGAAGGTGGAGCCGTGGGTGCCGGGCGTCAGGGTCTTGGCAGCCTCGCCGCGGGCGCAGACAGCGCCAATGGGCACGCCGGAGCCGAGAGCCTTGGCCATGGAGCAGGTATCGGGCTCAACGCCGTAGTTCTGATGCGCGAAGAGCTTGCCGGTACGGCCGGAGCCGACCTGGACCTCGTCGAACATGAGGAGGATGCCCTTCTCATCGCACAGGTCACGCAGGCCCTGCAGGAATTCCTGGGAAGCGGGACGCACGCCGCCCTCGCCCTGAACGGGCTCGGTCAGGATGGCGCAAACGTACTCGTCCATGATGTCCTTGACGGACTGGAGGTTGTTGAACTCAGCATAGCGGAAGCCGGAGGGCAGGGGCTCGAAGTAGCGGTGCACCGCATACTGGCCGGTGGCCGTGCAGGTCGCGAGGGTACGGCCGTGGAAGGAGTTCTTCATCGTGATGACGACGAAACGCTCGGGATGGCCGTGATCCTTGGCGTACTTGCGGGCGAGCTTGATCTGGCCTTCGTTGGCCTCAGCGCCAGAGTTGGCGAACAGCACCTTGTCGAAGCAGCTGTTCTCGACGATGAGCTTCGCGGTCTGGACGGCGGGCTCATTGTAGAAGTAGTTGGAGCAGTGCAGGATCGTGTGGGCGCGCTCTTCGAGGCACTTGACGATCGCGGGATGGCAGTGACCGAGACCGTTGACGGCGATACCGCCGATGAAGTCGAGGTACTTGTTGCCGTCCTTATCAAAGACGTAAGCGCCTTCGCCGCGCTCGATGGAAAGGGGCATACGGACATGGTTGCCATAGAGATACTTGTCGCCGTTCTCGATGACTTCGGCGTTGGTCTTGAACTTTTCGATCATTATTATGTCCTCCTATAATAAAAGTTGGGTGTATGTTTTACCATTTGATGCCGACGCTCGGCTGTGCGGTGCCGATCGTCGTGCCGGTGCCCTCGTTCGTGAAGGCCTCGTAGAGCACGGAGTGCGGCTTGCGGCCGTCGATGATGTTGACGCTCGTCACGCCCTCTTCGATGGCCTGCACACAGCAGTCGACCTTCGGGATCATGCCGCCGGCGATCGTGCCCTTGTCCTTGAGCGCCTTGACATCCTCGATGTTCAGATAGCTGATGACGTCGCGGATCTTGATGTCGTTGCACAGGCCCTCGATATCGGTGAGGATCACGAGCTTTTCAGCGCCCAGCGCGGAAGCGAGCTTGCCCGCGGCGGTATCGCCGTTGATGTTGAACGTGTGGCCCTGACCGTCGGTGCCGACGGGGGCAATGACGGGGATGTAGCCCGCGTCGAGCATGGCGAAGATGGGCTTGGGATCGACATAGTCGATGTCACCCACGTAGCCGTGGACCTCGTCGCGCTGGTGGCAGTGATAGATGTCACCGCTGACGCCGGAAAGACCGACCGCCTTGCCGCCGAGCTTGTTGATAAAGCCGACGAGCTCGGTGTTCACCTGGCCGACGAGCACCATCTCGACAACACGCATGATGTCGGCGGAGGTGTAGCGCAGGCCCTCGATGAACTCGACGGGGATGTCGAGCTTTTCGAGCATCTTGTTGATGCCGGGGCCGCCGCCGTGGCTGAGCACGGGCTTCATGCCGAGGAGCTTGAGCAGCACCACGTCGTGCATGACGGCGTCCTTGAGCTCTTCATTGATCATGGCGTTGCCGCCGTACTTGATGACGATGATCTTACCCTGATACTTCTGAAGGTAAGGCATTGCCTCCATCAGAGTTTCGACCTTGTTTGCGATATCGCTCATGGTGGAGCCTCCTTCAAAAATTAGGTGCGGTAGTCGCCGTTGATCTTGACGTAATCGTAAGTGAGGTCGCAGCCCCAGGCCTTGGCCTCGCCGTCGCCCTGATAGAAGCGGACGATGACGGTAATGTCATGCTCGGTCAGGACCTTCTTGGCGAGCTCTTCGCTGAAGTCCGCGCCGAAGCCGTCCTTCATGACCTGCACTTCGCCGGCAGCGCTCTTGATGATGCAGTCGGCACGGGTCGGGTCAACGTCAGCGCCCGAGTAACCGGCAGCGGCCATGATGCGGCCCCAGTTGGCGTCGCGGCCGAAGACGGCAGCCTTGAAGAGCATGGAACCCGCGATGGACTTGGCGACCAGGCGCGCGTCGTGCTCGGTGGGCAGGCCGTAGGCCTCGACCTCGATGAGGTGGGTCGCACCCTCGCCGTCGGAAGCGACGCGGCGGGCCATATCGGTGCAGATGGCGAGCACGAGGTCGGCCATTGCCTTCTTGTCTTCTTCGGTCTTGATCTCAACGCCGGAAGCGCCGTTGGCGAGCAGGAAGATCGAGTCGTTCGTGGAGGTGTCGCCGTCGACAGTGCACATGTTGAAGCTCTTATCCACTGCTGCGGAGAGCATCTTCTGGAGATCCGCGGGGTCAGCCTTGGCGTCGGTCGTCACGTAGACGAGCATCGTCGCCATATTGGGGTGGATCATGCCAGAGCCCTTGGCCATCGCGCCGATCTTCACCGTGCCGGTGGAGAGCTGCAGCTCATAGGCGCACTCCTTGCGGACGGTATCGGTGGTCATGATGGCGTAGGCAGCCTCGGAACCGTTCTCCTTGGCGAGCTTGCCGGGAATGATCTCGCGGATGCCCTGGAGCACCTTGTCGACCGGAAGTCTCTGGCCGATGACGCCGGTGGAGCAGACGAACACTTCGTCTTCACCGAGGCCAAGGAGCTTTTCCGCCTCGCGCTCAACGGTGCGGGCGTCTTCGATGCCCTGCTTACCGGTAGCAGCGTTGGCATTGCCGGAGTTGATGACGACAGCACGAGCCTTGCCCTTTTTCAGGATCTCACGGTCGAGAATGACCGGAGCTGCGCAGAACTTGTTCGTGGTGAAGCAGGCCGCGCAGGAGCAGGGCAGGTCGGAGTAGAGAACAGCGACGTCGGGCTTCTTGTTCTCGCGCTTTTTGATGGCGGTGTAGACCGCGCCAGCGGTGAAGCCCTGCGGCGTGGTAACGCCGCCCTCGATCTTTTTCAGATTGGACATATGTGGGGGATCTCCTCTCTTATATGTTAGTTTAACAGCACTCTTGCCAAAATCGGGTCGAAACTCGTCGAACCGAAAATTACGGATACATCGGGGGCATCATGAGGCCGGTGGTCTCGGGCAGGCCCATGATGAGGTTCATGTTCTGGATGGCCTGGCCGGCTGCGCCCTTGCCGATGTTGTCGATCACGGAGGAGACGATCAGGCGGTGGGTACGCGCGTCGAAGGTCGGGGTCATCTCGCAGAAGTTCGTGCCGTAGACCCACTTGGTCTGAACGGGCAGGCTCGCCGGGAAGACCTTGACGAAGGGCTCATCCTTGTAGAAGTCCTTGTAGAGCTCGTAAACTTCCTCGTTGGTGAAGTCTCTGTCGCAAGTTGCGTAGATGGTGACCTCGATACCGCGGACCTGGGGCAGGAGGTGCGGCTGGAAGTTGATGTACTGCCAGGTCTCGGGCTTCATCAGATCCTTGCCGGTGATGTAGGCAATGTTCTGCTCGATCTCGGGCGTGTGGCGGTGGCCGCCGCCGAGGGCGTAAGCGCAGAAGTTGTTCTCCGCCTCAGTGAGGAGCTTGTTGAGGGCGGGACGGCGGCCTGCGCCGGTGTAGCCACTCTTGGCATCGATGACGATGGTGTTGTCAACGATGTGACCGGCCTTGAGCATGGGCTGGAGGCCGAGGGTGGAAGCGGTGGGATAGCAGCCGGGGTTGGCGATGAGCTTCTTGCCCTTGGCAAGGTCGCGCATGACCTCAGGGATGCAGTAAACAGCGTCGTGGGTCATCTTGGCGTCGGGGTGCTTCTGGCCGTACCACTTCTCCCAGACGTCGACATCGCGGAAGCGGATGTCAGCGCCGATATCGATGATGGCGCAGTCCTCAGCGAGCACGATCTCCGCCCACTTGGCCACGTCGCCAGAGGGGACCTGGATCATGATGACATCGCTCTTCTTCGCGGTCTCGCGGACGTTCTCCTCCGTGAGGTCCATGATGACCTGATCATAGAAGCCGCGCAGAGCGGGATGATGCGTAGAGATGGCATCGCCGACACCGTAGGTATCGAGCACGTTGACAAGCTCTCCCTCGTGGTGGTTGACCATCATGCGGAGCACTTCGCCGCAAACATAACCGGTAGCACCGATGCAGGAATAATGGATCATGTCTGTTTTCCTCCTTGTTGATTCGACATTTTGTCTGACAATTTTGTACTGCTTGGAAAAACCCGTGTGTAGGCATTGAATTTTCTTTGTTGATATTGTATAATCCAAAAGCAGTTTTGAAAAGCGAATATATTTTTATATGCGCATTCCAAAATGGAATCTTTGAGGTATTGTTGATTATTGAGGGCATTTATAATGAGTATTCGTAAATATATTGCCTATCTCCGCACTGTGGAGACCGGCAGCATCACCCAGGCGGCGAACGAATTGGGCTATACGCAGTCCGCCGTGAGCAAGATGATCTCCGACCTTGAGCAGGACTGGCAGGTCAAGCTCTTAACGCGCAACCACTCCGGCATCGAGATCTCCTCCGACGGCATGGTGCTCCTGCCCACGATCCGCGAGATCGTCAAGGACTATGAGGACCTCAACTTTGCCGTGTCCGAGCTGCACGGCGTGCAGTCCGGCACGCTGCGCCTCGGGTGCTTTACAAGCCTTGCCATCAGCCTGCTGCCGGAAATTCTGAAGGACTTCCACCAGACGTACCCCAACATTCAGATCCAGCTGATGACTGGCGAGTATTATGAAATTTCCGAATGGCTGCGCCGCGGCGCGATCGACTGCGGCTTTCTTGCCATCCCCGCCTCCAACGACTTTGAGACGACGCCCATCCTGCACGACACGATGGTCGCCATCCTCCCAAAGGATCACCCGATGGCGGACGCGTCCGTCTTCCCGCTCGAGCAGCTGCCGCACGAGAACTTCGTGCGCCTGATGGAGATCGAAGACTACGAGTTCAACCGTCTGCTCGACCATTACAACATCCATCCCGAGGTCACCTACGACACGACGAGCGACTTCGCGCTCTTGTCCATGGTCGAGGCGGGACTTGGCGTCAGCATCGTGCACAGCCTGCTCATCAAGCCCGAGCGCTATCATGTCGCCGTGCTGCCGCTCAACGTCAAGCAGTCGCGCGAGATCGGCATCGCCGTGAAAAAAGGCTTCCTCCCCTCCACGATCACACAGCTTTTCCTTCAGCATGTGGTCGACTACACCAAGGATATGGGCGAGATCACCGTCATCCGGCACTGAGTTTTTCTTGAAAAATCAGAGGAAATTTCATTTTCCAACCGGCGGTTGGAAAGGATTTTCCCCGATTCAACCACCGCGCCATTGTCAATCCTCCCCATGCCCCCTATACTGAGTCCATAACCGGTGATTCAAAGCCGCGGCTGCAGCACGGGGCAAGGAAGGACCAACATGTTACGATCGGCGATCAGGCGTTTGCACACGATGTGCTGCCTGAATATGAGGGAAACGTCGGCGCCTGACTTCCCGTTCGACGCGGGACACCCGCTTATCGCGTTTCCAACGCTCACTTTACTATTATAATGCAGTGCAGGAGGATAGACAACTTGGAAGAATCGACAATGGGCGCGCGCATTCTGCGCCGCCGTAAAGAAAAAGGACTGACACAGGAGGCGCTGGCAAACAAGCTCGGTGTGAGCAATCAGGCCGTGTCAAAGTGGGAGGGCGATGTCTGCTGCCCCGACCTGCAGCTTTTGCCGCTGCTGGCCGACACGCTGGAGCTCAGCCTCGACGAGCTCTTTGGCCGCGAAAGCAAAGAAAAGCCCACCCAAAAAGCGGAAGCGGACAGTCAGATCTTGCCCATCGCGGCAGAGCTGCCGTGGGAGGATGACGACGCCATCCACGCCGTGCTCTTCCAGGGGCACCGGCTGCTCCAGCCGAAACAGGGGGGCCTGTTCCGCCACGACAAATATGACGAGATCCGCAAGACCGTCGAGCTGCACTTTTCCGGCACGGCGCAGGATATTTACAGCGACTTTTCCGTCGTCTGCACCGATTCGACGATCTCCGGCAGCGTCAGAGCCGGTGATGGCGTGACCTGCGCCGACGTCGGCGGCGATGTGTCCGCGGGCGATGACGTGACCTGCGGCAATATCGGCGGCAGCGTGCAGGCGGGCGACAGCGTGCACTGCTCCGGCGACGTGCAGGGCAATGTCCGCGCGAGCGACAGCGTCACCTGCGGCAATGTCGGCGGCGATGTGTCCGCGAGCGACAGCGTCCGCTGCGGCGAGGTCAGGGGCAACGTCCGCGCAAGCGACAGCGTCACCTGCGGCGACGTCAGCGGCAGCGTGAGCGCCGAGCGCGTGCGCTGCACCAAAACCGGCGGCGATGAGCAGGAGGGCTTCGCCTTTACCAAGAAGGGCAAGAGCTTTACCTTTCCTCTCCGATAAAAATCGCAAAAGTGCGGTGTCCCAAGACACCGCGCTTTTTTCCTTGTCATCGCGGCGGGTTTGTGTTACCATAACTTTGACAAAGGAAAAGGTGGGAGAAACATGGAAAATACCTTCAAGAGTTCCGTCTTCGGCGGCTTCAACCGCGATGACGTCATCCGTTATATCGAAAAAACCTCGCTCGAGAGCAAGCAGCAGATCGAAGCGCTCGAGCAGGAGAGCGACGGCCTCTGCCGCGAGAATGCAGAGCTGCGCGACAAGCTCGCCGCCGCCGAGCGCGAGCGCGACGGTCTCAAGGAATCCTACGAGACCGCGTCCGGCGCGCAGGAAGCGCTGAAAAAGGGCCTGACCGCCGCGCAGGAGACGATCTCCGAGCTGCGCGCGCAGATCGAAGAGGGCACGCAGAAGCTTGCAAGTGCCAAAGCCGACTATGACCGCCAGCTCAAGGCGCGCGAGGAAGCGTCTGAGCAGCGCATCGCCGAGCTGGAAGCGCAGCACGCCGAACGCCTTTCCGCCGCCGAACAGGAGCGCAAGCGCCTTTTAAGCGAGCTTGACGAGCTCCGCCCGCAGGTCGAGGAATACGGCCGCGTCAAGGCGCACATCGCCGACATTGAGCTCTCCGCCCGTGAGCGCGCCGACGCGCTCGACGCCGCCACGCGTGAGCGTTTGCAGGCAATGATCGCGGCATGCAGAGGGCACTGCGAGCAGGTGCTCTCGACGCTCGGTGCGACTTGCGAGAGCGTGTCGAACGAGCTCAAGCGCGCGGACGCTGCCGTCGCACAGCTGCCCGAGGCGTTCACCACGCTGGAGGGCCAGCTCGACGAGCTCAAAAAGTTAGAGCAGTGACAAGATAGCAAAAAAGAAGTGCGTTCCCGTTAGGAACGCACTTCTTTTTATGCTAATTCGCTGTACTGATTAAAAATGTCTGCAAATTCGTCCAGATGCTCGCGCAGGTCGTCGGGCGCCTCGGTGCGGAAGTAGAGCACCTCTCCCCCGCGGCGCAGGATAAGAAACTGGTGGACTTCGTCCGGTTCATTTGGAAGCCGGGTATTTGGTTTGATAAATTCTGCGTAGTACGCTTCGTCAAAGCCGTCAATCGAAAGCGTCTGCGCACCGTCTTCCATAAAATAGTCCCGCAGCTCATGTGTCAAGGGCTTTGCCAGCGTTGAAATGCGTGGGGCGTAGAAGTCTACCTCTGTGCTCAGCTGCTCCCAGCCGTCGATCATTCCCGCATGCGGCGTTTCGCCGACAGAATACACATGCCCGCCGAGCGGCGTCGAAAGATCGCGCTGATAGCACCAGTCGAACGGATTGCCGCCGAGCTCTTCGGCGCGAAGATATGGCAACGTCGGCTCATCATAGTCATCGCCGTACTTGCTGTATCCCCCTTTTCCGAAGAGCACCGCGACCATCAGCACAACGACAATAAGCGAGAGCGCGCGGTCTACCCCCGCCCAGCGGTTGCGCGGCATCTTCTCCACATATTCGCAGTCCTCCATCGCGCGCTTAAGCGTACGCATCTCTTTCCGCTCCTGCGCGCCGCTGAACATACCGATGATGCTGCCAAGGAGTAGCGAAACTCCTTGAATCACATCATTCTTCGGCATCGTGAGCAGCGACAGCAGCGGGATACTCCACGCGTAAAACACAAGAAAAATGAGCCCCGCGTCCATCAGCAGATAGACCAGCGGCAGAAAATAGCTGCGGCGCAGCTTTTTGCACAGTCTGCGGTAGCCATAGGAGTCCGTACAGTCCTTCGGCGTGGGGACGTGCGCAGTCCTGTCACCGCGCCAGATATAGAAGATGCCGTCCTTCGTCCGGCAGACGTACTCCCAGCCCAGGCGGGCGCGCTTTTCGCGCAACAGCTCGTCGGGGTCGTCATCGTCCGCGGCGGGTTCCAGGTGATAGCGGCAGTCGCGCGGCTCGCCGATCACAAAATCGTCGTAGCGGAGCAGGAGCTTCCCCTCCGCCGCGCGCTCGGAAAGCCACTGCTCGATGCCGCGCGGGTCATAGGCGCTGGGCACAAAGCGGATGCTCTTCGTCTCGGGCTCATTCTCTTCGTTCGGCGCAGTCCCTCCGCTCTCCGGAAGCTCTGTTGTCTCGCGCAGGTTTTCGTCCATTCGCGCTCCCTCCCCTCTTCTCTCTATGGCAAAGTATAAAGAAGCGAGGGAAATTTTTCAAGCAAGTTCAGTGAGCATTGACAAAAATCGCGCGCAAGTTTATTGTTACATCGCAAAAAAGGCAGGAAATTCCTGCCTTTTTTCGTTTCACAGCAAAATTGGCTGAATTTGTCTTCCCTCCAGCGCCGCCTCGGCCGTCGGGATAATTTTGCGGAAGTCCGCGATCAGCGACGTGGGCTTCGCCTCGGCGTTGTCCTGCCCGAAGGGGACAAAATAGTAGTTCTTGCGGTTCAGCAGCACCGCGATGTTCGGCGCGCTCGCGGATAAGCCGTCGTTCGTCGCCAGCGCGAGCACGACAGGCTTGCCGTTGCGCAGGTGCCCCTTCGCCGCCATCGTCACCGCACCGTCCGTGATGCCGTGGGCGAGCTTGGCAAGCGTGTTTCCCGTGCAGGGCGCGATGACGAGCACTTCCATCGCCCCCTGCGGGCCGAGGGGCTCGGCTTCGACGATATTGCGCACGGCCCTCCTCCCCGCCAGCGCCTCCACGCGGGTGACGAAGTCCTCCGCCGTGCCGAAGCGCGTGGAATACTTCGCCGCATTTTCCGACAAGATTGGCACAATCTCGTGCTCGCGCGCGATGTCCTCGTAGAGTTTCAGCAGCTCGGGATGGTTGCAGAACGAGCCGCAAAAGGCAAATCCGATCTTCATGCTTCCTCCTTGATGAGTCGACATAACGTCTTTTTGATGGCCCGCGCCGCCGTCTCTGGCGCGACGCGCCCGGGCAGTCCCCCTGCCTTGAGATACGAAAGGCGCAGCGTTTCGACCGCGTCCATGTCAAAGCCGCTCGCGCTCGCAAGCTCGATGAGCAGGCAGTCCGGCGGCAGTTCGGCAAGGAGCGTTTCGTCCAATACCTGATGCGGCACGGTGTTGAACACCACGCGGAATTCCCCCAGCGTGCCGGAGAGGCGGTTCGTGTGCAGCGGCGCGTAGCCGAACGCGTCGATCCACGCAAGGTCCGACCGCTTGCGCGCGCTGACGCTGACCTTCGCTCCCAGCGCGCTCAGATCGTGCGCGAGCACCTTTCCGATGCGGCCAAAGCCAAGCACGAGGCACGGCGTGCCGTGCAGTGTGACGCTCGTGTGCTTCATCGCCGCCTCGATGGCCCCCTCCGCCGTCGGGATCGCGTTGCGCACGCTCAGCTCTTCCGAGGCAAAGTAGTCCGTGATCGTAAGCCCCAACGACTGCGCGAGCGTTGACGCGTCGTTTCCCACATTGCCCGCGAAAATGCAGTGCTCGCGCCGCAGCGAGCGCAGCAGGCTCTCCATCGTGAGCTCTGTGCCGCTCAAATAGCCGTTTTTCTCCGCCGGCAGCGGCAGGACGATGATGTCTGCTTTCAGTGCGTCGCACAGCGCCCGTTCATTCGGCGCACCGGTCAGCTCCCACGAGCAGACGTCGTACCCCTCCGCAGCCATCATCTGGGCAAGCAGGCGCATGCGCGCGTCGCCGCCCAGGAATGCTATCATCTGGTCCATCTCATTCCCCCTTTTCCATAAAGGGTATGCCGCGGCGCGTGCGCGCATGACGCAAACTATTTTTGATTTTTTGCTTGACAACTCTATTTTTATCGCTATAATAAGAATTATTCTAATTCTTATTTAGGAGAAACACATGACCAAGTACGCCCAGCAGATTCTCGATCTCGTCCTGTGCTCCACCGAGCACCCGACCGCCGAGCAGATTTTTTTGCAAATGAAGCAGGAAAATTCCAAAATCGCGCAAGCTACGGTGTATAACAACCTCAACGCGCTTGTAGCGGACGGCAAACTCATCCGCCTGTCGCAGCCCGGCGCGCCCGACCGCTATGACAACACCACGCGCCACGATCACCTGATCTGCACCCGTTGCGGCGCGCTCGCAGACTTCAAGTTCACCGACCTGACGCACGACATCGAAGCCTCGCTCGGCGCGCGCATCCAGTCCTACGACCTTCGCATTCACTACCTCTGCCCCGCCTGCCGCAAAGCGCAGGAAGAGCATTAAATTTTGAGAGAAAAAGGAGAATTTCACCATGAAGACCAACAAGTATTCCGGCACCAAAACCGAGCAGAACCTGCGCACCGCCTTCTCGGGCGAATCCGAGGCGCGCAACAAGTACACCTTCTTCGCCTCCACGGCCAAGAAAGAGGGCTATGAGCAGATCGCCGCGCTCTTCCAGAAGACCGCGGACAACGAAAAGGAGCACGCCAAGATGTGGTTCAAAGAGCTCCAGGGCATCGGCTCCACCGCCGACAATCTGCTCTCCGCCGCTGAGGGCGAAAACTACGAGTGGACCGACATGTACGATTCTTTCGCCAAGACCGCAGAGGAAGAGGGCTTTCCCGAGCTGGCGCAGAAGTTCCGCCTCGTCGGCGAGATCGAGCGCCATCACGAGGAGCGCTACCGCGCGCTGCTGCGCAACGTCGAGACCGCCAAGGTCTTTGAAAAGAGCGAGGTCAAGGTCTGGGAGTGCCGCAACTGCGGCCACATCGTCGTCGGCACCAAGGCCCCCGACGTCTGCCCCACCTGCAACCACCCCCAGAGCTACTTCGAAGTCCACGCGGAGAATTATTGAGAATCGTCAACTAAAACGAGAGCCGCAGGCTGTGCCTGCGGCTCTCTTACTATTCACTTACTCCTTCGGCAGCAGGATGCAGATCGTCGTGCCCTTGCCCTCTTCGCTATGAAGCTCGACTGTACCATGATGGTACTGCACGGCGTGCTTGACGATGGAAAGGCCGAGGCCCGTGCCGCCGCTTGCCTTCGAGTGGCTCTTGTCCACGCGGTAGAAGCGCTCGAAGATGCGGCTCTGGTGCTCCGGCGCGATGCCGATACCCGTATCGGCCACGGAGACGAACGCCTTGCCGTCCCGCTCGCCGACGCTTACCTTCACGCTGCCACCCTCGACGTTGTACTTGATGGCGTTGTCGCAGAGGTTATAGATGACCTCGTACAAAAGCCGCCGTACGCCTCCGATGGTCTCGCTCCCGCCCTCGACGGCGATCGCGATGTGCTTCTCCGCCGCCGCGGTCTTGAGATCGTCCGCCGCCTCCTGCGAAAGCGTGAGCAGGTCGACCGTCTCGCGCGGCATTTCGTCGCCCTCGTCGAGCTGGGACAGGCGGATGATGTCGCCGATCAGCGTGACAAGGCGCTGCGCTTCTTTTCGGATGTGGCCGACGAAGCGGGGGACGTCCTCCTGCTTCACCATGCCGTTTTCCAGCAGCTCCGCGCTGCCGATGATGCCTTGCAGCGGCGTTTTGAGCTCGTGCGACACGTTCGCCGTGAATTCACGGCGCGTCTGCTCCGCTGTCTCGCGCTCGGTGATGTCGAAAGCCAGCAACACAGCGCCGACCGCCGCGCCGCTTGCGCCGATGCGGCTGACGTCAAACTGCCAGATACGGCCGCCGCGCTCCACGCGCGCCTCACTGTGCCCCTCGTCCATGGCGCGCTCGATGGCAAGGCTCATGTCGTGGCTGCGGTCGATGGTCAAAAAGTCCTGCCCGACGCAGCTCTTGTCCGTGCCGAAGAGCTTTTCCGCCGCGGGATTGATACTCAGCACATGCTCTTTTTCATCGAGCAGCACAAGCCCTTCGCGCATGCTGCTTGTGATCTGCGAAAATTCCGTCTGCTGGCGCTGAAGTTCGTCCATCTGCTCGTCGATCTGCAAGTGCTGGCGGTTGATGCGCCCGAGCAGCGGGGCGAGCTCTTCATAGGCGTCATTTTCAAGCGGATGCTCAAGGTCCAGCTTGTTGAGCGGCTGGACGATGCGGCGCGACAGGCTCTTGGCTAAAACAGAGGACAGGATCAGCGCCACGATCAGCACCACTAAAATGGGCTGCACCATGCCGACGAGCAGCACACCCGCCGTCGCACGGCTCATCGAAATGCGCAGCACGCTCCCGTCCGCGAGCCTTTCCGCGCAGTACATCGTCTTTTGCAGCAGCGTCGAGGAATAGCGCGTACTCTCGCCCTCGCCGTATTCCAGCGCTTGCTTGACCTCCACGCGGTCAGCGTGATTTTCAAGGCTTTCGGCGTCGGTCACGGTGTCGTAGAGCACCGTACCGTCGTTTTCAATCCACGTCAGGCGGTAGCGCTCGGAGGAGAGCTGAGAGAGATACTCCGTCCCGTTTTCCTCCACGGCGACGGCGGCAAGCTCCAGCTCGTCGCGCAGCTGCTTTTTTTCGACGCTCCCGAAGTATTCGTACAGGCAGCCCATGATGACGAGCAGGCTCGCCAGCAGCACCGTGCCCGCCACAAGCAGGATGGAGTGAAAGATCTTTTTTGTCATGCCTTGCCCTCCATCCGGTAGCCCACGCCGCGCACGGTCTCAATCTTCTCGCCGTACGCGCCGAGCTTCTGCCGCAGCGTGCGGATGTGCATGTCCACCGTGCGCGTCTCGCCGCAGTAGTCCGTGCCCCACACATCCGCCATGAGCTGGTCGCGTGAAAACGCCGTGCCGGGATGCGAGAGGAACAGGCGCAGCAGTTCGAATTCCTTGTATGTCAGCGCGACGCTCTCTCCGTCCGCCGTGACGGTGTGGCTCTCTTCGTCGAGCACCAGACCGCCGCAGCGCAGCTGGGCTGCCGTCTTCGTGCCACAGCGGCGCAGCACCGCTTTGACGCAGGAGACGAGCTCCATCACGCCGAACGGCTTTGTCAGATAGTAGTCTGCACCGAGGTCGAGACCGCGGATCTTGTCGTATTCCGCGCCCTTGGCCGTCGCCATGACGACAGGGATATCGGAAAGCACCGCGTCCGCGCGCATGCGGCGCAGCAGCTCCATCCCGTCGATGCCGGGGAGCATCACATCGAGCACGACAAGCTCGGGTCTTCCCGTGCGCAGCGCCTCCCAGAACGAGGTACCGTCTTCAAAGCCCTTGGCCTCAAAGCCGGTCGATTGCAGGGCATATACCTCGATATCGCGGATACTGGCATCGTCTTCCACGCACCAGATCATACTTTACCCCTCCTTATGCTCTCCTGTCACAGAGAAAATGACCCATTCGGCGATGTTCGTCGCATGGTCGCCGATGCGCTCAAAATACTTGGCGATCATCAGCAGGTCGAGTGCGAATTCACCATCATCAGGGTCCTGCGCGATGCGCTTGATGAGGTCCTTCTTCACGCGCGCGAAATAGTCGTCCACGGTGTCGTCCTCGGCGATGACCTGGTCGGCAAGCGCTGTGTCGTGCTTGACGTAGGCATCCACGCTCTCGGTCACCATCTTGATGGTCGAGCGTGCCATCTCGCGCAGGAGATTACTGTTTTCCGCACCGCGCCCGCCGAGGAACGTGATGATCTCGGCAATATCCTCGGCCTGGTCGCCGATGCGCTCCATGTCCGTGATCATCTTGAGCGCCGCCGAGATCTGGCGCAGGTCCTTTGCCACGGGCTGCTGCTGCAAAAGAAGCTTTAGGCACAGCGACTCGATCTCACGCTCCTTGCGGTCGATCTCCTGATCGAGCGGTGCGACGCGCGCGGCCAGCTCCGCGTTGCCCTCTGTCAACGCCTGTGCCGAAAGGGCAATGACCTCCTCGCACAGCGCGCCCATCTCAATGAGCTCGCGGTTCAAAAGCGCAAGCTGTTCATCAAACCGGCTTCTCATTTAACCGAACCTCCCCGTGATGTAATCTTCTGTCCGCTTGTCCTTCGGCTGGGAGAAGAGCTTCTCCGTCTCGCCGTACTCTACGAGCTCGCCGAGCAGGAAGAACGCCGTGTGGTCGGAAATACGCACCGCCTGCTGCATGTTGTGCGTGACGATGACGATGGTGTACTTCTCCTTGAGCTCCATCGCGAGCTCTTCGATCTTCGACGTCGAAATGGGGTCGAGCGCACTTGTCGGCTCGTCCATCAGCAACACCTCAGGCTCGACCGCGAGCGCGCGGGCGATGCAAAGGCGCTGCTGCTGGCCGCCGGAGAGGCCGAGCGCGTTTTTCTTCAGGCGGTCCTTGACCTCGTCCCAAATCGCCGCGCCGCGCAGGGATTTTTCAACGATCTCATCGAGCTTTGCCTTGTTCTTCACGCCGTGCGTGCGCGGGCCGTAGGCAATGTTGTCGTAAATGCTCATTGGGAAGGGGTTCGGCTTCTGGAACACCATACCCACCTGACGCCTAAGCTCACTCACATCGACGGATGCGTCAAAAATGTCCTCGCCCTTATAGAGGACGCTGCCCGTGATCTTCACATCGGGAATCAAATCGTTCATGCGGTCGAGCGTCTTTAAAAACGTCGACTTGCCGCAGCCGCTCGGGCCGATGAGCGCCGTAATGCTTTTTTCGGGAATTTCAATGTTGATGTCCTTGAGCGCCTGATGGCTCCCGTACCACAGACACAGGTTCTCAACGGAAAGGATGTTGTTCATAGCCCTCTCCCCTCTTTCAATTTGTCTTCAAAGGCGAGGCCGTACCAGTGGCTCTCGCCGCGTTTTGCCGTTTTCTGCACGCAGTCGTCGCAGAATTCCGCCGCGTCTTTCAGGGCTTGCGGCATGCCTTTACCGTTCATCAGCTCGCCGCACAGGGCGGAGACGAACACATCACCCGTGCCATGCAGCGTCTGCGGAAGGCAGGGCTTGAAAATTTCCATATACTGCCCGTTCAGCCGCGCGCAGTAGCCGATCTCCTCCCCGCGGTGGACGCCGGTGATGATGACATTTTCCACCGCGAGCGCTTTAAGAAGCGTTTCTATCGGTGCGTCCATCCCGCAGCCCGCGAGAAGCGCCGCCTCCGTGCGGTTGGGCGTGATGAGCTGTGCGCTCTCGCACAGCGCGCGCATCGCCTGCACGTACTCTTCGGTAAAGCAGCCGTACAGCGCGCCGTTGTCGCCGAGCACGGGGTCGACCACAACGATGGTATCCTCCCCCGCAAAGTCGCGGAGGAAATCTTTTGCAAAATGCATCTGCTCCACCGAGCCGAAAAAGCCCGTACAGATGCCGTCGAATTTGATTTGAAGCTGTCTCCAGTGCGCGGCAAAGGCCTTCATCTCGTCCGTCATATCGCGCATGACGTAGCTGCCGAAGCCGTCCGCCGTGTGCGTCGATAAAATGGCCGTCGGCAGCGGTACCGTCTCCACCCCGTAGGAAGAGAGGATGGGCATGGACACGCTCAGCGAACACTTGCCGAAGCAGGAAAGGTCATTTAAGAGCGCCATGCGCTTCATGCCGCTTCCGTTGACAGGTCGTATCATTGCTGTTTCCTCCTGAAGTATCGGCCGACCAGATCGGCGATGAGGTTAATGAGCATCGTCAGCAGCATCAAAATGGCCGCGATGGCGAACACCACCCCCGTATCGCTCGACTCCTTGGCGTAGAAGTACAGCGCCACCGTCAGCGTCGCGCCCGCGTTGTGCATGCCCTCAAAGAAGTTGTAGAGCATGTGCGCCGAGCCCGCCGTGAATAAAAGCGCCGCCGACTCGCCGAGGATGCGTCCGATCGACAGGATACAGCCCGTCACGATACCATCCACGCAGCTTGGCAGCACCACCGTGCGAATGGTGCGCCATTTGCCCGCGCCCAGGCCGAACGCGCCCTCGCGGTAGCTCTGCGGTACGGTCTTCAGGCTCTCCTGCGTCGTGCGCATGATGGTCGGCAGGTTCATGATCGTGAGCGTCAGCGCGCCCGCGAGGAGCGACGTGCCGTTTTTGCAGAAGATGAGCATACCGACGAGGCCGTAGATGATCGACGGGATGCCCGAGAGCGTCTCGGAGGCGTATTCGATGGCAGAGACGAGCTTTTTGTTCGCGGCGTATTCGTTCAGGTAGATGGCCGCGCCCACGCCGAGCGGCAGCACGATTAAAAGCGTCGCGATGACGATGTAGAGCGTGCTCAGGATATCCGGCAGGATGCCGACGCGGTTGGCAAGATAGCTCGGCGCGGTGGAGAGCATCTCCCAGGTGATGTTCGGAATGCCGTTGCCCAATATATAACCAATCATACCGACTACGAGCGCGCAAGTCAATACTGCGGCAACGCCCATCAGCAGCTTCATGAGCGTGATATAGGCCCTGCGGCGGGCCGAGGACTGCATTTTCAGCATCAGGCTCCCTCCTTATCGCGCTTTAAGAAGAAATTGAGCGAAGCGTTGATGAGCAGGATGAAAAGATACAGCACAAGCGCGATGGAAAAGAGCGCCTGACGCTGCAAGCCGCTCGAATACGACATCTCGCTCGCGACCGCCGTCGTGAGAAAGCGGACGCTCTCAAAAATCGACGATGGCATATTCGACACGTTGCCCGAGACCATCATCACCGCCATCGCTTCGCCGATGGCGCGGCCCACGCCGAGCACGACCGCCGCGGCGATGCCGCTCTTTGCCGCCGGAACGGAGACGCGGAAATAGGTCTCGACCTCAGTCGCACCGAGGGCAAGCGAGGCGTCCTCATATTCATGCGGAACGGCCTCGAGCGCCGTGACGCTCACCTTGATGATCGACGGCAGGATCATGACGGCCAGCACGATGATGGCCGCAAACAGGCTTGCGCCGTCCGGCAGGTGGAACGTCTTGCGGATGGCAGGCACGAGCACCAGCATACCGACAAGGCCGTACACGACCGACGGGATCCCCGCGAGCAGGCTGACGGCGGCCTCCAGCACGGTGCGGACCTTCTTGGGCGCGACCTTGGAGAGGTACACCGCCGTCAAAAAACCGACGGGCACGCCGAGGACGATCGCGCCCGCCGTGCCGTAAACACTCGTTAAAATAAAGGGCAGGATGCCGTACTTCGGCTCCGCCGACGTCGACGACCACACCTCGCCCGTGAGAAACGGCACAAGGCCGATCTTCTGAATGGCCGGGATGCCGGAGATGACGAGATACACCGTGATCAGCAGCACGCATCCGACCGTAATGAGGCCGAGAAGCAGAAAAATACCGTGGACGACGGCTTCAAACATTTTTTTCCTCTGCGCCATAATTGTTTCCTCTTTTTGCTGTCAGCGGGAGACGGCTCACGCCGCCTCCCGTGATGGTTCCTGTGTTCTGTTAGTTGGCTGCGACCGCACCGGCAGCGGCGATGATGCTTGCCGCGTCAGCGGACAGCGCGTAGTCGAAGAAGGCCTGTGCCGCGGGGGAAAGCTCGGTGCCCTCCTTCGTGACGAGCACGAACGGACGCTGGACCACATAGCTGCCGTCCTTGACGGTCGCCTCCGTGGCTTCCACACCGCCGACTGTCAGCGCCTTGACGCTGTCGCCGACCGCGGAGAGGGAGGCATAGCCGATGGCGTCGGGGTTCTGGGACACGGTGTTGATGACATCGCCCGTGGAGGTGAGCTCCTGACGGTACTGGCAGGCGTCCTTGGTGTCGGTGATGGACTCGAAGCCGTCACGCGTGCCGGAGCCGGCCTCACGGCCGATGAGCACGATCTCGGCGTCGTTGCCGCCGACGTCCTTCCAGTTGGTGATCTCGCCGGTGTAGATCTTGGCGATGGTGTCAATGTCGAGATCGGAGACAGGGTTTTCGGGGTTCACGACAATGGCGATGCCGTCGAGCGCGACGACGGTCTCAACAAGGCCGGAGGCCTTTTCGTCATCCTTGAGCGCGCGGCTCGAAAGGCCGATGTCGCAGCGGCCTTCGCTAACGGCCTGAATGCCGGAGCCCGAGCCGGTGGGGTTATAGGTGAACTTCACGTCCTTGTTCATGGCCATGAAGGATTCGCCAAGAGAGTTGATGACCTTTTCCATCGAGGTGGAGCCGTCGGTCGAGACGGTGCCGGAGAGGGTCGTTTCGGTGTTGCTGCCGTCAGTGTTGGCGTCGGCGCTGTTGTCGTTCTTGCTGCCGCAGGCGGTCAGCAGGCTCAGCGCCATGACAGCGGTCAGCGCAAGAGTGAGAAACTTTTTCATTTGAAATACTTCCTTTCAATTTTTCTAAGATGTTGTTCCTTGCTACATTTGCCATCATAAAGGCAGGTTGTAAAATCAGAAAGTCGCCTTTTGTAAAATCGCGGTAAAAGAGAAAAAGGACGTTTTCCGACGGAAAACGTCCTTTTTGAAGGTCAAATATCGTGTTATTCGGTGCGCAGCGCTTCGACAGGGTCCTTGCGCGCGGCGATGCCGGAGGGGATGAGGCCCGCGATAAACGTGAGCGCCATGCTGATGACCACGAGCGCCACGCCGCCCGCCACCGGCAAGATGGCGTTCAGGCTCTCGATACCCGTCAGGTGGTGCACGACGAGGTTGATCGGAATGATGAGCAGCAGCGTGATGCCGATGCCGATGGCACCGGAGCAGAAGCCCTCGATGAGCGTCTCCGCGTTGAACACGCACGAGATATCGCGCCTGCTCGCGCCGATGGCGCGCAGAATGCCGATCTCCTTCGTGCGCTCGAGGACCGAGATATACGTGATGATGCCGATCATAATGCTCGACACGACGAGTGAGATCGCGACGAATGCGATAAGCACATAGCTGATGGCGTTGATGATCGTCGTGACCGAGCTCATCAGAAGCGCCACATAGTCGGTGTAATCGATCTGGTCGTCCTCGGAAACGCTGCTGTTGTACTGCTCGATCGCATCGGCAATGGCGTCCTTGTCGGCAAAGGTCGAGGCGTAGATGTTGATGGTCTTGGGGCTCGCGAGGTCGACGTCGCCAAGCAGCTTCAAATTGTCCTCATATGTGCCGGTTGAGAACGTCGCGGGCATGTAGTTGTCGTAGAGCCAGTTGTACTGCTCGCTTGTCAGCGGCGTGACGGCGGGCGACTTTTCGAGCGCCAGGTCAAGCGCCATGGCGAGCTGGTCGCTCGTCATGTTGGAAAGTCTCGCCTGCATGCCTGCGGCGTACTGCTCCGTCACCTGCTCGCGGATAGACTGCTCCACGTAGCCGAAAAGCGTCTCGTCGTCCATCTGCGCGATGTAGGACTTGACGGTCGCCTCATCCACGCTCATCTGCTGGGCGTAGGTCGAAATGACCATCTGCTCGATGCTCGCGCGGTCGAGCGAGCCCATCTGCTGGTCCACGATGGCGGAGAGGTATTTCTCGCTCGGCACGCTCATCATCGCGGTGTAGGCTGCGGCGCGCTCGGTGACGGAAAGCGTTTCGAGATAGTCCGTCACGTCCGCTTCCTTCTGCTCGTCGCTCACGGAGTAGTCATCAGTCAGGAACGGCAGGCCGAGGATGACGTCGGTCGCGGGGTCGGCCTTCTGCTTGCGTAAAATCTCGGTCTGCCCCGCCTTTTCGACAAGATAGTCCGTCAGCGCAGACGTGTAGCCGATCGCGCCGGAGAGCATCGAGGATACCGCGTTCTCATTCGGGCGCAGGATGCCGACGATCTTCACGCGCGTGCCGACATCGTCGGAGTTATAGAGGAAGTCAAGCCCCGTATCCGTTGTGCTGACATCGGTATACGTGCCGCTCGCGGAATCGTACTGGTAGCGCTCAGCGGGCAGCACGATCTTGAAGCTCATATTGCACAGGTCTTCATAGCTCCAGCTCTGGATGTCCTTCGTGTCGAATTCCGAGCCGTCGAGCATGTGCTGCATCGACTCCACGACCTCGTCCTGTGCGCTCAGGCCCAGCGAATAGATGACAAGGTCGGAAATTTCGTTGTCCTTGTTGACGATGAGCATGACCTCGTCATAATTCTGCGGCCAGGAGCCGTAAATGAGGTCGTACTGCTCGTGCAGCAAATCGCCCACGAGCTCACCGCTCTCACTATTCTGCGGCGGGAGCATCTGCTCCCAGGTCTCCATCGCGGAGTAGGCCGAGCCGAAGCGCTCGAAATAGCTGCTGTAATCGCCGCCGTAGAGCTCGCTCATGCAGGTCTGCAAAAGCTCCGTCACGTCGGACTTGAAGACTTTGCCGTCGGTGTCCTTGGCGTAGATGCTCATGCCGAGGTCGTAGTCATAGGAAATAGAGCTGATGTGGCTTGAAAGCTCGTCGTCGCCCTCGAGGTAGGTCTTGAAATCCTTCAAGTTGTTCGTCTGCGTCTCCGCCGAGGCAAACGAGCTCATCATGTCGTACATAATGTTGTTGGAGTAGACGGCGTCGAGGTCATGCTGCTCCCCGTCGCCCTCGTCCTGCGCATGGACGCCCATCATCGAACTGACCATACTGGACATATCCACGCTCTCCGCCTCGATGGTCAGAGGATAGCTTGAAAGCGTATCCTCCTGCACGCGGTCGATATAGGTCTGGATGCCATTGCTCAGCGACAGAATGAGTGCGATGCCGATGATGCCGATGCTGCCGGCAAAGGCCGTTAAAAACGTCCGTCCCTTTTTCGTCATCAGGTTGTTGAGCGACAGCGACAGCGCCGTGCCAAAGCTCATCGAGGTCCTTTTGCTCTTGCCCGCGGCGGGCTTTTCTTCCACGGCCTCCTCATACGGCGCGCTGTCGTCCACGATCTCGCCGTCCTTTAAGCGCACAATGCGGCTCGCGTAGGTCTCGGCGAGCTCGGGGTTGTGCGTGACCATGATGATGAGGCGGTCCTTGGAGATGTTCTTCAAGATCTCCATCACCTGCACGCTCGTCTCGCTGTCGAGCGCGCCGGTCGGCTCGTCGGCGAGCAGAATGTCCGGATCGTTGACGAGCGCCCGCGCGATAGCGACGCGCTGCATCTGGCCGCCAGACATCTGGTTCGGCTTTTTGTCGAGCTGGTCGCCAAGGCCGACGCTCTCAAGCGCCTTTTTTGCACGCTCGCGGCGCTCGCTCTTGCTCACACCCGAGAGCGTGAGCGCCAGCTCCACGTTGCTCAATACCGTCTGGTGCGGGATCAAATTATAGCTCTGGAAGACGAAGCCGATGGAGTGGTTGCGGTAGCTGTCCCAGTCGGCGTCGGAAAAGTCCTTCGTCGACTTGCCGTTGATGATGAGATCGCCGCTCGTATAGTGGTCGAGACCGCCGATGATGTTGAGCAGCGTCGTCTTGCCGCAGCCCGAATGGCCGAGGATGGCGACAAACTCGCTCTCACGGAACTGTAGGCTCACGCCGCGCAGGGCGTGGACGGTGGTGTCGCCCGCCTGATAATCCTTGACGATCTGTTGCAGCTTCAGCATATCCTGCCTTCTTTCTGAGGAAATGAATGAATAAGAATTCCAGAGTAGGATACCATTTTGACCTTTTACCGTCAACCGGCGCGGTCGAGAATTCACCGAAAGTTCATCTTTGTTTACTACTTGATAAAAGGAGCGCCGCGGCATCGCCGCAGCGCTCTCCGATCTTCTTTTAAGCGAACATAGTGCTCATCTGCCGCTCGATCTCATAGCGCAGCACTTCTGCGCCCGAGGCGTCGTATCCGACAAAATACACCCGATCCCATCCATAGTCGCCATAGTTGGCCTCTGTCGCCACTCCGCCAGTGAGGAAATACCGATAATCGCCGTCTTCAATCAACTCAGCGGCGAATGCTTCACGTTTCCCAAAGGTGTAGTCCCCGTTTTCATCTTGTGAAACCGCGCGGTATCGCTCGATCACGGCGCTATCGACCGCGGCATCGTCGACGCGTCCCCAGTAAAAGATATCCCTTACGCCGTTGCGCGCCATATCCCACCAGCCCGCGTGAATGCTCTCACCGTCTGAGCAGTCAAGCGGCACACCGAAATCGTCCTGCCAGCCAAACAAGGTGTAGAAATGGCTCGTGCCGCAATAGGTCACATTCTCGCTGGCCATCAGCGTGACGCGCAGCGTCTTATAGATGTTCTCGGCGGGAAGGGATGTGATCTCGTGCGTCTTTTCATACACGCCGTAGCGCTGTTTGCCATCGCGCAGAGCCATGGCGCGCGTCAGGTGTCCGCCGCTGAGCATATTGCAGATGAGCAGCGCGCAGAACATGATGACAACGCTCTTGACCGCGCGGCGCGCTCTCGTCGGCCGCTTTTCGATCTTCTGCTTTTTCATGGCTGCGTTCCCCCTTCCGGAAGCTCGATCCTCGTCTCGATGCGCTCGCCGAAGCGGTCGTAGACGAACGTCACGTAAGTATCGCCCTCTTCGAGCGGCACGGTATGCTGGCCATAGTGTACATACAAACTGCCGCTGCTGCCCCAGCAGCTGGAATACCGGCCCGGATACCGACCTGTGTCTTCATAGTCATACACCGTCTCGCCGCGCTCGCTTTGCAGCGACATCGTCTCGATCAGGCGCTCATAGACCTTTCTGCCCGGGATGCGGTCATAGCTGCTCACCCAGAGCACCGCCTGCCGCTCCCCCTCGCGCACGCCGTATTCGATACGGTTCAGCTGCACGATATCGTCCCCGATAGGGATGCGCTCGTGCAGGTCTGCCGCGCCGTCGAGCTCTTCCCATGAAATGCTGTTCACCGTCGGGTTCACGCGCTCGCGGATGCTCTCGTACACGCCGCTGAGCATCGGCAGCAGGAAAAACGCCTGCACGCAGGCGACGACCGTGACGAAAATCGCGATACGCTGCACGATAACGAGCCAGAAGTGGCGGTACTGCTCGCGCAGGGCCCTGCCCGTCTCCTCCGGATCGCCCATCAGCTCCACGGCGCGCGCGGCGGCATCTTCCTCCGTATAGCCGTGCTCGACCAGTGCTTCGGCGTGGTCTTCGATGTGACCGGCGAGCTCATTTCTCAGATCGTTCGCCTCGTCAGCCGTCAGGCGGCCGACCTGCGCGAGCACGCGGTCGCAATACTCGTTTCTGTTCATAGCCGCACCCTTTTTTAAGCAAAGTGCAGCACGGCGTTCACCGCGCCGCTGTACTCCTGCCAGGCTTTCTCCTCTTCTGTGAGCGCGGCCCGGCCGGCACGCGTCAGGTGATAATACTTGCGCATCCGACCGGTGGGCGACGCCTTTTCATAGGCTTCCACATACCCCTCGCGCTCCATCCCGTGCAGCACAGGGTAGAGCGTGCCCTCCTTCATCTCGAAGACATTGCTCGAGCGGCGCGCCAGCTCTAAAATGATCTGGTAGCCGTACATGTCCTCGGTCGAGAGGAGCTTGAGCAGTAGAAGCTGCGTGTGGTCAATGCTCTTTTTCTTCATGTTGCACCTCCAATGATACATAGAATATCTATGCTTGTAGTATACATAGAGTTACGAGGTATGTCAAGCCAAAAATATTTGTAAATTTTTGTTCATTTTCTTAACAGACCCTAAACTTTACTTCTTGTCCTTTTACGGCATACAATTATAATAACAATCTGAAAATCCGGCGGGACTCTTTTACCGCCAAATCGCATCGACATGAAAAGAGAGGTTCCCCATGAAAACGTATCAAGCAGGCATCGACGTAGGCTCCACCACGGTCAAGCTCGTCGTGCTGGATGAAAACGGACAAATGATCTTCGGGCAGTACCAGCGCCATCTGTCCCACACACAGCGCGCACTGTCCGACTTACTCAAGCAGGCGCGCGCAGCGCTCGGCGAGTGCGCGCTCGAATTGCGCGCCACCGGCTCCGGCGCGATCAACCTTGCCAAGGCGCTCGGTATCCCCTTTGTGCAGGAGGTCGTCGCCGTCGCGCAGGCGCTCGAGCGCGTCGCGCCGCAGGTGGATGTCGCCATCGAACTCGGCGGCGAGGATGCCAAGATCATCTACTTCAAAGGTGGGCTCGAAGAGCGCATGAACGGCGTCTGCGCCGGCGGCACCGGCTCGTTTATCGACCAGATGGCCGCCCTGCTGCAGACCGATGCCTCGGGTCTCGACCGCGAGGCCGCGCACTATCAGCAGATCTACCCCATCGCCGCGCGCTGCGGTGTGTTCGCCAAGACGGACATTCAGCCCCTCATCAACGAGGGCGCGACAAAGGCCGACCTTGCTGCCTCGATCTTCCAAGCGGTCGTCAACCAGACCATTTCGGGCCTTGCCTGCGGCAAGCCCATCCGCGGCCATGTCGCGTTCTTAGGTGGGCCGCTGCACTTCCTCCCCCAACTCAAGGCCGCGTTTATCCGCACGCTGAAGCTGACGGATGAGACGACCATCGACCCCGAAAATTCCCATCTCTTCGCCGCCACCGGCGCGGCCATCGACGAAACGCCCGCCGAGGCGCAGCCGCTCAGCGCGCTCATCAAGCGTCTCGACAGCGGCGTGCAGATGGATTTTGAATTAAAGCGCCTGCCGGCGCTCTTTGAAGACGAAGCCGACCTTGAAGCCTTCCGCACCCGTCACCACACGGCAGTCGTGCCGCGCGGCGATCTTGCAACGTATAATGGCGACTGCTTTCTCGGCTTCGACGCGGGCTCGACGACGACAAAGCTCGCGTTAGTTGGCGAAAAGGGCGAGCTTTTGTACTCGTTCTACGCCAACAATCAGGGCAATCCCATCAAGACTGCCATGCAGGCCGTACATACGCTGCGCGAAGCGCTTCCCGCGGGCGCGCATATTGCGCGCTCCTGCTCCACGGGCTACGGCGAAACGCTGCTCAAGTCCGCGTTCTCGCTCGACGAGGGCGAGGTCGAGACCATCGCCCACTGCACCGCCGCGTCGTTCTTCGACCCGAAGGTCGACTGCGTGCTGGATATCGGCGGGCAGGACATGAAGTGCATCAAGCTCAAGGACGGCGCGGTCGACACGGTGCTTCTGAATGAAGCCTGCTCGTCCGGCTGCGGCTCGTTCCTCGAGAATTTCGCCAACTCTCTTGGCATGACAGCGCAGGAATTCGCGCACGAAGCGCTCTTTGCCAAGGCCCCCGTGGACCTCGGCACGCGCTGCACGGTGTTTATGAACTCCAACGTCAAGCAGGCGCAGAAGGAGGGCGCAAGCGTCTCCGATATCTCCGCCGGTCTTGCCTACTCCGTCATCAAAAACGCACTCTACAAGGTCATCAAGCTCTCCGATGCGAGCGAGCTCGGCTCGCACGTCGTCGTACAGGGCGGCACGTTCTTCAACGAGGCCGTGCTGCGCGCGTTCGAGCGTATCTCCGGCGCGCAGGTCACGTGTCCCGACATCGCGGGCATCATGGGCGCGTTCGGCGCGGCACTGCTCGCGCGCGACCGCTACCACGGGCAGCAGAGCACAATGCTCCCGCTTGAGGAGATCGAGCAGCTCACGTACAAGACCTCTGCCGCGCGCTGCCAGGGCTGCCAGAACCACTGCATGCTCACGGTCAGCGTCTTCCCCGGCGGCCGCCGCCATGTGAGCGGCAACCGCTGCGAAAAAGCCCTGCACGGCGAAAGCGCTGCCAAACCCGGCGAAAATATCTTCGCCTACAAGCGTGAGCGCATGTTCGCCTATCCCCCGCTCGAGCCGGAAAATGCGCCGCGCGGCGAGATCGGCATCCCGCGCGTGCTGAACATGTATGAAAACTATCCGTTCTGGGCGACGTTCTTCCGCGACCTCGGCTTCCGCGTCATCCTCTCCCCGTTCTCCACGCGCGCGATCTACGAGCTGGGCATGGAGAGCATTCCGTCGGAATCCGAGTGCTATCCTGCCAAGCTCGCCCACGGTCACGCCCAGTGGCTCATCGACCACGGCATCAAGACCATCTTCCATCCCTGCGTGTTCTACGAGCATCAGGAGGTGCCGGGCGCGCAGAACCACTTCAACTGCCCGATCGTCGTCTCGTATCCCGAGAATATCAAGAATAACGTCGAAGCCGTGACCGATGGCTCTGTGCGTTATCTCCATCCCTTCCTCGCTTTCACGAACGAGAAGGTCGCCTCCGACCGTCTCGTCCAGTTCTGTAAGGAAGTATGGAACATTCCCGAAAAGGAAACGCGCCATGCCGCCCACCTCGCGTGGGAAGAGCAGTGCAGGGCCAAGGCCGACGTCCGCGCCGCGGGCGCGAAGGCACTCGCCGACATGGAGAAAAACGGCGGCAGCGGCATTGTGCTGGCCGGACGGCCCTACCACGTCGACCCCGAGATCAACCACGGCATCCCCGAGCTCATCGCGGCCTACGGCCTGACGGTGCTGACCGAGGATTGCCTGCCCATCGACTTTGTCCCCAAGCGCCCCGTGCGCGTGAACGACCAGTGGGTCTACCACTCCCGCCTCTACACCGCGGCGGAATTCGTCTGTGGGCGCGATGATCTGGAGCTCATTCAGCTCAACTCGTTCGGCTGCGGCCTCGACGCCGTCACGACCGACGAGGTCTGCGAGCTGCTCGAAGAGGGCGGCAAGCTCTACACCTGCCTCAAGATTGACGAGGTCAACAACCTCGGCGCGGTGCGCATCCGCATCCGCTCGCTGCTCGCCGCCGTCGCCATGCGGCGCGAGCGCGGGATCCATTCGACCTCTCACGTACAGCCGTTCGAGCGCGTCTACTACACCAAGGAGATGCAGAAGCAGCACTACACCATCCTCGCACCCCAGATGAGTCCCATCCACTTCGACCTGCTCGAGCCCATCTTCCGCCACCACGGCTATAATTTCGAGGTGCTGCAAAACGACGACCGCGCCGCCATCGACGCGGGCCTCAAGTACGTCAACAACGACGCCTGCTTCCCCTCGATCACGGCGGTCGGCCAGCTGATGGAGGCTGTGACCTCCGGCCGGTACGACACCGACCACCTCGCCCTCATCATGTCGCAGACCGGCGGCTGCTGCCGCGCGAGCAACTACATCGCCTTCATCCGCCGCGCACTCAAAAAAGCGGGCCTTGAGCACATCCCCGTCATCTCGCTCAACGCCAACGGCATGGAGACGAACGAGGGCTTCCGCATTTCTCCGTCTCTGCTGCTGGACGCCGCGCACGGTGTCGTGCTGGGTGACCTGCTGATGCGCTGCCTGTACCGCGTGCGCCCGTATGAGCTCGAAAAAGGCAGCGCGAACGCGCTGCACCGCAAGTGGCGCGACATCTGCATCGACTCGCTGACGAGCGAGCATCCCAAGTACCGCTACGCCCAGCTCTGCCGCGGCATTGTCGAGGATTTCGACGCGCTGCCCATCGACGAAACGATCCGCAAGCCCCGCGTCGGCGTTGTCGGCGAGATTCTGGTCAAGTACATGCCGCTCGCCAACAACCACGTCGTCGACCTTTTGGAGCGCGAAGGCGCAGAGGCGGTCGTGCCCGATCTTCTCGATTTCTTCGCCGCAACGATCTACGAGCAGGACTTCAAGCACACCCACCTTGGAAAGGGGTGGACTGCTTCGGCCAGTGCCAAGCTCGGCATTCCGGCACTTCAGCGCATGCGCCGGCCTGCGATCGAAGCGCTGAAGGCCAGCAAGCGCTTTGATCCCCCCATGGCCATCAACCATGTGGCGGAGCTTGCCAAGCCCTTCCTTTCAATCGGCAACCAGTACGGCGAGGGCTGGTTCCTCGCCGGTGAGATGGCAGAGCTCATCACCTCCGGCACGCCGAACATCGTGTGCATCCAGCCGTTTGCGTGCCTGCCGAACCATGTGGTCGGCAAGGGCGTCATCAAGGCGCTGCGCGCGGCCTATCCCGGCGCGAACATTGTCGCTGTCGACTATGACCCCGGCGCGAGCGAAGTGAACCAGCTCAACCGCATCAAGCTGATGCTCACCGCGGCGCAGCGCGCGCTGCACGCGCAGGAGGCCACCTCGAAAAAGCCGCAGCCGCCCGAGGCTCCGTCCATCAGCCTGCCGCACCCCAAGGTCGCAATGCTCTGAGCGCAGAAAGCGGCAGAAATTGAAAAATAGGCTTGCTTTCCGCACCTTTCTATGGTATTATGAGTACCTGTGAATATAGCGTGATCACACGTTCAACAATTTGGAGGTTTTCACCATGACTTTATTCGTTACGATTCTTCAGCTTCTCTGCGGTCTCATCGTCATCGGCATCGTCCTGTTCCAGAGCGGCAAGTCCGCCGGCTTAAGCGGCGCGATCGGCGGCGTGGCCGATTCTTTCATGGCCAAGAACAAGGCCAAGAGCACGGATGCCCGTCTTGCGCGTGCCACCAAGTGGGTCGGCGCTGCGTTCATCGTCCTGACGCTCGTGCTGAACATGCTGTAAGAGCAAACGAATCCATAATGAAGAAGAGCGGGAGCAATGCTTCCGCTCTTCTTTTGCATCTTTGAAATACTGCTGCAAATGGCGGGAATTGTTACTATCTGCAAGTCGCACTGCGCTGTGCGTTTCGACGCCATTCCGCCTGATTGATCAATCCTTTTCCAAACGATAAAAAGCCCTTTTGTATGGCTTCGCGATCTGCCATACAAAAGGGCTTTTTACTTATAATTCAGCTTTCGACTGCGGGGTTGGTTTAGACCAACTCGATCATCGCGGTCTCGGCGGCGTCGCCGCGGCGGACGCCGGTGCGAACGATGCGGGTGTAGCCGCCGTTGCGCTCAGCATAGCCGGGAGCGATCTCCTTGAACAGCTTCTTGCAGACATCCTCGCGGGTGATGAAGCTCATCGCCTGGCGGTAAGCTGCCAGATCGCCCTTCTTGCCGAGGGTGATCATCTTCTCAGCCACGGGCTTGATTTCCTTGGCGCGGGTGACCGTGGTCTCCATCTTGCCGTTATCCAGGAAATCGGTGACCTGCTGACGGAGCATCGCCATACGCTGATCGGTAGTCTTACCGAGCTTACGAGTTCCGGGCATAGTGGTTTTCCTCCTTGTAAGGATAAGTTGTCGGCCGTCGTTCTACGCGTGGGCGTAGGGTGCCGGTCTTAGTTGTTGTCTTCGCTGGCGAGGGACAGGCCCATCATGGCCAGCTTGTTGATGACCTCTTCGAGACTCTTGCGGCCGAGGTTTCTCACCTTCATCATATCGTCCTCGGTCTTGGAAATCAGATCCTCGACCGTGTTGATATTGGCACGCTTGAGGCAGTTGAAGCTGCGCACGCTGAGATCGAGCTCCTCGATCGTCAGCTCGAGCACCTTGTCGCGCTGCGCCTCGGCCTTCTCCACGACGGTGGACTTGCTGCCCATCGCGTCGGAAAGGTCGGTGAAGAGCGAGAAGTGATCGCAGAGGATCTTGGCGCCGAGAGAGACGGCGTCACGCGGACTGATGGTGCCATCCGTCCAGACCTCAAGCGTCAGCTTGTCGAAGTCGGTCATGTTGCCCACGCGGGTGTTTTCCACGGTGTAGTTGACCTTGTACACGGGCGTGTAGATCGAGTCAACGGGAATGACGCCGATAGTAGTCTGCGCAGTCTTGTTGCGGTCGGCGGACACATAGCCGCGGCCGTGAGAAAGCGTCAGCTCCATGTTGAGCGTCGCACCGGCGTCCAGCGTTGCGATGTGCAGGTCGGGGTTGAGGACCTCGACCTCGCTGTCGCCCTTGATGTCGCCGGCCTTGACCTCGCACGGGCCCACAGCCTCAATATAGACGGTCTTGATGCCGTCGGTATTGTGCAGGCGGGTGATGAGGCTCTTGACATTCAGCACGATCTCGGTCACATCCTCCTTGACGCCGGGGATGGTGGAGAACTCGTGCTGCACGCCGGCGATCTTGATAGAGGTCGCCGCGGTGCCGGGCAGGGACGAGAGCATAATGCGGCGCAGCGCATTGCCGAGCGTGATACCATAGCCGCGCTCAAGGGGCTCCACGGTGAACTTGCCGTAGGTGCCGTTCGCGGGGTCTTCCACGCACTCGATCTTGGGCTTTTCAATTTCAATCATGCAGTTACCCTCCATTTCCATTCTGTGGTCTCAAAGTCCACACCAAAATTCTGCGTGTGTCTGTTGAGGGCTCGCCGCCGATTACTTGGAGTACAACTCAACGATGAGGTGCTCCTCAACGGGAACATCAATTTCTTCGCGGGCGGGAAGGCGAACCACGGTGCCCTTGAGGCTGTTCTTATCGCGCTCCATCCAGGTGGGGACCAGGAACACGGGAGCGTCCTGACCCATCAGGCGCTTGAAGACCTCGGAAGAGCGGCTGCTCTCCGCGACCTCGATCACATCGCCGGCCTTGACGAGGTAGGAAGGAATGTTGACCTTCTTGCCGTTGACGGTGAAGTGAGCATGGCTGACGAGCTGACGGGCCTGACGGCGGGTCATCGCAAAGCCCATGCGGTAAACAACGTTATCCAGGCGGCGCTCGACCGTGATGAGCAGGTTGTCACCGGTCTTGCCGGGGGCGGCAGCGGCAGACTCGTAGTAGCCGCGGAACTGCTTTTCGAGGATACCGTAGATGAACTTGACCTTCTGCTTTTCAGCAAGCTGAAGGCTGTATTCGCTCTTCTTCTTTCTCATCTGGCTGCCGGGGTTACGATTGGTGGTCTTCTTCGCATAGCCCATCACAGCAGGAGAAATGCCCAAAGCCTTGCAGCGCTTGGCGATCGGCTGCATATTCTTTGCCATAGTGCTTTTTACCTCCTCTTTCGATTAGACGCGACGGCGCTTCGGGGGACGGCAGCCGTTGTGCGGGATGGGCGTGACGTCCTTGATCATCGTGACCTCCAGGCCGACAGCCTGCAGGGCACGGATCGCAGCTTCACGACCCTGGCCGGGGCCCTTAACGAAAACCTCGACCGTCTTGAGACCATGCTCCATCGCAGCGGTAGCGGCCGTTTCAGCGGCGCTCTGAGCGGCGAACGGAGTGGACTTCTTGCTGCCGCGGAAGCCGAGGCCGCCGGAGGAAGCCCAGGAAAGGGCGTTGCCCTGCGTATCGGTCACCGTGACCATGGTGTTGTTGAAGGAGGAACGAATATGAACCTGACCACGTTCGACGTTCTTCTTTTCGCGGCGACGGCGGATAACCTTCTTACCGGTTTTAGCATTGTTTGCTGCCATATTCTATTCTCCCTCCTTACTTCTTCTTGTTCGCAATGGTCTTCTTGGGGCCCTTGCGGGTACGAGCGTTGGTCTTGCTGCGCTGACCGCGAACGGGCAGGCCGCGGCGATGACGGGTGCCGCGATAGCAGCCGATCTCGCTCAGACGCTTGATGTCGAGTGCGGTCTGACGGCGAAGGTCGCCTTCCACGATGTAGCTGTGGTCGATGGCTTCACGAAGCTTGGCTTCGTCAGCATCGGTCAGATCCTTCACGCGGGTGTCGGGGTTCACGCCTGTCTGTGCCAGGATCTCCTGAGCACTCTTTCTGCCAATACCATAGATATAAGTCAAACCGATTTCGATTCGCTTATCCTTGGGCAGGTCAATACCGGCAATACGTGCCATACTTTTTAACCTCCAATTAAGTCTTAGCCCTGGCGCTGCTTGTGCTTCGGATTCTCGCAAATGACCATGACACGGCCTTTACGACGAATGATCTTGCACTTTTCGCACATGGGCTTCACGGACGGTCTTACTTTCATGTCGATAAACCTCCATTACTTAGTACGCCAGGTAATTCGGCCGCGGGTCAGGTCATAGGGAGACATCTCCACTGTGACCTTGTCACCGGGCAGAATCCTGATGAAATTCATTCTGAGCTTTCCGGAAATATGCGCTAAGATCGTGTGTCCATTTCCAATGTCTACTTGGAATGTGGTGTTGGGCATGGCCTCAACGACAACGCCTTCCACTTCAATCATGTCGGATTTTGCCAAGTGTTATCCCTCCTGGTCCGGATTTTCCTTGCCGCTGTATGCGGCGATGGCTTTACGAAGCTCACTGTTTGTGATTTTTTCCTTGCTTCTGATCTTCTCGGCGACAGGCGCCGCGCTCTCTGCGATGAAGCGGACATGCTTTTGCTTTTTCCGCTTCGGCGCTTCGATCCTGCGGCTCTTGCCGTCGGCCAGCAGCAGGTACTCCCCGTCTGTTTCCAGCACGAAGAAGTATTTGCCCTGTTCTCTGCCGGCAGTTGCCTGAACAAGATTCGCAATGTCCATGGCGTCCTCTTACGGTGCCGGAGCCGTCAGAATTTCGGGCTCGCCGGCGGTGATGAGGATCGTGTTCTCGTAGTGCGCCGCGTATTTGCCGTCACGGGTCTTGACGGTCCAGCCATCGCTCATCTGGCGGATGGCTGCGGTGCCCGCGTTCACCATCGGTTCGACGGCGATCGTCATGCCGCGCAGCAGCTTCGGCCCGTGGCCCGGAGCCCCGTAGTTGGGGATCTCGGGCGCTTCGTGCATGTTTCTGCCGACGCCATGGCCGACATACTCGCGCACGACGGAGAAGCCGTTCGCCTCCACATACGCCTGCACGGCGTGGGAGATGTCGGAGATGCGGTTGCCCTCGCGGGCCTGCGCAAATCCTTCAAAAAAGCTCTGACGAGTCACATCGATCAACCGCTGTGCCTCTTCGGAAATTTTTCCGCAGGGGTAAGTGGCTGCGCAGTCGCCGTGGAAGCCGCCGATGTATGCGCCCACGTCCACGCTGACGATATCGCCCTCCTTGAGCACCCGGGGACCCGGGATGCCGTGGATGATCTCGTCGTTGACGGACACGCACACGCTGGCGGGATAGCCGTTGTAGTTTAAGAACGACGGCTCAGCGCCCTGCGAACGAATGAAATGGAACACTGCTTTGTCAATTTCTCGGGTTGTTACGCCGGGCTTTACCATTTCCCCTGCTAACGCACGGGCAGCCGCGGTAATTTTTCCCGCTCGGCGCATCAATTCGATCTCGCGCTCTGATTTCACAATGATCATATCTTAACCATCCTGTCTCAGTATTGCGAGGATCGCCTTGGAGGTGGCCTCCACCGGCCCCATGTCCTCCACCGGATACAGAACCCCACGCTCGCGGTAGAAGTCCTTGAGCGGTTCTGTTTCTCTATGATAGACCGCAAGGCGGTTTTTCACCGTCTCGGGCTTATCATCCTTGCGGGTGACCAGCTCGCCGCCGCAGACGTCGCAGACGCCGTCGACTTTGGGCGGCACTGCCACGATGTGGTAGCTTGCGCCGCACTTGCTGCAAACCCTGCGTCCGCTCATGCGCTCCATGATGGTCGCGTCAGCGATCTCCAGGGAGACGACATGATCGAACTTGATACCGGCTGCCTCAAGAGCTTCCGCCTGCGCGATCGTGCGGGGCACACCGTCTAAGATGAAGCCTTTCACACAATCGGGCTCGGCGAGCCGCTCTTTAATGATGCCGATGATGACCTCATCGGGTACCAGGTGGCCTTCGTCCATATAGGTCTTGGCCTTCATTCCCGTCGGCGTGCCCTCTTGGATGGCCGCGCGCAGAATGTTACCGGTGGAAATCGCGGGGATTCCTAACTCGCGGGAGATGACAGCGGCCTGCGTTCCTTTGCCAGCGCCCGGAGCGCCCAATAAAATCAGTTTCATAGAAACGCCTCTCTTACTCGAGGAAGCCCTTGTACTGGCGCATCATCATCTGAGACTCCAGCGCACGGACCGTCTCAAGAGCAACACCGACAACGATGATGACCGAGGTACCGCCGATGGCGAGGCTGGAGTTGCCCAGCAGCTTGCCGGCGATCAGCGGGCAAATGGCCACGATGCCGAGGTAGATGGCGCCGAAAAGGGTGACCTTGTTGAGAACCTTGGCAATGAAGTCAGACGTAGGCTTGCCCGGACGGAAGCCGGGGATGAAGCCGCCGTTGCGCTTGAGGTTGTTGGAGATCTCAACGGGGTTAAACTGAATGGTAGCGTAGAAATAGCTAAAGCCGATGATCATCAGGAAGTAGACGATCAGATACAGCACAGACTTGGTGTCGATCGCGTTGTAGATGCTGCGGCCAACGGTGCCCTCTTCGGGAGTACCGATGAAGGCCCAGATGGTGGCAGGCAGGGACGCGATGGTCTGCGCAAAGATGATGGGCAGAACGCCGGACATGTTCACCTTCATGGGAAGGGTGGATGCCTGACCGCCGTACATCTTGCGGCCAACCTGACGCTTGGCATACTGGACGGGGATGCGGCGCTCGGCCTCGTTGACGTGGACGATCAAAACGACCATCGCAAGCATACCGACGATGAGAAGCGCGATCCACAGGTAGCCGATGGAGCCCTTGGTGCGGATATAGCTCGCACCCATCGTGACCATGTTGGGCACGCGGGACAGGATACCTGCAAACAGGATGATGGAGATGCCGTTGCCGACACCGAACTCATTGACCTGCTCGCCCAGCCACATGACGAACGAAGAACCGGCAACAAACGAAACGATGATCACGAGCGCCGGCCAGATGCCCTGCTGCTCGAGGATGTTGTAGTTCTTGCAGATCATGTAGTAGCCAAAGCCCTGAAGCAGGGCGATCGCCACGGTCGCGTAGCGGGTGATGGAGGCGATCTTCTTCTTGCCGGCCTCGCCGCCGTCGCGGGCGAGACGCTCGAGCGCGGGGATCGCGATCGTCAACAGCTGGATGATGATCGAGCTGTTGATGTAGGGCTGGACGCCCAGCGCGAAGACCGTCGCTTCTGCGAACGCGCCGCCGGACATGACGTTGTAGAGGCCAAGCACGGTGCCGCTCATGCTGTCGAGATAGTTGCCGAGCAGCGTCGTGTTGATATAGGGCACGGGGATCGCGTTACCGATGCGGAAGATCAGAAGGATCAGCAGCGTGAACACGATCTTCTTGCGCAGTTCGGGAACGCCCCAGGCCTTACGGATCGTCTGAATCACTTAGACCACCTCTGCCTTTCCGCCAGCTGCTTCAATAGCTTCCTTAGCAGACTGGGAAAACGCAGCGGCCTGAACAGTGACCTTCTTGGTAACAGAGCCGTTACCGAGCACCTTGTAACCATACGCGCACTTGCTCAGGATACCCTTAGCAAGCAGAGCCTCTGCGGTAACGGTCTCGCCGTCCTCGAACTTGTCGAGCGCACTCAGGTTGATGATCTCATAGGGCTTTGCAAAAATGTTGTTGAAGCCGCGCTTCGGGGTACGGCGTGCCAGAGGCATCTGGCCGCCTTCGAAACCGACGCGGACACCGCCGCCGCTGCGGGCCTTCTGGCCCTTGTGACCGCGGCCGCCGGTCTTGCCGTTGCCGCTGCCGTGGCCGCGACCCTTGCGGAACGCTTCCTTGGTGGAACCAGCGGCGGGAGACAGATTATACAGTTCCATATCTGTTCCTCCTTATTTCTCTTCAGTGACCTGCAGCAGATAGCCGATCTTGGCGATCTTGCCACGCGTCTGGTCGTTGTCGGGCTGCACGCTCGTATCGCCGATCTTGCGCAGACCCATGGAATTGGCAGTAGCAATGTGCTTTTCGTGTCTGCCGTTCAAGCTCTTGACGAGCTCAACTTTTAAATTAGCCATGACGCTCTGCCTCCTTAACCGATGATCTCGTCCACGCTCTTGCCGCGGATCTTGGCGACCTGCTCCGCGCTGCGCATGGACTTCAGGCCTTCGATCGCAGCGCCAACAACGTTGTTGGGGTTGTTGGAGCGCAGGCACTTAGTACGAATATCCTTGATGCCGGCAGCCTCAACGACGGCACGGACAGCGCCGCCGGCGATCACGCCGGTACCGGGGGCAGCGGGCTTCATCAGCACGCGGCCGGCGCCGAACTCGCCGATCGTCTCATGAGGAATGGTGGTACCATCAAGGGTAACGGTGATCATGTTCTTCTTGGCAGCCTCGAGGCCCTTGCGGATCGCCTCGGGGACTTCAGCGGCCTTGCCAAGGCCGTAACCGACCTTGCCCTTGCCGTCGCCAACGACCATCAGAGCAGAGAACTTGGCCACGCGGCCGCCCTTCACGGTCTTGGAAACACGGTTGAGGAAAACGAGCTTTTCCATGTATTCGCTCTGTTCGCGTTCAAATCTAGGCATTGTATTTTCCTCCTCCCTTAGAATTCCAGGCCGCCCTCGCGGGCGCCTTCAGCCAGCTCTGCAACGCGGCCGTGATACAGGTAACCGCCGCGGTCGAAGACGACCGTGTCGATGCCCTTGGCCTTGGCGCGCTCGGCGATGAGCTTACCGACTGCACGGGCGGCAGCCTTGTTGCTGCCGTTGCCCTCAATCGCCTTGTCCAGGGAGGAAGCGGCGACCAGCGTGTTACCGGCGACATCGTCGATGATCTGGGCGTAGATGTTCTTTTCAGAACGGAAAACGTTCAGGCGGGGTCTCTCGGGAGTGCCGGAGACTTTGGCGCGAACGCGCTTATGACGCTTGATGCGCTGTGCTTTGGTATCGGGTCTTTTAATCATATCGGCACACCTCCTTACTTCTTAGCGCCGGTCTTACCGACCTTGCGGCGAATGACTTCGTCAGCATACTTGATGCCCTTGCCCTTATACGGCTCGGGAGGACGCTTTTCGCGGATCTCAGCGGCAAACTGACCGACCTTCTGCTTGTCGCAGCCAGAAACGACGATCTGGTTGGGCTGGGGGACCTCGATGGTGATGCCGTCGATCTCGGGGACTTCCACCGTGTGGGAGTAGCCGATGTTCAGGACGAGCTTGTTGCCCTCCTTGGCGGCACGATAGCCAACACCGTTGACTTCGAGCGTCTTCTTGTAGCCATCGGTGACGCCGACGACCATGTTGTGCAGCAGAGCGCGGGTCAGGCCGTGCAGAGCGCGGTTCTCCTTGCCGTCGTCGGGACGGGAAACGAGAAGCTCAGCGCCTTCCTGCTTGATGGTCATGCTCGGCTGGAGCTGCTGGGTCAGGGTACCCTTGGGGCCCTTGACGGTGACAAGGTTGCCGTCCGCGACGGTGACTTCGACACCCGCGGGAATGGCAACGGGCATTTTACCAATTCTACTCATTGTTCTATACCCTCCTTACCACACGAACGCAAGGACTTCGCCGCCGATGTGAGCCGCGCGAGCAGCCTTGTCGGTCATAACGCCCTTGGAGGTGGAGACGATGGCAATACCGAGGCCACGGAGCACGCGGGGCAGTTCATCTGCGCCGACGTAAACGCGGAGGCCGGGCTTGCTGACACGGCGAAGGCCGGTGATGACCTTGTCCTTGCCATTGTACTTCAGGGTGATGTGGATCGTGCCCTGGGTACCATCGTCAACGATCTGGTAGCTCTTGATGTAGCCCTCGTCCAGCAAGATCTGAGCGATGCTCTTCTTCATGTTGGAAGCGGGGACATCCACAGTGTCATGACGGGCACTGTTTGCGTTGCGGATGCGGGTGAGCATATCCGCAATGGGGTCAGTGATATGCATAGTGTAAATCCTCCTGATTTAGAGTTACGGTCATGGACCGTTTAGGTCACGAGGTATCAGCGCCAATTTGGAGCGTGCCCGCACGCGTGTGAACACGCGTAATTGACACTGACCTTTCGCGATCCTTTATCGCCAGAACGTCCATATCGCAACGTTCGTGGTTATGAGTTTGTTTCGGAGGCTCAAGCTCCGAGGTGTCGGGCTGTTGAAAAACTTCAACAGCAGATCCTTCTTGAGATTTTTTCGTTAGATGAGGCGAAGCGACGCCGACGTACTTTGTGTACGCCAAGGAGCTTCAACGAAGTATAACGGAAAAAGATCAGAAGGAAGCCTTGCGAACGCCGGGGATCTCGCCCTTGTACGCCAGCTCGCGGAAGCAGATACGGCAGACACCATAGTCACGAAGATACGCGTGGGGGCGGCCGCAGATCTTGCAGCGGTTGTAGCGGCGGGTGGAGAACTTAGCAGGAGCCTGCTGCTTGAGAATCATAGATTTCTTAGCCATTTTCGATATCCTCCTACTTAGCGTTCAAAGGGAGCGCCGACCAGGGTCAGCAGCTCGCGGGCTTCTTCGTCGGTCTGAGCGGTGGTGCAGATGACGACGTCCATGCCGCGGATCTTGTCGATCTTATCGTACTCGATCTCGGGGAAGATCAGCTGCTCCTTGATGCCCAGGGCATAGTTGCCGCGGCCGTCGAAAGCGTTGGCGCTGATACCGCGGAAGTCGCGGACACGGGGAAGCGCAACGTTAAACAGACGATCGAGGAATTCCCACATCTTGTCGCCGCGGAGGGTGACCTTCGCGCCGATGGGCATATCCTCACGCAGCTTGAAGTTTGCGATGGACTTCTTCGCCTTGGTGACGACGGCCTTCTGGCCGGTGATGGTGGTCAGGTCGCGCACGACCGCTTCGAGGACCTTGGCATTCTCCTTGGCCTCGCCGCAGCCGACGTTCACGACGACCTTGTCGATCTTGGGGATCTGCATGGTGGACTTATAGCCGAACTTCTTGTAGAGAGCGGGTGCCACTTCTGCCTTATACTGTTCTTTCAGTCTTGCCATTGTGAACTACTCTCCTTTCTTAAAGCTCGGCGCCGCAGTGCTTGCACACGCGGGTCTTCTTGCCATTTTCGATCTTGTGCGCGATGCGGGTGCCCTTGTTGCACTTGGGGCACACGACCTGCACCTTGGAAGCGTACATGGCAGCCTCACGCTGCACAATGCCGCCGGTCTCGCCCTGCTTGCGGGGCTTGACGTGGCAGGTCACCATGTTGATGCCCTCCACGACGACCTTGGCTTCGCTGGGGACGGTGCCGAGCACCTTGCCCTGCTTGCCCTTGTCCTTGCCGGACAGGACGATAACGGTATCGCCCTTCTTCACATTCATAGCCATTCTTCAAGCCCTCCTTAGACAACTTCCGGAGCCAGGGAGAGGATCTTCAGGAAGTCCTTCTCACGCAGCTCGCGAGCGACGGGCCCAAAGATACGGGTGCCGCTGGGGTTCTTGTCGTCCTTGATCAGGACCGCAGCATTCTCGTCGAAGCGGACATAGGTGCCGTCTTCGCGGCGGACGCCCTTGGCAGAGCGGACGATAACGGCCTTGACGACCTCGCCCTTCTTGACCTGACCGCCGGGGGCAGCCTTACGCACGGACGCGACGATGATATCGCCGATGTTGCCGTACTTGCGGCCGGAGCCACCGAGAACGCGGATGCACTTGATTTCCTTGGCACCGGTGTTATCGGCGACCTTCAGAAAACTTTCCTGCTGAATCATTGTTCCGGTACCTCCTTACTTAGCTTTTTCGACGATCTCGACCACGCGCCAGCGCTTGTCCTTGGACAGGGGGCGGGTCTCCATCACCTTGACGGTATCACCGATACCGCACGTATTGTTTTCATCGTGAGCCTTCAGCTTGTAGGTGCGGCCGACGATCTTCTTATACAGGGGATGCGCCACGCGGTCAGCGATCGCAACGACGACGGTCTTGTCCATCTTGTCGGAAACGACCTTACCAACGCGGACCTTACGGGAGGAAATTCTCTTCTCTTCCATCTTACTTCTCCTCCTTCTCACGGATCATGGTTTTGACTCGGGCAATATCACGCTTGGTCTGGACGAGCTTCTGGGGGTTATCCAGCTGATTCGTCGCGTGCTGCATGCGCAGCATAAACAGATCTTTCTTCAGGGCGTCGAGCTTGGTGTTCAGCTCAGCAACGCTCATGGCACGAACTTCACTTGCCTTCATCTCATTCACCTACTTCCTGGGTCTCGGCCTCGCGCTTGACGATCTTCGTCTTGATGGGCAGCTTGTGGCTGGCCAGACGGAGCGCCTCACGCGCGACTTCTTCGGAAACACCGGCGATCTCAAACATGATACGGCCGGGCTTGACAACTGCTACCCAATACTCCGGAGAGCCCTTACCGGAACCCATACGGGTCTCGGCAGGCTGCTTGGTAACGGGCTTATCAGGGAAAATCTTGATCCAGACCTGACCGCCACGCTTGGTGTAACGGGTCATGGCGACACGAGCCGCCTCGATCTGGTTGCTGGTGATCCACGCGGGCTCAGTGGCCTGGAGGCCGAACTCACCATAAGTAATGGTGTTGCCGCGGGTCGCCTTGCCGGTCATACGACCGCGCTGAACGCGACGATATTTCACTCTCTTCGGCAGAAGCATTACTGAGCGCCTCCTTCCTTATTCTCAGCCGGCTTGCGATAGCCGCCCTGCGGGCGATCGCCCTGGGGACGGTTGCCGTTGCGGTTGAAGCCGCCCTCACGGCGCTGATAGCCGCCCTGGCCATCACGGCGGGGACGACGGTCACCGTCGCGGCGAGGACGACGCTCGCGGCGCTCCTCATACGGCTTGGTGGTATCGAGCGTACGCGGGGTGGTACGCAGGGTCTGGGTCAGGACCTCGCCCTTGTAGATCCAGACCTTCACACCGATGCGGCCGAACGTGGTCGCAGCCTCGGCGAAGCCGTACTCGATGTCGGCACGGATGGTCTGCAGGGGGATGGTGCCCTCGTGATAGTGCTCAACGCCAGCGATCTCGCGGCCGCCGAGACGACCGGAGCAGCAGCACTTGATGCCCTTGGCGCCGGCGCGCATGGCGCGGCCCATGGCGTTCTTCATCGCGCGGCGGTGAGAGATACGCTTTTCGAGCTGCTGGGCGATGTTCTCAGCGACGAGCTGAGCGTTCATGTCGGGATTGCGGACCTCGACGATGTTGAGCTTGACCTTCTTGCCGATCAGAGCCTCGACCGCGAGACGCAGCTTCTCGACCTCCGCGCCGTCCTTGCCGATGACCATGCCGGGGCGGGCGCAATGAACGAACAGCGTCACAACATCATTGCTGCGCTCGATCTCGATCTTGGGCACGCCTGCACCGTACAGGCTCTTCTTGACAAACTTGCGGATCTTGTTATCTTCAACGATCAGGTCGCCGACCTTCTCGTCTCTGGCATACCAGCGGGAGTCCCAGTCTTTGATGACGCCGACGCGCATGCCGTGGGGATTAACTTTCTGTCCCATGAAACTGTCTCCTCCCTTTAGTCTCTCTCAGCGACGGCGAGCGTCACGTGAGAGGTTCTCTTGTTGATGCGGTAGCCGCGACCCTTGCTGGCGGGGATCATGCGCTTGAGGATCGGGCCGGAAGTCGCGTAGACCTCGGACACGTACAGCTTGGAGGTATCCATGCTGAAGTTGTTCTCGGCGTTGGCGACAGCGCTCTTTAAGAGCTTGACCAGGGGCTCGGACGCAGCCTTGGGGGTCTGCATCAGGAGCGCCATGGCGGTGTTGATGTCCTTACCGCGGATCAGGTCGCAGACGATCTGGACCTTGCGGGGAGAGATGCGGACATATCTCAGATATGCTTTAGCTTCCATGTTCTGCATTCTCCTTCCTTATTTCGTCTTGGTATGGCCGCGGAACGTACGGGTGGGAGCGAACTCGCCCAGCTTGTGGCCGACCATATCTTCCTGAATATAAACGGGAACGTGCTTGCGACCGTCGTGGACGGCGATCGTGTGACCGACGAAGGAGGGGAAGATGGTGGAGCTGCGGCTCCAGGTCTTCAGGACCTTCTTCTCACCGGTCTTGTTCATCTCTTCGACTCGCTTGATCAGCTCAGGGGCAACAAACGGGCCTTTTTTAATGCTTCTGCTCATTTTTACATTGCCTCCTTTTACTTATCGTTACGACGCTTGACGATGAACTTGTTCGTCGGGTTCTTCTTCGAACGGGTCTTGTAACCCATAGCCGGCTTGCCCCACGGGGTCATGGGACCGGGGTGACCGACAGGGCTCTTACCTTCACCACCGCCGTGGGGGTGGTCGTTCGGGTTCATGACGGAACCGCGGACGGTCGGACGGACGCCCATGTGGCGCTTGCGGCCAGCCTTACCGATGTGAACGTTCTCGTGATCGATGTTGCCGACCTGGCCGATGACGGCCATGCAGTTCGTGCGGACGATGCGCACTTCGCCGGAGGGCATACGGATCTGAGCGTCGCCGTTCTCCTTCGCCATCAGCTGAGCAGCAGTACCGGCGGAACGGACGAGCTGAGCGCCCTTGCCGGGGTGCATCTCAATGTTGTGGATGACGGTACCGACAGGGATGTTGGCGATGGGCAGGCAGTTGCCGGGCTTGATATCAGCGGAGGCGGAAGAGATGATCTTGTCGCCAGCCTTCAGGCCGACAGGAGCGATGATGTAGCGCTTCTCGCCGTCCTCGTACTGGACGAGAGCGATGAACGCGCTGCGGTTGGGGTCATACTCCAGGCGCAGGACAGTCGCGGGGACGTCCATCTTGTCGCGCTTGAAGTCGATGATGCGGTACTTCTGCTTGTTGCCGCCGCCGTGATGACGGACGGTGATGCGGCCGTAGCTGTTGCGGCCGGCATGCTTCTTCTGAGACTCGACCAAGCTGCGTTCGGGCTTGGCCTTCTTGTCGATCCCCTCGAAGGCGGACACAGTCATGTGACGGCGGGAGGGGGTAGTGGGCTTAAACGTCTTAATAGCCATTTCTCATATCCTCCTTACACCATGCCCTCGAACAGCTCGATGGTCTTGGAATCTTCAGCGAGCTGCACATAGGCCTTCTTCCAGCTGCGGGTCTTGCCCAGGCGGCCGGCGCCGAGGCGCTTGGCCTTGCCGCTGACGTTGAGCGTGTTGACCTTGGCGACCTTAACGCCGAAAGCGGTCTCAACAGCGTTCTTGATCTCCACCTTACCGGCGTCCTTGGCAACTTCGAACACATACTTCTTGTTCGCAACGTCGACCATGGAACGTTCGGTGATGATGGGACGAATAATGATGTCGTAAACGTTTGCCATTACGCGAACACCTCCTCGATGACTGCGAGGGCTTCCTTGTCGATCACGAGGGTCTTGGCGTTGAGCAGATCGTAGACGTTGATGAGCTTCGCGGGCGCGGTGGTGACACCGGGCAGGTTGCGGGCGCTCTTGACGACGACCTCGTTGACCTCGGGAGTGATGACAGCGGCCTTACCGTCAGCCTTGACGGCGGAGAGGAAACTGCGGAAGTCCTTGGTCTTGATAGCGTCGAGCGCGATCTTGTCGACAACGACGATCTCGCCCTGGGCTGCCTTGGCGGACAGCACGCTCTTGAGAGCCAGACGCTTGACCTTCTTATTCAGCACATAGCTGTAGCTGCGGGGCTTGGGGGCAAACACGATACCACCGTGCGTCCACTGAGGGGAGCGGGTGCTGCCCTGACGGGCGCGGCCGGTGCCCTTCTGGCGCCACGGCTTTCTGCCGCCGCCGGAAACCTCAGCGCGGGTCAGAGCGCTCTGCGTGCCCTGACGGCAGTTGGCGAGATGATTTTTGACGACTTCATGAACAACGCTCATGTTCGGCTCGATGCCGAAGATCGCGTCGTTCAGCTCGACGGAACCGACTTCAGCGCCGGTCATGCTGACAACTTTAATCGTAGACATTTATCAAGCACTCCTTTCCTTACATATTTCTGGCGGAAGCCTTCTGCGGGTTGCGGCCGGAAGCCTTCTGCGGGTTCTTGCTGATGTCGGCACCAGCCTGCTTGATCTTGTGGACCTTGACGGTGGTCTTCACGGTGACAAGGCTGCCCTTGGGACCGGGAACCGCGCCGCGGACGACGAGCATGTTGAGCTCGGGGTCGACCTTGACGACCTCAAGGTTCTGGATGGTGACAGTCTCCACACCGTACTGGCCGGGGCCGATCTTGCCCTTGAAGATACGGCTGGGGTCGGTGGTGGAGCCCATGGAACCGGCGTGACGGTGGACAGGGCCGCCGCCGTGGGTCATACGACCGCGGCTGGCATTCCAGCGCTTGATAACGCCGGTGTAGCCGTGACCCTTGCTCGTACCGGTGACGTCAACGAAGTCGCCGGACTTGAAGGTGTCCGCCTTGATGATGGCGCCGAGCTCGAGCTCGGAAGCGTTGTCAAGGTCAAACTCACGCAGGTACTTCTTGGGGGAAACGCCAGCCTTGTTCAGGTGGCCGAGTTCAGGCTTGGAGAGCTTCGCTTCGCGAATGTCCTCGTAGCCAAGCTGGACAGCCTCATAACCGTCTTTCTCGCTGGTCTTCTTCTGAGTGACCACGCAGGGACCGGCCTCGATAACGGTGACCGGGATCACATGGCCCTTTTCGTCGAAGATCTGAGACATGCCAACTTTTCTGCCGATGATTGCTTTCATGTATGATCCTCCTGTAAAGGTTATTGGTCGGCTTAGTTAGCGGCAACTCCCGCCATTGCTCTGCCGACTTGACCCCGCCCATCTCACGCAAGTCGATGGGCTTTTGGGTAGAGCAACAAAGGTAATTTCAAAAAACGGCGAGCCGTTTTTTGAGTTGGGTTTACAGTTTGTTTTGCGCACTCGCTGTGCTCGCACACAAACAAACTGAGAGGTGTTTTTGTCCACGCGCATGTCGCGGCCAAAAACGTTTTCATTGGTTTCGCGTCTGCGGACGCGAAATGTAATGAAGCGAGGGATCAGAGCTTGATCTCGATCTCGACACCAGCAGGGAGTTCGAGGCCCATGAGCGCTTCCACGGTCTTGGGGCTGGAGTTGGTGATGTCGATCAGGCGCTTGTGGGTGCGGCGCTCAAACTGCTCACGGCTGTCCTTGTACTTATGCACAGCGCGCAGGATGGTGACGACTTCCTTCTTGGTGGGCAGAGGGATGGGGCCGGAGACGGTAGCGCCGGTGCGCTTGGCGGTCTCGACGATCTTCTCTGCGCTCTGGTCGATGACCTGGTGGTCATAGGCCTTGAGACGAATGCGGATCATTTCTTTTGCCATTTTCGGTTTCTCCTTCATTTTGTACGGTTTTCTTGCTTTGTCGAAGCCGTACGGTGAGAGGTTTTCTTGTACGCTTATCCGTGCGTATCATTCCGGCTCATAGAAAAACCGGCACGAATAAACGGCCGGTCCACACATGGCGCAGCGATCTACGCAACGTACAGATATTCTCTCAGCCGCCCGATGTTCGGACATACTCCCCGAAAGTTACCTCAGAAACCTGAGCAATCTCCCGGTTCATCGCAATATCGCGCAAATAGGGCAGGATGCGCCCAATCGCGGACTTGCATATAGTACCAAATTCCGTTGCACATGTCAAGACAAATTTCACTTTTTTCTTGAGAAATTTTTTAGCAGTCTCTTTTCGCGGCAACTGTGGCGGATTTGGCGCAAAAACGCGGCATATTGCCCCCTCCCTGCCGATATATTTAGGGGCAAAGGAGTTGATGGACATGGCAATGGCCTGGCTTTGGACGGGAATGGTGGCAGTCTCGCTCATTTTCGGCGCGCTGACGGGAAACTTGAATGCGCTCAGCGCCGCCGCACTCGAGGGCGCACAGAGCGCGGTCGAGCTGTGCCTGACGATGTGCGGCGTGATGTGCCTCTGGACGGGCGTGATGGAAGTGATGAACCAGTGTCATCTCACCGACCGCCTCGCTTCCCTCTTCCGCCCGCTGCTCAAGAGGCTCCTGCCGAACGCGAGCCGCGACAGTGAGACGCTGGCCGCGATCTCTGCTAACCTCTCTGCCGATCTTTTGGGCCTTGGCAACGCGGCCACGCCGCTCGGCATCCGCGCCGCCTGCCGTATGAGCCGCGGCTGCAAGGGTACCGCATCGGATGAGCTGTGCCTGCTCGTCGTTTTGAATACGGCGTCCATTCAACTGTTGCCCACCACACTCGCAGGCGTGCGCGCTTCGCTCGGCACCGCCGACCCGTTCGACATTCTGCCCGCCGTGTGGCTGACATCGCTTCTGTCCGTCCTCGCAGGGCTCCTTGCCGCAAAGCTCTTCGCCCACTTCTGGAGGAATTGAACCTATGGCGCTCTCTACGCTCATCGTGCCCGTACTGCTCACCTTCACGGCCTGCTTTGCCCTCGGCAAGCGTGTCGACGTCTACTCCGCCCTCACCAAAGGCGCGGAGGAGGGACTCACGGTGCTGCTGCACATTCTGCCGTCACTCATCGCGCTGCTCTCCGCCGTCTACATGTTCCGTGCATCCGGCGCGATGGAGGCGCTCAGCGCGCTTTTAGCCCCCGCACTCGACAAGATCGGCATTCCTGCCGAGACTGCGCCGCTTCTCTTCATCCGCCCCATCTCCGGCAGCGGCGCGCTGGCTGTCGGATCGGAGATCATGGACTCCTACGGCGTCGATTCCTATGTCGGCCGCGTTGCGGCGGTCATGCTCGGCTCGAGCGAAACGACGTTCTACACCGTCGCCGTCTATTACGGCGCGGCGGGCATCACGAAAACGCGCTACACCATCCCCGCCGCGCTCTGCGCCGATGCGGTGATGTTCCTCGCATCCGCGTTTTTTGTGCGGCTACTCATGGGCGCGTAAAAAGGAGCCGCCGCAGGCAGCTCCTTTTCCTTTATTCTTCTGTTCTCACGCGGATGCGCAGGGCACATTTTCCTCTCTGCCCGCCGATAGTAATTGCATAGCGCAGGGCCAGCATCCCGCCGTCCTCGTCGAGCTTCCACTTGACCGACTCCGCCTTCACTGCGACCGGCAAGGTTCCGTAGGGCACGGCATAGAATGAGGTGTGCTCCTTCCCCTCCGCAAAGACCATCTCGCTCGTCACCTCGCCCGTGCGCGTCAGAATGATGCTGTCCGGCGCGAGGGCAAGGCGCGTCGCGGTGGTCACCTTGCCGTCCCCGTCCGTTTCCTCATAGCGCAGGAGATAGCCGTCGCACGTTTCCTCCATCGTGCCGCGCACGCGGAGATCTGAGCTGTCGGCGCTCATGCCTTCGTATTGCTGCTCGCCGTGCACGGTGAGCCAAACGTTTCTTTTCATACAGTCCTCTTTCTCATTTGTTTCTGTCATCATACTACGGCGGGGAGTAGGACACAAGGCGCATTTGCATTTTTTATGCGTTTCCCTGTTTTTGCTATGGTAAAACGCAAAAGTGCGTGCTATAATCTCTGCTAAGCAGATTCTCTGTTCCGTCAAAGGAGGCGTCACTATGAAAATTGATCTGACGGAAAAGCAATTCCGCCGTCTTCTTGATCTGGTCTACGTCGGCAACTGGGTGATGAACTCCACCCGCGGCGACGACCGTATCCGCGAATACGACGATGTAGAGAGCACCGTATTCGCCAACTGTCTCTCCCACGGCATGGTGCCGCTGGTCGAGGCCTATCAGGGCGAACTGATCCCCTCGCGCGCGTTTGCCGAGGGCGGCATCCACGAGGCCATCATGGCCTACGAGGACACGATGTTTTTCGAAATTCTCGCTCAGGAGCTTGCCCTGCGCGATATGGACAGCGACGCGCCCACGCCCGAAAATGTCGACGAGCTGCGCGAGCGCATGGACACCTACTTAGGCGAATTCGAGCAGCACGGCACCGACAACATCACCGTAGAAATGTAAAAGTGGAGTCCGTATTCTTTTTCGCGGCCACAGCCGCGAAATGATCTCAAATCATTTTTCCGACGACCGGCGCGTCGGAAAAATACTTTACGCGGAGCGCGTGTCGAGCCGCCCTGCGGGCGGCGAGGCACGAAGCAGAGCGCAACCCCTATTTTTTAAGGATGCCATAGGCATCCTTAAAAAATAATCACGTCTTGATTCCCATCGTCTCCCACTTGCCGCTGCGGTAGCGCAGGAAGAAGATGACACTGCGCACCGACCAGTCCACGATCGCGTGCGCGAACCATACGCCGATAACGCCGTAGCCCATGTACTTGCCCAGCACATACGCAAGCATCACGCGCACGATCCACATCGTCAGCATGCTGGCGAGCATCGTGAACTTCGCGTCGCCCGCCGCGCGCAGGAAGCCCGGCACCATGAACGCCGGCACCCAGATGAAGATGGCCGAAATGCCGTGGATCATCGCGACCGTGACGGCCAGCTTTTCCGCCTCGGGAGAAACGTTGTAGACGCGCATGATGAGTGGCAGCAGCGCGATGATCGTCAGGTTGACGGCCGCCATGATGCCGTACGTCCACTTGGCGATCTTTTTGAGATATGCGCGCGCCTGATCGAATTCACCCGCGCCGACGCACTGGCTCACGACTGCGGCAAGGCCCAGGTTGAGCGCCTGGCCCGCAAAGCAGTTGAAGTTTCCAAGGGTGTTGCCAATGGCGTTCGCCACCATCGATGCCGTACCGAACGTCGAAATCAGGCTGAAAAGCACGAGACGCCCCAGCTGGAACATGCCGTTTTCGACGCCGCTTGGCACGCCGATGTAGAAGATGTTCTTCATCAGGCGCATATTGAGGTGGAAGCCGCGGATATCAGAAAGGTGCAGCATCAGATCGCGGTTGAAGAGCAGCGAGAGGATGACGACTGCCGCGACCGTGCGGGACACGAGCGTCGGGATCGCGACGCCCGCGACGTCCATACCGAAGCCAAAGATCAAAACGGCGTTGCCGATCACGTTGATACTGTTCATCAGGAGCGAAACTTTGAGCGACACGTCGCTGTGGCCCATCGTGCGGAACAGCGCCGCGCCGCCGTTGTAGAGCGCGATGCCCGGAATGGATGCCATCACATATAAATAATAAGTGTTCGTCGCCGCCATGACGTCGGGCTCGATATGGCCGAACATCACGGTCAATATCTGCGTGCGGAAGAGGTACAGCAGCGCCACGAAGAAGATCGACACCGCGCCGAGCAGCGCGATGAGCTGCTGGCCCGCGTTGCAGGCGTCCTCCTTCTGTCTTTGTCCGATGTACTGGCCCGCAACGGCTGCGCCGCCGGTCGCCATCGCCGAGAAAATGTAGATCATCAGATTGCTGATCGAATCGACCAGCGACACCGCGCTGATCGCCGCGTCGCCGACGGTCGCGACCATCAGCGAGTCAGCAAGTCCCACCGTGATGGCCAAAAACTGCTCGAGCAGCAGCGGCCACATCAGCGCGACGAGCTGGTGGTTCGTAAACATCATATCCTTGTCAGCGCGCACCGGCGCTGCCAGCTTGCCCATGCTTTCACTCTCCTTGTATCGTTTGAGCCTGTATCATAAGCCATTTGCCGTTGTTTGTCAACGCCGCGTCAAAGAAGATACGGTTTCAGTGCCGTGCCCCAGACTTCGACGAGCTTTTCCTTCGTCCATCTGGCGTTAGCCGGCGAGGTGGACGGCAGTTGGACGGCCTCGCGCCCGAGCTTCGCGCGGCAGTATTTTTTGTAGCAGGCGTAGGACGTGCCGCCGTTGCAGAAGATGGCCTGAATGTCCGCCGCATCCAAAATGACGGACAGATCGTTCGGCACAACGTTCGTGATGCTCGCATCCGACGATCCCACGATCTCACATGAGCCGATGGTGTCCCACATGGCGACGCCGCGGCGCAGGACCATCGCTTTCTTCTCTTCGACCGTCTTCGGCGTTTTCTCGCCCAGAACAGCGGCGAGCGTCGGCCAGAAGCGGTTCTGCGGGTGCGCGTAGAAGAACGCCGCCTCCCTTGACTTGACCGACGGGAACGAGCCCAAGATCAGCACGCGCGACTTTTCGTCATACAGCGGCGGAATATTATGGACCTGCGTCTTAAGCTCCATTTTCTCGTCCCCTTTCTGCCTTTTTCGCCATTTTAACACAGGAACATCAAATCGCCAAGTCCCGTTTCACGCGCCTGCGCCCGCTTTGCAGTGGAAATGGGTTGGCTTTTTGCAAAAATCATGCTATGATAAAATTGATATATAATAAAATGTAAGCGCCCGCCTCATGCGGGCGCGGCCATCTTTGAGAAAGGACCGCTATGAAAGACGACGACAATCACATTCTTCTTTTAGAAAAGGGCAAGCGAGGCCTCTTGCAGATCATCTTCGGCCGCACGGGCATCATCATCGTTTCGCTGATCGTGCAGATCTTGTTCCTCTTTGCCGCCTTTTACAAGCTCGAGGGCTTTCTGCCCTACTTCTGGGGCGGCAACACGCTGCTGTCGGCGGCAGTCGTGCTGTTTCTGTTCGGCAACGACGACAACCCGACCATCAAGCTCACGTGGTTTTTCATCCTCGCGGTGCTGCCGGTGTTCGGCTTGATTCTGTATGTTTACATCAAGACCGACCTCGGCCACCGGCTGATGATCCGCCGCTACAACGACATCCTGTCGCAGACGGGGCACTTCGCCCCCTCGGAAAGCGCGTGTTCCAAGGAGGAATTACCGGAGGAGCTCCAAAGCCTTGCCTCCTACCTGAATTCCTGCGGCTTCCCCTGCTATCAAAACACACAGGTGCAATACTTCCCCCTCGGCGACGATGCGTTCGAGGTCATGTGCGACGAGATCCAAAAGGCCGAGCACTTCATCTTCCTCGAGTATTTCATCGTCAGGGAGGGCTACATGTGGGGCCGCATCCTTGAAATTCTCAAGGAAAAGGTCAACGCGGGCGTCGAGGTGCGCGTGCTGTACGACGGCACCTGCGCGGTCGCACTCCTCCCCTATTCCTACCCGCAGAAGCTCGAAAAGCTCGGCATTGCCTGCAAGATGTTCGCGCCTCTCCGCCCGTTCGTCTCCACGCACTACAACTACCGCGACCACCGCAAGATCATGGTCATCGACGGCAAGATCGGCTTCACAGGCGGCATCAACCTCTCCGACGAGTACATCAACCGCACCTCGCGCCTCGGCCACTGGAAGGATACAGCCATTGCCCTGCGCGGCGACGCCGTGCGCAGCCTGACGCTAATGTTTTTGCAGATGTGGGACGTCAGCTCCGTGCACTTTACGCCCGAAGTCTACAGCAAGTATCTCGACATGCCGCAGCCGGTGCGCGAAAAGGAAGCGGGCTATGTCATCCCCTACGGCGACAGCCCACTCGACCGCGACCTCGTCGGCGAGATGGTCTATATGGACATCATCAACCGTGCCAACCGTTACGTACACATCATGACGCCGTATCTCATCATCGACAACGAGATGATCACGGCGCTGACCTACGCCGCGCGCCGCGGCGTGGAGGTCCAGCTCATCCTGCCGCATGTGCCCGACAAGGAGATTGCCTTCTCGCTCGCGCACACGTATTACCGCAGGCTGCTTGAAAACGGCGTACAGATCTACGAGTACGAGCCGGGCTTCGTTCACGCGAAGGTCTTCGTCAGCGATGACTGCAAGGCGACCGTCGGCACGATCAATCTGGACTACCGCAGCCTGTATCACCATTTCGAGTGCGGCACATACCTCTATGCGGTGCCGGAGATCACGAAGATCGAGCAAGACTTCCAGCAGACGCTCGCCAAGTGCGTCCGCGCGGACGCAGAGCTTCTCAAAAACGACCCGTTTATGCGAAAGCTCATCGGCCCCGGCATGCGCATCATCGCCCCGCTGCTGTAAGAAGTAAAAAAGTCGAAACCGAAAGGTTTCGACTTTTTTACTTCTCAATTACTTTTCGAGCTGCTCGAGCGCGCTGCACACAGCATCGTATTCCTTCCGCACTGCCTCATAGAGCGGCTGTACGCTTTCAGGCATCGAATCCTGACCGCGCAGCGCTTCCGTCATCTGAGAGCTGGCGTGGGCGAGCGAGCCGAGGCCAAGGTTCAGCGCCACGCCCTTGAGCGTGTGCACCGCGCGGAACGCCGTGTTTGAGTGTGCAGCCCTCGTCCTTTTTCGTCAGCTCCATGCAGATCGTCGGGTCGCCCAGACGCTCTTTCGTCTCCTTCTGCATAGTGAGCGCCTTTTCAAGCTGCTGCTCCGTGATGACGCTCGACGAGACCAGAAGATCGCCCAAACGCATGTACGCCATATTCATCCGCCTCCGTCTGCTATCTGCCGATGTATGTTAAGAAGTTGTATATCAGGAAAAATGCGCTATTGCTATAAATTTTTTTCTAAATTTCTCCCCATTTCGCACATATTTTACAATCCATATTTCTTTTTTCCTCAAATTTATCGTGCATTTTTTACCGTCCGCTGACGGCTCTCCCGTTTTTTTGCGGAAACGCTTCGCCCTTTCCGCTCTTTTTTCAATCATTTCTGGCAAAACAGCAGGAAAAACCGGGAAAATTTCCCTTGAATGTTCCGTGGTTCTGTGCTAAGTTTACATTAAGTATCAAATGTTTCTTAAAAACACGCATAAACAGTTTTTGTTTGGCACTGGCTTTTCCGGTGCCTATTTTTTTGTCCGCCCGCCCCGCGGCGGCATTTTTACAAAAGAGCGCGCCCTAAAATGCGTATGAGGTCTACACTATGGTCGAAGCCAAAATCCTGATCGCGGACGATTCGAAAATGAACCAGCAGATCCTTTCCGAAATCCTCGGCGTCCACTACGAATACCTCTATGCCGACGACGGCATGCAGGCGCTCGAGCTGCTGCACTCCGAGTTCGACATCGACCTGCTGCTCGACATCAACATGCCCCGCCTCGACGGCTTCGGCGTGCTCGAGGTGATGAAGCAGCGCAACTGGCTGCAGGAGATCCCCGTCATCATCACCTCGTCCGAGGATGACGAGTCGTTCATCCAGAAGGCCTACGACCTCGGTGTGACGGACTACATCCGCCGCCCGTTCAACCTGACGGTCACGCAGCGGCGCGTGAGCAACGCACTCACGCTCTACGCGCGCCAGAAGCACCTTGTCCACCTGGCCGAAGAGCAGGTTTACGAGCGCGAGAAGACGAACAGCGCCATCATCAACATTCTGAGCCACGTCGTCGAGTCGCGCAACTTCGAATCCGGCACGCACATCCTCCACGTGCGCACCATCACGGATATCCTGCTGCGCCAGCTCGTCTGCACATCTCGGGGCGGCGCGCAAAATAGAAAGGAAGCATCATGGCTCACAACAAATTTCTCCCTCGCGTGCTCGCCGCAGCGGCGGCGATGATGCTGCTCGCAGGCTGCAGCAGCAAGGCAGACCCCGGATTTTCCCCGGCGAACCCTGTCAATATCACGATCTGGACGTACTACAACGGTGAACAGCTCGAAGCGTTCAACGCGCTCGTCGACGAGTTCAACTCGACCGTCGGCAAGGAACAGGGCATCACGGTTGAGAGCTCCAGCCACGGCAGCGTGACCGATCTTGAGAACAACGTCCTCGCCTCTGCAGAGGGCAAGGTCGGTGCCGAGGCGATGCCCAACATCTTCTCCGCCTACGCCGACACTGCCTACGCGCTCGATGAGATGGGTCAAATTGCCGATCTGAGCGATTATCTAAGCGAAGAGGACCGTGCCGCCTTTATTGAGGACTATCTGAGCGAAGGCGACTTCTCCGGCTCGGGCAGTATCAAGATCTTCCCCGTCGCCAAGTCGGCGGAGCTGCTGTTTCTCAATGAAACGGACTGGGAGCCGTTCGCCGCCGCCACAGGCGCAACCTATGACGACTTGGCCACGATCGAAGGCCTCGTCTCCGTCGCCGAACGCTACTACGAGTGGACCGACGCGCAGACGCCCGACATCCCGAACGATGGACGCGCGTTCTTCGGCCGCGACGCGATGGCGAACTACATGCTCATCGGCGCCAAGCAGCTCGGCTGCACGATCTTCGACGCACAGGACGGCAGCATGACGCTGAACTTTGACCATGATACCGTGCGCACCCTCTGGGATAACTACTATGTACCCTTCATCAAGGGCTACTTTTCCGCAAGCGGCCGCTTCCGCAGCGACGACGTGAAGACTGGCAATATCATCGCCTACGTCGGCTCGTCCTCAAGCGCAACGTTCTTCCCCACGCAGGTCATCGCCGACGACATGGACAGCCACGACATCACGCGCAAGGCGCTTGAAAGTCCGAAGTTTGCGAACGGCGAGGACTACGCCGTGCAGCAGGGCGCGGGCATGGTCGTGACGAAGGCGAGCGACGCTGAGATTCAGGCGAGCCTTGTCTTCCTCAAGTGGTTCACCTCGCCCGAGCACAACATCACGTTCTCTGTCGACTCAGGCTACCTCCCCGTCACGCACGAGGGCAACTCCATCGACGCGATCCGCGCAAGCGGTCTTGCCCTCAGCGACGAAATGGACGAAGTCCTCTCCGCCGCAGTCGACACGGTCAACGAAAACCATCTCTACACGCCCCGCGCCTTCTCCGGCGGCACGAACGCCCGCGCCATTCTTGAATATTCCATGAGCGATAAGGCAAGCGCTGACCGCGCTGCGGTCAAAGAGGCAATGGCGCAGGGACAGAGCTTTGAAGAGGCCTCGGCACAGTTTCTCTCCGACGAATGCTTTGAAGCCTGGTATCAGGATACGCTTGCATCGCTTGAGGCCTTTCAGGGCTGAGTGACTGTTCAATGACAAAAAAGGGGCCGTTTTATGTTCTTTCGCAAACCATCGGATCATGTGCCGCACGTCACCATCTTCCATACGATTCTGCGCTCCATGCTCTGGATCCTGTTCATCGAGATCGCGCTGCTCGTCGGCATTCTCTATCTCTGCCGCATCAACACGAGCCTTGAGCAGAATGCTGTCGACATCTTGCAGATACAGACGGAAAACCGCCAAAACTATCTGCAAAGCCAGATGCTCGACGCGCAGGACCTCTCGTCGCTTGCGGGCAAGATCAACGCCGTGACGCAAGCCATGCTCGACGACGGCGAGATCAGCCTCGACACGCTCGACAGCGGCAGCGACGCCGCATCCCCCCTGCTGCTCTCGATCGGCGACAGCCTGATCTCCTCGATGCGCCACCGCCCCATCACCGGCATTTTTGTCGTGCTCAACACGCACGATCTCGACACACGCGAAAAAGGCGAGCCGCTGCCCTGCCTTTATCTGCGCGACCTTGATCCGGATTCTTCCCCCTCGCAGCGCAATTCTGATCTTATGCTCGTGCGCGCACCCGCACAGGTCGTACAGTCGCTCTACATTGCGACCGACACGAGCTGGACGCCCTCGATCAACTACGGAGCCAACGGCAGCAGTGGCTTTCTCTATCCCGTCTTTCAGGCGGCCTACCACGGAAACGGCGAGCTGGATGCCGCGGACTACGGCCACTGGACGTCCTCGCCCTACACGCTCTCCGGCGACGATCACTCCGCCATCGCCTACACCATCCCGCTTATTTTAGATGACGGCACGGTCTACGGCGTGCTCGGCGTTGAAATTCTTGAAAGCTACCTGCAAGCCCTGCTGCCGGGCACCGAGCTGCAAAACGGCAGCTCGGGCACCTATCTTCTCGGCGTCGCATCGAATTCCGCCATCGGAAAAGACGACCTTACCGTCAGCGTCATCTCCGCCTCCCCCGCCGCAAACGCGCCGCAGCAATCCTATGACCAGACGCTGCTGCTCAAGCCGTCAAAGCACGGTGGCTACCAGAGCGACTCCCCCCTCGGCCTTTGTCACGCCGCCGTGGCACCGCTGACGCTTTACAACCGCAACGCGCCGTTTTCCAATGAGCAGATGCTGCTTATCGGCTCGGTGCCGGTATCGGCGCTTTACGCCTTTTCAGGCGATGTGGTGCGGCTTTTGATCATCGCGGTCCTCGTCGTGCTCACTGCGGGACTTTTCAGCAGCCTTGTGCTGGCGCGCAAGCTCTCGCGCCCGATCTCACGCCTTTCCGACGAGGTCGCGCACGCACGCGAGAGCCGCAGCTCCATCCCCATGCTCTCCGCCACCGGCATCATCGAGCTCGACCGGTTCTCCTCCGCGTTCACGCAGCTCGGACGCGAGGTACTCGATACTTCGACCAAGTTTCTGCGTATCATGGACATGGCAAGCGTGGAGCTCGGCGGCTATGAGCTGCGCTCCGCTCCCGACAGCATCTATGTCACCGACAATTTCTTCGACCTTCTTGGCATGCCCGGCGTTGACGCAGATGACTTAACAGCACAGAGTTTCCGCGAGCTTTTGCAGCGCTTTGAGCGCTCGTGCCCCCACTCCCCCGCGCCCGACAGCGCGATGCTCTACCACATCCGTCTGCCAAGCGGCAAAGAGCGCTACCTTCGCATCGAGACGACGCACGAGGACGGCACACAGGTCGGCCTTGCCGAGGATGTGACCGCCAACACGCTTGAAAAGCTGCGCATTGAGCACGAGCGCGACTATGACACGCTCACAGACCTCTACAACCGCCGTGCCTTCCGCCGCATCTGCGCCGAGTTCTTCTGCTCACCCGAAAAGCTCGGCCACGCGGCGCTTTTGATGTTCGACCTCGACAACCTCAAGCAGATAAACGACACATTTGGCCACGACTGGGGCGACGAGTACATCCGCCTCACAGGCGAATGCTTTGCCAAGAACGCTCCCGCGCGTACCGTCTGCGCGCGCATCAGCGGCGATGAGTTCAATGCTCTCTTCTACGGCTACAACGATCAGGATACGCTGCGCGCAGACATCTGCGCGCTGAAAGCCGCCCTTGAGCAGTCTGTCGTCCAGCTTCCCAGCGGCCGTGAGCTGCGCGTGAGCGTCTCCGGCGGTGTCGCGTGGTATCCCGAGAGCAGCACAAATCTCATCACACTGCGCAAATACGCGGACTTTGCCATGTATCAGGTCAAGCACTCGCGCAAGGGCGAGCTGCTGGAATTCGACCCTGAGGTCTACCGCACCAGCCTGCAGGAAAGACGCTGCCATGAGGAGTTCCGCCGTCTCATCAACGAGGAGCTTGTCACCTATCACTTCCAGCCGATTATCGACGCGAAGGACGGCAGCGTTTTTGCCTATGAAGCGCTCATGCGCGTGGATCTTCCCACGCTGCACTCCCCTGCTGACGTGCTGCGCCTCGCGCGCGAGGAAAACTGCCTGCACGAGGTCGAGCGCATCACGTTCTTCCGCGCGTCAAGTGCATATCAGACGCTTGAAAACGCCGGTAAGGTCGTGCCCAGCGCGCTGCTGTTCGTCAATTCGATTGCAAGCCAGTATCTAACGCCCGATGAGCTTTCGGAATACTCCGCGCGCTACGCCTCGATCCTGCCGCGCATCGTCATTGAGATCACGGAGGAAGAGGTGCTCGACCCCAAGGCGCTGCGCATCAAGCAGACGATCCCCGGCAGCTCTGGCGCGTTCGCGCTCGACGACTACGGCAGCGGCTACAGCAACGAGCGCAGCCTTCTCGAGCTCTCGCCCAACTACATCAAGATCGACCTTTCCATCATCCGCGACATCGACACCGACGCCAACAAGCGCCAGATCGTGTCGAACACCGTGTCCTACGCGCACCAGCGCGGCATGAAGGTCGTGGCCGAGGGCCTTGACGCACCGTGCTGTCGCTCGGCGTCGACCTTCTGCAGGGCTTCTTCCTCGCGATGCCGCAAGCCGAGCCCGGCGGCGCGAGCGAAGAAAGTCTTGCCGTCATCGCCGAGATGCACAGCCAGAGCGATGAGAGTCAAATTTCGATATTTGGCGGCGACAAGCAGTAAATATCGCAAAAAGGCTCACGAAAGCAATGCTTTCGTGAGCCTTTTTCTTTTATCCGTTCTCTTTCGCCGTGCGGGCGCATTCGATGATCGTGCGCACCGCGCGGTCGATGTTGATGGGCTTGGAGAGGTGGGCGTTCATGCCCGCGGCGAGGCATTTTTGAATGTCCTCATGGTAGGCGTTGGCTGTGAGGGCGATGATGGGGATGTGCTCCGCCGTCTCGCTGTCGAGCTTTCGGATGGCGGCGGTCGCCTCCAAGCCGTTCATCACCGGCATCTGCATGTCCATCAGGATCGCATCGAACTCGTCTGGCTCTGCCTGCTCGATCCGCTGTAAGCAGTCCTGCCCGTTCACAGCGCGCACACAGTGCACCCTGTAGCCGCGCAGTTGCTCGGCGGTGATCTCGTAATTTAGGTCGTTGTCCTCGCCCACGAGCACGGTGAGCGGCTTTTCCGGCGTATACTTGACGGCGTTTGAGAGCAGGTTCATATAGATCTGCCCGAGGCGGATCTGGTCGGAGAGCAGCACATTGTGGGAAATGTTGTGCAGCTTCCCCGAAAAGCGGATGTTTTTCGCCTCCGCCATGCCCGCGATGGCCTGGCAGTAGAAGTCAAACAGCTCCGGCAGCTTCACCGGCTGCGAGACGATCTTGAATTCCACACTCTCGATGCGTGAAATATCCAGCACATCGTCGATGAGCTCCTGCAGATTGCCGCCGCTGATTTGGATCTTTTCCAGGCACTCTTTCATTTTAGCCGGATCGTCCGCGTGCTGTAAGGCGATATTCGTGAAGCCCATGATGACGTTCATCGGCGTGCGGATGTCGTGCGACATGCACGAGAGGAACTCGGACTTTGCCTCGTTCGCGCGGCGCGCCGCATCTGCCGCGCTCATCAAGTCCTTTTCGCGGCGTTTTTCTTCGCTGTAAAGGCGCATCGCAAAGAGCACCTGCTCCGCTTCGCCATTTTCCCCACGCGTCTGCACAATGAAGCGCACGAGATGCCAGTTGCCGTCCTTCACAGGGTAGGAAAACAGCTCTTGCCCGTGTGGGAGCAGGTCGCCCGCGAAGTTGGAGTGCTCCTCGATCTTGACGATCTCGGCCCGGTCATTCATCAGGTCCACACGATAAACGGACGTGCTGTCCTTGCAGAGCACCTTGAGCATCTGCTGCTCAAGCTTCACGGCCTGCAAATTCTGCTCGAGCGACTTCTGCTTTTCTTCCAGCAGCGTCAGCATGCGCAGGTTCTCCCGCGCGCTGCCGAGGTGCCCGCCGTCAAAGGCAAGCAATCGGAGCTGGCCGGCCGTCATCGCCCGCCGCGGATTGTCAAGGCCGAAAAAGCCGCTCAGATTGCCGCGATAGAAGACCGGCACCGCGATCTCAGAGCGGATGCTCTGCGCCTTCAGGAGCTCGTACTCGCTCGGCATCAGCGTTTTCACATCTTCAATATTGGGAATGACGATCGTCTCGCCGCGGCCGAAGACCTTGAGCCAGTACGGCATATCCGCGGGAACGATCTCCGTCAGGTTGTCGATCTGCGGCGCGACGCCGTTCGCGCACCACTCAAAGGTGTTGCAATAGGCCTCCGCCGTCCCCTCCAGCCGCTCGAAGAGAAACACGCGGTCAGACTGCATGGCCTCGCCGATCAGACTCAGCAGGCGATAAACCAACTCGTCCATCTTCTCCTTGCTGCGGGAGCGGTCGATGCGCGCAAGCTGGTCGATGATTGCAAGGCTGTATTCTGCCGCAATGCTCGCCCCTGCGGTCGCGGGCGGATGTTCTGCTTGCTTCATGCGCTTGTCTCCTTTGCGGCGTTTACACTTGTCATAAATATGCAAAATTGGTCAAAGTTTGTTTATTATAGCAAGGGGTAGTTCGAAAGTAAGCACGAAGTTGTCCCTCCCGTCGATCGTTCGGCATCGCCGCACAAAAAGTGCGCCGGCTCGTTGAGCCGGCGCACTTTTATTTGTTTTCACACTCTGCTGCTTTCCTTCTTCTTGCCGCCGAGGAATTCCGGCAGGGGCTCGCCCTGCTTGAGCCACTGGTGATACTCGGCCGTCGCGGCGAACTCGACGTCGCCCGCAGAGTTGAGCGCGGTCTCGACAGAGTCCTGAATGACGCCGATGATGAAGCCGACGCCGACGACCTGCATCGCGATGTCGTTCGAGATGCCGAACAGCGAGCACGCCATCGGGATGAGCAACAGCGAGCCACCCGCCACGCCGGAAGCGCCGCACGCGCCGAGGGCCGACATGATCGAGAGCAAAATCGCCGCGGGCAGCGAGACCTGCATACCCAGCGTATTGGCCGCGGCCAGCGTCATGATGGTGATGGTGATGGCCGCGCCGTCCATGTTGATCGTCGCGCCGAGGGGGATAGAGACGGAGTAGAAGTCCTTGTCCAAGCCGAGCTTTTCGCACATCGCCATGTTCACGGGGATATTCGCCGCGGAAGAGCGGGTGAAGAACGCCGTCAGGCCGCTTTCACGCAGGCAGCGGAACACCAGCGGATAGGGATTGCAGCGCAGATAGATGAAGATGATGATGGGGTTGATGACAAGTGCCATGAAGAGCATCGTGCCGACCAAAAGCAGCAGGAGCTTGCCGTACTGGGTGAAGATCGCAAGGCCGTTGCTCACAACGTTCGTGAACACAAGGCCCATGATGCCGAACGGTGCCAAATTGATGATCCAGCGCACGATGGTGGACACCGCGTCCGCCGTGTTGCTGAGGAAGACCTTCGTCGAGTCCGCACCGAGCTTCTTCATCGCCACGCCGAAGAGACAGCCCCACATCAGAATGCCGATGTAGTTGCCGTTCATAATGGCGGAGATGGGGTTCGAGACGATGTTGGACAGCAGCGTGTGCATGACCTCGCCAAGGCCCTGCGGGATGACCTCGGCCTCAGCGGCCTCGGCCAGCAGGAGCATCTGCGGGAAGAGCATGCTGGTCACAACGCTCAGCGCCGCGGCGACGAACGTCGTAAGCATGTAGAGCCACACGACCGTGCCGAAGCGGCGGTCGAGCTTGGACGAGCCCTGCGCCAGCGCGCTCGCCACGATGACGAACACCAGCACGGGGGCAATGCCCTTGAGCGCGCCGACAAACAGGTTGCCAAGCTCCTTTAACCACGTCGCGCCGGGACAGACCAGCGCCAGGATCACGCCGACGACAAGGCCGATCGCGATGCGCAAAATCAGGCTGACGCCGTTATACGCGGCGGCAATTTTTTTAAGGGTCTTCATAAAGGGATTCATAGGGGCATCTTCTTTCTTTTCAAAATCTAACGCTCTTACGATCCTCTTCTCTCTGCTCAGGCCGCAAAGGCGCTTTCACTAACGGCCTTTATTATATCTTTATGTACAGGAAATTGCAAGGAGAGGACAGATGTATTCCTACGAAAAACACTCCAATGACAGAAATTCGTCATTATCGCCATGAGATCTGCCGTCTGTCGCCGTCTCGCAGCACGAAAAAGTCTTTTCTGTCCGCACGCCATAAAATTCTTGCGCAGGCGAACGGATTCTATTGACATCTTTGGGCATTTTTGCAAGAATCCGATTCGTCTGTCAAAAAACACAGCACAAATAATAACACCCATCGGATCATACCGACGGGTGTTATTTACATAACCGCATTTTACATCGGCTCAGCGTGTTCGCCGCAAAGTGCAACAATGGTCAACGCAAACAGCTCCGCGCTTCGCACGATCTCATCTACCACAAGGTACTCATTTGCACCGTGCATGTGATAATCTACACCTAATCGGGAAGCGCCAAACGCCACGCCATTTTTCAGAAAGTGCGCATATGTCCCGCCGCCAATAGCAAGGCACTTGCCCGGTTCGCCCATGACCTGCTCATAGCAGCCTAGGCCGCCCTTTTCCAGGTTGATGACGGGATACTCTCCGTCCGGCGAATAAGAACAGGGTGCTTCTTTGAAATGGCTGTAATAGCAGTCGGTATCACGGTAGCCTGTCTCTTCATCTGCGCCGAGAATCAAGCGAACATTGTACTTGAGCGGGATATTCAGTTCCCGCACCGCTCGCATGGCATATAGTGCAGCTACGGCAGGCCCCTTATCATCACAGGTCCCACGGCCATAGAGCTTTCCATCCCTAAGCAAAGGGACAAACGGCTCCGTCACACTCCAGCCATCGCCAGCCGGGACCACATCCACGTGTGCCAAGATATCCAATTGCGCAGGGCAGTCGTTCATGTCCACGTAGACGACCTTGTTCTCCAGAATTGCCGGCTTCAATCCGAATGTTCCCGCGCGGGCAGTGTCGCTTTGAGCGCACGGGCGCATTCCATGTGCTGACCGCGCTATTCGCTATTGACTGCGTTTTCAAGATATGTACGCAGACCGCTCTCGGAGTAGGTATCATCCGCATCGATCTTATAGGTGTACGTCGTACCCTCAACAGCGGTCTCGGCCTGAACGGCGGGATCCGTGGTGTAGTCCGCACTAAACGGAGTGACTGCATCCGGCGTCATGATCGCGTTTTCCACAGCGGTCTTCATGATGGTCAGATAGTCCGCGGGGAGCTTCTCCACAGCCGTGCTGGGATACGCGGAAGCGATCCCCTGCATCAGCGTGTCGGTATTCGCTCCGCTCAGCTTCTTGGCGAAGGTCAGCGCCGCGGTGTAGCGGCCGACATTGAAGCTCAGATGACCGCTGTCGCGCTGCAGACCGCGGACAGGGTCAGAGGTCAGGGTGACCGATCCCGGAATTGCAGTCTCATTGTGCGACAGCAGAGCAAGATAAGAGGTACGCTCATTCTGAATGGCAGTGCCGACCGGGATCACACCCGTGAACTTTTCGCTGGTCACAGTAAACGAAACCGAACCGTCGGCATTCTTATTCTTATACTTGCCGACATAGCTGCCTGCCTTTGTGACAAGATTCTCGACGATCTTCGCGTGGTCTGCCGCACCGGCATTCAGCTGCTTGTTGTCGCTGACCTCCTGCCACGTCATGTACAGGTAGGTCTGCGCGGAAGGCGCGTAGCAGTGCACATAGTGCAGCATAGAGAATGACGCCGTCATCGCTGCCGGTCTCGTCCTCCCCGTCTACCGTCCACGCTTCCGTATAGGTGTTGATCGTCGACGGCACGTAGTTTCTCGCGCGCAGGTCGTCCTTCCAAAGGCGGATCATCTCCTGCGTGACCGCCGCCCCGCTCAAAAATACGGCAAAGTTCAACAGCGCACGGCGGTATTTCTCGATCGTCGCTGTAGCGCGCTCTTCATTTTCGAGTGCTTTTAAATAGTCATTGATTCTCTCATCGGTCATATAGTGCTCCATAAAAAATACCCCTATCTCTCTTGATAGGGGTATTGTAACGCATCGGAAGACGGTTTTACCACTGCCGCACGCCGGTCCGTCTGTTCACCGCGCGGCAAAATGTTGGCAAAAAAGAAAAGTACCCGCTTCTTCACGGAAGCGGGTACTTTGTATTTTGTAGAATTGTTGCTTTTTTTCAGCAAGTTTTTCTTACTTCAGGCTCTCCGCAACAGCGACGGCGACGGCGACGGTGGCACCGACCATCGGGTTGTTGCCCATGCCCAGGAAGCCCATCATCTCCACGTGCGCGGGCACGGAGGAGGAACCGGCAAACTGGGCGTCGGAATGCATGCGGCCCATGGTATCGGTCATACCGTAGGAGGCGGGACCGGCAGCCATGTTGTCCGGGTGCAGGGTACGGCCCGTACCGCCGCCGGAAGCGACGGAGAAATACTTCTTGCCCTGCTCGATGCACTCTTTCTTGTAGGTGCCGGCGACGGGGTGCTGGAAGCGGGTCGGGTTGGTGGAATTACCGGTGATGGAGACGTCCACACCCTCGGAATGCATGATGGCCACGCCCTCGCGGACGTCGTCAGCGCCGTAGCAGCGGACGTCGGCGCGCTCGGTCTCGCTGTAGCGGATCTCGCGCACGATGTTCAGCTTGCCAGTGAAGTAGTCGAACTGGGTCTGAACATAGGTGAAGCCGTTGATGCGGGAGATGATCTGAGCGGCGTCCTTGCCGAGACCGTTCAGGATGACGCGCAGGGGCTCCTTGCGGGCCTTGTTGGCGTTGCGGACGATGCCGATCGCGCCCTCAGCGGCGGCGAAGGACTCGTGACCGGCGAGGAAGGCAAAGCACTTCGACTCGTCGGACAGCAGCATCGCACCGAGGTTGCCGTGGCCCAGACCGACCTTGCGGTCCTCGGCGACGGAGCCGTCGATGCAGAAGGACTGCAGGCCGACACCGATCATCTTGGCGGCTTCGGCCGCGGACTTCACGCCGGACTTGATGGCGATGGCCGCGCCGACGGTGTACGCCCAGCAGGCGTTTTCAAAGCAGATGGGCTGGATGCCCTTGACGATCTCATACGGGTCAAAGCCCTTGGCCTTGCAGATCTCGCGGCACTCTTCGACGGAAGAAATACCGTACTGAGCGAGGACGCCGTTGATCTTGTCGATTCTTCTCTCGTAGTTTTCAAATAAAGCCATTGTTTCGTCCTCCCTTCCTTATTCCTGACGCGGGTCGATGTACTTGGCAGCGTTGTCCCACTGACCATAGTGACCCTTGGCCTTTTCGAGCGCTTCGTTCGCATCGATACCCTTTTTGATGAAGTCCATCATCTTGCCGAGGTTGATGAACTCGTAGCCGACGATCTCGTTTTCCTTGTTGAGCGCGACGCGGGAGCAGTAGCCCTCGGCCATCTCGAGGTAACGGGGACCCTTTTCGGCGGTGGCGAACATCGTGCCAACCTGGGAGCGAAGGCCCTTGCCGAGGTCCTCGAGGGACGCGCCGACAGCAAGGCCGTCCTCAGAGAAGGCGGACTGGGTGCGGCCGTAGACGATCTGCAGGAACAGCTCGCGCATGGCGGTGTTGATGGCGTCGCAAACAAGGTCGGTGTTCAGCGCTTCGAGAATGGTCTTGCCGATCAGGATCTCGGAAGCCATGGCAGCAGAATGGGTCATGCCCGAGCAGCCGATGGTCTCGATCAGAGCCTCCTGAATGACGCCCTCCTTGACGTTGAGCGTCAGCTTGCAGGCGCCCTGCTGGGGCGCGCACCAGCCGATGCCGTGGGTGAAGCCGGAAATATCGGCGATCTGCTTGGCCTGGACCCACTTGCCCTCTTCGGGGATCGGGGCCGGACCGTGATATGCGCCCTTCGCAACGGGGCACATATGCTGCACTTCGGTCGTGTAAATCATAACGATCTTCCTTTCTTATCCTCTGTCTCCACAAAAAGCGGAACGTATCCATACGTATTTTTATCATAGCAAACCCGAACGTCTTTTGCAAGGTGAAAAAACGGAAATACGGGCAAAATCCGTATTCCTTTCCCTCATTTTCCGCTATGCCGCACTTTTCGTTACAGCAGGTGGCGGATTGGGCGCTGGACAACGCTCAGAATCGTATACAGCGCGCGCTTTGCCCAAGGCAGTGTCATTTCTTCAAACCGCGCGCCGTGTTCCGTGCCGCCGTCGTGCAGGGCGAGGCGGCTCTGGTCGATGTACTGTACGCTCTCCTGCCGCAGCGCGGCATTGACCTCCTCGCTCTCGATGACGAGCATCAGCTCCGTGTCGAGATATGCGCTGCGCATGTCGGCGTTGAATGAACCGACGACGCTCAAATCGTTTCCGATTAAAATTGTCTTCGTATGCAGTGACTGGCCGCAGACGACCTCGTACACGTCGACGCCGCGCGATAAAATATTTTGCTTTTCGCGTAAGTAGTCCGAGCAGCCGCTCGGGTTCGCGCCGTTTTCAACGGCATTCGTCAGCACGCGCAGCTGCCGCGTCTCGGCAAGTGCTTCCAAATCGTTATACATTTTGTCGTTGCAGATGATGTACGGCGTTTGCAGCAGGACGTCATCGCCCTGCACCATCAGGCGGACAAGCGCGTCCCACAGCTCAGGCGCTTTCGCCTCCGCGCGCGGCGAGCCGCTGAGAAGGCTCACATGCGTGACCGCCGCGGTCTCCACCTCCCAATCGACGGCGGCAAGCTCTTTTCCATGCACCGCGCATAGTGCCGCGTAGCGCTCCTGCAGCGCGTCGGTCTGCGAGGATGCTTTGCCTGTGATGGTCTGATTCTCCGGCTGCGACCAGACGCTTTCAAAATACGTCAAAAGCTGGGAGACCGAGCTGCCCTCTCCCCCGTCCGACACAACGAGCACGTCGCGGTCGATGTTCTGGTTCTCCTGATATGAGCCGAGGAACAAATCGTTCGAATTTCTTCCGCCGAGGATGTATTTGCTCCCGTCGGCGATCAGATACTTGTCGTGCAGACGGTAGTTGAGCTTCCACGGGCGCAGCAGGTCGATGGGATCATAAAAGCGCACCTCCACATTCTCCTCCGCCGCGAGGGCGCGGAGAACGCCGCTGTTTTGCAGATGCAGAAAACCGTTCAGCCCGTCGACGATGACGCGCACCCGCACGCCGCGCTGCGCCGCGCCATAGAGCGCGGCCATCAAATCCTGTCCGCTGCCGTCCGCGCGCAGGTCAAAGGTCGAGAAGATGACCTCCCTTTCCGCACTCTCGATGAGCTGCAAGCGCCAGAGCAGCGCACTGTCCGTATCCTCGATGCTCCTCACGCGCTCCTGCGATGCGTCCTCGCTCAATCGGGCTTCATACTGGCTCCACAGCTCCCCTGTCGCCTCTTTTTGCGGCAGCGGGACGAGAATGGCTGTCAGTACCCCATATAAAAGGTACACGCCCAGTGCGATGCCCAGCCATTTCAAGATATGTTTTTGCTTCATTTTTCACCTGCTTATCATAAAACTCATGCCGTCAGTTTATCATAAGGGATGCAAGCTGTCCAGCGGCGCGGCGGCGGTAAGTTTTCCCGACCGAAATGCCGCAACTTTCGCCCAAACGGAAATTTCTCGAAAAGAGGTCTTGACAATCCGCCAATTTCCGACCTATACTGTGGGCAAATCGAAAATACCCCACACGGGTATTGTATTTGTCCCGAAGGAGGAATCAAATTGAAAAAGGAAACCTATGACGTGACCGGCATGAGCTGCGCCGCCTGCTCCAGCCGCGTGGAAAAGGCCGTCGCCAAGCAGCCAGGCGCGCAGCAGGTCGCGGTCAACCTGCTGAAAAACAGCATGGTCGTCGAATACGACGAATCCCAGCTTTCGTCCGTGCAGATCATCGCCGCGGTCGAAAAGGCGGGCTACGGCGCATCCCTGCATGCAAAGCCCGGCAGCGCGCCCGCCGCGAAGGCCGCTGAAACGGGCGGCGTCAGCGCCGCGCAGAAGGCGTACAGCGACATGAAAAAGCGTCTCGCCCTCTCGCTCCTCTTCACTATCCCGCTGTTCTATCTCTCGATGGGCCACATGATGGGCTGGCCGCTGCCCGCGTGCTTCCTCGGCATGGAAAATGCGATGACGTTCGCATTCACGCAGTTTTTGCTGCTGCTGCCCATCGTCTATATCAACCGCCAGTACTATATCGTCGGCTTCAAGACGCTGTGGCAGCGCTCGCCGAACATGGATTCGTTGATCGCACTGGGCTCCAGCGCCGCCATCGTGTACGGCATCTACGCCATCTATAAGATCGGCATCGGCTTTGGCCAGATGGACATGGACACGGTGCACACCTATATGATGGAGCTGTACTTCGAGTCCGCAGGCACGATCCTGACGCTCATCACCATGGGCAAGACAATGGAGGCCCGCGCCAAGGGAAAGACCTCCGACGCGATCACGAAGCTCATGGACCTTGCACCCAAGACTGCGACGGTCGAGCGCAACGGCGTCGAGAGCGTCATCCCCGTCGAGGAGGTCCAACTCGGCGACGTTCTGATCGTCAAGGCGGGCGAGAGCATCCCCGTCGACGGCGTCGTGCTCGAGGGAACGTCCTCGGTCGATGAATCCGCGCTGACGGGCGAGAGCATCCCCGTCGAAAAGCAGGCGGGAGACAGCGTCATCGGCGCGACCATCAACAAATCCGGCTATTTCAAGATGCGCGCGACGAAGGTCGGCGACGATACCGCCCTTTCCCAGATCGTACGCCTTGTGGACGAGGCCACGAGCTCCAAGGCGCCCATCGCCAAGCTCGCCGATAAGGTGAGCGGCGTGTTCGTCCCCGTCGTCATCACGATCGCCGTCATCGCAACGGCAGCATGGCTGCTGACGGGCCACAGCGTGGAATTTGCGCTGTCCATCGGTATTTCCGTTCTCGTCATCAGCTGCCCCTGCGCGCTGGGCCTCGCCACGCCGACGGCCATCATGGTCGGCACGGGCCGTGGCGCGGTGAACGGCATCCTCATCAAGTCCGCCGAAGCGCTTGAGACGACGCACAGCGTCAACACCGTCGTGCTCGACAAGACCGGCACCATCACGCAGGGCAAGCCCGTCGTCACCGACGTCGTCGACGGCGGCATCGGCAGGGACAAACTTCTCTCCGTCGCCGCGTCGCTCGAAAAGCTCTCCGAGCATCCGCTTTCCGAGGCCATCGTGGCCGAGGCGGAGAAGGAATCGCTTACGTTCCTGTCCGTCGACAAATTTGAGCAGATCCCCGGTCAGGGCATCCGCGGCGAGGTCGAGGGCAAGCTCTGCCTTGCCGGCAACCGCCGCATGATGGAGGCAAACCGCATCGAAAAGAGCGACCTGCTCGCGCGCGGCGAAGCGCTGGCTGAGGACGGCAAGACGCCGCTCTACTTCGCTCTCGACGGCAAGCTCATTGGCCTTATTGCCGTGGCCGACATCGTCAAGCCCACGAGTGCGCAGGCCATCGCCGAGCTCTCGAACATGGGCATCGAGGTCGTCATGCTCACGGGCGACAACGCCAAGACCGCCGAGGCCATCCGCCGTCAGGTCGGCGTGGACCGCGTCGTGGCCGAGGTGCTGCCGCAGGATAAGGAGCGCGAAATTCGCCGCTTACAGGAGGGCGGCAAGAAGGTTGCCATGGTCGGTGACGGCATCAACGACGCGCCCGCCCTTGCGCGCGCAGACGTCGGCATCGCCATCGGTGCGGGCACGGACGTCGCTATCGAGTCGGCGGATATCGTGCTGATGCGCAGCGATCTTCTCGACGTCTCGACCGCCGCGCAGTTGAGCCGCGCGGTCATCCGCAACATCAAGGAAAACCTTTTCTGGGCGTTCTTCTACAACGCCATCGGCATTCCCATCGCGGCGGGCATCTTCTACCCCGCCTTCCAGCTCAAGATGAACCCGATGCTCGGCGCGCTCGCGATGAGCTTCAGCTCGGTGTTTGTGGTGAGTAATGCGCTGCGCCTGCGCTGGTTCAAGGCCAAGCACACGGCGGCAGCACCGAAAACGGTTTCTTCTCCGTCGGATAGCGGAGTGGAGATAGCAAACAGCCACACCATGGCAAGTAACAATGAAAAAGGAGAAACGAACATGGAAAAAGTCATCAGCATTGAGGGCATGGCCTGCATGCACTGCGTGAACCACGTCCAGCAGGCGCTTTCCGCCATCCCCGGCGTGAAGGAGGCCAAGGTCGACCTTGAGAGCAAATCCGCCACTGTCAGCGTGGACGGCAGCGTGACCGACGCGGCGCTCAAGGCCGCGGTCGATGAGGCGGGCTATCAGGCCGTCTCCATCCGCTAAGGCCATGAGAGCCGATCGTGATTCCGTCCGCCGCAAGCTGAAAATCGCCCGCGGCCAGCTCGACGGCATTTTGCAGATGATCGACGATGACCGCTACTGCGTGGACATCTCCAACCAGCTTCTCGCCACGCAGTCGCTCCTCAAAAGCGCCAACCAGCAGATCATGCGCGCGCACATCGAAGGCTGCGTGCGCGAGGCTTTGCAGACCGACCATATCGACCCCAAGCTCGAAGAGGCCTTCCAGCTCCTCGAGCGCATGGCGCAGTCGTAAACGCACGGAAAACGGCACGGCGGGTGAACACCCGCCGTGCCGTTTCTTATCGGTCACTGAACAAAAACCTCTTGGACAAGGCGCTCTCTTCTGCTATACTAAGGGTGTGATTGAAAGATTTGATCTGAAAACGGAGGTTTGCAAATGAACAGAAGCGCAAACAACCTGACCCTTTGCGAAGACCCGCATGACTTCCTCATCATGCAGAATCTCTATGACGCGGCGGTTCGGCAGCTCACGTTGAAATTCAATATTCTCAACAGTGAATTCAACGTCCTCTACGCGCGAAACCCCATCCACCACATCGACGGACGCGTCAAATCGCAATCGAGCATCGTCGCCAAGCTCATCAAGCGCGGTCTGCCGCTCTCGATCGAGTCCGCGCGAAAAAACATCAACGACATCGCGGGCGTGCGCGTCGTTTGCAGCTACATCGACGATGTCTACCGCGTGGGCGAGATGCTGGCGCGGCAGACAGACGTGGAGATCGTCAAAAAGCAGGACTACATCCAGACGCCGAACTACAACGGCTACCGCTCGCTGCACATGGACATCAAGGTGCCCGTCTACCTCTCCGACCGGACGGAATACGTCGTGGCGGAGATCCAGCTGCGCACGATCGCCATGGACTTCTGGGCGAGCCTTGAGCACGATATCCGCTACAAGGTCGACAAAACGAAGCTGCCCGAGGGCATCAACGAGGAGATGTTCGAATGCGCGGGCAAGATTGCTGAGATTGACCGCCAGATGCAGGACATGTACCAGCGCATCAAGGCCTCGGATGCCTACAACGAAGATTGAGTCCCCTACATAAAGAAAAAAGGATGCATCGAAGGGCGACTCCTCATAAGGACATCTTGAAAACACCAGATTAAACCGATTGAGAGAATCTCTTGGTGTCGACCAAAC
>ENA-USUG01000273-USUG01000273.1-human-gut-metagenome-genome-assembly--contig:-NODE-273-length-82941-cov-11.561040_pt1 | contig 82941 bp, 85 predicted proteins | sample MGYA00250059_ERZ773394 | MGnify/ENA primary metagenome ERZ773394 (study PRJEB29103, sample SAMN06111957) | human gut metagenome | biome: human gut; feature: ankylosing spondylitis patient; material... | reverse complement strand
GCGGGCACCCGTACTTATAAAAAAATGATAGCAGGCCCCTGGGATGGGGCCTGCTACCATAACCCTTCTTCGTGGCCGCCTTGACGGAGGTGGCCACTTTTATTTTAGCATAGTTACGCAATGGCGGCAAGTGGTAAATGCCGTAAATAGTTGGGATCTTGCCACATTGGCGTTGCCGCTCACGCTTGCTTGCAATTTGCTAGTTTTTCACATTGTATGCGTCTGTATTTCATTACGTTTTGCAGCTCGATTTTATTTAAAAAGCATAGAAATTCGGAGAAAAGCAGTAGAATACAAGCTAAAAAGTTTTGAAATTTGCCTTTTAAGCAATGGGTCTGGAGTTCGAATCTCCAGCGGGTCACCAAAAATAGCCCCGGAAACGTATAGTTTCCGGGGATTTTCTTTGGTTTTACGAACTTTTTTGCGCACTTTCTTTCGGTGAAACGGACCGTGTTGCAGATTTGTTACAAACCGCAATCTTTGCGTCGATCATTTGCGCCGCGCCTAGGATGTCACTCGGGTCCAAGTGCGTGTAATGTTTATCAGTAGTTGATATATTCGTGTGTCCGACCATGCGCTTTAGGATCGCGGGGGAAACTCCGGATTTGACGGCCAAAGTAACAAATGTATGGCGGCAGTTATACGGAGTCATGTCCTCTGCTCCAATTTCTGACATTAATGTTTTAAAATCTCGCTTAGCAAAATTGGCGGCGCTCCGGTTGCCGCTATATCCATCAATCAAGCGCGTCCCGCCCGATCGGATCGCTGCTTGCCGCAGCGCTGCATATGCGCCTTGCCCGATCGGGCTGACTGCGATAATCCGGTCGCATTTAGTCCTTGATTTGGATCCGCCTACAAAGTACCCGGAGGAGCACATAGATAGCGGCACTTTAAATAGCTCGTTTGGACGGCAGCCGGTTGCAATCAGAATTAAAGCGATTTGCGCTGCCGGTAGACTCGATTCTGCGATGCGTTGGATCTCTGCAGGCGTAAACGGTTTTTTGGTGGATAGTTGTTGTGCGGTTGTCCTCACATTTTGGGCATGATTTTGCTGGACGATGCCCTCGTCCATGGCCCATTTGGATAGCTGGCCAAAGAGCTGGATCATTTTTTCGCACGTTGATTTTGACTTACCAGCTTGCTCCAGCCGTATAATCACTGACATATAGTCAGATTTCCGCAGATTACGAAATTTACAATCATGCAGTTCTTTACAATTTTTATATGATGCAGTATAGTTACCCATGCCGGACTGCATCTCACGGCTATGCTCTGGTGCCCAGGCGGCATAAACCTGAGCAAATGTCATGTTATACTTATCGCTTATATCTACGTCTGCGAGACGGTCCAGGGCCTTCTGAGCCTCTGCGTATGTGGTATAGGTCCCAATCAATTCTCCGCTTCGGCGGGCCATGTACTTTTTAGCCCGGTTGCCGGGAAGCACACTGATGTTGCCAGTTCCGTTTGCTCGCTTTTTATGCTTACGGGGCGTTCGCTCCTGCTTCTTGCCACAGGCTGGGCAGTACAGTGCGCCTTCTGGTAGCTCTTTTTTGCATTTGATACAGATTTCCATAGGCGTCCCCCCTAGATTTCGCCCCCTGGCGTTGGTGTGCCAGGGGGCATATTTTTGCGTTCATTCTGCCTGTTCTTGCCGTAAATATCTATCCAGAACTGCAATAAGCTCATCCGCATAGTTTGCGATGTCGTAGACATTTTCAATCTGATGTTGCACATCCTTCTTGTCTTCGGCAGGTATACTCATTATTTTACGCGAGCTGTTTAGGTACAACCTGCAAAGTCTCCGGCGGCTGTTCCCTTTGTACAGAATATTCATGTAAGCGACAGTATCTTTATAGGTAATATCGCTCATGTCGGCCTTCTCACGCAGTAAGTTCTTTACAATGAAAAAGGCCTCAAGTTCCTCCTCTGTTGTTACGATTTTGGCTGCGTCCTTTTCCTGCGTGGGCTCTGCAGGCTTCTCCTCCTGAGGCCGTTGCTCAACTACGGATACGGCCCCTCCGGAGCCACCTAGGGCAGTTTTGATTTTATCATTCATAATTTCGCTTATGTAATCATTCAGAGCCTTTTGCAACAGAGGCCTGAATTGCTCCAAGACCCCCTGTGTTTTTTGCCCAGAATAGCATCCCTGTAAGAAAAATCTCACAAACGCATCAGATGGATCGTCAAGTTGCTGAGAAAATATCTTCTTAAACTGATGGACATATTTTAGCTCTGAGGCAGTGCTAAAAATTGTGTCCACATCAAATGATGACTTGCAGAATTTCTTCAGCTCAGGGACCTGATTGTCCCGCAACTCCAGCAAGTTGATCGTCAAAAATGGGACTTCATCCATCTTGTTTGGATTATCTAAATCAGTATAGAACTTATAAAATTGACCGTTTGTCAAGATAGCAAACTTCGCAGCCACCGTGCTAAAATAGCGGAAGAGCTGGGAATCGTGCCGTTCGAGGCCCTCATTAATTGACTTGCACTCAATGAGAATCGCTGGGCAGCCGTCCTTCATGATGGCATAGTCGACCTTCTCCCCTTTTTTGATCCCAACATCGGCGGTAAATTCAGGGACAAATTCCTGGGGATTGAAGACATCATACCCCAGCATTGAGAAAAAAGGCATAATCAAGGCTGTCTTCGTAGCCTCCTCGGTCTGAATTGACTCTTTCAGCGACTCAACACGCTTAGAAAACTGCTTTAATTGATCAATGAAATCCATGCTATGTTCCCCTTTCCTTTTTATTTTCCACCGGCACGGACCGGTTGGCTGCCAAACCAGATTTTGCCCATTGACACACGAACGCCTGTTTGGTATAATCCAAACAAACGAGCGAGAAGTGAATCTCAAAACGTAAGTATGCACAGAACATAATACGCCCCATTTTAAGAAAATGGAGTGATAATTTTCTGTGCAATCTGCACAAATTGGGACGTAGCAAATTGTGCAATCTTACGAAATTGCAATTTAGAGCAAAATGACTCACACATGGGACACCTTTAGTGGTAGAATAAGACACGTAAAGAATAATCTTACAAATAAAGGCACGATGTTGCGCAAGTATCCCGGAATATCAATTGGAATCCGCAGCAAACTATATCCGGGTGATTACACATGCGGATTAATTTGAGCCAAAAGCGTCTGGAACGTGGGTTGTCTGTGCGCCAATTGTCGGAACTATCAGGGGTATCCCGTGCAACCATCACACGGATAGAAAATAGCGACTGCAATCCAACCATTGAGCCCCTGTGCAAATTGGTGGGAGCACTAGGCATTACACTGAATGATCTGATCCCATGCGATCAAATGCAGCAATAGAGCCCGGCCTTTGCCGGGTACATACAGAAGGAGGAGCAGCTATGTCGAAATGTGAAAAAGCTACAGCAGATCAAATGCAAGCTAAAGAAGATATGATAAATACGATTTTAAAACTTTTACATACAAGCAGTTATCCCCATGTACGTGCAATCTTGTGCATGCTGCAAAAGTGGAATGCGGCCAAAGATTCTACTTAGATTCCGCTGGGAATCGCTCTGTGGCTTCCCGGGCAGCTTTCTCCAGCATGCGCCACCAGCTTGAATCGAGCTTTGCAATAGCCATGATGAATCGCTGCTTGAATTCGTCGTCCGAATCAATCAGATCGGCAAAAAATACGGAAAGTTCATCGTTGCGGGAAAGATCAACGAACATATTGCCTGTCCCTTCGCGGAGCCATGCTTCTTCCACATTGAATTCTCGGCACATTAAAGATATTGCCGCGTCGCTTGGCTCCCTTCGACCAGTCTCATATCCGGCTATATTTGCCCTTGATATATTCAGCTTATCCGAAAATTCTTGCTGCGTAAGGCCAAGTGCCTTGCGCAGTTTTTGTATTCTTTCGTGCATTTTAAGCCCTCGCTATCCCGCATCTTTGTACTCACATCATAGCACAGCTTGTGCGGCAAGTCAAGAAAAATTGTGACTTAGACACAAATCCTGCTTGACAATTGTGACAAAGTCATATATAATAGGCGCAAAGTCACAAGAGAGGAGGTGACAGGATATGTCTGAGGCAGAAAAAACGATCGGCCGTAAGCTGGCGGATGCTGTGAATTGCATTCCTACTGCGGCTGGGCAGAAATACTTTCTTGGATTTGTGGAGGGCGCAGCAGCGATGGCAACGGAGCTGGGGGCCGTGGTACCTACAGCCAGCCCTCCTGTATCCGATTCTACCACGCCGCCACAAGCCGCACAATCCTAAATTAATGCTTCTACGCGAGTACGCCAGTTTTTGAAAAGGAGCCGACCACCATGAAGCCAACAATGTCGGCCGTTGAGGCAGCCAAAGAGCTACGCCGAAACGGCTTCCCAATCACCCTAGATCGCTTTTGCGACGATCTGGAAGCCGGCGAGTACCCATTTGCACGGCTGATCTCCAAGGGGCCGACCGGGCGGCGGCTATTCCGTATTTATCGGGTGGACTTTGATGCCTGGCTGGAAAAGATGATGCCAAAGGCAGGCGATACCCCATGAAGTACCACACCTACGAAGTCCACGCCCAATCCCCTGACGGCCTAGTCCACGTCCGAACCGTCCGAGCCACCAGCGCAGAGCATGCGGAGCGGATGGTAAAGGCGACGCTGAGGCGTGGATGGAAGGTGATCGGAACCGTATATCAATTTAAATTGGAGGATGATAAAAATGAGTAAAAAATCAATCGCACAGCTGAAACGGGACAGCAAAATGCTGGACCAAATCCTCGGCATAGTCGCCGATATGGTGCATGAGGACGATCGCCCCATGTTTGATGCCATCTTGACTTACTGGCGCAATGGGTGGAAGACCATGACCCCAATTGAGCGCGTTGCGTTGGACGACCGCCGCCGGGACTGGCGCATTGGCGCGGGGCTCGGCAACTTGAACAAGGTGCGGGCAACAGTCAGCCAGGTGGGGCTGCTGATGCTGGAGGATGTGCATCCGGAGATCAAAGAGGAGGCGCAAACCAACGATGGAAATGCTTGATGTAATCCGCCGGCTGAGCAGCTTGGAGAGGTATGCCAATGCATGCCGCCAGGATGCAGAATCTTGTGGAGATCCGATAGCCGTTGCTGAGATATACCAGCACGACGCGGAGGCTCTTCGGGCGGCAAGAGCCGTGCTGGAGGGGCTGGAGCATCACAGGGCCAAGGCGGCAGACGTTGCGAGGGCCATTCGCATCTGCCGCGGCGAGATTCTCTCGGATGACTGCGGAGAATGCCCATACTACGAGGATTGCCGAGATGGTACCCACAAGCTTGATTTAGATATCGAGAGCCTCCTGGTAGAGGTGTGTCTGCAAGGGGGTGACTGCGATGAGAGTACTTGTCGCATGTGAAGAAAGCCAAACCGTCTGCAAGTCGTTCCGCTCGCTCGGGCACGAGGCCTACAGCTGCGACATCCAACCGTGCTCAGGCGGACACCCTGAGTGGCATCTACAGGTGGATGCCTTGGAGATGCTTAAGATGCGGTGGGATATGATCATAGCTTTTCCACCCTGCACGGACCTTGCGGCCAGCGGCGCGCGATACTTCGCGCAGAAAATAGCGGACGGGCGACAGCAAAGAAGTGTTGATTTTTTTATGAAGTTCGCAACCGCGAATTGTGATAAAATTGCCATTGAAAATCCTGTCGGGGTCATGTCAAGCAAATTCCGGAAGCCGGACCAAATCATTCAGCCGTGGCAGTTTGGACACGGAGAAACGAAGGCCACTTGCCTATGGCTGAAAGGGCTTTCAAAACTAATGCCGACGGAAATCGTAGAAGCCAGGGAGCCGCGTATCTGGAAAATGCCGCCCGGACCCGATCGCGCAAGAATGAGAAGTAAGACCTACCCAGGGATCGCACGCGCTATGGCTTATCAATGGGGGTGTGGTAATGATGAGCAGAACTGATGCAATCCGCCAACTCCAATCCCTGCGCCGCCAGGCCCAAGACCGTGCCCGTCTCAGGAGCCGCTTGTGCATCCAGGAATACATGGATGCCAACACCGCTGCCGACGATGTGGCTGCCCTGACGATGGCCATCAAGGCGCTCCAAGCCGACCGGCAGGACACGCCCATTTGGGCTTGTGCGCTGTGGTGTGTGGCCGCCGCAATTATTGGGGTGGCGTGCGTGATCTATGCAATGGCATAGGAGGTGATATTGATGCAAATTAAAGAAATGGATTCCGGCCGCCACCTGCGTGCCAAATGGTGCAGCATCCAGCGGCGCGGATCATGCTCAAAGGTGTGGCGCAACTTTGATACATTTTATCAATGGGCAATGGCCCATGGGTATCAGGATGATCGCTGGATTAAGCGGATCGATGCGTCCAAGCCTTGGGGCCCACACAACTGCAAGATCATCCAGGTATCCACCATTACCGAGGACGATGGGCTTGCCGCGCAGTGGGACGACACCGTGGCAGACTTCCTCCGGCGGCTGGCGTGGGCAGAGGCCAACGATCCTGCTGCCATTGCAAGGCTGTTGCGCAACGGGGTGGCGGCAGCAAAAAAGGCCGCCCCCGGAACTGGTACTTCCGAGAGCGGCGCAGGGCAAATAACTACATGCTGATTATAGCACAAGAAAGGAAAAACGCAATGGGAAACTTGAGTTTATACCAAATGTCGCAGGAGTGGGAGCAGGTGTTTGAAATGCTGTGTGATCCGGATGTTCCGGAGGACGCCATCTTCGACACCATTGCCATGATTGAGGCGGACATGGATACCAAAGCAGAATCCTACGCAAAATTGATCCAGTGCATGGACGCCGATGCAACTGCAATCTCCGCCGAAGTCGACCGGCTGAACCAGCGTAAGCGCAGCATCTCCAATCGTGTGAAGTCCCTAAAACGCAACTTGGAGGACATGATGCGCACCACTGGCCGAAGGAAGTTTAAGACTCCGCTCTTCAGCTTCTCTATCCAGAAAAACGGCGGCGCTTGCCCTGTGGAGCTTGCACCGGGTGCTGAAATCCCTGCAGAATGGCGGAAGCCTGGAGATCCGGACACTGTGCGAATTCGGCAATACTTAGAGCAAGGCAATTCGCTCCCATTTGCCCAACTTGGCGAGCGGGGCGAAAGCCTGAGGATTCGGTGAAGCTATGGATATAGAGCAAGCTTTTGTCTATCCTGGCGACCCTCAAATCCCACCATACCGGCTGAACAACATGATGAAAACTGCCTCTAAAATCACAGATATCATGTTGAAAAGCGATATCAGCGTCACTTATAAAGAGTGCCTCATCATCTTGGAAATTGTCCGCTCTGGCATCGTCCAAGCGGCACAGACGGAGGAATGATTATGGGAATCCCTGTTTTAATTCTAGGGGAATCCGGATCTGGCAAGTCTACCAGCATGCGAAATTTGGACCCGGAAAAGGTTGGCATTTTCAATGTAGCTGGCAAGCCGCTTCCGTTCCGGAAACCCATGAAAATCGTGAACAATGCGACCTATGGTGTGATCCAGAAAGCATTGCTGAAGCCAAGCCTAAAAACTTACATCATAGATGATAGCCAATACCTTATGGCGTTCGAGGAGTTTGATCACGCCAAGGAAGTTGGCTATACCAAGTTTACGGAGATGGCTTTGAACTTTTCTAATTTGGTCCGCAACTGCAACTCCAAGCTCCCGCCAGACGTGATTGTTTACTTCTTGCATCACACGGATACCAATGATAGCGGGAAGATTCGGGCCAAGACCTGCGGGAAAATGATTGACAGCAAGCTGACTTTGGAAGGGCTGTTCTCCATTGTCCTGCTTTGCGAAGCCAGCAGCGAAGGTCGCCACTTTATAACGCAATCAGACGGCTTCACCACAGCTAAAAGCCCCATAGAGATGTTCGCCCCGGTCATTGACAACGACTTGGCGGCGGTGGATGCAGCTATTAGAGAATACTGGAATTTGGAAGGAGAACAGAATGAAGAATGTTAATTGGGACAATGTCCAGGATGAAGTACGCCGCCCGGTTCCGGACGGATACATCGCCCAGATCACCCGCGTAGAAGACGTAGAAGATAAGGAATACCTCCGGATTGAATGGGACTTCTTCGAGGGAGAATTCAAGGGAGCCAATCAGGAGACCTACGACACATTCGGCTTCTGGCCCATCACCATGATCTGCTCCTACAAGGACAAAGCCCTTCGCTTTTTCAAGGGTTTCAAAACAGCTGTGGAGATGTCGAATCGGAACTATGTGTTTCGGAATGACCCGCAAAGTTTGGTCGGAAAGTACGTGGGCGTCGTGCTTGGCGAAGAGGAATACCTTGCCGGAGACGGAAAGGTAAAAAAGCGCCTTTATGTGGCAGAGAAACGGTCTGGCCGCGCCATTCGGGATGGAGATTTCAAGGTCCCTGCATTTAAGCCGCTTGCTAAGAACTCCGCCGCCTCCAACTATTCCGCATCCTCCAGCGCCCCCACAGCAAACTTTGCTGAGCTGGAGGAGGATGACGCAGAACTCCCCTTCTAAGGATGTGATTTTCCATGGCTTTGCCACCGAAGAAATACGAATATACGGCGGAGGACTTTTTGACGCCAGCGCCATATGAGCAGTTATATTCCTACGTCGCTTCCCCCTTTATCTTCCAAACCGAGACACTCAAAATGGCGGAACGGGCAAAGGAGGTAAGGTTCAGTGGCTTCAAGGATATGCTGCGGAAGTACATTGATGCACAGTCTGCCGCCAAGCGCCGAAACCTGGTCCCGAACCAAACGGAGTTTGACGGCCAGGAAATCGAACTGAATTGTGGAACCTGGGACTCCTTGGACTATGGCATTTTCCGGGATACCCCAAACGGCGGTCGGGAATGTGCCTGCGCCCATCCCATTATGCCGGTGGAACGACTGGTAAACATCGACACCGGCGAGGTAAAGCTGAAGCTGGCCTACAAACGGTCTGGCAAGGCAAAAAAGTGGAATACCACCATCGTTGATAAATCTACGATATCTACGGCACGAACTATCACCGGCCTGGCAAGCCAGGGGATTTCCGTCACAAGCACGAGCGCGTCCATATTGGTGGACTACCTTAACGACATGGAAAACCTGAACTATGACATAATCCCGGAACGTCAATCCATTGGGCGATTAGGTTACATACAGGGTGAGGGCTTCTCCCCCTATGTAGACGGCCTGGTTTTTGACGGAGATGCTTCCTTCCGGGGGCTGTATCAGTCGGTACAGCCCCACGGATCAGAAGTGGTGTGGTACCAGACGGCGCTGGAATGCCGGAAGATGTCAGTCACAGCCAGGATTATGCTGGCAGCTTCCTTTGCATCGCCTCTGTTGTCCGTGGTGGGCTCTCTGCCGTTTTTTGTCCACCTCTGGGGCGTGGATAGCGGGACTGGTAAAACCGTAGCTCTCATGCTGGCTGCGTCCGTTTGGGGTAATCCGGCAGTTGGCAGTTATACCCAGACCTTCAACGGCACACAGGTTGGGCAGGAGCGGACAGCGGCTTTCCTGAACCACTTACCCTACTGCCTGGATGAACTCCAGCTTACCAAAGATAGCCGGGGCAAATCCAGTTTTGATGTGTACCAACTAGCCCAAGGCGTGGGCCGCTCCCGGGGCAAGCGGACCGGTGGCGTGGAGATTACCCCAACTTGGGACTGCTGTTTTCTCACGACCGGGGAATCTCCGCTCACCACAATTTCCGCCGGTGCTGGTGCGGTCAACCGTGTCATTGATATCGAGTGCACCGCTGGTGCGGCAGTCATCACAGATGGCCACCGTATTTCCGGGGCGCTAAAGCAAAATTATGGCTTTGCCGGCCGTTTATTCATCGAGAGGCTATATGAGTCGGAAGAAACCCAGCAAAAAATTCGGGAGATTTACCAGGAAAATTTCCGGGCGCTGTGCGCCGGAGATTCCACCGAAAAACAGGCCATGGCGGCAGCTGCCATCATTACAGCAGATCTGTGCGCTACAGCCTGGATATTCAAGGATGATTCTGCGCTGACCGTTTCGGATATCCAAGAATTCCTTGCGTCCAGGGAGGCTGTATCAGCCGGTAGACGGGCCTACGAATGGATTTCTGATTGGGTGTCCTCCAATGTCAACCGGTTTATGGGAGGGGAATCTCCGCCGACAGGCGAGGTCTACGGGGCCATTGAGCCCGGCAAGGCGTTCATTATCCGGGGAGTGTTCAATAACGCGGTGCAGAACGCCGGCTTTTCGGTTGCGGCCACGCTCAGTTACATGAGGTCCAATAAGTTGATTGAAACTAGAGGCCGAGCGTACACAAAGCCCAAAAAAATCAACGGGATCCCTGTTGAATGTGTTGTGATGGCTTTGCAGTTGAAGCAGGGAGAGGAAGATGACTGCGATGAGCTTCCGCTTTGAAGGTGGAACACGTTCCACCTTGCACGGTTTGTGTTCCACCTGGAAGCTGCTTTGATTTGTTTTTAATACAGCAGATTTCTGGAATAAACCGCATGTTTCACAGTTTAAAAGTTCATCCATCAAAAAACGGTGGAACGGTGGAACAGGTGGAACACAAAACACAAGCATATATAAGATAGGAAGGAGGTGCGTATGAGATGTATGTACATTCCGCCTTTATAGAAAGCGCGCAAATATGTTCCACTGTTCCACCTTCAAAAATCGAAGAACTTTTTGACAAACATTTTTAGAGTTTTCGTTGCTAATACGGAGACTTCAAAACAAAAACATACAATTTTGGGTGGAACAGAACGTTACACCGGAGTTACGCAGGTTCCACCGCGGGAGGCGAAAGCATGCAATTAAGAGACTACCAGCAGGAGTGTATTGATATCATTGAACAGAAACCGCCAGGAGCATACCTGGTGCAGATGGCAACAGGCCTCGGCAAGACGAAGACCTTCACGCACTTGCCAAGACACGGTCGTGTTTTGATTTTATCCCACCGGGAGGAGCTAGTCAAGCAGCCCCTGAAGGAATATGACTGCAAAACTGGCGTTGAAATGGCCAAGGAGCACGCCGATCCAGATGCAGAGGTTGTTAGTGCATCTGTTATGTCTATGGCAAAACGCCTAGACAGGTTTAATCCGTACGATTTTGATACAATCATCTGCGACGAATGTCACCATGCAGCCGCCCGCACATACCGGAGCATCTTCGATTACTTTGAGCCACGTATGCTTCTGGGCTTTACAGCTACTCCAAACCGGGGAGACAAGGCAAGACTGGACAATGTGTTTCAGGAGATCATCTTCCAGCGTGATCTTCGGTGGGGCATCAAAAATGGCTATCTTTGCGATATCCATTGCCTACGTGTGGATATCGGATATGATCTCTCCGCAGTACATACCAGGCACGGAGATTATGCCCCCGGAGAACTGGATGAGGCTATGGACGGCACAGCAGACGCTGTTGCAGAAGCATATCAGAAGCATGCTGTTGGAGCTACCCTGGTCTTTGCAGTAAGTATCCACCAGGCAGAAGAGATTGCAAAGCGAATTCCAGGAGCCGTTGTCGTGACCGGCAAAACAGAAAACCGCGCTGATATCATTCGCAGGTTTACAAATCGGGAAATCCCATGCCTGGTCAACGTGATGGTGTTCACGGAAGGGACGGACATGCCTCTGGTTGAAACCGTCATCATTGCCCGTCCCACCCAGTCAGAAAGCCTGTACGCCCAGATGGTGGGTAGAGGGCTAAGGCTGTACCCCGGGAAAGAAAAGCTCACCCTGATCGATTGCGTGGGCGTCACAAAAGGGGCAAGTCTGTGCACAGCACCATCGCTCTTGGGCATTGACCTAAGCAACGTCCCTAAGAAAAAGCAAGATGAGCTCCAGGGGGATCTGTTTGAGCTTCCAATGAAAGCAATGGCTGCAACGGATTGCCCAGAGAGCTGGATCCGGAACGTAGAAATTGTCGACTTGTGGGCCAAAGGCATGTCTTACAACCTGCACGATGTCAATTACTTCAAAATGCCGGATGGGCGCCTGGTCTGCTCCTTGGCAGAAGGAAAGCGTATTACAATTCCGTGCCCTGACAGTTTGGGCATGGTGACTTTATCCGGCGAATTGATACCTTATCAGGCAGCGTTGGACAGGGCGTACAAGGTTCTCAGCGAGCAATATGAGGACTGCCGTGCCCTGTGGGACATCAACCGCGTAAAGGGTTGGGGACGAAATCCGGCTACAGAGAAACAACTCGGCATTATCAGGCGAAGGTACAAGGATTTTGACACAAGCAGATTGACCAAGATGCAGGCTGGGCAGATCCTGAACCGCATTTTTAACGGAAGGAGAGGCACATGAAAATCTATGTCGAACAATCAGCTGACCGGGATGCGATGGTAACAATCTTGGCCAGGAATGGATATACCGTACGCCAAGGCAAAGAAAAGCAAGGCAGCAAATACCTTCGATTTGTGGAGTACTGGAAAGGAGATAGCAATGACAGAGACGCAGGAACAGATTGCTCTGATTAAGTGGACACAGCAGCCGTCTATTCGGCAGAGATATCCGGAGCTGGCGCTTCTGTTCCACGTGCCCAACGAACGCCCTGACAAAGTTCAGGCGTCTATCTTGAAGAAAATGGGCGTCAAGCGTGGTGTGCCTGACTTACTCCTCCCGGTCCCCACTGGCCAGTATCACGGCCTGTTTATCGAAATGAAGACACTGACCGGCCGTATTTCGGATGATCAGCTTTGGTGGATAGAGCATTTAAAAGCAAACGGCTATGCTTGCCACGTATGCCGTGGCTGGAAAGCAGCTTCGGAGGTCCTACTATGGTATCTGGGACAGGAGTGACATTGCCCTACGAAAAAGAGGCAATGCATGGATTAGATATGCCAGATGGACTGGAACAGCCAGATCAACTGATGTTTTTGTGCTTACGGCAGTTGTACGGGCAAAAGCGTGCCGGCCTGATTGAGCGCAATCGGGCTGTCCTGGAAAAGAGTAAGCTGCTGGAAGAGTATCGGGTTGCAAAATTCCGGTATGGCTTGTGGGAGCAGGGGGCGGCGTTGTGGAAACGCATCGAAGCCGCCTCCTCCGAATATCGCAGATCCCCATCTGTCGAGGCGGCGGATAAGCTGCTGGAGGCGATTTATGGGGTGGAAAGGAAGGCAATGAAAAATGGCGCGGCAAAAGACCAGGGCTAAAGCTACTCCAGCACCGCCCAACATCCAATTATCCTTTTTTGCAGAGGGCTATATCTACTGCTGCCCTTTTTGCTGCAGTCCTTTGCCCCCACACAAGGATGCGCCATGTAGGTGCCCGGTGTGTGGGCAGCCGATTAAAACACAGACTGAGAAAGCGAGGTGATAATCATGCCAAAGCCATGGGAAAATGCATCCGGCTATCCGGATCCAACTGCATATCAGGCAATTCAAGCAGTGGACGAGCAAGCTAAACGGGTTGACGGAGTGATACGGGTAATCAAGTACATCATTGGGTTGGCAGGATTTGAGCTGATCTCCAGGATCGAGATTAGGGATCGGAGGACAGGGAGGGAGTGGCGATGAGCAAGCCGAGATATGACTGGTGGGGCTATGCCAAAGCCATCATCCGCCGGTATCCTACACTGCGGGCAGAACTGCAAGAGCGGCAACGCCCCGCAATGGAAATAGATTACAGTGGGATGCCGCATGGAGGCGGCGCAGTACGTAGCACGGAGCTGATTGCAATCCGCGAGCTGCCCACACAAAAACAACGGGAGTATGAGGCTGTGCGCAAAGCGATAGAGGCAACCGAGCGGGTGCCAGGCGGACGGGACAGGATCAAGGTTATCGATCTGGTATTTTGGCGGCGAAGTCACACTCTGGAGGGGGCGGCACTGACGATCCCATGTAGCTACCGGACAGCCCGGCGATATCACGAGGAGTTTATCAGGATGGTGGGCGGCAACATGGGATTTTTGGACGGCGAGTAAAAGATGGCCCTAAAAAGCCAAAAGCACGTGCTATACTAGTACCATCCAAAAAAAGCAAAGGCCCCACCGGGCGGACTGGTGGGGCTTTTTGTGTGCCACAAGGAGGCGGCAGCATTGAGTGTTTTTTGCGGAGATTGTATAGATATTATGAAAAATATGGAAGGAAACAGTTTCGACATGATATTAACTGATCCTCCTTATTGCTCTGGCGGCACGACGGCGAGAGACCGGCAAGCTACGACATCGGCCAAGTATACAGCCAGAGAGTATAACGGTGCGCACCGATTCCCGGACTTTGATGGCGACAATATGGATCAGCGAGCATTTACGGCATTTATGAGAGATGTGCTATTCCGCTGCCGCCAGCTGGCAAAGCCCGGCGGGGTGGCCGCTGCATTCATAGATTGGCGCAATCTGCCAGCACTTACTGATGCCCTTCAAATGGCCGGATGGATTTATAAAGGCGTGGTAGTATGGGACAAAGGCACGTCCCGCAATCAGCCGGGACGATTTAGGGCCGACTGCGAGTACATTGTGTGGGGGAGCAATGGTAAAATGCCGGTAAACTGGGAGCCGGGGCAGCCTGCGCTGCCTGGATGCTATCGGATTCCCGGGGTGCCATCCCGACGGAAAAATCACCAGACTGAAAAGCCGGTGGAGTTGCTGGAAAAGCTCTTGGCAATTTGCCCGAGCGGAGGCGCGGTCCTGGATCCGTTTATGGACTCTGGGAGCGTGGGAGTAGCGTGCGCAAACACAGGCCGCCAGTTCGCCGGCATTGAGCTAAGCCCAGAATATTACGGCACAGCAGAGCGGCGAATTTCTGAGGCTGAGATGCGGGTGCAAAAAATGTGAGGCTATGGATCACTCCATAGCCTCCGACTCGTTGTAAAAATCATCCAACTTACATCCCAAAGCTTTGCAGAGTTCGTAAGCCGTGGAGATGCGGCAATCTCCTCTGGATTCGATATCCTGGATGGTCCGCCTTGGCACGCCGCTTTTCTGAGCGAGCGCCGGGACGGACAGACCGGCTTTCTTCCGGAGTTGCGCAAGCCTAAGCATTGCGGCTTCTCCTGCTAATGATGGACAGCGCGGCAGTTGCTGCCGTAAGCCCAACGGACGCCCACAGTAGCCAGTCAAAAGATCGCTTGTGGATTGCGTATAGCAGATTCAGGGCTGTCAGCGTGTACAGCGCCAGATTTTGCGGCACTGCTTTCACAATTTTTTCCATGTTGCATTTTCCTTTCATGGTGGGTATAATGAGGGTAGGGCGGAGGAGGTTTCCCTCCCCACGCCCGGTGGATTTAGCCCTTGATCATATCGTAGATCGTTTTTGCAATTGCTGTCAGCCCGGCCAGGATTTCAACAATTGCTTTGGCGACCTCGATTTTGTTCGAGGGCTTTTTCTTACGCCCCATCGGTATCACCTCCCTTCCATGGCTATATTATAGCACGTATTTACGTGCTTGTCAAGCGGAAAAACAAGAAATTTCCATCTTTTTGCGTGAACCGTCCAAGTTTTGGGCGGAACACGCGATTTTTTATGCCCAAGGAGGGGTATCCGTGATATCAGATGCAAGGCGCATCCAGCTTAATGCGATGATACAGGCCGGGAAATCACACGATTTTTATTCATGGCCGGAATGGGATAAGCTCCGGCGAGAGGTGATGAAGCTGGATAACTACGAGTGCCAGAGGTGCAAGGGGATTCACCGGCACCGGCGCGCGACCATTGTCCATCACGTGAAGCATCTGAAAGATCGACCAGACCTGGCCTTATCGGTGTACGATGGCGATGATCGGCAACTTGTCTCAGTGTGCAAACAATGCCACGAAGAATTGCACCCCGAAAGTCAGCGGCAGTTTAAAAAAATCGTGGCACCGTTGACATTGGAGCGATGGGATTGACGGAGATACCCCCCATCAAAAAAACGCAACCTCGGCCAGGGTGACCTACTCGCCTGGGTGCCTGACATTCCGGAGATTTTTGCAAAATCTTTATGGGGTGTGGGCAAAATCCGCTGAAAAGGAGGCTAGATTATGGGGAATTGTAAAAAAAGGGACTTGGCAAAGACAAAGCAGTACCGAAATCTGAAAAGATCCATGATCCAAGACCTTGAAAATGCTGGACTTAACAGGGAGCCGTACTTGGACATGGTGTGCCAGTATATGGCATTTTGGGTACAGCTGCAAATGCTGAATGCAGACATCGAAGAACGCGGCATCTGTGTAGAATACCAAAATGGCAACAACCAAATGGGTGTAACTGACAATAAAAGTGTTGCTGCGGCAGTCCGCGTCAATGCCAGGATGGAATCTATCCTGGCCTCGCTTGGGTATAAGGCTCGGGCGTTAAAATCTGGAGCATCTGCGGCAAGCGGTGAGGATGATGAACTATGAGATTGATAAAAGAATATTGCAATATCTGGAATCGGTGGAGGCGGGGACCCCCCGGGCCTGCCGAGAGCAAATAGCTCTTGCGGAGCACGTGCGCAAATGCTTTGCGTCCGATGATATCTACACCGACACGGAGCAACTGGACAAGTATTTGTCCCTCGTAAAATATTTCCCTTATGAGCGCCTATTCCCTTGGGAGGAATTTTTGCTCGCCCTGTGGGATTGCACCTACTGGCGGCAGACTGGGCGTCCGAGATGGAAAACGCTTTTTGCTATGGTTGGCCGTGGTGCCGGGAAGGATGGATTTATTGCTTTTGACGGCGCGTGCTCCGTATCTCCCTACAATCCGGTGAGCAGATATAACGTTGATATCTGCGCAAACAACGAAGAGCAGGCAAAGCGCCCGATGCTGGATCTTGTGGACGTGCTGGAAACACCAAGGTGGGAAGCAAAGCTGGATAAGCATTACTACCACACTAAAGAGGTTGTTCAGGGCCGCAAGAACAAGGGCATCATGAGGGGCCACACAAACAATCCAAAAGGGCGGGACGGGTTGCGCTCTGGGAAAGTAATCCTGAACGAAGTCCATCAGTATGAAAACTACGACAACATAACAGTTTTTATAACAGGAATGGGAAAAGTCGGCCAACCAAGGGTCGGTTTTTTTTCATCTAACGGCGATGTGCCGGATGGCCCCTTGGATGATTACCTGGCAAGGGGGCGGAGGATCCTTTTTGACGGCGAAGAGGATGATGGATTCTTGCCATTTATCTGCTGTTTAGATAACAAGGAGCAAGTCCACGATCCTGAGAACTGGCCCATGGCAAATCCGTCCCTCCCGTACCTTCCGGATTTGCAAGCGGAGATCCGGGAGGAATACAAAGAGTGGATTGAACACCCGGAGCAGAATGTAAGCTTTTTGACAAAGCGCTTCGGAATTCGAAGTGGTGCAAAGGAAATCAGCGTGACCAATTATGAGAAGATCAAGGCCACCAACCAACCTTTGCCGGACATGCGGGGCTGGCAGTGCACAGTCGGAATCGACTATGCGGAGTTGAACGACTGGGCAGCGGTCAATCTGCACTTCCGCCGGGGGGAACGCCGCTTTGATATCAATCATGCGTGGATTTGCCTGCGGGCCAAAACTTTGACACGGGTCAAGGCCCCCTGGAGGGAATGGGTGAAACAGGGGCTGGTATCCGCTGTAGACGATGTAAGTATCCACCCGAGGCTGCTGGCGGAATACATCCGAAAGGCGGCCGGCATGTACAACGTCCGAATGATGGCCATGGATAACTTCCGATGGACGTTGTTGTCGGACGAAATGAAGAAGATCGGATTTGACGCCAATGACAAAAGCCGGGTAAAGCTGATCCGCCCATCCGACATCATGAGCACGGATCCAGTAATCCAGACCTGCTTTGATCGGGGGCTGTTTGCATGGGGGGACAATCCGTGCCTGCGCTGGGCCGTAAATAATACCAAGCGAGTGCGCAGCTCCCGGAAGATTGGCTCCGACACCGGAAATTTTTATTACGCCAAAATTGAGGCCAAAAGCCGCAAGACGGACCCATTTATGGCCCTGGTGGCTAGTATGGCCATTGAGCCGATTCTTGGAAGTGGCCTTCCGGTGGAACCTCCACCGCTGGGAGCAATTTCACTTTAAGGGGGGTGAAACGTTGGGACTAAAATTCTTTGAGTTCTTCCGGAAAAACGGGAGGGCCACTACGAAGGAAATCACCTGCAGTGAGCTTGAAGAAGCTGCTATTGAATACAGCGCCCGGAATTTGAGCTTTTGGGTATGCGTCAACATGATCGCCAACGCCGTGGGCCGCTGTGAATTTCGGACCTTCCGGGGCGGTGAAGAAGTTTTTGACCGTGAATATTACATGTGGAATTACGAGCCAAATGTGAATCAAAACTCCACGGCCTTTATCCACAAGCTTGTGTCGCAGCTGTGCCAGGAAAACGAGGCCTTAATCATCGCCCCCAGACGAAAAGATGGCTTTGAAAGTGTAGTCGTGGCGGATGGATGGGGCGACCCAGACAACCGGCCCATCAAACAGAATCGCTACAAGGGCGTTGTCGCAGGAGGCGTGGCCTACGACAGGGCGTTTCTGGAAAGCGATGTGCTGCACCTACAGCTGCACCACAAAAACATTCGCGGTGCAATCAACGCCATGTATCAAAGCTATTACCGCCTGGTCTCCGCCGCTATGGCGAACTACGAACGAGGAAACGCTCCCCACTGGAAAGTCCACATATCCCAGATGGCTCAGGGCGGGGATACCTGGGCGGAAGAATTCCAGAAAATGCTGGAGTCTCAAATTAAGCCGTTTTTGGAAAGCCGAGGCGCTATTCTGCCGGAATTTGATGGGTATAAGTACGAGGATGTGGGCGGGAAAGAGCAAAGTGGGAAAGTTGGAGAAATTCAATCCATGATTGAAGATATTTTCAATTTTACAGCCCGAGCCTTTCAAATTCCTGCGGTGCTGATCGGCGGCAAGGTGGAGGCGGTTGGAGACGCGAACGCTCGCTTCTTGACGAACTGCATTGATCCCATCTGCGATCAACTGCAGGAAGAGATCACCCGGAAACGCTATGGCTTTGAGGGGTGGAAGAACGGGGACTACATTCGAGTGGATTCCTCCAGTATTCAGCATTTCGATCTATTCGAAAATGCGGCCAATGTGGAGAAGCTGGTAGGTTCCGGCGCATACTGCATCAACGATGTGCGCCGGGCTGCTGGACAAATCATCATCGACGAACCCTGGGCATGGAAACACCTACTGACAAAAAACATCGCTGACATCAACGAGGCAACTCGTTCACTGGAGGCGGGAAAGGAGTAATGTATGAAGTCCATGTGGGAAATCAAACAATCGCAAGCCCCCGGGACCCTGGAACTGTATATTTACGGAGACGTAGAGGCAGGACATTTTGATCGGGACACATTCTCGTACGCCGAAAGCGAAAATTCCGCCCAGAATTTCCGGGAGGAACTGGCCAAACATCCGAACGTGGAAGAGATTGTGATTTACATCAATTCCTGGGGCGGATCCGTATTTGAGGGGACCGCAATTTACAGTCAGCTGCGTCGTCATCCAGCACACAAAACCGTAAGGATAGATGGCTTTGCCTGCTCCGTCGCCTCCGTCATTGCCATGGCTGGAGATACGGTGATCATGCCACGGAACACCCTTATGGCGATTCACAACATGTGGATATCTGCCACCGGAAACGCCGCAGAACTGCGGAAAGCAGCGGCGGATCTGGACATCATCAATGCGGCCGGCCGCAATGCCTATCTGGCCAAAGCAAGAGGAAAAATCAGCGAAGAGCAGCTTGCCACCATGATGGACCAGGAAACCTGGCTGACAGCGGAGCAGTGCATCCAGTACGGCTTAGCAGACCAGTACGCCGAGACTGATGCCGACATGGAAAACGCCAAAGAAATCCTGCAAAAAGCAAACCTGAGTGTGCACCAGAGAATTGAAGTCCAAAAGAGTTTGGCCGCACAGCTCCGACAGCTTGTCGGAAACAGGAAAGCCAATGAGCCGAGTAAAACCAATATCATGCAGCTGCTGGCCAACAGCATCTGCCAAAAATAAGGAGGACGAAATGAAAAGTAACGATTTGACCCTGAGCAGGAAAAACGAGATTTTGACAGCCATGCAGAAGGCCCTCCGGGACAACGACACCGAGGAATTCACGGCGGCTTTTGACCGGCTCATGGAGCATACCGCCTCTTCGGTGCGCCAAGACTATGAGGATCTGCGCAGCGAGACGGACACCCGGGTCCTGGCCGCCCGTGGCGTACGGCAGCTGACCAGCGAGGAAACCAAGTATTACAAGGCCCTGGGTGAGGCTATGAAGGCCAAGGACCCCAAGCAGGCCCTGACCAATCTGGATGTGGTGATGCCCAAGACGGTGGTGGATTCGGTCCTGGAGGAGTTGGAGACCAGGCACCCCCTCCTGAGCAAAATTGACTTTCTCCCCTCCGGCGGCGCAATCCGGATGATTATGAACACCAACGGCTACCAGGAATCGGCTTGGGGCGATCTCTGCGACGAAATTGTCAAGGAGCTGACCAGCGGATTCGTGGAAGTTAACACGGTGCTGCTCAAGCTGAGTGCGTTTCTGCCGGTGTGCAAGGCAATGCTGGAGTTGGGCCCTCAGTGGCTGGACAGTTATATCCGCCGGATCCTCCTGGAGGCCCTGGCTAACGGCCTGGAAGCGTCCATCGCCACTGGCGACGGGAACGGGAAACCCATTGGCATGAACCGTCAGGTGGGCGAAGGTGTTTCCGTTACAGGCGGCGTTTACCCCAAAAAGCCGGCTATTTCCGTGGCGGATTTCTCCCCGGCCACCATGGGCCAGCTGATCTCCCTGATGGCAATGGATCCCAACGGCAAGCTCCGGAAAGTGGACGACTTAATTCTCCTGGTCAATCCCCAGGACTACTATCAGAAGGTCATGCCCGCTACCACGGTCATGGCCCCCGACGGCACCTACAGAAACGACGTGTTCCCCTATCCTGTCTCTGTGATCCAGGTCCCCGCTTTGGAGCGGGGCGAGGCCATTCTCGGCATGGCAAAGCGGTACTTTGCCGCCGCCGGTACGTCCACCGACGGCCGAATTGAATTCTCCGACCATGTCAAGTTCCTGGAGGACAAGCGGGTGTACATCATCAAGGCCTATGCCAACGGCATGCCCAAGGACGGCAACGCGTTCCTACGTCTGGACATCTCTGGTATGACGCCGCTCGCCTACAAGGTGACCCAGGTGGACGCCCCCGCCGCCTCCACTGACGCGAATCTGGCTGACCTGAAAATCGGCGCTCTGACCCTGTCTCCGGCCTTTGCCGCAGGAACCACCACATACACCGCAACCACCACCAACGCCTCCAATACCATCAATGCAACGCCTGCTGAGGCGGCTGCCACTGTGGAGGTGACGGTGGGAGACAAGCCGGTTGACAATGGCAGCGCCGTCACCTGGTCCGCCGGAGCCAATACTGTTAAGGCGAAAGTCACCGCTGCAGACGGGACCACCACCAAGACCTACACGGTCACCGTCACCAAGTCCTGATGATTGCGGGGGAACAGGTGCCGTACGATCTCCTGGATGATGTAAAAAATCATTTGGACATCACCTGGGAGGATGGTGCGCTGGACCGAAAGATCACGGAGCTTATTGCCGCCGGAGAAATCTATATTGACAGCAAGCTGGGGGAACGGGGCAACTACCTGGAGGCAGGCTGGCCCCGTACCCTGCTATTTGAGTACGTCCGATATGCCAGAGACGGCGCCGTGGATATTTTCGAAAACAACTATGCGCATCTGCTTCTGGCGATGCAAAACGAAAGGGCGGTGCAGCGGTATGCGCAAAGCGCCAACGAGGCCGAACAATGACATCACCCAGCAGTATAACTCCGGCGTGCTGACGGTTTGCGCCCTGACAGATGCCGCCCAGCCTGGCTACAAGCCGATCTTGAAACTGACCCCAAAAGCAGCGCTCCGATACGAGGAGCGCCGCCTGGGGATCGCCCGGCTGTATCAGTCCAGGCAGGCGCAAGTTGAAATCGAGCGGGTAGTCCGGGTGCAGCGAGGGCCAGACATATCCCCCCAGGATGTGGCAATCACAGAGGATGGCAGGCAGTACCGTATTGACACGGTGCAGGCGGTCATGGATGTGTGGCCTCCATCCTTGGATATGTCTCTGGTCCGCATTACGCAAGCATACGAGGTGATGCGATGAGTTGGGTAGATAAGATCATCGCCGCGCACACCGCTGTGACGGACCAGGTTAGCCACCGGGTGCGGCTAAAGTCTGAGCGATATTTCGTGTGGCAAGAAGATGGCGCGAATGATTTCGTGGCGGATGGGCGGCACTGCGCCGGTGCAATCACCGGGACGACCGACCTTTTTACAAAGCAAGAATTTGATCCGTGGGTGGAAACATTCGAGACATCTTTAAACAACTGCCAGGGATTGGCGTGGATGTTGAACAGCATCCAATATGAAGAGGATACCGGGTTTACCCACTATGAATGGGTATGGGAGGTGCTGCGCTGATGGCCAAGATAACGTTTTCTGCGACGGGAGATTATGCCCTGGCACTGGAGAGATACCAGAGCGCTGCGGATGGCGGAAAGATGTTGGAACGGGCAGTTGCATCCGGCGCTGCGATTGTTGCAGATCAAATCCGATCCAATCTGCAAGCACTGCCGGAGGAGAAATTCCGGAGGTTGCAGCCAGGAGAAACGTTCCATGGGCTGCCGAAAAATCAAAAGCAAGATTTGGCTGACAGCTTTGGCTTAACTCCGATTGAGCGGGACAAGAATGGCTTTTTACACACGAAGGCCGGATTTGACGGGTACGGGAGCCACCCCACGAAACAATATCCACAAGGCGTCCCGAACCAGTTGCTGGCCAGGGCTGTGGAAAGCGGCTCGTCTGCCCGCGAAAAGACTCCGTTTGTGCGCCCGGCGGTAACAAAAACGAAGAAGGCTGCCGTAGAGGCGATGCAAGCGGAAATTGACAAAGAAATCAAAAAACTAATTTAGGAGGCAGAATTATGAGTGCAGCAGGAAAAGTATGTATTGGCTTTAGCCTCCCGTATGTTGCGAAGTACAACGCGAACGGCGGGAACCCCACGTACACCGGTGGGCGGAAGTTGGCGCGGGGTGTGGAAGTATCGATTGAACCGTCGTCGTCCAGCGATAACTCGTTTTGTTGTGACAACGTTGTGGCGGAAACCGACGCTGGTATTTTTACCGGTGGCGACTTGACGTTGACCGTTGACGGCCTGCTTTTGGAAGCAGAACAGATGATCACCGGCGCGCCCGAGCCGGAGGAGCTTTCCTACGGCGAAGGAAAGAAGGTAAAAATCCTAAAGCATGGAATTAAAAATAACCCGCCGTATTTTGGCGTGGGCTATATTGCCAAATACAGATCCGATGGCGTTGATACGTTTGTCCCGACAGTTTTGAGAAAGGTGCGATTTGATGCACCGAAATCGGCAGCCAAGACGACGGAGAACAGCATTAGCTGGCAGACCCAAGCGCTGACCGGCAAACTGGCGCGTGACGATTCCTCCGACCACGATTGGAAGTGGGTGGCGGATGATCAAGCCACGGAGGAGGATGCCGAAGAAATTCTGAAAGCCCTGCTGAGTGTGGAAGCAGAAACGGAGGTACAAGCATGAACGCTGTGACAATTTGTGGAAAAGAGTACCAACTCTGCATGACGGTCGAGGCTTTTGATCAGATCACCCAGGCCTGCGGTGGGATGGACAAACTTGGAAGCTACTTGGACGGCGATGGCGATATCCGGGAAATGGTATCCCGTACGGCATCCGTCCTGGCTGTCCTGCTGCGGGAAGGCGAGGAAAATCGCAGGTTGCTGGCCAGCTTTTGCGCAGACGGGGATGCGACAGCACGCAAAGTGCCGACCGAGGCAGAGCTGCGAAAACTGTTGACGCCCCGGCAGCTGGTGCTGCTTCGCCCTTCCGCCATTGCGGCCATCAACGATTCCCTGCGGCAAGAGGTAGAGGCAGCCCCGGCAAAAAACGGCGGCGGCGCAGAACCGAAATCCGGCTCTGCGCAACCTGGCTGAGATATTGGGGCAGGCGAGCCGGAATGCCCACCCGGGAGATCCTACATACGCCGGTGGGGGAAATATTATCTATGGCAGATTGCTTTGCAATTTCTCGTGGCGCAGAGCTGAAGCCCGAGCGTCGGAAGTGGACGTACGATGAAGTGATGGAGCTGAGGTGATTATATGGCGTACAATATCGGCCCAAAGATTGGCATTGATGGCGAAGCGGAATTTAGACGCCAAATTAGCCAAATCAACACGGAGTACAAAACTTTAGTCGCCCAGACAAAAGCAGTTACTGCGGAGTTTGACAAAAATGGTGATGAGCAAGGCAAGCTCCGCGCAACTGCGGCCCAGCTGCAAAAGCAGATCGACAATCAGCGCTCCAAGGTCTCCTTGCTGGAAGGTGCGTGGGGGAAGGCAAGAACCAAATTTGGAGATAGCAGCATCGAGGCCCAGAGGCTGGAAGGGGCTTTGTATGACGCCCAGGCCGAAGTGTCGAAGCTGGAAAAAGAGCTGACGGGTGTGGACGAAGAACTTGCCGCAGCAATCAAGGCGTTCCAGGCGGCGGAGGACGGCGCGGGAGACTTTGCTGACTCCGCCCAGGATGCAACTGACCAAATTTCTGATTTTGCCGATGCTGCCGATGATGCTTCCGGCGATGTAGATGACTTCTCAGATTCCGTGGATGATGCTGGAGAGGCTTCTCTAAATTTTTCTGACATCCTAAAGGCCGGCATATTGTCGGACGCCATTATGTCTGGCTTTCGCAAACTGCTCGAAGGCGCGAAAGATTTTGCGTCCGGGATGATTGAGTCCGCAGCACAAGTCCAGGCCGAAAACGCCCAGTTCGAGCAGACTTTTTCCGGCTTTGAGGCTACTGCCAGATCCAGTTTGCAGGCAGTTGCGGACGAGGCCGGCATTACGGCCACTCGGATGCAGGGAAGCTACACAAAAATCTACGCATTCGCCAAAACGACGGGAGCGGATTCTGAGGAGGCTCTGGGGCTCGCACAACGGGCCCTACACGCTGCGGCAGATTCGGCGGCATACTACGACCGCTCGATCGAAGACGCCACAGAGACGCTTCAGAGCTTCCTGAAGGGCAATTACGCGAATGATGCAGCCCTTGGCATCGCTGCAACAGAAACCACCCGTAACACGGCAGCGAATGAAAAATACGCCAAGAGCTTTCAGGAGTTATCGGAAGCCCAGAAGGTGGACGTGCTCCTATCTATGGTTGAGGCCGGCAATAAGGCATCTGGCGCGCTGGGACAAGCCGCCAGGGAATCCGACAGCTGGGAGAACGCCACCGGCGAACTGAAAGAAGCCCAAAGACAGCTGCAGGCGGTGCTGGGAAAACCGGTGCTGAAAAATACAATCCCCATTATCCAGAAGTTTACAGACAAGATGAACGCAGCCGCCAAAAGTGGGAAGCTTGACGACCTTGCGGAAGGCATTGGAAATACCTTTGGGTGGCTGGTAGATCATGGGGACGATGTAGTTGGCGCAGTTGCCGGAATCGCTTCCGGCTTTATTGCGTTCCAGGCCACAAAAAAGGCCGGGGAAATCGTTCAAATTGCAACCAGCTTTTTCCAGGTCTCCACCGCCGCCACGGCCGCCGGAGAGGCGATGGCTGTATCTGGTGCGGTGGCCAGCGCGTCTCCTTGGGGGCTTGCGGCAACTGTGATAGGCGGAGTTGTGGGGATTGTCACCTCCATCGCCACATCTGCATCCCTGGCAGCGGACGCAGAGAGCGAGCTGGCAGATGCCACAGAAAATTTTGTGAGCCGCATAGAGGCGGCAAACGAAAACTACGCCAGCACAAAGGCTGAGATCGAAGGAGCAGCATATGCTGCAGGAATATATGTGCAACGGCTGCAAGAGTTGGAGGCTGCGGGGCTAAACACCGCTGTGGCGCATCGCGAGTATGAGATGATCGTGGAGCAGCTCAATGGGCTGATTCCGGATTTGAATCTTGTGATCGATGAGCAGACCGGCTTAATCAACAAAAACTCGAGTGCTCTGCTGGGCGACATTGAGGCCTGGAAAAAGAACGCTACTACCAAAGCGCTCCAAGAAAAGTATACAGATGTCCTGGAGGAGCAAGGAAAAGCAGAAGCGTCCCTGATTGATGCACAGGCAAAGCGGAATCGGCTGGAAGCGGAGGCTGCCGTTATAGAGAAGCAGCTCACCGAAGCCACGAAGACGATGGCGGGCATTCAGAGCCAAGTGATTCAGATGCAGCAAACTTACGGCGATGAATGCGTAGCAAGCCTGGATGTCCAAAAGATGTTGGGTCAGGAGTATGCAACGCTGGGAACCGAGTACGACATGGCGTCGAAAAAGGTCCAGGATTTGGTCGCTGATCTTCGGGAGAACGAGATAGCCCAAGAAAAGCTAACAGAGGATATTGATAGAGCCAACGAAACGCTTGCCAACTACGAAGGCCAGATTACCGACGCAGAAAATGCCCTAAAACTGTTTGCTGATGAATGCGAAAACGGCGGCGACAAGCTGTCGGACACCGATAAGGCTGTGCAGACGATGGTTGGCCGCCTGCAAGCACTCCAGGACGAGTATGAGGCCACCCGGGTATCCACCCTGGAAAGCATGAATACCCAAATCGGGCTTTTTGACGAAGTGTCAGAAAAATGCGAAATGAGTATTGATGACATGATAAAAAATCTGCAATCCCAGCAGACGGCATTTGACAATTATGCGGACAATCTCAAAGAGGCTGCCCGGCGTGGCGTGGATGATGGCCTGGTAAAACAGCTGTCAGATGGATCAGTTGAGTCCATGCAGATCTTGCAGTCCATCTTGGATGGATCTGACGAGAAGCTTGACGAATTGAACAACATCTTCCGGCAGAAAAATGAGAGCAAAGAAAATGCCGCTGCAATTGCGGCTGATTTTGCTACAGGCCTATCGGACGGGAAAGCGGCTGTATACTCTGAGGCTTACGGCATGGGAAACGATATTGTCCGTGGCGTTATGGCCGGCGTAAAGGATAACGAGTATCTGTACGGGAACCAGATGCAGTCGCTGGCTCGCACCGGCAACAATGCATTCCGGGCGTACAATCAAATCAATTCTCCGTCTCGGCTGTTTTATCAGAACTCTGCCCATGTGGTCCAGGGCGCTGTGAACGCCGTCCAGGACAACATGTCCAAATACGGAGATGTAATGCGTAGAATGGCCGAGCTTGGGGAGCGAAATTTTGTGATCCCCACAGTGGGCCAAGAAAATCACGGGAGCACCGGTACCGGCGCACAGAATATCAGTTTAGGTGGGATCGCGATCCACGTGAATGCGCCTGCCGGAATTGACGAGCGAAAGCTTTCGAGATATGTCATGGCCGATGCGGAGCGAATGTTCAGGAGGAGGCTTGCTGTGAATGGATAATTATTTTTGCTTTGCGGGAAAGCGCAGCACGGACTTTGGCGTTTTTGTCGAACGTTTCCCAACGCAAGAAAAGCCGATCCGGCAAGTCGAGCTGGTATCAGTTCCAGGGCGGAACGGGTCCCTGCGGCTGGATAAAGGAAACTACGAAAATGTTGCGGTCGCGTACGAGTGCTACTGCAGGGGCGGCCCGGACAAAATGTCGGAGATCGCTGACTGGCTATATGCTGCCGAGGACGGATATGCAGAACTTCGGGACACCTACCATCCAGGGGTCTTTCGAATGGCGGCTTTTGATGGCCCCCTATCTATGGAAAACTTCTGGAATCAACGTGGAAGATTCACAATTCAGTTCGATTGCAAGCCTCAACTGTGGAGAGATGACGGACAACGTGTATTTGCTATTGATATTCCTGATTCCCCCCGCTTGTATCAGACAAAAATTTATAATCCTACATCATTCGAGTCAAAGCCGCTCTTCTGTATTTTTGGCAGCGGTAATGTCTCTATTAATGTAAATAATATGGCATTTTCAATAACGAACCTTCCTGATGGGCTGTATGTAGATAGTGAAATGCAGAACGCTTATATAGGGAATGTTAGTTATAATTCAAGAATGAGCTCACATAACGGTTTTCCGGTGTTGGCTCCGGGCGAGAACGAGATCGCTGTATCCGGCCAGCTTGCGCAAAGCGTGACCCGGATAGAGATCGTACCTAGGTGGTGGACGATGTGATACCAATTTTGTACGCGGCAGCAGAAACGGATTTTGCAAGTTTTGGGCTTGGGACCCTGCCTGATGCAATCAGTTGCATTGTGGCGGAAGAACGCAACGGAGAGTTTGAACTTTCTATGACTTACCCTGCAGGCGGTGCGCGGGCCAACGATCTGACCGTAGATAACATCATCCTGGCTCCCAGCAATGACTCAGCCACGTCGCTGGACAAATGGCAACCCTTCCGAATTTATTCAGTCGCCGCTAATCTCAATGGAACATTGATTGTCAGTGCGGAGCACATCAGTTATCAGTTAAATCACATTGTCGTCATGCCGTTTTCGGCCTCTGACGTGGCTGGCGCGATGCTTGGGATCTCCAATCATTGCGTAGGGGATGTGCCGTTTGCTTTTGTGGCAACCAAGTCTGGCAATGGCATTTATGATCAGATAGTGCCGGCCTCGGCGCGAAACCGTCTCGGCGGGGCAGATGGATCCATCTTGGATATCTACGGTGGAGAATATGAGTGGGATCGGTGGAATGTCCGCCTACATGCCGCACGTGGGAATGATAATGGGGTAGTCGTTGCATATGGTAAAAATCTGACGGATATGGAGCAAATTACCAGTGTAGAGACAGCATTGACTGGAGTTGTCCCATTTTACTATAAAGATGGAGAAGATGGCATTGGCGTGTTGGTGACTCTGCCTGAGTGTATGATTAGCACTCCCGGAAGCGCGAATTATGGGCGGACAATCCCGCTGGATTTAAGTGGCGATTTTGAGCAGCCTCCCACAATTGATCAATTGCGCAGTCGAGCAAGCGCTTATTTAAGCGCCAACAAAGTCGTAAGCCCGATTGTATCGTTGCAAGCGTCATTCGTCCCACTCTGGCAGACGTTGGAGTACAGAAGCATTGCGCCGCTAGAGCACGTAAGCTTGTGTGATACAGTCACAATCTGGCATGCGGGACTTGGGATCTCTGCCAAGGCCAAAGTTGTCCGGACTGAGTTTGACGTGCTAGCGGAGCGCTATACCGCAATTGATTTGGGCGAGTCAAAGCGCGGGCTGGACAGTACAATTGCTGATCTGTGGAAAAGGAGGCAATAAGATGTATAATACACAAACAATTAACCTTGATATGTCCTCCCGGGATCCATGCCCTCGCGTGGTGGCAAAGCAGGGCGACGCCGGAAGTCGAGAAGTCGCAATCAAACTATACGATAACGGTGCGCCGGCCAACATCAATAATCAGATTGCCCAATCCGGGACGGAAACGAAGGGCGTCGTCCGCTTTTGCAAACCAGACGGCAAAGGTGGCATATACGACAGGACCGAGGACAACCTAATTGCTTGTACACTGGGCAAGGATACCATCACCGTGCGATTGGCGGCACAAATGCTGACGTGCCCTGGCGATGTTGTGGCAGATGTTGCCATCATCTGCGGTACAACAATCATATCTACTTTTAATTTTATCGTTGCGGTACAAGCCAACCCCGCAGCAGGCATTACCCCGTCCCACAGCTACTACAATTATCGGTCGCTTGCTGACATCAACCAGGCGATCAACGAGGCAAAGGCTGCAGCTGCCGGGGCGGTAAAATTCGTCAATGGCGTAAAGCCAGGCAGCGATGGGAATGTCGCCGTCAATGTCGGCGTTACAGCGATTAACCGGCAGACCGGATCCGTAACACTGCCAGTGAATGCATATACCACCTGCTCCACCGCCGCAAACTATGTGGTCAAAACAGCGGCTCTCGTGGATGGTTTTGCGCCCACGATTGGTGCGGTGCTGGCGGTAAGATTTGTGCACAACAATACTGCCGAGAGCCCCAAGCTTGATTACAATGGCATTGAGTACACCATCCGAGATCGCATCACAGCGCAACCAATTGGGGCGGGCGACATTACTGCAGGGCTGTATCAATTTATGTTAATAAACGGAGCCTGGATCCTGCTGGACAAGCAGCAATCTGGCGGTACCAGCACCCCTGTGCCTGGGGATCCCGGAGAGGACGGCGGGTATTGGATCCCGCATGTGGCGGACGATGGCACCCTATCCTGGACACCGAGCAAGGATGGCATGGGCGATCCGCCAGCAGCGGCCAATATTGTGGGGCCACCGGGCAAGGATGGCGATCCAGGTGCAGACGGCGCGCCCGGGTCTGACGGCCAGGATGGTGGATATTACATCCCGCAAATATCGCAGCCAGAAAGTAATATTATGCAGATTGCTTTTGACGCGATTAAGTTTGGTATGACATCGGTGCAAACCAGGCAGATCGTGCTACCAAAGGGGGACCCCGGGCAAGACGGCGCACCCGGACCAGCTGGACCGGCTGGCGACCAGGGGCCCCAGGGCCCCAAAGGGGACCCCGGCCCCCAAGGGCCAAAAGGCGACAAGGGCGACCCCGGCGAGCCTGGTCCCCAAGGCCCGGCAGGATCCTGCGATGTTGCATCAGTCAATGGCCAGGTTGGTGCCGTTAAGATACCGGCGTCCGGCTATGGTACCTGCGCCTCTGCGGGGAGCAGTCCAATAAAAGAAGTCGGATCACTTTCTGCCGGGTTTGATCCAGCAGCTATTGGTTCGGTACTGGCCGTCAACTTTGAAAACCCTGGGAACACAGCCAATGGAGCATCGCTGACAATAGCCAATAAGTCGCATGCTATTATTGATTCTAGGACTTATTCCTCGGCACGTGCTGACGCACTGGCGAAAAAGGTACATCACTTTTTACTGCTAAGTGGCGGGGCCATTTTGCTGGATCCGAGTGACACCACCGGACCCGTAACGCTGGACAAGACCCTTACCCAGGAGGGGAGCGCGGCAGATGCAAAAGCCGCTGGCGATGCAATCAAAAACCTACGTGAGTTTTTGCAAGGAGATGTTGAGCTTACCAGCCTTAACCTCACATCTGGACTCACTACAGATGCTGATATCAATGTTGATTTTGGCGGAAACCGGTTGCGTGGCGTGAATGATCCTGTCGAAGATACAGACGCGGCGTCAAAGGGATATGTGGATGAGCAGATTGCCAATATCTCAAATGACGGCAATGCTGCTCCGTCCGCTGGTGTATGCACCACGGCAGCAAACGTTGCCGCTAAAGTAGAGCAGGGCTATATCACAAGCCCTATTGTCGGCGGTAGTATCGTCACTGTGGAGTTCACAAATGATAACACGGCCAAGAACCCGACGCTTGACGTCAATGGAGTTGTCGGTGCAATTGTCTACCGGAGCATGTCGGCTATTGATCCGGCATCCCTGACAAAGGGCATCCATCAGTTTGTATGTCTGGAAAATTACAACAAATGGATGATGCTGGATGCATTGGAATGGGAAGAAATTGCCAACATCACAGTAGAAGCCGATGTCCAAGTTGTTGCAATCAGCAAAGACAAAGACAATAAACCGTTCGGACTCCGTAAAGCAAAGATTATGGTATCTGCGGTTGGATCGGAAACAAATACGAAATCTGCCAACGGAGAATTGAGTGTAAACGGTATTACTTACTATTATTCTCCGAATCTCCCGGTGGTTGGTGCCGAAACAAGCAGGTTTATCGCATCGTCCCTCGAAGCGATAACTGATGGACTTATCTGGCATGACTCTAGCTCAAACAACAATAACACCTATCAGACGACTGGCACTAGGCATACCGGGTGGATTGCCACTGTGGAGTCGACTCTGAGAAACTTTGCGTTCTCCGCTGTTGGCGGAATGGTGATCGGGGCAGGAACTAATATCAAAATCATGGGGGTGCGGGCATGACGATACTTGAAAACGGAGAATACCGAGACGCTACGCTGGAGGAACTGGAGGCATTTGAAGAAGATGCCGCAAGAGCGGCCGCAGCCGAACGCCACCGTCCGCTTACGGCTGAAGAAGTAACGCGCATGCTGCTGGCTCAGCAAATCAACAGCCTGCCTCTGGATGATGCAACGGCCTTGCGGAGCCGGGAGTTTTACCCAGAGTGGGCCCCTGGAACGGAGTATCCAGCTGAATACAAGGTGCAGTACGGAGGCAGGCTCTGCCGCTGTCGCCAGAAGCATACCAGCCAGCCAGGCTGGGAGCCAGAAAACGCCCCGTCCTTGTGGGAGTACATCAACGAGGCGCACGACGGGAGCAAATATGATCCTATCCCCTACGACGGGAATATGGAGCTCTCTGAGGGCTTGTACTACTCCCAGAACGGCATTTTGTATCGGTGCACCCGGAGTACTGGACAGCCTGTTTACAATGCTCTGGCAGAGCTGGTGGGGCTGTATGTGGAGGTAGTGCCATGAGCCCCGCCATGTACCCGGCGTTGCTGGCGGCCGGAGGCGGCAATGACACCCTAACAAACATCATAACATAACAGGAGGATAAAATCATGAGCAACAGTAACCTTGTAACCTACACCCACATCAGCCCCAACCGGACCAGCCCTCGGAACAAGCCTATCACCAAAATCACCATCCATCACATGGCGGGCAACCTCACGCTGGAGCAGTGCGGCAACATCTTTGCCAACTACGGGCGGGGGGCCAGTGCCAACTATGGCATCGACAGCAAGGGGCATATTGGCCAATTTGTGGACGAGCGGGACCGCTCCTGGTGTAGCTCCAACGCCGACAACGACCATGTGGCCGTGACCATCGAGGTGGCCAACGATGGCGGTGCGCCGGACTGGCACGTGAGCGACGCCGCTCTGGCAAGCCTGATTGATCTTTGCGTGGATATCTGCCGCCGGAATGGCATCCAGCGGCTGAACTATACCGGCGATAAGGGCGGCAACCTGACTATGCATAAATGGTTTGCCGCTACAGCCTGCCCTGGTCCCTACCTGGAAAGCAAATTCCCGTATATCGCCCAGGCGGTAAACGATCGCCTGGGGCAGTCGGACAAGCCTTCCGGCAGCGAGCAGCTTTACCGGGTGCGAAAGTCCTGGGCGGACGCCAAGAGCCAGATTGGCGCCTATGCCGTCCTGGACAACGCCAAGCGCGCCGCTGATCAGCATCCCGGCTATGCCGTCTTTGGCGGGGACGGCAAAATGGTGTATGGCGGCCAGAGCGCCGTCTACACCGTGCAAAGCGGTGACACTCTGTCTGGCATTGCATCCAAGTATGGTCTTACCTATCAGGCCCTGGCGGCCTACAACGGCCTCAGCAATCCCAATCTGATCCGGGTCGGGCAGCAGATCAAAATTCCCAGCAAAAAGTCTGTGGATGAAATTGCCAGAGAGGTGCTGCGCGGTCTGTGGGGCAATGGCGCGGAGCGAGAAAAGCGTCTGACCGCCGCCGGGTACGACTATGCCGCTGTGCAGCAGCGAGTCAACGCCCTCCTGGGGTAGGGGGGGACGCAATCAATGGCAGATCATATGATCATTGCATTTTTGGCAGCCATGGGCATTCCTACGGCCATCACGGCCTTTTGCTCCTGGGCACTCCAACGGCGCATTATGCGCCGGGAGAAAAAGGCCGAAGAGCTGGAGCGTAGCCGGGAAAAGCTGGATGTGATGTTGCTGCAGTCCACCACGGCGGCCATTGCCCTGGGGGAGGCTACAGCCAAGGCGGTGCAGCGGATCCCGGATGCGCATTGCAACGGGGATATGCACAGGGCTTTGGAGTATGCAGCCGATATCAAGCATCGGCAAAAGGATTTTTTGACTTCGCTGGGTGTACATGCCCTGCACGATGATTAAATTTGGAGGTATCAATATGGATTTTGGTATTGCGACTGTGGTAGCCATCACTGTCATGTGCTACATCGTGGGTCTCATCGTCCGGGCCACCGGCCTGGATAATAAGTGGATCCCCGTGACCTGCGGCGTGGCGGGGTTGCTGCTGGGAATCGCCGCCCTGTACATCGGCATGCCGGATTTCCCGGCCGGCGACCCGATTACTGCCGCCGCAGTTGGTGCGGCGTCTGGGCTGACCGCTACCGGCGTAAATCAGGCATTCAAGCAGCTTTCCGGCAAATAGGCATAAAATTATCCCCCTCCCGCAGTTTTGGCTGCTGGGAGGGGGATTTTTGCTTTGTGCAGGGGCCGCTTTCCTCATGGGGTGGAATCCCCCCCCATGAGGTGGCATGTTTCAAGTCTTCCCCTCGCAGGGGACGGAGACAAACACGTTCCTATTTCTTCCAACGTTTCAATTCGCGCCCCTTTGCAGGGGCGATGGGCAGCAACCATCCGGAGATTCCGGATAGTTCAGTCCATTAAATTTCCTGGCCGTCCGGGAAGCGGAAATGGAATACAAATTCTGCCCCCAGGGCTGTAGCTATTTCTGATAATTCTTCCCGCGTCAGAGTGTTTCTCTTGATTTTTTGATTCAGATTCGATGGTGTTGTGCTGATACGCCTGGCTAGTTCTGCTTGGCTGACGCCGGTGTACGATAGCGCCATTTTGATCATCTGCTCTGTAGTCACAGCCATCCCTCCTTACAATGTCAGTATACAGCATCCAATGCGCGTCGTCAAGCGAATTCTAAAAAAATTTAGAAAAATATTGACAAAACGCTTGACAACATACAGCGTTTGCTGTATACTATAGGTGTCAGGCGGGAAGCCCACCGACAAATCTAAGGCAGGAGGAAAGGACATGGACCAGATGACCAACGCCCAATGGGATGCCATCCTGGAGACGATCGCAAAGCGGATCGAATCCGAGGCGATCACCCCAGAGGATGCGGCCCGGATCGTCCGGGAGGCAAAAACATCCCAATAAAATAGGCTCCCCCAAGCCGACCAAAGCACGGGGAGCCTAAACCACAGCCGGAGGCGGTGAGGATCCTGCCGTCCAAGCCGCCTCCATTTTACCACAAACGGCAGAAGAAAATCAACTACCAAAATGGAGGAAATTACAATGAAAACCGCCAAGACCTACGAAAGCTTTAATCACCGCCGGTACAGCAACCCTTGGATTGCTGAGGTGATCCCCGGTACAACCAAGCCTGACTTCAGTCGCAAGGTTGGCGGCTACACCGGAGCCTACGGCAAGGGCGAGGCTGGAAACTTGTACGTGTCCGATCCTGTGGAAGGCCGCCTGTACACCTTCGGCCAGAAGGATTACAGGGGCGGGAAGACCGAGCGCGGATACACCCGGTACGAAAACGGGGAATTCCATGAAGTGGATCCCCGGGACCTGTGCGATTAAGAGGAGGGACTTACAATGAAGATTATGACTGCTACCATCCGTCCCTGCACCGAGACCGAAAACGAGTACCGCCTGACCGAATCCCATGAGGCCGAATTTGGGCACGAGTGGGACGGCAACATCAAAGCCTACATCCTCAACGCCGCCGAAGATGAGAGCGCCACGCTGGAGGCCATGGCCCGGGAGTACACCGGCGCCATCCACGATTTGCCCGATGGTGCAATCGTGCTCGCCGGCGAGGACGGCCGCCCGCTGGAGTGCTACTGGGTGGAGGAGGCGTGAGTTCCACCGGCAAGGAGGGCGGCAAGGTAGCCGCCCTCTATATCCGAGTATCCACACTGGATCAGGCCAGGGAGGGCTACTCCCTGGCCGCCCAGCAAGCGGCCTTAGAGGCCTGGGCCGCCCAGAAGGGCTATGCCACGCATCTGTACGCCGATGAGGGCATCAGTGGCAAGGATATAGATCATCGCCCCGCCATGCGCCAGATACTGGCCGACGTGGAGGCCGGCAAGATCGCCGTGGTGGCGGTGTGGGCGCTCTCCAGGCTGACTCGCAGCGTGGCCGATTTGTATGCCACCTGGGAGTTGCTGGCAGCCCATGGCGTGGGCCTGGTAAGCCACACGGAGGGCTTTGATACTGGCAGCCCCACAGGGCGGGCCATGATGGGCCTCCTGGGCGTTTTTGCCCAGATGGAGCGCGAAATCACGGCTGAACGTGTCCGGGCCGCCATGGAGGAGCGGGCGGCCCAGGGGAAGCGCACATGCCACAGCGTCCTGGGCTATGATCTGGATGGATCTGATAGCCTGGTGCCCAATCCCCAGGAGGCAGAGATCATCCGGTACATATTTTCTAAGTACCTGGAGCATAAATCCCTATCCGCCGTGGCGGAGCTCTGCCGGATCAAGGGCTACCACGGCAAGAGAGGCAGGGAGATGTGCGCATGGAGCGTAAAGTTGATCCTCACCCGGCCAATCTACGCCGGGTATAACAGCTGGCATGGGCAGCTCATCCGGGGTAGCCACGAGCCGCTGGTATCGGTGGCTGACTTTAATAGGGTGCAAAGGCTGCTTGCCAATCCGGCCACCGGGCGCAAGGCCAAACGCCCTGTGCAACTTTTAAACTTTAAAAATGGCGAGAAAGGAAATTGAAATGAAATTTACTAAAAAGCGTGATTATACTGGAAGTATCAGAAAAGTCTGGAGCGACGACAAGGAAGTGTGCTTCGGCGTTGTGGGGACTGTCGGCGATCTTCTTCGCGAAGGAATTTTCGAATACTGCGACTACTCCCCCGAAATCTGGGCATTCCTTCCGGCTCCCGGCGCGATCCAAAAGCCCCGTTTCGGCGCAACTCGCGAAGCTGTGCTGGCGAACCTCCCCAAAATGTAACAACCTACGCAAAATAAAAATGATAGCAGGCCCCTGGGATGGGGCCCGCTACCATAACCTTTCTTCGCGGCCACTTGACGGGGGTGGCCGCTTTTATTTTAGCATGGGCGTGCGGTGGCGGCAAGTGGTAAAGGCTGGAAATATGCGGCTGGATAGCATCGCCCGAGTGACTGTGTTACACTTTTGTTGCGAATTTAGAAAAAACGCGTGAGGTACAAGAAAGAATAAATCTGGATTTACTAGGAGTTTACCAGGGAAATCGGAATAATTAGGAACAAATACGAATAGAAAAGAATAAAAAATTGCCTTTTAAGCAATGGGTCTGGAGTTCGAATCTCCAGCGGGTCACCACGTCGGAGCAAAGGATACTTTGCTTCGGCGTTTTTTCTTTTTGTGGGCTCCAATCCATTGCTTTGGCAATGAAGCTGCGGGGCAAAATTCGTTGCAAAGTATGTGAAATTGATTTTGTAAGTGAAGCGATGCTACCCATGACAGGTACACGCTTCGCTTCTTTTTTTGCTTTGGAAAAAATGACATGGCAAATTTACAGAATATCTGCGTGTTTTTGACGAATATATTGTGCAGAATTACCAAACATTCTGGGCCGTGAATTTCTTGCTTGACATCCGATGGCTCAGATGCTAGTATGTCCCACAAGCACAGAACGGAACTGGAAAGGAGCAAGTCAAATGCACGCTGCGACTCGTCGAATGCTGAACTGCATGTACATGGACATGGCCAATGCCAATGCCCACGACTTCGCGCGCTCATTTGCGTTTGCCCGATACATGCAGGAACCGATATGTACCACGTGACGTGACGCTGTGCGTCGTCTCGAAGTGCAGACGATCCTGAGCGGGGAGCGATGAGCTCCCCGCTTTTTTTGTATCCAGCAGTTACGCACTGGCACTTCCACCCTTCGGTCCGGAACGAAGGGAGACACCCATCAGAGCATTTACCAAACTGGATACAAAGCCCATGGAATTTTAATATTGGTTCATTAGATGGAGGCGATCATCATGAGCAGAAATGTAAATAGCAAGTACTGGGATGAGGAGCTGGAGACGCTCCCGAGAGAGGAACTGGAACAGAGGCAGCTGAAGGACCTAAAAGAAATTGTACAGTTTGCCTATGACCATGCGCCGTACTACAAGCGGTCCTTTGACGAAGCCGGCGTGAAGCCGTCGGATATCAAAACCCTTTCTGATATTCAGAAGTTCCCGTTCATTGACAAGAAGACGCAACGTGACACCCAAGGCGTTGGGTCCTTCCTTGGGGAACTTGCCGCGGTTCCCGAAGAGGATGTGGTGTTTATCTCCACGTCCTCCGGCTCCACAGGGGTTCCTACTATGAGTCCGTTTACCAAACAGGATTTTGATGAGTTTCAAGAGACTGAGAGCCGTTGGTTTTGGCAGATTGGCATGAGACCCAACGACCGCTATGTGCATGCACTGAACTTTTCCCTGTATGTGGGAGGTCCCGACGTCATCGGCGCGCAGAACCTGGGCGCACTCTGCATCTGGGGCGGCACACTGCCCAGTGAGAGGCTCCTGTTCATTTTGAAAACCTATCAGCCAACCATCATCTGGACCAGCCCATCCTACGCTTGGCAGCTCGGCGAAAAGGCCTTGAAAAGCGGAATTGATCCGAAGAAGGATTTGAATATTCAAAAGATCATCGTGGCCGGAGAGCCTGGCGGTTCCATCCATGCGACCAGAAAAGCCATCGAAGATCTTTGGGGCGCAGAGGTCTATGACTTTTATGGACTGTCAGATATTTTTGGAGCCTGCGCCGCCATGTGCGAGGCCAAGGACGGATTGCATATCGCTGAAAACCATATCCTTGTGGAGACCGTTGACATTCACACAGGCGAAGTTCTGAAACCCGGTGAGGTAGGAGAACTGGTCTTTACCACCTTGCGCAAGCATGCCCGTCCGCTCATCCGGTTCCGCACCGGAGACATCGGCTGGATTGACAACACGCCTTGCTCCTGCGGCAGAACCCACGGTAGGATCCATATTAACGGACGCAAGGACGACATGTTCATTGTTTCCGCCGTCAACGTGTTCCCCAGCGACATCGAAGCCGTGATCAGGGAGATTCCCGGCATCACCGGAGAATATCTGACCCGTGTTTTTGAGAAAGATTTTACCTGTAAGTATTCCGTAGAAGTGGAAAAGAATGGGGATCATACCAAGACGGACGATGAGGTAGCTGCCGAGGTATCCGCAGCTCTCAAGGCCCGGATCGGCGTGAAGCCGTACCAAGTTGTCGTGCATCCAGACGGCGGGCTGAACACCCGCTCGGAACATAAGTCGAAAAGAATCGTGGATGAGCGCAAGCTCCATGACAGAACATAACCGGAGGGAACCAATATGCCCCAGCTTTCAAAACGAACCGATACCTTTACAGATTCAGTCATCAGAAGAATGACAAGAATCTCCCTGCAATACGGTGCGGTCAATTTGTCCCAGGGCTTCCCGGACTTTGATCCTCCCCGTGCAATCCTGGACCGTTTGACCGAGGTGGCGAATGAGGACTTCCACCAGTACTCCATCACCTGGGGGGCACAAAATTTTCGGGAAGCGCTGGCTGCTAAGCAGTCCCGCTTCATGGGCCGCTCCATTGATCCTGACCGCGAGGTCGTGGTCACCTGCGGCAGCACCGAGGCCATGATGTGCGCCATGATGACTGTGACCAACCCCGGTGACAAGGTGATTGTATTCTCGCCATTTTATGAAAACTACGGAGCAGACACCATCCTCTCTGGCGCAGAGCCGATCTATGTGCCATTGATACCACCGGACTACCGTTTTGACCCGGAGGTGTTGGAGGATGCCTTCCGCCAGCAGCCCAAGGCGCTGGTGCTGTGCAATCCCTCCAACCCCTGTGGCAAGGTGTTTACCCGAGAGGAGCTGGAATTCATTGCAGACTTGGCCCGGAAATACGATACGTTTGTGATCACCGACGAGGTGTATGAGCACATTGTCTACGCACCACACCGGCACACCTACTTTGCCACGTTGCCGGGAATGTGGGAGCGGACCATCTCCTGCTCCTCCCTCTCCAAGACCTATTCCATCACCGGCTGGCGACTTGGCTACATCCTTGCTCCTGCCAGAATCGTCGAACGGGCCAAAAAAGTTCACGATTTTCTCACGGTGGGCGCTGCGGCGCCGTTGCAGGAGGCGGTCATTCCCGGCCTGCAGTTTGGGCAGGACTATTATGAGGATCTGGCGGCAAAATACACCCATAAGAAGGAGCTGCTCCTAAAGGGTCTGGACGATCTGCGCATTCCTCACAATCGCCCGGAAGGCGCCTACTACGTCCTTCTGGACATCTCCGAGTTTGGCTATGACAGCGACCTCCAATTTTGTGAGGATCTGGCCAGGGAGGTCGGCGTAGGCGCAGTACCTGGCTCCAGCTTTTTCCGGGAGCCGGTGAATCACCTGATTCGTCTGCATTTTGCCAAGAGAGATGAAACCCTTTATGACGCTCTAAACCGCCTGGAGTTGCTGCGGGCCAAAATTCCAGTTAGGCGCAAACCTGTCTGAAAGAAGGGCTACCAGTCTTCCAATTTGAAATCAACATGACTTGCTTTTTCTCGCCGGACACATTATAATTGCGCCAGGAAATACAACTGAGGTCCTGCGCGTAGGGCGGAAGGGAGATTGTATGTTTCATGGATTCTCCCCAGAGACCATGGATTTTCTCTGGGGCATTCGGATGAACAACGAACGGGACTGGTTTTTGGCCCATAAACATGCTTATACGCAATATTTATACGAACCCATGAAAGCCCTGGGAAATGAAGTGTTCCAGCCCTTTCAGGAGGTTCCCGGTCTGGAGCTGAAAGTCTCCCGGATCTACCGGGATGCCCGTATGCACCCGGCAACGCCATACAAAGAGAGCTTGTGGTTCTGTATCCGCCGTCATGTCGAGATTTGGGGACAGCACCCTGCGCTCTTCTTTGAGCTGCGTCCGGAGGGAGCCAGCTATGGATTCCTCCTGTGGCAGCCCCGCCCCGATGCCATGGAGCGATTTCGCCGGGATCTGGCCGCCCGGCCCGACTACTTCCCGGCGCTGCTGAAAAAAGCCCAGGCCGACTCCGGACTGCGGCTGACGGCGGCACAGTACCGGCGGCCGAAGCCCTGCCCGGATCCAGAATTGGTCCCTTACTGCAACTGGAAAAGCGACCTGGAGGCAGTGGCAGAGGCGCCGGCAGGCCCGGCGCTGTTTTCTCCGGACCTGGCCGGTCAGGTTCGGGATGCATTGGAGGCGTGGTTGCCGGTCAGTACCTATTTTGATCAACTGACCAGCGTCTAATTTCCAATTTTTTTCTGACCGCCCTTTTTCTGGCAGATTCGCTGCCGCCGGTTTACGCTGGCGGCAGTTTTCTTCGAACACTCAGGAAAAGGAGCATGTTTTTTCTAGTTTCCCCACCGACTGAATTGCCTGGTTTTCGACATATTAGATATTGCGGATGCAAACGCAATGAAAGGGTGGAGAATATGAAAAAATTTGGTTTTCGCGCCGCCCTGGCGGTGCTATTATGGGTTCTGCTCTGCATACCGACCTGGGCAGCCGATGTACTCATCCCTGTGGGCCGGGCCGTGGGGCTGGAGCTGGAAGCGGCAGGCCTGGCGGTGGCAGAGCTGGATCCCGAACTGGGTGGCAATGCCCGGGACGCCGGACTGCAGGAGGGAGACATCATTATAAAAGTAGACGGTCAGCCGGTGCATGGCGCCGCTTCCCTCCAGGAAGCGTTAGACCGAAGCAAGGGCGGCCTGGTCCTCACCATTCTGCGGGATGGGGAGGAACAAAATCTCACCATGACACCGGTGGAGCGAGACGGCCAGCGGAGATTGGGGATCTATGTGCGGGAAGGCATTGCCGGTGTTGGGACTGTCACGTATTATGATCCGGAGAGCGGCACATTTGGGGCCTTGGGGCATGGAGTCAGCGATCCCCATGGGAATTTGCTCCCATTGGAAGCGGGAACTGCCCTGGAGGCGGAGGTCATTTCCGTCAAAAAGGGCCGGATCGGTGCGCCAGGCCAGCTCCAGGGGGCCTTTCAAAAAGACGCCGTATTGGGAACGTTGGAAAAAAACACCCGCTGCGGTGTTTTTGGCACAGCGCCTGCCGGTTGGAGCGGCATTCCCTTACCAGTGGCAGAGGCGGATGAAATTCATACCGGACCTGCTGTCATTCTGTCCAATGTCTCCGGGACAGAGGTTCGGGAATATTCTGTGGAGATTCTGAAGCTCTATCCCGGAGAAAAGGCCTGCGGACGGAATCTCCTGCTGCATGTGACCGACCCGGAGCTGCTGGAGGTGACCGGCGGCATTGTCCAGGGGATGTCCGGTTCCCCCATTCTGCAAGACGGTCGCCTCGTTGGAGCCGTCACCCATGTGCTGGTGAATGACCCCACAACCGGGTATGGAATCTTTATTGAAAACATGTTGGATGCTGCCGCATAAAGGAAGAGTGCCTTCGCCAGGTGCATGGGGCGGGTCTTGAAAGGAACATTTCGCTTCCAGCAGCTCACCTAGAGCTGCTGGAAGCATATTTTCTGCGCTGGGAGAGAACTTCCGGTTGACTTGGTCCATTCCATGGGGTATTCTCACACTGTTGGAGACGGGCGCAGCGTCTGTGTTGTCCACTCCAAATTTAGACCGGCCAGGGAGAACGCACCATGATCCAACAAGCACATCGGATGTTTGACGAAATGAGAAATGCAGCCATCGCCCGTTTGGCTGGCCGCAGACCAGAAGATATTGCAGAAAAAGCCCGGGTTCCCTTTGACGGAACGGCATTTCTCCTGGATACTCTGGGCATGCACATCCGGGTCCAATACCCGGAATATCACATGACGCCCCAATTGCATGATTGGCACACCTTAACCGTTTTGCACTACCTGGATCTTGCAGACGGCACGCCACGGACAGGGAAGTGGATGAACTTTTCTCAGCAAAAAGACGGCATGGTTCGAGGTGGCGGGTTTGATCGAAAGGTGGAGCTCCAAATGCAAACCTCCATCGGTAAGCTGCCTCCAGACGTCTTGCATCAGCGGTGCCAGGCACTGGGTGGGACGCAGGTCCTGTCCAACGCCGATTATTGCTGCGAACTGCCGTTTCTCCCCATGTATCCAGTCCTACTACAGGTGTGGTTTGCCGATGAGGAGTTTGCTCCCTCCGGACGCTTGTTGCTGGACAGCAGCGCCAGCCATTACCTCACCGTCGAAGATGCTGTGGTTGTAGGGGAGCTGCTTCTGGAACTGCTGTCTCCGGCGTCTGCGCATCCAAACATTGCATACAGTACGTAATTTTTCACTAGGCCGTTTACATCCGGAGGGGTTTTCCATAAATTCATCGAATTTTTGGGGCCCCATGGCCCTGGATTCTGGCTCTTGACATGGCGCCACCGTATGGATATAATAAAGACAGAAAGGGCGCTGCCGGTAGACGGTTAGCCCCCTTGGTTAGTTACAAGAAGTAACCGTTAGCTGGGTGGCTGGGCGGTTACTTCTTGTTTTTCGTCATCTGGTAAACCAGGCCGATGATGCTGATGACCACCATGCAGAATTGAAAGAATTCCCCATAAGTAACCATATGGCACACCCCCTTCCCTTGGAGGACAGGGGGCAAGAAGTGTCACCCCCTGAGAAGGGGGAAGCCGCCTGCGCGTCTGGCAGCGCCCGGTTCCTGTCGGAACCGAGTTGATTGTATCAAGCATCATGGGTTTTGTCAAATGTTTCAGAGGAGTTATTTCTTTGCTTTACGTTCAGCTGTGGGAGCCAGAATCTGCTTGCCGGAGGAAGCGGATGAATAATTTATAAATTTTTCTGACAAGCCCTGCCCGAATTCCGGGTTTTGTGCTATAATGAAAAAACAGAGATGGACTGTGTTGGTCCAGAAAGCGAGGACGCAGGATGCTGCCAAAAAAGCCAAAAACCAGATACACCCAAGCCATGGGACTCATTGCCTTTGCTGTGGGACTTTATGCCCTCATCAATCATCTGAGTGTCATCGGCTCTGTCTTTCACTTCCTGACCAATTTGCTGGAGCCCCTGATTGTGGGCGCGATCCTGGCCTTTTTCCTCAACGTACCCATGCGGGGATTGGAGAAGCTCTTTTTCCGGCTGCAAACCAAGCGCCGCTGGAAGGTACGGGAGCGGGCCAACGAGGTGGTCAGCCTGATTCTCACCTATGTGGGTGGGTTTTTGCTGATCTTCCTGGTGATGTACATTGTAATTCCCCAGCTGGTGGAGACCATTCCCGGCATTGTCAGCTCGGCGGAGTCTGCATGGCCCAAGCTGATTGCCTTCCTGCAATCCCATAACATCAACACCCAGCAGATGGAGCAGCTGTTCTCCAACTTCGACCTGGGACCCTTGCTCACCAAGGTGTGGGAGAATTACGCCCAGATCATCCAGACTTCCCTCACGGCGGTCTCCACGGTGACCTCGGTTCTCACTGTTGCCATCACCGGTTTTGTGATTTCCATCTATATTCTCTCCAATAAGAAAAAGCTTCTCAGCCAAGTGCGTCGTCTGCTGTATGCCTATGTGGGCAGGAAATACGCCGACAAGATCTCGGAGGTTGCCTCCCTCACCAACCAGACCTTTTCCAGCTTCATCTCCGGCCAGTGCGTAGAGGCCGTCATTTTGGGAGTCATGTTCTTCCTGGTCATGAGCATCCTGCGGCTGCCTTACTCCCTGGTCATCAGCGTATTCATTGCGTTTATGGCCCTCATTCCCTATGTGGGTGCCTTCCTGGGCTGTGTGGTGGGGATGCTGCTCATTGTCATCGTCAGTCCCATGCAGGCTTTGGTGTTCCTCATCACCTTCCTGGTGTTGCAGCAGCTGGAGGGGCAGTTGATTTACCCCAAGGTGGTGGGCAGCTCTGTGGGTCTTCCTGCCATTTGGATTCTGGTCTCTGTCTTCGTGGGCGGCAAGCTCTTTGGCATTGTGGGGATGCTGTTCTTCATCCCTTTGACCTCTGTGGTATACTCTCTGCTTCGGCTCAATGTCAATCACCGCCTGGAGAAGCGGGGCATCTCCATCACCGCCGACGGCGTCCAAGATCCCCCCTCCCAGGAGGACCCGTCATAGCGCCTGACTGATTTTTCTTCATAGACAAAATTCCCCTCCGTTTTCCGTCCCTGGTGGACTATACTGAAAGCGGAGGGGATTTGTATGGGAAGCTGGAAACAATGGCGCAGGGCAGCTCTGACCGCTGCGGCTTTGGCCGTGGTATTGGACCTGCTGGGCGCGGGACACATTCAGGTGACGGCGTATACGGTGCGCTGTCCTGGCCTGCCGGAGGCCTTCTCCGGTTTGAAAATTGCCCTGATCACAGATCTACACGGCGCATTTCTGGATGATGGCGGACAGGCTCTGGCCCAAGCGGCCACTGGGGCGGACCTCATCGCCATTTCCGGCGATCTGTTTGACCAGGGCACCCGGTTGGAGCAGGTGCTCCCGGCGATTCGGGCCCTGTGCCGGACTGCGCCGGTCTATTACGTATCCGGAAACCACGAATGGACTGTAGAAAACCGGCGGGAGGTTTGGGCTCAAATGGAAGAGGCCGGTGTGACCCTGCTGGATAACCACTGGGTTACCCTGGAGCGTCAGGGTGCATTCATTGTTCTGGTTGGCATCCAGGATCCCAATGGTCCAGCGGACCGGCCAACACCGGAATCCGTCTTTGCCGGCATGCCTCAGGGCCAATATACCGTCCTTCTTTATCATCGGAATACAGAGCCGCAGGTTTGGGGACCTCTGGGTGCAAACCTGGTCCTCTCGGGCCACGGTCACGGTGGATTGGTGCGTCTGCCTCTGATTGGGGGCCTGGCCGACACCGACCGGGGACTCTTCCCCCGATATGACGCCGGGGTCTACCAGGTTCAGGGCGCCACGCTTGTGGTGAGCCGGGGCCTGGGCAACAATCCTGGCGGCTTTCGCCTGTTCAATGGACCGGAGGTACCGATGCTCACCCTGATTTCAGAGGGATTGCATACCATACCGGAAGATTCCGACTGATAGAGTCCGTCTCGCCTTCCAGAGACTCCTGCAGCGCATTCAAAAATCGGCCACCCCAAAGGGAATGGCCGATTTTTTGTTAGAATGCAAAGCTGCTCTTCCGAAGGCGGTTCGTTCCGTTGGGCTGCAGAGTTCTTACTTCCCGGCGTACACGGCGGTCATAGCCTTCATGGTCATGTAGCAGTCGAACTTGCTGACCAGTTCCCAGGGAGCGTGCATGCACAGGACGGGGACACCTGCGTCTACGGTGACGATGTTCCGGTTGGCCATGTAAGCGGCTACGGTGCCGCCGCCGCCCTGGTCTACTTTACCCAGGGTGGCAGCCTGCCACATGACGCCGGCGTTTTCAAAGAGGGAGCGGACATAGCCCATGGCCTCGGCGGAGGCGTCAGAGGCGCCGCCCTTGCCCCGGGAGCCGGTGTACTTGCAGATGCCCACGCCGTAGTTCAGGCGGGAATTGTTCCGCTTGTCGCAGGTCTCGGCAAAGTTGGGGTCGAAGGCATTGGTCACGTCGGCAGACAGGCAGAAGGCGTTTTCGAAGCAGCGGTCCAGGCTGGCGCCCTGGGCGTCGCACAGATCCCGCACGAAGGTCTCGAAGCAGTAGGACTGCATACCGGATACGCCTACAGAGCCGATTTCTTCCTTGTCGGCCAGGACGCAGACAGCGGTCTTGGCGGGGGTGCCCATGGCCAGCAGGGGGGCCAGGGCGGCATAGGAGCAGACCCGGTCGTCATGGCCGTAAGCGCCCAGGAGGCTGCGGTCCAGGCCCACCTCCCGGCACTTGCCAGCGGGGACGATGGTGAGTTCGGCAGAGAGGAAGTCCTCTTCGATGATGCCGTAGGTCTCGTGGAGCAGGTTCAGAACGGCCAGCTTCACCCGATCTGCGCCGTCGTCATCGGGCAGAGGAATGGTGCCCATGATGACGTTCAGCTGTTCACCGGCGATGCCCTCGGCCAGCGTCTTCTTCATCTGATCACCGGACAGGTGAATCAGCAGGTCAGACACGCACAGCACGGGGTCGGTATCTTTTTCGCCAATGGTGACGGTGATGACCTCGCCGTTTTTCTTGTAAACCACGCCGTGCAGAGCCAGGGGAACGGTGGTCCACTGATACTTCTTGATGCCGCCGTAGTAATGGGTCTTCAGATAGGCAATTTCGGAATCCTCATACAGGGGATTGGGCTTGATGTCCAGCCGGGGGCTGTCGATGTGAGCGGCGCAGATGTTCATGCCGGCGTTCAGGCTCTCTTCGCCAATGATGGCCAGCAGGATGCTCTTACCCCGGTTGTTCCGGTAGACTTTGTCTCCGGCCTTCAGGGTCATGCCGGGGGTGAGGGGGCGGAAGCCGGCCTTCTCGGCGGCTGCGACGGTGTAGGTCACAGCTTCCCGCTCGGTTTTGGCCGCGTCCATGAACGCTGCATAGTCTTTGCAGTAGGACTCCATTTCCTCTTTCTGGGCCGGGGTCAGGCGCTCATAGCCGTGCTTGGGCTGGAACAGAAGGGTTTCGCGCAGGGTTTCGTTACTCATGATGGTCCTCCTTAAATATGGTTGGTTTGGGATTCGTATGATCAAACGCGCCCTTGCAGTCTGGCGCGGAGCCCAGGAGCTGCAGAATCAGCGTCCTGGCGGTTTGGTAGAATGCATCCTTGGCGCCATTGTTTTCCAGGGTGAAGTCGCAAAGGCGTTGAAAGTAGCTGCCGTCGTGCTGAGCCCGGAGCCGGGCTTCGGCGTAGTCCCGGGAGATGCCCTCCCGGCTCATGAGCCGGGTGATTCGGTCCTCCCAGGGGGCGGTGACAGCTACGGTGTATTGACAGAGCTCCGCCAAGCCCCCTTCAAAGAGGGCAATGGCGTCAATGGCGGCCAGGGGTGGTGGATGAGCGGTCAGCCGCGCCAAGACCTGGGCCTTCACTGCCCCGTGGGCAATGCGGTTCAGGTCTTGCAGGGCCTCTGCATCCGAGAAAACCAGCCGCCCCAGCTTCTTCCGGTCCAGGCCGGATTGGGATACCACGCCGGGAAAGCGGCGGTCAATGGCCGCCAGCAACGATGGGGAGCGGCTCAGGAGATCGTGATAAATGGCGTCGCAGTCCAGCACCAGGCCGCCCAGGTCCCGCACAGCCTTCAAAGCGGTGGTCTTCCCGCAGCCGGAGCCGCCGGTGATGCCCAGGATCATGGCTCCGCCTCCGCGTCAATGATGTGAAAAGCGGCAGCCTTTTTCAGGCGGTTTTGCACGGCGTAGGCAATCCCGCCTCCCTCAGGGCACCGGGCATAGACCCGGCCAATGGTTGGGTCGTCCAGGATCCGCAGGGCGGCAAACAGCCCCGCCGACAGGCTGGAAGGATCCGCCTCCCGGCCGTAAGCCAGGGGGGCGCAGCCAGTGTAGAGAGGAAGCTCCTCTTCAAAGCAGAGCACCCGGTCGCCGGGGGTAACGTGGGCACGGATATAGGACGCGGCTTTCTCCCGGGGGCCAGAGACGATGATCACCGGCTCCTGGGGCGCATAGTGGCGGTATTTCATCCCCGGCGCTTTGACGATGGCGTCCCCGCTCACGGGGGCCGTCACCGCTCGGTCCACCGCCAGGTCCCCCAAAACCGCAGTCAGTTCCTCCGGCGTGACGCCGCCGGGGCGGAGGAGCCGGGGACGGGATTCCGTCAGGTCCACGATGGTGGATTCCACGCCGACTGCGCAGGGACCCCCGTCCACAATGGCGTCAATGCGCCCCCTGTGGTCGTGCAGGACATGCTGGGCGGTGGTGGTGGAGGGCTTGCCGGAGAGATTGGCCGAGGGCGCGGCAATGGGGACGCCGGCCAGGCGAATGATCTTTCGGGTGACCTCCGTTTTGGGGCAGCGAATGGCCACGGTGGACAAGCCGCCGGTGGTCCGCTTTGGGACGCAGGGATTGGCAGGCAGGACCATGGTGAGTGGTCCCGGCCAAAATCGCTCCGCCAGGAGGTAGGCTGCCTCCGGGATATGGTGGCAGAACCGGGGCATTTGCTCCGGGCCTGTGACATGCAAAATCAGTGGGTTGTCCCCAGGGCGGCCCTTGGCCTCAAAAATTTTGGCCACGGCCTCCGGGTTCAGCCCGTCGGCGCCCAGGCCATAGACGGTCTCGGTGGGAATGGCCACCAGCCGGCCCCGGCGGATGAGATCCGCCGCGAACGCCGGGGTCTTGGGGTCCTGGGCGTCAAGGAGTATGGTGTTCATATGGTTGTGTTCCTCAGCTTTGACTGTTTTTCAGCTTCTCCGCCTGATCGGCTGTGGCCAGGGCGTCCATCAGTTCGTCCAGTCCGCCATTCATCACGGAGTCAATTTTATACAGGGTCAGGCCAATCCGATGGTCGGTGACCCGGCCCTGGGGGAAGTTGTAGGTGCGGATGCGCTCGTTCCGCATACCGGTGCCCACCTGGCTTTTGCGCATGCCGGAGACCTCGCCGGTCACCCGGGCCTCTTCCATCTCATAGAGCTTGGAGGCCAGCATGCGCATACATTTTTCCCGGTTTTGCACCTGGCTGCGCTCCTCCTGGCAGGCGACTACAATGCCGGTGGGCTTGTGAATCAGCCGGACGGCGGAGGAGGTTTTGTTGACATGCTGGCCGCCTGCGCCAGAGGCCCGGTAGACCTGCATTTCAATGTCTTCCGGGCGGATTTCCACGTCCACCTCTTCCATCTCTGGCAGCACCGCCACCGTGGCGGTGGAGGTGTGGACCCGGCCGCCGGATTCCGTTTCCGGGACCCGCTGGACCCGGTGGACGCCGCTTTCGTATTTCATCCGGGACCAGGCGCCCCGGCCGTTGATCAAGAAATCCGCTTCTTTGACGCCGCCCAGCTCAGTGTCATTATAGTTAAGCAGCTCCACGGTCCAGCCCCGGGCGGCGGCGTACATGGAGTACATGCGAAACAGGCTGTGGGCAAAGAGGGCGCTCTCTTCACCGCCCACGCCCCCGCGGATTTCCACAATGACGTTTTTCTCGTCGTTGGGATCCTTGGGCAGCAGCAGGAGTTTGAGTTCCTGTTCCAGCTGGGCCTCCGTTTCTTTGGCGGTTTGAAACTGCTCCTGACAGAGCTCCTTCATCTCCGGGTCGGTCTCCCCGGCCAGCAGCTCCCGGGCCTCCTTCTGGTCCTCCTGGGACTGCCGGAGGGCGGTGTAAGCTTCTACAATGGGTTCCAGTTCGTTTTTTTCCTTCAATAGCTTGGCAGCCCGGGCCGGGTCGGCGTAAAAATCCGGCTGCTCCGCCTTGGCGCACAGCTCTTCGTACCGGCTGGCAACTGCCTGCAATTTTTCCAGCATCTTGCAACCTCACCTGTGTTTTCCTGCATTGTACCAGAAAAAAAGGAAAAAGTAAAGCAACAGCCGATTATTTCCCAAATTTTGCATAAGAAAGTAAGCCGGTTGCCCGCTCCGGTGGCCGGTGGAACGTGGGACTGGGGAAACGGCCGGGGGCGCCAGGGATAGAACGCAAACGCGCCCACTCCACGCTGGGCGGACAGGCGAGGCTGCGGTGGATAAAAAATCTTGAACGGAGCAGCAAGTCCGACGGAATACGATTGATGTTTTCTTGCCAAAATTATACAATGAAGTTCCTTATAGCATCAACAAAGGAAAGCGAGGAACCACTATGGACAAGCAGCAAGCGGCAGTCTGTATGGGACGCCGGCCGGCTCTGGCGAGGCGGGGCGAACGGGCGGTGGTACAGGGGCTGGCTTTTGCGTTGATTTTTTCTGTGGGTCTTTTGACAGGCATTGGTCTGTCCTATGGGACCTGGATTGGACCGGGGCGGCAGGAAGCGCCGGGAACACAGCTGCTGGCGGAAGCGCCTGCGGAGCCGACGGCAGCCCCAACCATGCCGATGACAGAGCCTCCCACCCAACCTGCGACAGAACCGCCCACCCAGCCTGCCACCGAAGCTACAGAACCGGCCACAGAACCGGAGACGGAGCCAGCCACAGAGCCGCCCACCGAGCCCCAACCGGAGGAACCGGCGGTGGACACGGCGCCGCCCGCGACAGATCCCCCGGCGTCCGATGGGGAGTTTGCAGTCACTGGCTACATATTGCCCAACAGCAGCACAGAATATCTCACCTGGGAGGATTACGCCGCGCTCTCCCGCTGGGAACTGGTGCTGGCGCGAAATGAGATCTTTGCCCGCCATGGCCGCCGATTCCAAAACCAGGACATTCAGGCTTATTTCGACAGCTGCAGCTGGTATGAGGGCACCATTGCGCCGGAGGATTTTGACACCAGCGTGATGAATGACGTGGAAGTTCAGAACGTCTGGACCTTGAAAGCAGCGGAAGGATAGGAGGCGGATGCGATGACCAAAAGACAGGCCTATATCATCATGACCCTGCTGGGGCTGCTCACCTGTGTGGTGCTCTTTGGCGCGTCTCTGGTGCTGCAGCATGTGGCGGAGACCACCGCTCTGCTGGCAGGCTGATGGGTAGGAATGCTCCAAGGGAGCGGGGGAACATCTGGCAGGAAATCAGGCGCGACCTGGTTTCCTGCCAGAAACTGTTAGGGGAATTGGCAACAACCGGCTCCGGAGGAAGGAGGTGGTGATCTCCGGATTGCAATTTGTAGAAATTTGTAGCAAAAGCCTTGAAAAAAGGCTGGAAAAATGGTAAAATACAATATTCAGAAGACATGATTTTTGATGCATCGGAGGTAGCCCCATTGAATCGGAACACGACAGTAATCCCCCAGGATCAGGTGGAGACCCAGCTGGCCCTGTGCGACCAGGTGCAGGCCTATTGGCATGGCCGGGGCAGAAGGCCCCTGGCCTATGTGGAGACCTACGGCTGCCAGCAGAATGAGGCGGACTCCGAGCGGATTCGGGGGCTGCTCACCGCCTGCGGCTATGAGTTTGGCCAGGGGCCCGAAGGGGCGGACCTGGTGGTGATGAATACCTGCGCCATTCGGGAGCATGCGGAGCAGCGGGTATTCGGCAATCTGGGCGCCCTCACCCACACCAAGCGCCGCCATCCGGATCAGAAGATTTTCCTCTGCGGCTGTATGGCGGGCCAGCCGGAGGTGGAAGCCCGGCTTCGCAAGAGCTTTCCCCATGTAGACGGGGTCTTTTCCACCCACCACCTGTGGCAGTTCCCAGAGATTCTGCTCCGGGTCCTCACCACAGGCAAACGGGTTTTCTATACCCAGGACGAGCCGGGCTCCATTGCCGAGGGTCTGCCGGTCCGGCGGGAGGGCAAGCTGAAGGCTTGGGTCTCCATCATGTACGGCTGTAACAATTTCTGCTCTTACTGCATCGTCCCCTATGTCCGCGGCCGGGAGCGGAGCCGGAAGCCGGAGGAGATCTTGGCAGAGTGCCGGGCATTGATTGAGGCCGGGTACAAAGACATCACCCTTTTGGGGCAGAATGTGAACTCCTACGGCAAGGATTTGGACTGCGGCATGGATTTCTCCGACCTTCTGGCGGAGATTGCGGGGATGCCGGGGGAGTTTCTGGTGCGGTTTATGACCAGCCATCCCCGGGATGCCGGTCCGAAGCTCTTTGATACTATGGCGAAGTTCCCCAAGATTGCCAAGCAGCTGCACCTGCCAGTGCAGTGCGGCAGCGACCGGGTGTTGAAGGCCATGAACCGGCACTACAACCGCCAGCAGTATCTGGAGCTGGTGGACTACGCCCGGAAGGTGATGCCGGAGCTGGTGCTCACCTCGGATGTGATTGTGGGCTTCCCCGGTGAGACGGAGGCGGAGTTTGAGGAGACCCTGACCCTCATCCGCCAGGTGCGCTACGACGCCCTGTTTACCTTCATCTATTCCCCCCGACCCGGTACCCCGGCGGCCAGCCTGCCGGACCCGGCGACCCGCCAGGAGAAAAACCGGTGGTTTGACCGCCTCTGTACCGCCCAGAACGAAATTTCCGAGGAGAAGCATCGGGCCTATGTGGGCAAAACCCTGGAGGTGCTGGTAGACGGGACCGACGGAGACCTGCTCACCGCCCGCACCGGCGGCGGGCGGCTGGTACGGCTGGCGGGAGACCCCGGTCTCATCGGCCGGTTCTGCCGGGTGCACATTGACGGAGCAACCACCTGGAGCCTCACCGGTGCCCTGGCCGCAGAGTGAGGGCTCCACGGGAAACATAGAAAGTGAGAGAACATATGGCCACAGAGCTCACCCCCATGATGCGGCAATACCTGGAAATGAAGGAGAAAAACAAGGACTGCCTCCTGTTTTTCCGTTTGGGCGATTTTTACGAGATGTTCAACGAGGACGCCAAGCTGGTCTCCAAAGAGTTGGACCTGACCCTCACCACCCGGGATCGGAGCAAGGACAAGGCGGACCAGACCCCCATGTGTGGCGTGCCCTACCACTCTGCCGAGGCTTACATCGCCCGGTTGGTGGCCAAGGGCTACAAGGTGGCCATCTGTGAGCAGACCGAGGATCCGGCCACAGCCAAGGGGCTGGTGGACCGGGACATTGTCCGGATTGTCACCCCCGGCACCGTCACCGAGAGCTCCATGCTGGATGAGAGCCGGAACAATTACATGGCCGCCCTCTTTGGTTTGGAAGAGGCCTATGGTCTGTGCTTCTGCGATCTGTCCACCGGCGCGTTCTATGCCACAAGCGCCCAGGGGCCCGAGGCGGTGGCCCGGGTGGCGGCGGAGCTGGGCCGCTTTGCTCCGGCGGAGGTCATCCGGGGGGGCCAGGGTGTGAAGGCGGAGGAGATTGAACATACCCTGTTCCAGCGCCTGCGCTGCTGCGTGGACGAGGGAAAGGAGCCGCCGGATCTGGAGGCGGCAACCAGCCTGCTGGAGCGTCAGTTTGGCGCCAGCCTGGCGGAGCTGGGGGTAGCCGGGCAGGGGGCCGTGGTCCTCGCCTGCGCCATCCTCCTGCGGACCATGCAGGAGACTCAGAAAAATGATCTGAGTCACATCCGGCGGTTGGAATTCTACTCCACAGGCCGCTACCTGGAGCTGGACCTCACCGCCCGGCGGAACCTGGAGCTGACGGAAACTCTGCGGGATAAATCCAAGCGGGGCAGCCTCCTGTGGGTCCTGGACAAGACCAAGACCCCCATGGGCGGCCGGCTCCTCCGGTCCTGGTTGGAAAAGCCTCTGTTGGACCCGGTGGAAATCGGCCGTCGGCAAAGCGCGGTGGAGGAGCTGGTGGGAAATCCCGTGGCCCGGGGCGAGGTGGAGGCCTGTCTCAAGGAGATCTCGGATCTGGAGCGGGTGATGACCCGGATTGTCACAGGATCTGCCAATGGGCGGGACATGGTGAGCCTGGCTCAGGGCTGTCAGCCATTGCCGGCGCTGAAAGAGCAGCTGGGACGGCTCCAAAGTCCCATGCTGGTCCGGCTGCGGGACAGTCTGGACGAGCTGCAGGATTTCCGGAATCTCATTGAGAAGACCCTGGTGGCGGACCCGCCCTTTACCATTCGGGAGGGGGGCCTCATCCGGGAGGGAGCCGACCAGGAGATTGACCGCCTGCGGGACATTATGAACGGCGGAGCCGGGACCATTGCCGCCATTGAAGTCCAGGAGCGGGAGAAGACCGGCATCCGCACCCTGAAGGTGGGATATAACCGGGTCTTCGGCTACTACATAGAGGTCTCCAAGTCCTTCCAGGACCAGGTGCCGGAGCACTACATCCGGAAGCAGACCCTGGCCAATTGTGAGCGGTATATCACCCAGGAGCTCAAGGAGCTGGAGGCCACGGTGCTCACCGCCAAGGACCAGATTACGGCCATGGAATACCAGCTCTTTACCCGCTTGCGGGAGTTCATCGCCAAGGGAGCCGGCCGGGTCCAGGAGACGGCGGCGGCGGTTGCCAGCGTGGATGTGCTGTGCTCTCTGGCGGCGGTGGCCGCCCAGCGGGGCTACTGCCGGCCGGAGATTACCACAGGACCGGAGATCCGCATCCGAGAGGGCCGTCACCCTGTGGTGGAGCAAGTGCTGAAAGACAGCCTGTTTGTGCCCAACGACACGGAGCTGGGGGTCCCGGGAGCCCAGGTGGCCATCATCACAGGTCCCAACATGGCGGGCAAGTCCACCTACATGCGCCAGGTGGCGCTGATGGTGATTATGGCCCAGATGGGTTCCTTTGTCCCGGCTAGGTCTGCCCGGATCGGCATTGTGGACCGGGTCTTTACCCGCATAGGGGCCAGCGACGACCTGGCTTCGGGCCAGTCCACCTTCATGGTGGAGATGACGGAGGTGGCCCAGATTCTGAAGCATGCCACAGCCCGGAGTCTGCTCATTTTGGATGAGATTGGCCGGGGGACCTCCACCTTTGACGGCATGGCCATTGCCCGGGCAGTGCTGGAGTATGCGGCCAACCCCAAGAAGCTGGGGGCCAAGACCCTCTTTGCCACCCACTATCACGAGCTCACCGCCATTGAGGCGGAGCTTTCCAATGTAAAAAATTATAACATTGCCGTGAAAAAACGGGGGAAAGACATGATTTTCCTGCGGAAAATCGTCCCCGGTGCGGCGGATGAATCCTACGGCGTGGAGGTGGCCAACCTGGCGGGACTGCCGGGAACCGTCATCACCCGGGCCAGGCAGCTCCTCCAGGAGCTGGAGGCGGGGACTGCCCCGGCACAGCCCCGGGAGCAGCCGGAGGCGGATCAGGTCTCTATGCTGGACATGTCCTCCCAGGCGGTATGTCAGGAGCTGCAAAAGGTGGCGGTGGAGACCCTGACCCCCATAGAGGCCATGAACCTCCTGTTCCGCCTAAAACAGATGCTCTGAGAATTTGAGGTGTATCATGAACGAAACCAAGCGGCTGTCGATCTCCATGACCCGGGAAGAGCGGATCTGGGGATGGCTGTACGTACCCTTCTTTTTGGTGCTGCTGTCCTGGATTCTGGCAGAGGGATTCCGGCTGTTGGGCTGGGAGACTGAGACGCTGCTGGGCCAGGCCCGGTTGAACGGGGCGTTCTTTGGAGTGAACTTCCTGGCGACGGTCCTTATTTACCGGAAATTTTTGTCCAAGTCTCTGGTGATGGTGGGCAAACGCTTTTGGGGCTTCCTCCAGGCAGTGATTTTGGGGCTGGCGATGTACTACGCCGGCGCCCTGCTCATCGGCTGGGTGGTCCGCCTCTGGCAGCCTGGTCTCGAGAATGTGAACGATGCCGCCATTGCAGCCATGGCCCGGGAGTCCCGGTGGGTGATGGTGGTGGGCACTGTGCTCCTGACGCCTGTGGTGGAGGAGTGCATTTTCCGGGGTCTGCTGTTCCAGGGGCTGCACCGGCACAACCGGGCGGCGGCCTATGCCCTGTCCACGGTGACCTTTTGCCTAGGACATGTGATCGGATATATAGGTCAGGTGGAGCTTTCCACCCTGGCCATCCTGACGTTGGAGTATCTTCCGGCGGGGATTGCCCTGGGCTGGGCCTATGAAAAGGCGGATACCATTTTTGCCCCCATTCTGATGCACGGACTGGTCAACGCCCTGTCCATGCGTGTGCTGTGGTGAGGAGGTGCAAAATGCCGAAAATCATACAACTTTCCCCCCATGTGGCCAATCTGATTGCCGCAGGCGAGGTGGTGGAGCGCCCGGCTTCTGTGGTGAAGGAGCTGCTGGAAAACGCAGTGGACGCCGGGGCCTCCAAGGTGACGGTGGAGCTGCGCAACGGCGGCATGACCTTCCTCCGGGTAACGGATGACGGCTGCGGCATGTCGCGGGAGGATGCCAGAACCGCGTTTCTCCGCCACGCCACCTCCAAGCTCCGGGAGCCGGAGGATCTGAACGCCATCGGCACCATGGGCTTCCGGGGAGAGGCTTTGGCGGCCATTGCCGCAGTGTCCCGGGTGGACCTGCTGACCAAGACGGCCGGCGCAGTGGAAGGGACCAGCCTCCACTTGGAGGCGGGGGAAATCACAGCCGAGTCTGAGGCCGGATGCCCGGAGGGGACCACCATCATGGTCCGGGACCTCTTTTTCAACACCCCGGCCCGGATGAAATTTATGAAGCAGGACAGCGTAGAGGGGGCGGCCGTTGCCGCCGCCGTGCAGCGCCAGGCCCTGGCCCATCCCCAGGTGGCGGTCCGCCTGCTCCGGGATGGGAAGGAGATTCTCAATACCCCCGGCGATGGGCGGCTGCTGTCTGCCATGGCCGGCGTTTACGGCCGGGAGGCGGCCAACCTGGTCCCGGTGGACAGCCACTGGGAGAGCAGCCGGGTGGAGGGGTTCGTCTCCAAGCCCACCCAGGCCCGGGCCAGCCGGGCGTATCAGATCTTCTTTGTCAATGGCCGACCGGTGAAGTCCAAGCTCCTTCAGTCGGCGCTGGAGGAGGCATATCGGAACCAATTGATGGTGGGGAAATTTCCCGCCTGTGTCCTCCATGTGCAGGTGCCACCCCATACGGTGGACGTCAATGTCCACCCGGCCAAGACGGAGGTCAAGTTCCTCTCGGAGCGGGAGGCCTTTGACTGTGTGCATTATGGGGTCCTGGCGGCGCTGAACAAGACCCAAGACCGGCCCCAGCTGCACCTGGACGGGGAGAAGCCGGAGCCTGCCCCCGCGCCCAAGAAGCAGGAGGCCTTCCAGACCATGCCCGCCGAGACCTACCGGCAGATGGCCGCCGCCCTGGCGGGAGGGAAGAAACCGGATCCGGAACGGGCCCAGGCGGCTGTGCGTGCCATGGAGCGGGCGCCTTTGGCCCAGCCCGTCTCCATCCCCCGCCCCCAGGCGGAGCTCCGTCCGGAGCCACCCAGGGCCTCAGAGCCGGCTCCTGTCCCGGCGCCGCCGGAGGAACAGCCGGAGCCGGTCCAGGCGGTGCTGCCCATGCCGGAGGAGCCCTCTTTCACGGTGCTGGGGGAGCTGTTCCGCACCTACATCGTGGTGCAGCAGGGAGAGGAGGCGTTCCTCATCGACAAGCACGCCGCCCACGAGCGGGTTTTGTTTGACAAGCTCCGGGCCCAGAAGCAGGAGATTGCCGCTCAGACCCTGTTGGCCCCTCAGGTGTGCCGTCTGGGTCAGGAGGGCGCGGCGTTGGTGCTGGAGCAGCTGCCCCTGTTGGATGAACTGGGGTATGGCGTGGAAGAATTTGGGGAGGGAACGGTGCTGCTGCGCCAGGCTCCCATGGATCTTTCCCCGGAGCAGGCGGCCGATTGCCTCACCAGCCTGGCCCAGGACCTGCAGGAGGGAAAGCGGGAGGACCGGGACGGCCTGCGGGATCACATCCTGCACACCATGGCCTGCAAGGCCGCCATTAAGGCGGGCTGGCACACGGATCCCCTGGAGCGGGAGGCGCTGGTCCGGGAGGTCTTGGGCCGGGAGGATCTGAAATACTGCCCCCATGGCCGCCCCGTCTGCATCCGGCTGACCAAACAGCAGCTGGAGCGCCAGTTTGGACGGGCGTAACAGCTTGGAAACGAGAAGGAGGAGCCGCCTTTGGATCGGATACTTTGCATTGCCGGCCCCACCGCCTCTGGGAAAACGGAGCTGGCTGTGGCCCTGGCCCTGGCCCTGAATGGAGAGGTGGTGTCCTGCGACTCCATGCAGGTTTACCGCCGCATGGACATCGGCACGGCCAAGCCCACCCTGGAAGAGCGCCGGGGGGTCCCCCATCACATGCTGGATGTGGCGGAGCCCAGCGAATCCATGTCTGTGGGGAAATTTGTGGATCTGGCCGCCCCGGTGGTGGAGGACATTTTGGCCCGGGGCAAAACCGCCATCCTGGCGGGAGGCACCGGCCTGTATATGGACGCCTTGATCCGGGGCAACGGCTTTGCCCCGGACCCGGACCCGGCGCTGCGCCGAATGCTTCAAGAACGGGCCCGGCAGGAGGGGACGGAGCCGCTTCTGGAAGAGCTCCGGGCCGTGGACCCGGAGGCAGCCTCCCGGCTGCACCCCGCCGATGAGAAGCGGATCATCCGAGCCCTGGAGGTGTACCGGCAGACGGGGAAGACCTTGACGCAACACAACTTAGAGACCCGGCAGGTTCCCCCCCGATACCGGCCCTGCTGGCTGGGGCTGGATTTTCCGGACCGGGGGGAGCTGTACCGGAGAATTGACCTGCGGGTGGAGGATATGCTCCGGCGGGGCCTTCTGGATGAGATCCGGGGGCTTTTGGCGCAGGGGCTGTCTCCCGGTGCCACGGCGCTGCAGGCCATCGGGTACAAAGAGTTTCTGGCCGCGCTGGAAGGCCAGTGTACGGTGCAGGAAGCGGTGGAGGCCGTCCAGAAGGCCTCCCGCCATTATGCCAAGCGGCAGCTCACCTGGTTCCGGCGGAATGAGGACATGGAATGGATCTTCCGGCAGCCCGGTCAGGATTTTTCCCAGATTTTTGAGCAGGCGGTGGCAAAAATTCACTTTTTCGACACAGCCGGGTGGTAAGATAGAGGTATCCCAATAGAAAGAAGGAAGGAATACTTATGTCTGAAGCCATGAACTTACAAGACGCGCTGCTGCGCCAGGTCCTGAAGGAACGCATCCCGGTGACCCTGTTTCTCATGAACGGGTTCCAGCTGCGCGGGGTTATCACCGGATTTGACAATTTTGTGGTAATCCTTGTCACAGACAACAAGCAGCAGATGATCTACAAGCACGCCATTTCCACCCTGGTTCCAGCACGTCCCCTGAAAATCGGCGCTCCTGTGTAAGCGGCAGTGCCCTGTTTCATGGGACTGACCACAGAAAGGATGTTCTCCCATGAAACAGGGCAAGCAATTTATGAGGGCCATTATGCTGGTGTTGGCCTTGATGGTCACCAGCTATATCATATACAACGTCATTCGCGCGGCCTCCAGTGGCGTAGCCACGGCCCAGGCAGTGCTCTATGCAGCCTCCGATGGAGTTTCCGTCGAAGGCTTTGTGGTGCGTCAGGAGACGGTGATTCCGGCCGCCTATGATCTGGTGCTCCCCACCAAAGGAGAGGGGGAGAAGGTGGCCTTTGGAGAAGAGGTGGCGGTGAGTCTTCGCAGTGACGCCGCCCGGGCCCGGCAGGAGGAGATTGCCCAGACAAAACGGGATTTGGAGCAGCTTCGCCTGGCCGTCGCCTATCAGTCCCAGCTCACAGACAGTGAGGTTGTGGCCCAGCGCATTGCCGCTTCGGCTGCCTCCCTGGCCGGGCAGGTGGCCCAGAGGCGGCTGGATGCCGCCCGGACGGCAGGACAGGACCTGCGCTCCCTCATCCTCCGGCAGAGCGCGGGAGATTCAGACACCGACGCCATGCAGGAGCAGATTGCACAGCTCCAGGAACAGCTGGAGCGCCTGGAGGCCAGCGCCGCATCGGACACCAAATCCGTCACGGTCCAGTCCGCCGGATATTACTCCGCGGTGGCAGACGGCTATGAGACACTGCTGACGCCGCAGACCTTGACCAATCTCACGGCCTCTGGCTTCCAGGACCTGTGGAAGGAAGGGGCGGCTTCCCCGGGGCAGAACGCCGGGCGCCTCATTTCCTCCGGCCAGTGGTACTATGCCTGCACCGTGGAGAAGCAGTACCTGGAGGGCCTGGAGGTGGGGGACAGACTCCAGGTGAGCCTGGGGGGCGAGGTGGATCTGGAGCTGACCATGACGGTGACCCGGGTGAACCGGGAGGAGGAGACGGGGCTGCTGGTCCTGACTTCCCAGGAACATCTGGCCGCGGTTTCCGCCTTGCGGCGGCTCCATGCGGATATCATTTTCCACGCTTACCAGGGCCTCCGGGTCCCCCGGGAGGCGGTGTGTTACAGCGAAGAAACCGGCTCTGCCGGAGTCTATGTGCTGGAGGGGGCCAAGGCGGTGTGGAAGGACATTCAGCTGATCTATGACAACGGCGAGATGTACATTGCCGCGCTGGACCAGAGCAGCACAGGAAATCTCTGGCCGGGAGACCTGATTCTCCTGGATACCCAGGAACTTTTTGATGGAAAGCTGGTGAAATGAACATGGAAACCATTCAGGAACGTGTAGCCCGGGTACGGGCAGAAATCCGGGCGGCGGCCCTGGCCTGCGGCCGGGACCCAGGGGAGATTGCCCTGTGCGCCGCCACCAAAATGAACGACGCCGAAGCCGTTCGGCAGGCCATTGCAGCCGGTGTGGACTGCTGCGGCGAGAACCGGGTGCAGGAGCTGGTGCAGAAGTCTGGGGAAGACGCTTACCGGGGCGCGCCGGTGCATTTCATCGGTCATCTCCAGACCAATAAGGTCCGCCAGGTGGTGGGCCATGTGGATTTGATTCAAAGCGCCGACCGCTGGAATCTGCTGGAGGCGCTGGAAAAGGAAGCCGCCCGTCAGGGCATCTGCCAGAAGGTGCTTCTGGAAGTGAACATCGCCGGGGAGGAGAGCAAATCCGGCTTCTCTCCGGAGTCTCTTTGGGAGGTTCTGGAAGGATTTGGCGGCTTTTCCCACTTGCAGGTACATGGGCTCATGGCAATCCCCCCTGTGAGCACCCGCCCGGGAGAAAATTTGCAATTTTTTTCTGAAATGCGCAACCTTTTTGTTGACATAAGTAGAAAAAAATACGATAATGTTACCATGGCCCAGCTGTCCATGGGGATGTCCGGGGACTACCCCGACGCCATCGCCTGCGGCAGCACCATGGTCCGCATTGGAACTGCGATTTTTGGCCCGCGCGATTATGGTCAGAAGTGACTGTCAGATAGATACTTAGGAGGATACACCAACATGGGATTTTTGGATGAACTGAAGAAGCTGACGAAGCCTTATGCCGATGAGGAAGAAGATTACGATGATTACGACGACGAGCCCGTAGAAGAGGAAGAGCCGCCTGCCCCCACGTCCCGCGCTACCCGCCGCAGCGCTACCATGACCGATCCAGTCTACTCCCGCAGTTCCGGGCTGGATACAGGCCGCACCACGGGAAGCCGCATCGTGAATATCAACACCACGACCCAGCTCCAGGTGGTCCTGGTGAAGCCGGAGCGGTTTGACAATGTGTCGGAGATTGCCGACCACCTGCGGGATAAGCACTCGGTGCTCCTGAACCTGGAGAACACCGACCGGAACATTGCCCGCCGCTTGGTGGACTTCCTGTCCGGTTGCGCCTATGCTCTGGACGGAAAGATCAAAAAGGTGGCCGCCTCGGCTTACCTGCTCACCCCCTACAACGTGGAGATTGTGGGCGATTTGGTAGAAGAGCTGGAAAACAACGGCGTGTACTTTTAATCGCACCATAAGGGGGACAAACGATGTTTACACCGCAGCAATTGGAACAGATCACATTTCACACCTCGGTATTCGGCGGCTACGATATGGACTCTGTGGATGAGTTTCTGGTGGCGCTGATTGAGGACTACAATACCCTGTACAAAGACAATGCCACGCTGAAGAGCAAAATGCGGGTTCTGGTGGAGAAGCTGGAGGAGTACCGGGCCGGAGAAGGCAGCGCCAAAGAGAGCCTGCGTGCGGTCCAGCAGACCTGCGACAACATGATTCGGGAGGCGGAGGCCAAGTGCCTGAAGATGCTCCACCAGGCAGAAGCCCAAGCTCCCAGCACCAGCCTGGCGGATGCCAAAGCCGTGGCCCGGGAGGGGATTGAGTCTCTGGAGACCCAGCTGAAGGAAGTGCTGGACAAGCTGGAGACCATCAAGTCCCAGGCCGGCGCAGAGTCCCGCCAGGAGGCGCCCAAGCCTCAGAATGAGGCCCAGGTGGCCCAGGAGATTGCTCAGAACCTGGAGAAGCTGGTGGGTACCACAGAAGATACCGCCCCCGTGCCCCGCAGCCCTCGGGTGGACAGCAACACCACCAGCCGGTTTACCAACCTCCAGTTCGGCAAGAACTACGACCCCACCAAACGGTAAATTTCATAATCAATGCACAGATGAGGACAGGCGCGTTGCCATTCCCGCCTTCAGAGAGCTGCCGGCTGGTGCGAGGCAGCAGGCGGCGGCAGGGCGTATCCCCTCGGAGCAGCTCCCCGAAGATGACAGTAGACGGAGCCGGTTCATGGCCGATATCCCATGACACGAGTGGTCGGGATTCCCCGGCAAAAAGAGTGGTACCGCAGAGGTTACAACGCCTCTGTCTCTTTCCCAGAGACAGAGGCGTTCCTTTTTTATCATCTTTCATTTTTTGGAGGCAACCTATTATGGAGTACAAAAACACCATCATCACACCAAAGACCGCCTTCCCCATGAAAGCGGGCCTGCCCAACCGGGAGCCCGGGATGCTGGAGGCGTGGAACGACATGGACCTGTACGGCCAGCTCCTGGAGAAAAACCGGGACTGCCCCCGGTTCATTCTCCACGACGGCCCTCCCTTCTCCAACGGAGACATTCACATGGGCCACGCCCTCAACAAGACGCTGAAGGACTTCATCGTCCGGGCCAGGGCCATGCAGGGCTATTACACCCCCTATGTCCCCGGGTGGGACAACCATGGCATGCCCATTGAGTCCGCCATCATCAAGAAAAACAAGTTGAATCACAAGACCATGCCTGTCCCGGAGTTCCGCTCTGCCTGTGAACAGTTCGCCCAGGATTATATCGACCGGCAGATGACCGGATTCCGCCGCCTGGGGGTCATCGGCGACTGGGCCCACCCCTATAAGACCATGGACAAGGCCTTCGAGGCGGAGGAAGTGAAGATTTTCGGGGCCATGTACCGCAAGGGCTACATCTACAAGGGCCTGAAGCCGGTGTACTGGTGCCCCAAGGATGAGACGGCCCTGGCAGAGGCGGAAATTGAGTATGCCGACGACGCCTGCACCTCCATCTATGTGAAGTTTGCCCTGAACCAGGACTTCGGCAAGCTGGCGCCCTATGGCGGCGTCGCCAACACCTACGTGATCATCTGGACCACCACCCCCTGGACCCTGCCCGGCAACCTGGCCATTGCCTTCCATCCCACGGAGGAGTATGTCCTTCTGGACGCGGGAGCGGAGCGCTACATCGTCGCCAAGGCCCTGGCGGAGAAGACCATGCAGGCAGGCGGTGTGGAGCGCTATGAGACAGTAGCCACCTTCCCCGGCGGCTTCTTCGAGCGGATGACAGCCCGGCATCCCTTCCTGGACCGGGACAGCCTCCTGGTGACTGCCGACTATGTCACCATGGATTCCGGTACCGGCTGCGTCCACACCGCCCCCGGCTTTGGCGCAGACGACTACCAGACCTGCCGCCGGTATGACATGGAGCTGGTGGTGCCGGTGGACGACCGGGGCTACCAGACGAAGGAGGCGGGCAAATACGCCGGGATGTACTATGCGGAGTCCAACGGGGCCATTCTGGCGGATATGAAGGAGTCTGGGGCCCTCTTTGCCTCGGAGGAAATGGTCCACTCCTACCCCCACTGCTGGCGCTGCAAGCACCCCATCATCTTCCGGGCCACGCCCCAGTGGTTCTGCTCCGTGGAGTCCTTCAAGGACCGGGCCATGACCGCCTGCGAGGAGGTCCAGTGGTTCCCGGCCTGGGGCAAGGACCGGATGATTGCCATGCTCCGGGAGCGGGCGGACTGGTGCATCTCCCGCCAGCGGCGCTGGGGGATGCCCATCCCCGTGTTCTACTGCAAGGACTGCGGCAAGCCCATCTGCACCGAGGAAACCATTGCCTACATCTCCCGGCTCTTCGGCGAGTTCGGCTCCAACGTCTGGTTCCAGAAAGAGGCCATGGAGCTGATCCCCCAGGGCCTGACCTGCCCCCATTGTGGCGGGAAGGACTTCGAGAAGGAGACGGACACCCTGGACGGCTGGTTTGACTCCGGCTCCACCCACTATGCCTCCCTGTACCACGACGATGCCGCCCAGTGGCCGGCGGATGTGTATCTGGAGGGTGCGGACCAGTACCGGGGCTGGTTCCAGTCCAGCCTCCTCACAGCGGTGGGTGCTCTGGAGAAGGGCGCGCCCTTCCGCCAGATCCTGACCCACGGCTGGACCGTGGACGGCGAGGGCAAGGCCATGCACAAGTCCCTGGGCAACGGCATGGATCCCAACCAGCTGATCAAGGAGTACGGCGCGGACATTGTCCGGCTGTGGGCCGGTTCCTCAGACTACCACGCCGATGTGCGGTGCTCCAAGGAGATTTTCAAGCAGTTGAGCCAGAACTACCTGAAATTCCGGAACACCGCCCGGTACTGCCTGGGCAACCTGGAGGGCTTTGACCCTAACCACCTGGTGGAGCCGGAGCAGATGCTGGAGCTGGACCGCTGGGCCCTCACCAAGCTGGAAAAGCTGATCGCTACCTGCCGGAAGGCCTATGACCAGTACGAATTCCATGTGGTATCCCACGCCATCAACGACTTCTGCGTGGTGGAGCTCAGCAGCTTCTATTTGGATATCATCAAGGACCGGCTGTACTGCGAGGACCGGGAGGGGCGGAAGCGCCGCTCGGCCCAGACCGCCCTGTATCTCATTGTGGACGCTATGGCCAAGCTCTTTGCCCCCATCCTGGCCTTCACATGTGACGAGATCTGGCAGGCCATGCCCCACCGGGAGGAGGACGATCCCCGGAACATCCTCCTGAACCGGATGCCGGAGGGCTGCGGGCAGTATGCCCTGGCCCAGGAGGCCATGGAGAAGTGGGATGTGGCGATTCGTCTGCGTCAGGACGTCAACGCCGTGCTGGAGACTGCCCGGGCGGCCAAGCGCATCGGCAAGGCCCTGGAGGCCCATGTGGCCCTGGAAGCCACGGATCCGGACGCCGCCGGAGCTCTGGAGGCAGTCCGGGAGCTGGATCTGGCGGAGCTCTGCATTGTCTCCAGCTGCACCCCGGAGTCGGTGCCGGAGGAGGCCACCCAGGGCCAGGGGACCAATTTCCCAGGCCTCAGGATTGGCGTCACCGAGGCCAAGGGAACCAAGTGCCCCAGGTGCTGGATGCACTCCCTCCAGGCCAACGAGGAGGGCCTGTGCCCCCGCTGTGCGGGCGTCATCTCCAGACTGCCGCAGGATGTGCTGGAGCTGAGCGAGTGAGGCGCTTGGGCATTATGAGCCTATATCAATAAAAAGTCTGCTGCAAGGCGGAACGGTCAAGACCGTTCCCTACGGGGAGTAACCGGTAGGGAAGGTCTGAGCCGTCCGCTTTTGCAGCAGACTTTCTGTACTTGGCGCTACTCCTGGTGCAGGTAGCGCATGAGGTGTTTGGTGAGCCGCTCGACGGCGGTGGAATCTGTCCGGTAGTGAATCCGGTTGGAGATGACTTCCTGGGTCAGGAGGCCGGCGTTGTTCATGTTGTTCAGGTCCCGGAACACGGAGCCGGGGTTGAGGCCCAGGGACTGGGATAGATCCTGGACGCTCATAGGGTGGTCGGTCATGGCCCGGAGCATCCGCGCCCGGTCGGGATGTACCATGAGGCGCAGGGCGGTGAACTCCCAGTCGCGCAACCGGTCTGGAGTTTCCGGGGCGTCCTGCCCAGGGGGAATGCCAACGCCCAGGTGTAGGCACAGGTGGGCCACTGGGTGCTGGAATTCACCAGGGCCGCCGAAGGGGAAGAAGTACCGCAGGGCAATCTCCAGGCGGCGGATTTCCGGCTCCTTCAGTCCGGTTTTTTGGAGCATGGTTTGCATGGCGGCGGGCTCCTGCAAATAGCGTTCCCACTCCTCTGCCCGGGGGATGGCTTGCTCCACCCAGGGGGCCAGGAGGGGCTCCAGCCGCTGGGCGGCCGGGCGCAGGATGGTCATCAGCCGGTCCAGGTGCCAGTGAAATGCGGAAAACACCTCCACCAGCTGCAGCTGGTAGCTCTGGGGCACGGGCAGGCGGCCGATCTCCCAGGCCAAGGTGGTGTATTCCCCCTCGGCGGAGGTCAGGTTCAGGGAAATGCCATTGATTCCGCTGATGCGAAATGGGCGGTCAGTCAGGAACCATCCGCGTTTTAAAGAGTTCACGGCGCTGTCGACGTCGGTACAGGAAAAATCCATGGTACTGTAAATCATGCAGCAGGCCAGGCAGGACAGGTGCCGGTCCTTCCCATCCACCGGTACGCCTTTGAAATAGAATTGGAGCTCCTCATTGTCTGGATCCAGGGACCCGCAGACCGTATCCCGAATGGCAGAGATTTCTCTGGCGGGGATACAATATTCTGCGTTTTCCGTCAGCTCCTCTGCCGGTATTTGATTGACATAGCTGTAGACAAGCTCTACCGTCTCCAGGAGGATGCAGGGTTTTCGATGAACTTGAAATTCCACGAAAGTCCCCCTTTCACTTTGGTTTGGTCTATTATAGCAATTTCCTCCAGACCTTGCAAGGATTGTGGATGAAGCGCGCGTTCGGAACAGGGCACAGGGATGGACCGGTGTCCGCCTGCGGTAGGCGTTGCGAATTCGCCCAACCTGGTTGGGGAACGTATAGTGTTTCTGCCGGGCGGACACATGGGTCCGCCCCTACGGCGAGGGGTGAGGATGGATGGGAATTACTCGACGTGTTTTGCCATTTTAATGCCCATGTTAGGAGGAAATTTGGTGTATTTTACGAAAACACCGAAGAATCTATTTATGCACTATGTTGCGATATCCTCGTAGGGGCGGACCTATGTGTCCGCCCGTGGTAGGCATTTGGAATTCGCCCGACGTGGTTGAAAAGCGCATGATGTTTCTGCCAAGCGGACACATAGATCCGCCCCTACGGCGAGGGGTGAGGATGGGCAGGAATTGGGGGCATTTTGTGGTAATGCCATGGGATGGCATTGGGGGCGCGGTGCGCCCCCAATTTGGGTGGGATTGCGGTGAATTCAGGCGGCGGGTTCCCAGGTGAGGTAGCGCACCAGGATGACGGCTGCCTGGGCCCGGGTGCTGGAGGCTTTGGGGCAGAGGGTGGTTTCGGATACGCCCCGGATGAGGCCCTCGGCCACGGCCCATGCCATGGGGGACTGGGCATAATTGCTGAGCTTCCCGGCGTCCAGATAGGCCGACAGGTCCGCCTGGTTGGAGACATCCTGGCCTTGGAGCTGGGCGTAGCGGTAGAGGATTGCCGCGAACTGCTCCCGGGTCACGGGGCTGTTGGGGCAGAACCGCTCTGTGGTGACTCCATTCACCAGGCCGGTTTCCTTGGCCCATGCCACGGCCTCGGTGTAGTACCGGCCCTGGTGCACGTCCTGGAAGCTGCCAGTGCCGGTGGCCTCCGGGGAGTCGGCCAGGCGGTGGAGCACGGTGACCAGCTGGCCCCGGGTGAGGGCGGCCTCCGGGGAGAAGGTGTTGGCGCTGGTTCCGCGGAAGAGGCCCTCCTGGATGGCGGTGATGATCTCCTCCCGGGCCCAGTGACTGGCAATGTCCGGATATTGCCTGGCAATTTGCTCCCGCTCCGGGTCCCGGACGGTGATGTTCAGGGACCTGGTGTATGGTCCGAAGCCACCGGAAATGCTGGCGGCGCCAGGGGTCAAAGCCCGGATGGTGCAGCTGTAGCCGTCGGATTCCAAGATTTCCAAGATCTCGGGGTTGTCATTGACCCATTCAATCTGGATGTCATACGGGTTTTCTGCGGTATTCTGGATGGTCAAGGTTTCGCCGGGATCCAGAATGGTTTTTTCTGCGGATAGATTTACATAATTTCGCATCGCCTCGCCCTGCTCAAAGACAGCTACGGAAGTATTTCCTGCGCAGTCGATTGCAAGGTCCAGTACTTTGTCACAATCATCAATGCAGTTAGTGCCATGATCAAATACCATACTTGCGCTATCCAAATACATGGGAAGAGGTGATCCATCGTACATTGCGCTATATCCGCTGCCACCCCACTGGCCGGTACTCTCGTTATAGCGTAGATCCAGGGACATACTATAGTCCAGGAACCATTTTTCGCTACAAGGGATATTGTAGGAATATATCTTTTCAGTGCCCCAGGGGGTGTCCATGTATTCTACGTAAAGCGATATATCTTCTGCCTGGAATGGTCCGCTGTTGTCAATGTAAAGGCTGAAGGATACTGTATCATTTGCACTGGGACCGCCGCGCTGGTATTCAGGTGTGACCTCCGCTTGAATGTCTACCCAGGTGTTCTCTGCCAGCAGACAGTGATCCCAGTCGTAGGAAATGTACCCCTCTTCGTTCCGGGTGGACGCAAACAGCCATTCATAGGACAGGGCCTCGTCCATACTGCTGCCTGCATACAGTACGCCACCGGCGTTGTCGCTATAGTAGGTTTTGGGGACAAATCCGGTGTCCTGCTCCCAAAGAACTTTGCCGGTGGCTCGGTCGGTCACGGTATAGTGGATATTTTCTGCATTCCGTTTCAGGCCCAAGCCCAGCTGAAACAGGTCCAGAGAACCGTCTCGGTTGGGAGAGAAGCCAGCCATTTCCGGGTAGAAGGAGGTTGTCACATGGGCAATCGAATCCTCTGCCGGAACGCGAACCCAATCGGGAACGCAGGTGTCCCCCAAATAGAAAGTGGTGTTCTTGGACAGCCCCAGGATGCTGTCATATACCGGGCGAGTGCCCCAGAGGCTGTTGTGGAACTGATCCGCTGTGGTGTATCCGTATTCCACGCCACCCAGCAGGGTGTCATAGGTCCCCTCCTCCAGGACAGGACCTTCCCCAAAGTCGCCGTAGAAGGCCAGGAAGGGGGCGGAGAGGGTTACGCTGTCTTCGCTGAGCAGCTGTACAAAGCCCTCCACATAGGAGCCGTAAGGGAACCGCTCGTCCATGTAGGCCTTGTCCGCGTCCGAAAGGGTAACGGTTACAGAGACCTTCGCGGTGGAGTTGGCCGGAACGGTGATGGTTCCATCGGCGGCGCTGGAGGTGACGGCGGCGTCCAGCTCCCGGGCATAGTCGCAGACCAGGTAGGTGACCTTGCCGTGCTTGAACTGGCCCCCCTGGGCAATTTGGCCCAGGACGGTGGTATCCAGGTGATAAGTTTTGTCTGCGTCGGAGAAGTTTACCACCTGGAAGTCCATGGTGTAGGAGCCGGTGCGGTCCGGGTCGTCCCCCAATTCAAATTTGGCTTTGTCGTGCCCTCCACCTGGATGTAGGCCCCGGAGGCCATGGCAAGGGCGGCGTTGGCCAGGCCTGCGCCCTGACGGCGGACGAAGTAGAGGGTGTTGTGCTCCTCGTCCCGGACGGGGGTGGCGGTGCTCATGAGCAGGCAATTCACCATGTGGGGCAGCTGCTCCTCCGCCACGCCGGATTCCCGCAGGTACTGCCGCACCAGAGCCGCAGAGGCCGCCACGGCGGGAGAGGCCATGGAGGTGCCGGAAGCCACGGCGTAGTCATTGCCCACATAAGCCGAGAACACGTTGCCGCCGATGCCGGTGATCTCCGGCTTCAGGGTTAGGCCATCGGTGGGACCCCAGGAGGAGAAGCTGGACATTTGACCTGCAAATTGGCTGGGATTCCAAATGGTGTCTACCCGCAAGAGGTCCTTGTCCGGGAGATTGGACCAGATGAAGTCATATTGCAGTCTGCTGGTGGCAGCCATGGGCACATCGAATCGAGTCAGGGAGAAATGGACTGCCATACCGGCCGGCAACTCCTCTGTGACCGTGGGGCTGTAAAGGATCACGGCAGCCGCTTTGGATTGCACTGCTTGGGCCATGATGCCGTCTGCATTTCCGCCCTCGAAGGGGGCGAACATGAGCTTTCCTTCTGCGTCCTCCCACCGGGTGGCGTAGGTCAGGAATTGACCTGCCAGGCGCTCCTGGAAGCCCATGCCTTCCGGGACGGATTCGGCCTCCTGGTAGGCGAAGAATTGCCGGAAACCTTGGGCACGGTTGTACCAGCTGACGGTGGAGAGGCCCCGGATTGCCTCAAAAGAAACTTCCTGGGGATTTTCCATACTGGCCACTGTCAGCACGGAGTCAAAGGTGCCGGGCATGCCCAGGGTGCCGGTGGAGACGGAGCTGGATTCCACCAGGCCCTCGCCCCAGAGACTCCGGTAGCCGGTGGAGGCGTCGTTGCCGGCGGCCACCACCACGTTGATGCCCGCCGCCCGGGCGGCGTCGTAAACTTCCGTCATGCCCTCGTAATAATGAGGACCACAGGCGGAACCCAGGGACAGGTTGGCGCAGTCCACGCCCAGGGCAATGGCGTCTTCCATAGCGGCAATCAGGTAGTCGAAGTAGCACATGCCGTCCATGTCAAACACCTTCATGATGACCAGCTGTGCCTCCGGGGCAATGCCCAGGGTCTCCATGTGGAGCTGCTCCTGGACCTCCTCCGGCAGATTGCCCGCCACAATGCCAGCCACGTGGGTGCCGTGGCCCAGGCCGGTGTCGTCATCGGTGCCGAAGTTGGCCAGGCCGTCTGCGTAGTTGAAGCCGAAGGGAACCTTGCCGCTGTAGTACACGGTGTCCAGGCTGGTCTCCTCGGACAGGGCTTCGGCGTGGAGGTTGTTGGCCTCCAGAATGGTGGCGATGTCCTCCTTGGTGTAGGCCACCCGGCTCTGGTCCTGGGGCTCCTGGATGAAGCTGGGGTTTTCGTAGCTGAGGCCGGTGTCGAGGATGGCCACGCTCATGCCCTCGCCCTGATAGCCCAGGTCCCAGGCCCCGGTTGCGCCCATGGCAGGGCCTGCGGAGTGCATATTGGGCAGGAACTGAGAAGCGGACTGGACCACAGGAGCCTCCGATTCCGGCACAGAGAAGGCAGGCATCAAAAAGGCGGCCTTGACCCCGGGCTGCCGATTCAGCTTCTGGAGGTCGCCGTATTGCACTGTGACGGAGATGGCGTTGGTCAGGAGGGTGAAGTGGTCCGAAACCTGCAGGTCATAGCCCAGCTTCTTCTCCAGGGCCTGGGTCTGTACGGCCTGCCGCTGGGCGATGCGGGCCATGGCGGCCTGCTCCGCCTGCCCCAGGGGCTGACCCAGCCGGACGGACATGGACTCCATGGAGGCGACCGGCGCATCTTCGAAGATCACCATGGCCTTAACCAAAGATTCCTGGGTGTAGACCTCAGAGCAGAGGCTGATTTCCTCACCCTGGTCCAGGGGGGCATCTCCCAGGATTTCCCGCACGGCCTGGGAGTATTGGGCGGCCTCTTGGGCGTCAAAGTCCTGGCACTGGAGGACGGAGCCGTCTTCTGCGGTCAGGTACCGGGTTTCGCCGCCCTCCAGCCCGGCCAGAGCCTCGGCCTCCTGGGGGGTGAGGACCCGCTGGGAGATGTACATGTCTCTGGCAGCTTCCCGGGTGTAGACACTGCCGTCTTCCTCTTCGTAGACGTAGGTGTAACCTGCGGGGACGAAAGTGGTCTCCCCGGCCTTCCCGTAGACGGTCAGGGGACCGTAGTCACTTTGGCCCTGTGGAGCCGGGGCCTCCTGGGCCTGGCTCTGGGGCAGCCCCATGACGCCCAGTGCCAAAACGGCACAGAGGAACAGGGCCAAACAGCGTTTCAAAATCTTTTGCATATGGTACCTTCCTTTCTGATTTGGTGTGCTGTCATTATAGCATAGAGAATGCGTATTCGCAAATGAATTTTGCTTTTACGCAAACAGCAATTCAGACAAAATTTCCGGCCCAAATTTGTGCAATTTGCCCAAGAGCTACGCCTCGTAGGGAACGGTCTCGTGTCAATAGCAACATGGTTTACGCTTTGTGAAGGGACATGGGTTACAACGAACCTCCCCGCTATGTTAGATTTTTGATAAGATAACGAAGCGTAGCTTTGTCCTTGAGACGTGGATCTCCCTCAATCAGATACACGCGCCGGAATTCATATGCTCGCTTCTTCACGTTTGGCCGCAACAGTGATAGGGAACTCATTACTTATGAGCTGTTGGCTGGCGGTTCCGGGGGTGCGTACGGAAAATCCCGTCTGATTTCTAACAGGAAGTCAGACGGGATTTTTGACTTATATTTTCAGAGATTACGTTTTTCCGATGGAGGCATGATTTCTATTGATTTCTGCAACAATGTCTTGCTCATTGCTCGGAAGGCTGGCGTACTGACAGAGTACCCCGTGTCAGCTGATAGACACGGTCACATCGACAGGCAACATTTAAGTCATGTGTAACGATTACAACAGCTCTACGCTCATGGTTCACAACTTCTCGGAGATACTCCATCACAATGAAAGAGTTCTCCTGATCCAGGGCGCCTGTTGGTTCGTCAGCCAATATGATCTGCTGGTCGCAAATCAGGCTACGAATAATGGCGATACGCTGGCGCTCACCTCCGGAAAGGTTTTTAACCGTAGTTTTCAATTTGTCAGCTACCTGGAGCTTCTCTGCCAAGCCCCGCATTTTCTTTTTGTATTCTGCATTGCTTTTGCGTTGTCTGCTGTATAAAGTGGGCACAAGGATGTTCTGTGAAGCGGTATCTTCTTCTATTAAGGCAAAGTCCTGCACGATATATCCAAAATACCGATTTCGTATCCTGCATCTTTCCAAATCATTCAGGTGGTCGGTGCTTTGACCATCTACCAAGATTTCGCCGGTATCAGGAGCCAAAACGATGCCCATCAGATTCAGAAGTGTTGTTTTACCGCTTCCGGAGGGGCCGATGATGGCAATCATTTCACCCGGAAAAATATCCAGAGAGACATCAGTTACAGCATGAACTGTACTGTCGTGATCAAGAAAGCTTTTGCTGACATGCCGAATGGATAGCAGCTCCATCAGTAATCCCTCCTCAGATTTCCCAAACGATTCAGCGTACCGATTCGCTTGCCCGCGTAGCAGGCCGCAAATACACATAAAGCCAAAATAAGAACCATGCACAACGGCAGAAGATACCAAAGCGTCAATTCGTTGACGGCGAGTACAAATAGAACCCCAACGATTGGGAGTATGTTGAGGGAAAAGACAAAGCCTCCAACACGCTGCTGAATCAAGCGGACGGGCGCACCATACAGATGATGTACGGTGTAATCAGCAACGTGCGCCTCAACCATTCGAATTACGTTACACATCAGCATGATGAGCAGGAGCACGCCCGAAAGAATATAAAACCACATGTAGAGTCGGTGCGCGCGCATGGAGGCGATCGTCGTCGTTTTGGTGAACTCCTCTGTTGAGATCCCCTTATAAATCGTGCCATATTGATTGTAGAACATCGCTTGAAGATAACTTACTTCTGCATCAGTTGGGTTCAAAAGCACCATACGGCCAAACACTTCACTGGTTAATCCCCACCATGGAAACATGCTATTTACCGTTTGAAAGTCCCTGGTACAGAGAACTAATGCGTTGGAAAGGATGGGGTTTTCGGAATCGATGTAGTATAGGGGATGAAAAAGGTCAAAATCTGAACCTACCGTATCGATCACATCAATTGTCTGCCCTGCAACTGTGAGCTGCTTTCCAACGTCTTCTTTATGTGCTTCCGGAACGAATAAGGCCATAGGCGATCCATAATTCAGCCCTGCAAGGCTGCCGTACTGACCAAATAGAATAAGAATGGATTCATATTTATCGTCAACATATCCATCGTTTCCGACAATCACATAGCTGCCCGCATTGCCTTCTTCGGATAGATTAAGCTGCAGGTATTTCATCAAATCAAAAGATTCTGACGCCTGTCGCCCCCCTTCAGCCGGTTCCATTTGCGTAGGCATAAACTGGAACATGACTACCTTCTGATCAATAAAAGACTGGATGGAGGAAGATTGCTTGCGCACAGATGAAAAACTAGCGTATAAGAAGGTGATAGCCATAACAATCATGGTCGCGACAACGGTATAAAAAAGCGCCCATGACCATTCCTTTCGAATATCTCGCAAAACTTGTTTTAGTACCATTTCAATAACGCCCCTCCTTCCCACGATTTTTCCGAACCCAATCAGCAAAACACAATATCTGCATCAGGCAGGCAAACAGAATGTTACAGATTCCACTGATTCCCGCAATCCTAAGATACGCCCCCTGGTGAATGAGATTCAGCTGCGTTTTTCCCAGGATAAAGCCCAGCAACGTTCCAAGTATGGATGTACAGACGAGATGAAGCAGCATTTTCGTAAAGAGCATGAGATAAGACGCGCCATACAGATGATGCACAGTCAAATACCGATTGCTCTCCCGGTACATCATGAAGACTGAAAACACTGCACAGAATATAAGGCCAAGAAATGTAAACAACATGGACCGCGACACAAAATCATCAAAAAACATCTGGACGAGCACATCCCAAATGCTTGATTGACTGTCCCGATATGTCTGATACTCTGTGGTCCTGCCTGTTTTCTCGATCATCTGCTTCAATTCACGTATGACGGCATCATCGGAAATGTTTGTATACAGCATCCCGTCCATATCTGTCATGTCGGACAACGGGTAATAGAAGAAGGCATTGCCTTGGAAGGTTGGAGTTTTTTTCTCTCCAATCACACCGACAATTTGGTAATTATAAACTCCTGGAAAGAGGACATTATTTTCAGCATAGCTGTCCAGGATTCCCGTATCATTTTGAACGATCGTCGTTTTGGGTTCCTGCCCAGTAAATGAGACATTCCATGTGCTTTCAAACCAGTTTGCATAGTCAACGGCAGCAATGCCGGCAGCAGAAAAGCCTTTATAAAAGAGAACAGCTCGATGGTTAGATGCCCAAGCTACCAAGTCATCTTTCATCGCATCAAACTTTTCCTTTTTTTGAGCGCCAGGTTCACTTTCGTAGGAAGACGCATATACGACCAGACCGGAAAAGTCATCTGTAGCCGAATCAAAATGTGTATTGTAGACCATGTAGAAAAATAACGTTGCAAGCATAAAAGCGAAAATCAAAGAAGTGAAGGATAGTAAAGTCCCTTTCCGTTTACCCATGGCTGTGCCTCCATTCATAAACTTGTGAGCCCCAAGTGCATTACATCAATATCTTATGTTTGCAAAGTTCGCAGATTATCCCGCGACAGGGGGAACGCTGATCGGCCAGATTCCTGTCCCATCGGGAACCCAGTCGAAACCATACCGAAACTGAGTCTTGTTGGGATTGGGGATGATGGAGTCCGTATACGTGTGGCTTCTGCTCAGAATGCGCCCATCTGTTGGACCATTGCCATAAGCCGTGTACAATCTGCCGGTATCCTCCACGATGTTGCCAAGCAGATCATAACGCCAATCACGGATGTAACCACGCGCAGCATGATTCCCGTTCTCAACATATGACGGCTGGTACCTTCCTTTCTGATTTGGTGTGCTGTCATTATAGCATAGAAAATGCGTGTTCACAAATAAGTTTTGATTTTACGTAAATAGCGATTCAAACAAAATTTTCGGCCAGAATTTATGCAATTTGCCTAAGAGCTACGTCCCCGTAGGGAACGGCCTTGGCCGTTCCGCCTGGAAGGCACTGAAAATTTGGAGGAACGGTGGTCTACATCACGGCTCCAGCTGGCTTATGCCACGAATATGCAAGGCCCGGATGTTTGCACAGAGGCACTGCTGCCAGTAGACGACCAGCTCGGGAAGCGGAATGGTCAAGACCATTCCCTACGCACGGTCCCCAGGTTGTGCATACCCCGTAGGGAACGGCCTTGGCCGTTCCGCCTGGAAGGCACTGAAAATTTGGAGGAATGGTGGTCTACATCATGGCTCCAGCTGGCTTATGCCACGAATATGCAGGGTCCGGATGTTTGCACAGAGGCACCGTTGCGGGTAGACGGCCTGCCAAGGAAGCGGAATGGTCAAGACCATTCCCTACGCACGGCCCCCAGGTTGTGCATATCCCGTAGGGAACGGCCTTGGCCGTTCCGTCTGGAAGGCACTGAAAGTTTGGAGGAACGGTGGTCTACATCACGGCTCCAGCTGGTTTATGCCACAAATATGCAGGGTCCGGATGTTAGCACAGAGGCACTGCTGCCAGTAGACGGCCAGTCTGGGAAGCGGAATGGTCAAGACCATTCCCTACGGGTTGCAGTTCATGACAAAAAATCCGGCAGGAAATCGGGAATGAGTCCGATTTCCTGCCAGAAATGGGGTTGCTTTGAAACAAAATTTGTAGGGTGCTCTGGGAGATTAGCCTCGCTTTTTCATGACTTCCCGCATGCGGGCAGCGTGGTCCAGGGTCCGTTTGCGGATGCGCAGGCTCTTGGGGGTGCATTCCAGCAGCTCGTCGTCTGCCAAAAACTCCAGACACTGCTCCAGGGAGAAAACTCGGGGGGTGGTGAGGCGCAGGGCCTCATCGGAGCCTGCGGCCCGCATGTTGGTCAGCTGCTTCTTCTTGCAAATGTTGACCGTCATATCCTCGTTCCGGCTGCAGATGCCCACCACCATACCGGCGTAGACCTCTGTGCCGGGGCCGATGAAGAGAACGCCTCGCTCCTGGGCATTGAACAGGCCGTAGGAGCTGGCGTCTCCGGTCTCAAAGGAGACCAGAGAACCGGTGAGACGACGGGTGATTTCACCTTTCATAGGCGCGTAGCTGTCCAGCACAGAGGACATGATGCCCTCCCCCCGGGTGTCGGTGAGAAATTCGTTCCGGTAGCCGAAGAGACCCCGGGAGGGTACCAAGAACTCCAAACGGTACCGGCTGCCCACGGGAGACATGGTGACGAGATCACCTTTCCGCTGGCCGATCTTCTCAATGACGGCGCCCATGGTGCCGTCCGGCACGTCGCAGACCAGGCGTTCGATGGGCTCGCAGACCTTTCCGTCAATCTCCTTGGTCAGGACCCGGGGGGTGGACACGGCGAATTCGTAGCCCTCCCGCCGCATGGTCTCCATGAGGATGGACAGGTGCATTTCCCCCCGGCCGGCGACGTTGAAGGCGTCGGTGCCCTGCTCGGTGACGTGGAGGGAGACGTCTTTTAGGAGCTCCCGCATGAGCCGGTCCCGGAGGTTCCGAGAGGTGACGTATTTGCCCTCCCGCCCGGCAAAGGGACTGTCGTTGACGGAGAAGGTCATTTCGATGGTGGGGTCGGAGATTTTGACAAAGGGCAGAGGATCCACTGCGTCAGGGGCGCAGATGGTCCGGCCGATGGTGATGTCTGCCATACCGGAGAAGGCCACAATTTCACCGGCGGAGGCTGCCTGGATGGGGGTCTTCCCCAGGCCGTCAAATTCGTAGAGGGCGACGATTTTGCCCTTCTGCCGGAGCTCCGGATCGTGATAATCGCAGATGGAGACCTCCTGGCCCACCTTGACGGCGCCGCGCTCAATGCGGCCGATGCCGATGCGGCCCACGTATTCGTTGTAGTCAATGGAGGAGACCAGGACCTGCAGCGGAGCGGCATCGTCGCCGGTGGGGGCGGGAATGTAGTTCACAATGGTCTCGAAGAGGGGGACGAGATCGGTCCCCAGCTGGTCGGGGCCATAGGAGGCGATGCCCTGCCGGGCAGAGCAGAAGATGGTGGGGGAGTCGAACTGCTCGTCGGTGGCGTCCAAATCCAGGAGCAGCTCCAGGACCTCATCCATGACCTCATGGACCCGGGCGTCGGGACGGTCCACCTTGTTGACCACCACGATTACCTTGTGGCCCAGCTCCAGGGCCTTCTGGAGGACAAACCGGGTCTGAGGCATGGGGCCCTCGGCGGCGTCTACCAACAGCAGCACGCCGTTGACCATCTTCAGGATCCGCTCCACCTCGCCGCCAAAGTCGGCGTGGCCCGGGGTGTCTACGATGTTAATTTTGGTGTCTTTATAATGGACGGCGGTGTTTTTGGCCAGGATGGTGATGCCACGCTCCCGCTCCAGATCTCCGGAGTCCATAACCCGCTCCACAGTCGCCTGATTCTCCCGGTAGATGCCGCCTTGCTTCAGCATTTGGTCCACCAGGGTGGTCTTGCCGTGGTCTACGTGGGCGATGATTGCAATGTTGCGAATGTTCTCTTGCTGCGCCATAAAAAGGTCGCTCCTTCCATGATTTGACCGCTTTTCCAACTGTGCAATATACCACATTTGTGAGAAAAATGCAATGGATTTTAGAAAAAAACAGGAATTTCCAGAATCTTAGCCGGGGTGCAGGCCAGCCAACATTCACAAATTGTTGATAAATTGCATGGGAGCAGCGTGTATAATAAATCGCATGAAAAAACAAAGGGTTCGCAGCCAGCTGGGGGATTTTTATGGCGTTTGTTGTATTTCAGGATGTGGGGAAAATTTATAAAACCGGCGAGGTGCAGGTGGAAGCTCTTCGAGGGGCCACCTTTGAGGTGGAGAAGGGAGAGCTCTGTGTCATTGTGGGCCCTTCCGGCGCTGGGAAGACCACGCTGCTCAATATTTTGGGCGGAATGGATACGAGAACCAGCGGCAAGGTGTTTTTGGATGGCGCGGAGGTCTCCGCATTTCACAAACGGCAGCTGACGACCTACCGGCGGCAGGATGTGGGATTTGTCTTCCAGTTCTACAACCTGGTCCAGAATCTGACGGCGCTGGAGAACGTGGAGCTGGCCAGCCAGATTTGCCGGGATCCTCTGGATCCGAGCCAGGTGCTGGCAGATGTGGGCCTGGCAGCCCGGGCCAAGAATTTCCCGGCGCAGCTGTCCGGCGGTGAGCAGCAGCGGGTGGCCATTGCCCGGGCCCTGGCCAAAAATCCCAAGCTCCTGTTGTGCGACGAGCCCACAGGCGCTCTGGATTATCATACCGGCAAGGCAATTCTGAAGCTCCTCCAGGATACCGGCCGACGGACCGGCATGACAATCATCATCATCACCCACAATTCGGCCCTCACCGCTATGGCAGATCGGGTGATCCAGGTGAAAAACGGCACGGTAGTAGACGTCCGGGTGAATCCCAACCCCCGGCCCGTCTCGGAGATTGAGTGGTGAGCCGGTCGATGCGGAGGGACCTCCGCCGCTCCATTCGAAAGTCCGCTGGCCGGTATTTGGCCATCTTGGCAATCATTGCCCTGGGGTCTGGTTTTCTGGTGGGTCTGCGGTCCACCAAGGGGGACATGATGGCCACGGCACAGACCTATCTAGACAAGCAGGCCCTCTTTGACTTCCGGGTGCTGAACACCTACGGCTACACCCAAGAGGATGTGGAGGCTCTGGGCCAGCAGCCGGGCATTGGGGCCGCCGAGGGCGCCATCTCCATGGATGTGCTCTTGGGCGGCGAGGATCGGGAGGAAGACGCGGTGTTCCGCCTGCTGAACCTGCCAGAGCGCATCAATGTGCCGGAGTTGCAGGCCGGACGAATGCCCCAACGGGCGGGGGAATGCCTGGCCGACGGATTCTATTTTACCCGCAGCGACATTGGGAAAACCCTGACCCTCTCCCAGGAAAACGAGGCAGACGCCAGGGAGAAGCTCACAGTGGAGGAATTTACCATTGTGGGTCTGTGCAGCTCGCCCCTGTTCCTGAACTTTGAGCGGGGCAGCACCACCTTGGGCAAGGGCTCCCTGGCGGCCTATCTGTATGTGCCGGAGGGCGCCTTTGATTTGGGCGGGGTGTATACGGAAATCGACCTGAAGCTGGACCGGAACTATCCCATGTATGACGAGGAATATGAGAGACGTCTGTCAGAGACGGCGGATGCATTGGAGCCCTTGGCCAAAACTCTGGCCCAGGCACGGTATGAAACCGTGGTGGAAGAGGCGGAAACCCAGCTGAGAGAGGGCCGGGAGGCATATGAAGCAGGGCGGAAGACCTATGAGACCCAGCGGGACCAGGCGCAGGAGGAACTTCAGAAGGCGGGTGCACAGCTGGACCAGGGAGAGGCGGAGCTTCAGAGCAAAGAACTGGAGTGGAAGAACGCCCAAACCGCCCTGGAGGCAGGCCAGGCGCAGATCGATGGGGGCAACAAGCAGCTGAAGGAAGGGGAGATCCAACTACAGCAGCAGAAGGCCCAGGCGTACCAGCAGTTTGCGGACACCCAGGCCCAGCTCACCAGTCAGTATACCCAGGCTTCCCAAGGCCTAACCCAGATTGAGACGGGTTTGGAGCAGCTGGAGTCGGGCCTCGGGCAGTTGGAAAGCGGCCTTGCTCAGATTGAGACAGGACTTGGACAGCTGGAGCTGAGCCTGCGCCTGACGGACAGCGGCCTCACGGCAGCCCGGCAGCTGCTGGAGGTGGTCCGGAAAGGGCTGGAGGCGGACCCGGAGAATCCGGGCCTCCTGGAGTCTCAAAAGGAGCTGGAGCAGCGGATTCTGGATTTGGAGGCCCAACGGGCGGAGATGGAGATCCAACAGGCGGAGGTTCTGGCCCAACAGAAGGAGCTGGAGGAGCAGAAAACCGGCCTGGAGACGCAGAAAGCGGAGCTTCTGGCACAGCAAAACCAGGTCCAGGCCGGCTTGAATCAGATCCAGGATGGCCTGCGGCAGCTGGACTCCGCCCGGAGCCAGGCAGAGGATCGGTTCGCCATAGCCCAGGCCACCCTGGAGGCAAATCGCCTGGAGCTGGAGCAGGCCCAGACACAGTTGTCGGAGCAGCGGCAACAGCTGGAATCCGGCCGGCAGCAGCTGGACGACGCCCGGAAAGAGCTGGAATCGGGCCGGAAAACCTATGAGGAAAGCCGGAATCAGGCGGAGTCGGAGCTGAAGGCGGCAGAGCTGGAGCTGGAAGAGGCCCGGCAGCAGCTGGAAGAGGGACAGACGGCGCTGGAGAGCATGTCAGAGCCGGACGCTTACCTCCTGGACCGGAATACCAATGTGGCCTATGTCTGCTATGAAAGTGATGCGGACATTGTGGAGGGGATCAGCAAGGTGTTTCCCCTGTTCTTCTTCCTGGTGGCGGCCCTGGTGTGCATCACCACCATGAGCAAAATGGTGGACGAGGAGCGGACGCAGATTGGCGTGATGAAGGCGCTGGGGTATGGCAGCGGCGCCATCACGGCGAAGTACTTGGCCTATTCCGGCAGTGCTTCCCTCCTGGGGTGCCTCCTGGGGGTGTCGGCGGGGTCCGTCATTTTCCCAAGCGCCATTTGGCAGGGCTACAACATTATGTACAACTTTGCCTCCCGGATGCAGCTGACCTTCCAGTGGCCATTGTGCGCGGTCATTGTGTGCAGCTACACAGGCTGTATGCTGGTGGTGACCTGGCTCTGCTGCCGCCGGGAGCTGGCAGAGGTGCCGGCGGAGCTGATTCGCCCCAAGAGTCCCAAGGCGGGAAAACGGCTGCTGCTGGAGCGGCTGCCCCTGTGGAAGCATTTGAGCTTTCTCAGGAAGGTATCCATCCGGAATATTTTCCGGTACCGAAAGCGGCTGGTGATGATGCTTGTGGGGGTGGGCGGCTGCGCCGCTCTGGTGGTCACCGGCTTCGGCATCAAAGATTCCATTGCCGGGATGGCGGATGATCAATTTGGGGAAGTCACCTTATATGACATGTCCGTCACCTTCTCAGGCCATCAGACTCCGGAGGATCAGGCGACCTTCCTGGACGGCTGTGCCGGGACGGTGGAGGAGTCCCTGTTCCTCCACGAGAGCATGGCGGATCTCACCGCTGGGGCGGGGACCAAGTCGGTCCACCTCCTGGCGTCCCAGGAGGAGCTGACCGAGTTTGTCTCTCTGCACCGGGGAAGGGAACCAGTGGCGTTCCCGTCCAAGGGGCAGGCGGTCATCAGCCGGGGCCTGGCGGAGACGCTGGATCTTCAGGTGGGAGATTCGGTGGTACTCCGGACGCCGGAGATGAAAACCCTGGATGTGACGGTCAGCGGTATTTTTGACAACCATGTATACCACTACGTGTTGGTGTCCGTGGATACGGTGCAGGAGCAATGGGGGACGGAGCCGCCGGTGAATACGGCTTACCTCTATGTCCCAGAGGGACAGACGGCCCAGGAATCCTCCATCGTGGTTTCCAGTCAGGCGGATGTGCTCAGTGTCATGCTCTGCCAGGATATGGCGGAGCGGGTGTCTAACATGATGCAGAGCCTGGATTACATTGTGGCCCTGGTGGTCATCAGCGCGGCGGCCCTGGCCTTCATCGTGATGTACAACCTGACCAACATCAACATCGCCGAGCGGGTCCGGGAAATTGCCACCATCAAGGTGTTGGGCTTCTATCCCATGGAATCCGCGTCCTATGTCTTCCGGGAGGGCATGGCCCTCACCGCTATGGGCTGCGCTTTGGGGCTGGTCGCAGGAAAGCTGCTCCACGCCTTTGTCATCAGTCAGGTCCGCATTGATATGGTCTTCTTCACCCCCAAAGTTGCCTGGACCAGCTACCTCTGGGCGGTGGTGCTCACCTTCTTGTTTGCCTGCATGGTGGATGTGTTCCTCTATTTCAAGCTGGAGCGCATCAATATGGCGGAGGCGTTGAAATCTGTGGAGTAGTTGTGCTGCTAACAATCCTTGAATTTGCGCTTTGGAGAGAGTTTCCCGTGAGGGAACGCGCTTAGGGTTACGGTCAAGGCCATAGGGGCGGATTTGTGTGTCCGCTTAGTGGAAACATAGTGCGTTTCCTTCCCATGTTCTACAAATTTGTGATGCCTACCACGGGCGGACACACAGGTCCGCCCCTACGATGATATCGCAACATGGTGCATGAACAGATTCTCGGTGTTTCCGTAAAATTCACAAGATTTCCTCCTAAAGTGGGCAATAAAATCGCAAAAATGTCGAGTAATTTCTGCCAATCCTCGCCGTTCGCCGTAGGGGCGGACCCATGTGTCCGCCCGGCGGAAACATCATGCGTTTCCCAACCACGTCGGGTGAATTCGCAACGCCTACCACGGGCGGACGCACAGGTGTGTCCGCCCGCTGATATGCATGGCGAGTTTTTAAAAAAACGAAGAACTTTGCAGCGAAGACATACAAAACCGCCCTGAGGGAAGG
>ENA-USUG01000272-USUG01000272.1-human-gut-metagenome-genome-assembly--contig:-NODE-272-length-83151-cov-21.932446_pt1 | contig 83151 bp, 75 predicted proteins | sample MGYA00250059_ERZ773394 | MGnify/ENA primary metagenome ERZ773394 (study PRJEB29103, sample SAMN06111957) | human gut metagenome | biome: human gut; feature: ankylosing spondylitis patient; material... | reverse complement strand
ACAGTTGGGGTCGTGATGATGCAGTGCTGCGTGGCATGGATCGTGGCTCTTGCTGTCTATACCTTGGTGGGGATCCTGTGATGCATCTGTTAGATTGGGCCCTTCTTGTCCTCATCGCAGCTGCAGCTATCACAGCTATCCTGCACTGGCGAAAAAAGGCCAGATCAGGTAGCGGCTGCTGCGGAGACTGCTCGCACTGCAAAAGGCGCTGTTCGTAAAGTCTGATAAGCTCTGGAATAGGAGCAGCGGTTTTGTACCGCATGATCATAAAATCTAACCGTGTAAGGACACATATAAGACAATAGTGGCGAGAAGTTTTGTGTGAAACTTCTCGCCACTATGCCATTCAGGGGCAAATAGAGAACGATAAACGATTTCTGCTTTCCGATGTGCACTCAACAATCCGTTCCTCAGTTTGCAAGGCTCTGTGCTGTGCCGCCGATTTCCTATTTATTCTCCTGTGTTGCTATCTCAAATTTGATCGTATACAACGGATCAAAGAAGTTCGTTACAGATGAGCTGAACGGATAGTTTGGCTTGGATGGAGTTGTTTTAGTTTCTGAACTACCATCGTTTTTTGTGCTGGCGTCGCTCGTCTTCCAAAACCAAGGCTTGCAAGTTTTTTCAGTATTCATTCTCCGCGCGAAGTCTCTGAACCTCCGCCAACAGGTCCTCTTCTACTTCTTTCGACAACTGCTTTGGCGGATGGCTCTTGCTGCCGCGGCCGCGTCGCTCGATGACAAAGCCTTCTGGGCCTTCCTCCAGATAGATTCGCTCCCATGCGGCAACTCGTTTGTGGTCATTGATTTCAAACTGCCTTGCCGCTTCACTGTAGCTCAGCTTTTCTTTCATCATGGTTTCCACGACCAGCTTCTTGAATTCCGACGTATATCGTTGGTCTTTCGAATGACGAGCAATGAACTGAAACACGAAGCCAAGAAGCAGGAATGGAACATAGCTATACAGGAATGCCGCAGCAGCGGTCTCTCCGTAAGTGAATGATGCCGGAAGCGGGACGTTACGACAACCACTCTTGGCAAGTTTCGCAGGTCTCCCTCTTTCTTTTGCGGAAGCCCAGATCAAGCCGAGTTAAAAAACCGTTAAAATGTTGTACGGTGGATTGAAAAAATGAGCCAACAGGACTATTTTATACAAGGTGAGTGTGTAAAATCAAATTTTTTAGGGGGAGGCGGATAAAAATGCCGCACCGAAAGAAGATTTTACTCTCAGACAGTAATGAAGCCTTCAGTATGCTCCTGACGGATTCCCTGCGTGAGCGCGGAGACTTCCGTGTATTCCACGCAAGGGATACGGACGAGACAACCGAGGTGCTCCATCGGCACCGACCTCACGTTCTTCTGCTGGATTTTCTGCTGCCGCACAAGGGCGGCTTTCACGTTATGCAGCAGCTGCGTGAGGGCGAACACAAAATCTCGACGATCTTTATGACAGCGCTGCCGACGCACAAGGTCATAGAGGAGGCATACCGTTTGGGCGCAAGCTTTGTGCTCCCGAAGCCTTTTACGACAAGGGCGCTGGCCGAACGGATACACGATGTACTGCACAGTGATCGGCCCTAATTTGCACACATCAAAAATAGAAGACCGCCATCTCAGTGAGCAAACGGCTCCTTGAGATGGCGGCCTTTTATACGCGGCTACGTTTTACGCTTACGGTCTTTCCTCATCACACAATTATCAACCTCGAAAGTACAGAGACGTTTTGCCGCAAAGCGGCAAAACATCTCTGTACTTTCACTTTGCAGCTTGGGGCAAGGCAATATAGGTTACAGGAACATCAAGTTCTCTCACCGCCCCCACGCCGCAAGAGCTGAACATCGATGATCCAAAGCCCACCTTTCCGCAATTCCCGGCATGTTCTGATTTTATTATACAACTGTATACAAAAGCCAAGCGGCGGTTCGAGTGAACCGCCGCTTTTCCGCATGATTTTAGGTTTTACTTGCCCTGATAGGCGCGATACAGGAACGTCACGATCTCCGCGCGCGTGCAGTCCGCGTTGGGGCTGAACGTCGTGTTGGAAGTACCGTTCGTCACGTTATTCGCAACCGCCCAGCTAATCGCATCAGCGTAGAACGCGTCGGACTTCACGTCGGTGAAGTTCGTGCTGCCGCTCGCGGTGCCCTTGAGGGCACGGTGCAGGAACGTCACGCTCTGGCCGCGGGTGCAGGTCGCATTCGGGGCAAACGTCGTCTCAGTCATGCCGTTCGTGATGCCGTTCTCGATCGCCCAGGCGACGGCCTTGGCATAGTAGCTGCCGGCCGGGACGTCAGCGAAGCTGACCGCGGTCTTCGGCTCGGGGCTGCCGGCGGCGCGCCACAGGAACGTCACGATCTGCGCACGCGTGCAGGACTCGTAGGGGCCAAACATCGTGTCGGACAGGCCGTTGGTGATGCCCTTATCGACTGCCCACTTCACCGCATCGGCAAAGTAAGCGTTCGCGGGAACGTCGGCAAACTTGCTGCTGTCATCCGGCGTCGGCTCGGGGTCGGGGGTAACGGGCGTGGACGGGCTGCTGTGGCGGCGGGTGGTAAACTTCACCGCATCGCTCGCGGGAGACGCATTGTAGTTGTCCGTCGCCGCATAGCGGACATAGAACGTATAGGTCGTGCCGGAGGTCAGGCCGGTGAACGTCGGAGAGGGTTGCCAGTTCTCGCCGTCCATGCTGTACTCGGCCGTAGCGCCATTGTCATTGGCCGCGACCTCGTTCAGCGTGATGCTGGTGTAGCTGCGGTCTTTCAGCGTGGGGGCAGCAGGTGCATCCTGAGCAGCCTTGTCGATGACGAAGGCATACTCCAAATCGTCCGCGTTGTCCTTGCCCGCCCAAACGGTGTTGTCCTTATCATTCAGCTTAATGGTCACCGTGTACTCACCGGCGTCCTTCTTCACGTTGCCGGTCACGGTATATGCCTCATCGGCTTTAACCTGATAAGTCTGATCTTCGCCCGTATAGGTGTACTTCGTGTTATCCTCGCTGGGAACGGAGATGGACTTCTTCGCGACAGTCAGGGTGACAGAAACGGTACGCGTTGCACCGTCGCCCGTGGTCACAACGATAGTACCCTCATACTCGCCAGCATTCAGACCGCTCGTCGGCGTAACGCTGAACGTCACATTTTCATTCTTAGTCACCGTAAAGTACGTGCTGCTCGTCGTCGCGGTGAAATCAGGGCTTGCCACGGTATCCGATGCCTCGACGGTGACCGTTCCCGCCGTCGGGGTCTTATCCCCGTAAGTATAGGAAAGCTTTACCTCTGTGGGTGCAACAGTGTACGCACTGTTCAGCCACTCAGCAGTATACGTGCCATGGGAAGCCGTGGTCGTCAATTTCTGGTTGTCGGAATAATACCAGCCGCCAAACACCTTGCCGTCGCCGTTGTAAACCGGCGTGTACAGGCCGGTGGTTGTATCCACGTTCTGCGTCACATCGATCACGCCGCCGTTGGTCAGGCAAAGGATGTTGCTGCCAATGCCGCCAAGCGCCTTGACTTCGTCCTTCACCTCGTTCGCACTACCCAGAGCGTAGATCGTCATCTCGGTCAAAGAATTAACATCACTCTCACTGCCAGTAGAATCCTTGAACGTCAGGGAATTGCAGGTTGCTTCGCCGTTGATAATCAGTGTTCCCACAGTCTTCTCATGTCCATGGAAAACACCCTTGCCAAGGGACTTCACATTCGGAATGTTTATCAGCTTAAGCGCAGAGCTGCCAAGGAATACATTGTCGCCAAGCGTGAGCTCACGATTGCCTGCATTAAAGGTTGTAAAGGTAGTCGTATACTTCTGGAATGCGCGCATGCCAACAGATACAGGAACACCCTCATCGAAAGTCACAGATTTAAGTGTGCCGTCCATCCTTCCGTTGCTGGAAGCGAAAGCATAATTTCCAATCTGCGAAACATTCTTACCGATAGTCACATGCTTGATCTGCTTATAACTTTCATTTGCATCAGAAAACGCTTTCTCTGCTACCGCCGTCACCTTCATGCCCTTGATCTCGTCAGGGATCACAACCTCATCCTTTTCGGTCGCTTTAGAAGCAAAGCCGGTAATAGTCACGGTATATTTGCCATTCTTATACTGGGTCTCATAAGCCAGATTCTCATACACGCCGGTCTCGCCGCCAAAGGTAAACGTATCGCTCTTTTTATCCAAAACACTAACGAGCGTAGTAAACGTCGTAGAGGTAACGTCCACATATACCTTAACAGGAGCACTATTAATTACATCGGTGCCCCAGCTGGTAATGCTGTCAGGCAGTTTGATCGTCGTAGTCGTACTAAAGCCATAGAGGAATGCGCTGTCCTCCACCGTAGTCAACTTTGTACAGGCGGACAAATCCCACGCAGTAACACTCTTCGCATCGTAAAACGCATTATTGCCGATCCGTTTCAGTTCGGTAGCCTCGGAAAAATCGACTGTCGTCAATTCTGTGCAGTATTTAAACGCTCTGCCGCCGATGAATTCAATGTTTGCACCCAGTTTAACACTTTTCAGCGTGGTATTTGCATGCGCATCATCACCAGCCGTTCCCGCAAAAACGCTGTCGCCAATACCTACCACGGGATAGGTCTCATCGCCGGCATTTGCCGTTGCAGGAATGGCAATACTGCTCGCCTTCTCGCCCTTTTCCGTCAGGCCAACGACCATCAAGGACGATGCATCCGCCCAGCCATAAACAAGATTGTCATCCTCGGGCAATGTTTGACCATAGAAAGAGATCTGATAGCCCGCCTGACTGAACACCTTACTCGCCAACGTATCTTCCGCGTCAAAGGTTGCCTTGTAGCTTAGGCCATCAAAGCATGCGCTGCCGATAGAGGCCAGCTTGCTTCCCTCTTCAAAGTTCACCGCAATGCTGGTACGAACAGATTCTTCGCCTTCAGCAGGAGCGGAAGTCGAAAATACACCCCTGCCAATCGTCGTCACTCCGGCAGGAATTTCAATTTTCGTAATGCCCGTATTTGCAAAAGCACTATTACCAATCTCGGTGACGCTGTCAGGAATGTCGAATTCCGTCAGACTCACATCACCGCTGAACAGGTTGTTCGGCAGCTTCGCTACACTCTGCGGGAAGTTGTTAATTGTTGTCAGGTTTTCGCAGCTGCTGAATGCACCGGCACCCGGCAGCGCATTGTCTTCGAACTCCGTGCCAAAGCTCGGAACTCCATTAAAGGTCACGGACTCGATTGCAGAAGAATTGAATGCATAGGAATTGATGGAGCGCACGGACGCGGGGATGGTCACGCTCTTGATCTCAGACATTTGCATCGAGTTGCTACCAATCGCGGTAACCCTGCTGTCGACGGTATAATCTACACCAGCCCACTTTGCCAGCGGGAAGAAGCGCAGTGCAACACCGGACTGGCCGTTCTCAGTATAGTTCTCATAGAGCACATCGTTATCAACGAAGAAAGCACGGTCAGAGATATCATTCGCCTTGATCTCCTTCAGCTGTCTGCACATGATGAACGCATAGTCGCCGATGCTCTTCACGCTGTCGGGAATCGTAATGCTACTGATACTGGTGCTGCGGAACGCATGCGCGCCGATATAGGTCACATTGCTGTCTACGGTAAACACCACTTGCGTGATATGCGGGCTGCAAAAATCGCTGACATTGTTGCCCGTTGTCTCCTCGTTTAACAGCTTTGCTGCCAGTGCAAGGCCCCACGGCGTGGTGTTTCGGGCGTAATCCGCCATCGCACCTTCGCCGGAAATGGTCAGGGTATATGCCTGCACCTTGTTAGTCGTACTACCCTCTTCAGCAGCAGGCTCATTCTCATAAAAACGCCAGGACGTCGTGCCATCGGTCGTTTTCGTCACACAGTACAGGTCATCACCATTCTTTTCCAGTTTCCAAGTGACATTACTGCCGTCTGCGCCGCAGTTGCCGCTAAGCGTATAGGCAGTCGTGTCTTCGCCGCTTCCGCCTTCCACGGAATCGTTACTTTCCGCGGTATAGGCGTCTCCGGTATCGCCATTTTCGTTCGCCATTGCCGTCGCAGGCAATAAGCTCAGTATCATGACAATCGATAGTATACTTGCCAATAATCGCCGTTTCATGTTGTTACCTCCTAAAGTTTCTCTATGTTTTGCCCGTCTCCGCGGGCTGGGTTTACTTGGTTTTGCGCTTGGTTCTTCCGGCGCAGACGGGGCAGCCTGTGCCCTCGCTGCGGGTGTAAACCATGGCCTGCCACGAGTGGCCGTTCGGACATGTCCACCAGACTCTTTTGTGGCTGCCAAAGGTCACATCGTCCGGCGTCAGGGGTGCGTTCTTTTCGCCGTCCCACTGTGCGAGCAGCTCAGATTTTCCCTGTTCGGTGCAAAACGCTCGAAATGTTCGTCGGATCGTCAGCCACCCCCTCACGAAAAAAGCTCCGTTCCAGCAAAGCCGGACGGAGCAGTGACAAGCGAATACATCAGTAAGGGTGCAACCGGCTGTCATAGCGTATTCTCCATTCGGAGAGGCGTTAGACCCATCTGGCTTTGCGTCGCCGCCTTTCGGCGGTTTTGCCAAAATATGAGATTTTGAGAACGGAATCTATATTCCGTATATGCAAAGGAAGCGAAACGACTTTATCGCTTCCTTTACTCGTAGCAAAATATAGCACAATCTTCCGGCAAAGGCAAGGGAAATTATGATTCCAAATATAAATTATGGAGTTTACAGGGGAAAACGCACTGTAAGCTTGTGCCTCTGCACCCATTTGAACGTTCTCGGGCACAGACAGCTCGATCTCTGCATGCGCTTTAGTTGTGAATATAGTGGTAACTGTATTCGCTTTAGCATTTTTGCGCAACAGAATATAGATTCTGCTGCGCCTATGACACGAGCCTCAACCGCTCGAGCTGCCGCCGGTGCTCTGCCACGCTTATGACAAGGTAAATGCGCATCGTTTCGATGCTCGAATGCCCGAGAACATCCGCCAGCTTGACGATGTCCTTGTATGCGCGATAAAACGCCGTCGCGAACAGGTGGCGCAAATTGTGCGGAAAGACCTCCCCCGCGTCGACGCCCGCGCGGGCGCACAGTTTTTTCATCTTTAACCAAATTTGATATCTCGACATGGACTTGCCGCTTTTGGCGCGAAAGATCGCGCCGGAGGCGGTTTTTTGCTGCGCAGCAAACTTGAGCAGCTTTTGCGTGCGCCGACCCGTTCTGCACCGCTGCGGCGGTTTGATTTTCAACGCGCGTCCTTTGACGAAAAAAAGCTCATTGCCGCCGAATTTGTCGAGCGGATCATGCTCGACGGCGAAAGGGTGCATATCATTTGGAAAGCCTGATGCGTGCGCACGCATCAGGCTTTCTGCCTAAAGGTACGGAAGATCAGGAGATGCTCAGCAGCAGGCCGGATACAGCGCACTGCGGCAGGTCGGACAGGGCGGAGGCTGCATAGTTCTTCTCGCTCGAGACAACGGAGAAGTCATCGGACTTTTCCACGTGCAGCGTGAATTTCTCTCCGTCTGCCGCGACGGGATATTGCATGCTCTTTTCGCCGCTGAGGGCAAAGGTGAGCAGGGCGCGGGTCTGCGCGCTGCCGGAGGCGAGAAGATCTTCCGGCTGCTCGGGTGCGGAGGACTCTGCGGGGGCTTCCTTTGCGGAGGAAGCGATGAGCGTGCCGCTTGTAAAGTCGAACTGATCGCCCGCGCTCAGCACGAAAACGCGCAGATCGCTGACGCTGAAATGCGAATCGTCGTTTCCGTAAACGGCGCTGCGATTGTCAAGCACAGTGACCGTACCCGCTCCATAGACCGTGCCGACGCCGCCGGTGACGGCGATGCCGGTCGCCTCGTCCAGCCCGATGGCGTATGCCGCGCCGCCGGAGCGCTGCACGGTGCAAAGGCGGGCGAGCCTTCCCCGTGCGCCAAAGTGGGAGTCAAAGGTGAGCGCGGCGCCGCAGGCGGCTGCGTCGCAGGGAAGACCGCCGTAGAGCGCGCCCTCTTCGCCACACACAGCGCCGGCGGCGGTCAGCACGGCTTCGGTGGGCTTTGCGTGCGTCAGCGCTGCATGGGAGTCGGCGTCCTGGAAGCAGACCGAGCCGAGCATGTGCGCGCCCGCGCTCGTTCCGGCAAGGAAGCCGCCGCGCGCGAAAAGATCCTGCACGGCCTGCCCGACGGCATTCCAATCGCCGTCGGCATTTTGCAGGGCGTAGATGCCAAGACTCTGGTTGCCGCCGGTGAAGTATACGCCGTGGCAGCTGGAAACGAGAGAGGCAAAATAGGCGTCGCTGCCGATGGTATCCCGGTTCTCCGCGGTGAGCGGAATGTAGACTGCTTCGAATCCTGCGTCCGCAAAGCGGTGTTCAAAGCTGCGCACAGAGGGGGTATCCTGATAGAAGTACGACCACAGCTCACGTTCGCTGCCGCTGGAGGCACCGATGACGGCGACGCGCGGCGTATCGGGGAAACTGCGGAAGATCGCCTGCGAGGTGGAGATGATGGAGCTGCGGTCGCCGCCGATCGAGGCCGCGCCGCCGTTGGGGAAGAGAATGCCGCTGCCGCTGCCGATCGTCCCGCTGGAGGCGGGAAGCGCCTCGGGCGTGACAAAGCGCTCAGCACAGTAGGATACGCCCATGAGCGTTTCGGCCGATGCGCTGGCAACATAGACATAGTAGCAGCGCGCGGGATCCACGGCATTTCCGTCAAGATCCTTCTGTTCGGAAAGATCCAGTGAGAATTCGGTGCTGCCTGCGTTGTCGAAGCGCAGCGCGCAGCCGCTGCCGCTCAGCGCGTCGAGCGCGGCGCGGTCTGCGCCGGAGAGCTGCTCCTTTACGGCGGCATAGCCGTTTGCGGAGAGGAAAACGTAGTTCGTTTCGATCTCGCCTTCGGTATCGCTTGCAAAAGTGCCGGTCAGGACGCTGCCCTCGCGCGTGAAGCGCAGCTTTCCGGCGCTCGGCGCGATGTAAGCGGTCTGCGCCGCCTTTTCAAGGCTCAAAAGACCGTCGGCGCCGAAAACGGCGGCGTAGAAATAGTGCGTGCCGGGCTCTGTAAAGTCATCGCCGGTGATAAGATCCTTCTGGGCGGTGTTGAGCGTGTTGCCAACGCCGTCGCAGTAGCTGAGATCGGTCATCACATAGGCGCGGTTGGCAGGCTTGTCGAGCGCGAGAATCTCTTCGCGGGTGAGCGAAGAGAGGTATTCCCATACCTCGTCGAATTCCCGCACGCTGTAAAAAACGAGAAAGCCCTCGGCTCCGTCGAGCGTTTCCGGCGGGAAAAAGGCGACCTTGTAGCCGGAGCTTTCATCGCCTTTGCCGACCATGCGCAGCTTTGTGAGCGTGTACTCATTGAACTGCGGGTTGACCCAGGCATCGCCCTGCTTTTCGGGAGCGGCGGGTTCCTTGCTCCCGCAGGCGCACAGCATCAGCAGCAGGAGCGCGGCGGTCAGAACGGATAGGCATTTTTTCATCAAAAGTCACTCCTTTGAAAAAACGGGCGGGGCAGCATGCCCCGCCCGCGGCTTGTCGGGAAAATGGATTTAAGCCTCTGCGCCGAAGTACACGGTGACGTAGGCGGAGGACTCGCTGCCGTCCTTGGCGAGCGTGATGTAGTAGTCGTCGGGGTAGTCCGGGTCGTCGTCATATTCGGCCGTAACGGTGATGCCGAGATCCAGCGTGTCGACCTGAGAAGAGAAATAGTCCTGAACGGCCTGCGTCTTTTCTTCCTGCGTCATGGCGGAAACGTCCTGATCCTCCATCAGCGTGGTCTCGGTGACAAGATCAAATGCGGCGGCAAAGTCGTTGGCAAGGTCGATGGCGCTCTGCTCCATCACGAAGGTGCGGTCTGCTTCGCCGACCCACAGCACCTTTTCATAGCCGATGGTCACGAGATAGAAGTGATACTCGCCCGCCTGCTGCAAAAGAGAGGTGCCGTTGATGAGATCAACGCCGTCGCCGTAGAAGCGAATGGGATCGGCGGTGTTGCCGTCAAAGTAGCTCATCTTATCGCCGGAGAGGTTGCGGATATTGCCGTCGAGATCCAGCGCATCGATCTCTGCAAGGAAGCTGTCGGGATCGCTGAAGCGCTCGGAGGTGAAGAAGGCCTTCACGTCATCCAGCGTCGCGGTGGAGTAGCACATGGCAATGCTGAAGACATTTTCGTTGTTGATAAGGTCACCCGCGGTGCCCTGCATGGAAAAGCCCTTCATAAAGCTTGCATCGTTGGTGTTCGTGCCGCAGAGCGTCACGTCCGCAACGGCGTAGGCGTCATCAAAGGCGGCGTCCTTGCTGTCGCCATCCGACTGATTGCCGCAGGCGGTGAGGGTGAGTGCGAACACAAGAGCAAGTGCCATAAGAGTAAAGAGACGTTTGCTGGTTTTCATGTTGGTTTCCTCCTGATTTTAGTTTTATTGTACGGCGTGCTGCGCCGCAGTCAACTTTTTGATGGTGATCGTCCCGCCGCTGCGCGTAAGGTGCATGACGTAGGCTGAGCCGTGCACGCGCAGCGCCCTGTCGGAGAGGGAGACCTCAAGGGCGGTGTCCTCGCTGATGCCGAAGCCCTCGTTTTCGCCCGCGTCTTCCATCGCGGCGAGCAGACGCTGAAGCCGGGCACGGCGGTTGAAGTGCTGATCGACGATGCCGCCGGGCAGAAAGCCGAGTCCATGCGAGAGCAGCAGCTGCTCCGGCGAAACGCCGCCGTTGTCACAGTAAGCTGCCGCGTCGGTGCAGACGGGGAGAGTCAGCGTCCCCTCGTCGTCGCCGCGCACGATCATCGTGCGGCTCATGATCGCCGCGCCTGCGGAAGAGCCGCCGATCACGCCGCCGTCGGAAAGAAGGCGGCGCATTCTGCCGAGCACCGGCGTGTCTGAACCGTCCGGCTGCAAAAGAAGCCTTGCCGTGTGCAGTTGGTCGCCGCCGCTGAACCATACGCCGCTCACCCCGTCAAAAAGCGGGAGCAGCGCCTCGTCTGCGCGGTTTGTCCAACCGCTGTGGCCAAGCAGCGCGGGAGTCTCTGTCAGCGGCAGCAGCACGACTTCGCCGATCCCGGCGGAGAGCAGCAGCTCGCGGTTGAATCGAAAGCTCTCCTCCGCCTCTCCGCTGGCGCAGACGGCGAGCATGACCTTGCCGCGCTTTCCGCCGCAGAGGGCGGAAAACCTGCCAAAGATGTCGGCTTTGCCCTGCTCGGTCGCGCCGATGTTTCCGCCTGCAATCAATAATGTACCGTTCATCCGAGCATCCTCCTGTATTCGTCGCATTCGCGCGCGTTGGCAAAGACAAAATGACCGGGGGCGATCTCCGTCCAGGCCGGTTTGTCCACGCTGTAATCATGCACGGACGGATTATAGGGCGTGCAGGTCTTGCCCCGCTCGGCGGCGGGATCCGGCATGGGGATCGCGCTGAGCAGCGAACGGGTGTAGGGGTGCAGGGGGTGGGCAAAGATCTCTTCGCCCGGTGCAAGCTCCATCAGAGCGCCCTTGTAGATCACGCCGATGCGGTCGGAAATGAAGCGCACCACGCTCAGATCGTGCGCGATGAACAGATAGGTGAGCGAGTGCTCTTTTTTCAGTTCATTGAGCAGGTTGATGATCTGAGCACGAATGGAAACGTCCAGCGCACTGATCGGCTCGTCGGCGATGATGAATTCCGGCTCCATGATGAGCGCACGGGCGATGCCGAGACGCTGGCGCTGTCCGCCGGAAAATTCATGCGGGAAGCGGCTGGCAAACTCGGGCAGCAGCCCCACGCGCTGCATGACGCGGGAGACCTTGGCCTTGCGGTCGGCTTCGTTTTCGAAGAGGTTGAAGTTATAAAGTCCTTCGGAGATGATGTAATCCACCTTGGCGCGCTCATTCAGGCTTGCCATGGGATCCTGAAAGATCATTTGCACCTGCTGGCGGTACTGCTTGATCTCCTCCCGGCTGAAGCGGCGGTTGACACGCGTGCCCTTGTAGAGGATCTCACCGCCGGCGGTGGGAATGATCTTCATAATGGCGCGGCCGATAGTCGTTTTACCGCTGCCGGATTCACCGACGAGGCTGAACGTCTCCCCGCGGTACACATCGAAGGACACACCATTGACGGCATGAAAGACCTTTTTGCCGGAGCCGAAGTCGATCGAGAGATCCTTGACCGAGAGCAGCGGCTCGTCGCTGCGCGGCGCATACGGCTCGGGTGCGGCGGGCGCTCTGCCAAGACCGGGGGTGCGGTAGTTGCGCGGGTCGCCCCATTTCTGAATGGCCATGGGGTGCATCGTCCATGTTTTTGCCGTGTGCCCGGGAGAAACGGAAAACATCGGTGGCTCTTCCAGCCGGTCGATCTCCATGGCCTCCGGGTTACGGGGGTAAAAGGCGTCGCCCTGAATGTCGTTGTAGAGATTCGGCGGCGTGCCGGGAATGGCGAACAATGCCTGCCCCTTGATGCCGAGCTGCGGCAGTGCGCGGAGCAGGGCGCGGGTGTAGGGGTGGACGGGGCAGGAAAAGACTTCCTCTGTCGGCCCCGTTTCGATGATCTCGCCGGCGTACATGACGGCCACGCGGTCGGCGATATTTGCCACCACGCCGAGGTCGTGCGTGATGAAGATCACGCTCAGCCCCATGCTGCGCTGAATATCGCGCAGCAGCCGGAGGATCTGCGCCTGCAGCGTCACGTCGAGCGCGGTGGTGGGCTCATCGCAGATGAGCACCTCGGGGTCGGCGGCGATCGCGGTCGCGATGACGATGCGCTGGCGCATGCCGCCGGAAAACTCGTGCGGGTATTTCCCGTAGCGGTCAGAGGAGATGCCGACCTGCTCCATCAGCTTTTTCGCCTTTTCCGTGGAGGCGTCCTTGCTGAGGTCGGAGTGCAGCGTGATCATCTCGCGGATCTGTTCGCCGACGGTTTTGAGCGGGTTGAGCGCCGTCATCGGGTCCTGAAACACCATGGCGATGCGCTTGCCGCGAATGGCGAGCCAGTCCTTTTCTGCAAGGCAGTCGAGCCGGGTGCCCTTGAAGTCGATGCTGCCGCCGACGATCGTACCGTTTTTGTCGGTCATGCCGATGAGCGTCTTGGTCAGCACGCTCTTGCCGCTGCCGGACTCGCCGACGATGGCGAGCGTTTCGTTTTCATAGAGATCGAGGCTCGCGCCGCGCACGGCGGTGAGTGTTTTGCCGCGCAGGCTGAAGTTGACGCGGAGGTCGCGGACGCTGAGAATCGTATTTGCCATAGCTGCGTTCCTCCTTAAATGTGATTGCGCGGGTCGGAGGCGTCCGCGAAGCGGTTGCCCACGATATAGAACGACACTGTGACGAACGAGAGGATGATGGTCGGATAGATCAGCTGGAAGGGATAGACCTCAAAGCTGTTCTTGCCGACGGAGACAAGGTTGCCGAGCGACACAACGTCGAGCGGAAGGCCGAGGTTGATGTAGCTGAGGAAAACCTCAGAGCCAATGGAGTAGGGAATCGTCAGCGCGACCTCCATGATGACGATGCTGACGATATACGGCACGATGTTTTTCAGCAGAATGCGGGAGAGCGGCGTGCCGAGACACTGGGAGGCAATGTTGTACTCGTTTTCACGGATGGCGACAACGCGGTTTCGCACGAAGCGCGCGATGGAGAGCCAACCGGTCAGACACATGGCGAGCACGATCGTCCAGAAGCTCGGGCGTAGAATGTAGGTGAAGAGCACCAGATAGACCGTCTGCGGGATATTGGTGACGATGTTGTAAAGCTCCGTCATGAAGCGGTCGATGCGCTGCACGTAACCCCACAGCGCGCCCGCGATCGTGCCGAGCGTCACATCGAAAAACGCGATCACGAAGCCCAGCAGCAGCGAGGTGCGCGTGCCGTACCAGGTGCGCGCCCACATATCGCGGCCGATGTTGTCCGTGCCGAACCAGTGCTCCTTGCAGGGGGAGAGGTTCCACATGGCGCTGCCAGTCTGGGCAAAGTTCGGGTTGCGGTAGCTCGTTTCCCAGCCGGGGATCAGCTCGCTGATGAGCGGGTAGAGCAGGCTCATCGCAACAAACGCGCACATGATGCCCAGCAGCACCGTGGAGCTGCGCTGTTTGAAGAAGGTGCGGAAGGTGCTGTGCCAGTAGGAGTAGTTGGAGTAGCCGGTCAGTTCGCTCTTTTCGTAGTCGAAGGGAATGCGTTCGAACATGCTCTCGCTCAGCGAGACCTTGAGATTTGGCTTTGCAGCGTTCATGACTATCCCTCCTCCTTTTCCGTAAGGCGGATGCGCGGATCCAGAAATACCATCAGAATATCACCGAGGAACACGCCGAGCACGCCCAGAGTTGAATACAGAATGACAAGCACCTGAACAAGAGAGTTGTCCATCTCCTGAATGGCTTCCACGAGAAGGCCGCCCATGCCGGGAATGGAATAGAGGCTTTCGATCACGAGGGAGCCGGAGATCGTCAGAAGCATTTGCAGGGGGAAATACTGCGCGAGAGGCACGAGCGCGTTGCGCAGCACGTGGGACTTCATCAGCTTCCAGTCGCTCATGCCCTTGCTGCGGGCGAATTTGACATAGTCGCGGTTTTCCTCGTCCACCATGAACCGGCGCAGCCAGATGGCATACCAGGCGATGCTCGAAAGCGAGAGCGAGATCGTCGGCAGGATCCATGTGACGGGATTGCGCTCGCTGAACATCATGGGGATCTTGAAAAGACCCGTGATGGCGATCTGGAGCAGGAAAAGATAGATAAGGCTCGGCACGGCGCGCACGATGACCACGTAGCCCGTGCCCAGCGCATCCGGCAGGCCGCCCTTGCCCTTGGCCATTGCCATGCCCATCAGAAGTCCGAGAACCAGCGAGATGAGCATGCTCACTACGCCGAAGTAGAGCGAATAGGGGATCTTTTCCGCCAGAATATCCGAAATGGCGCGGTGGGGCTGGAGCACGTAGGACTCGCCGAGGTCGCCGTGGAAGAGATCGACCATGAATTTGCCGAAAAGCTTAATCGGATTGCCGACAGCGCCGATGTCCTCAAGGTACATCTCGCGCTCGGCCTCGCTCATGTTCTGGTAGTCGTCGCGCGTGAAGTAGCCGTCGGTCGGCATCAGGCGCAGCAGCAGAAATACAACGAATACCACGATGAAAACACTGAGCAGGGATTGCAAAGTCCGCTTAAAGATATATTTAGCCATGTTACCACCCTTTATATCGGTACGGCGGCGTCTCAGCCGGCATTTCTCTTGAGCAGCTGCTCATAGAACTCATCTTCCAGCTGCTTGTACTGCTCGGCCGAGATGGGCTCTTCGGAAAGCTGCATGCCCTTGTACTTGAAGCGGGAGAGGCCAAAGCCGCCGCGCGGCGCGGTGAACGGGATCTCGCGGGTCATGCCGTAAGTGCCGCCGCCGCTCTCCCACGGAATGATGTAGCCGCCGTCGATGAGCATGCCCTCGGCCTGGGCGAAGAGCTCATAGCGCTCGGAGGCGACGAGCTTTTCACTGGCCTCCTTCACCAGCGCGTCGAACTGCGGCAGAGAGTAGCGGCCGTCGTTGACGGCGCCGCCCGTTGTCAGACGGTCGAGCTGGGAGAGAGGATCGGCATATTTGAAGCTGTAGTTATCATAGGCAAAGTCAAAGTTGCCCGGAGCGATGACGTCGTTGTACTTGTCGCCCGTGAACTGGGAGAGGATGACCTCGATATTCTCGCTGCCAAAGACCTCTTCAAGGTTCATTTTGATGATCTGCGCCATGGAGACCTCGTCGGAGGACGCGCCGTGTACGTAGACCAGCTGGAGCGGCAGCTTACCGTCGGTCTGGAACGAGAAGGTGCGTCCCATCTTGACCTCGCCGGCGCTTGCGCCGCGAATGTTGCCGCTGCCGTCGGTCACCGCGCTGAGTGCCTTTTCAAAGTACTCCTTTGCAAGAGCGGGATCGTAGGTGGCGGCGCCGCGCTCCTTGATCTCCTTGAGGGGAGCGTAATCGGTGTAGTCGATGCCATTTTCATCGTAGCAGACGTCCTCGGGGCAGATGAGGTTGGTCAGCATATCCTCGGTGTCGTAGGGGTTGTAGAGCTGCGCAATGGTCACGCGGTCGAGCGCGTGATAGAGCGCGAGGCGGAAGTCCTCGTTCTGCACGAAGGCGTTGAACTCGCTGTTGGGGCTTTCGAAGTTCGGGAAGAACCAGAAATTGACGGAGGACTTGTCGCGCAGCGTCACATACTGTCCCCATTCGGAATCCTGCATGTAATGCTCGACCTGATCGCCCGTGAGGGAGGTGCCGGTCAGCTCGCCGCGCTTGAACATTTCGACCGTGGCGGCGCCGTCGGTGATCTTCTGGAGAACGATCTTTTCCACGCTGACCTTGTCGGCATCGTAGTAGTTTTCATTCTTGACCATGACAAATTCTTTGTTGCGCTGCCAGCTTTGGAGAATGTAAGCGCCGCAGTAAAGGAGCTGGTCGGGGGAGGTGCCGAACTTGGTGCCGCACTGGTCGGAGAACTCCTTGTGGTTGGGCAGGAAGATCTCAGTGACGAGGAAGGATTCAAAATACGGCACGGGCGCGGTCAGCGTGTACTGGACGGTGTACTCGTCGAGCGCCTTGACGCCGACGGTGTCGTCAAACTGTGCTTCCAGCTTTTCGCGCGGGCCTTCGGGCTTTTTGCTCGCCGCCAGGTTGGGGTCATCAAAGTCAACGAGCGTGTCGTAATATTCGCCGAGGCCGGCGATCACGCTCTTGATGATGGACATGTCGCTCTTGGTTTTCTTGTGGTCGGCAACAAAGCGCATGCCGTCTACAAAGTCCTGCGCGGTGACGGGCGCGACCTCTGCGCCCTTGCTGTCGTACCACTTGGCGTCCTTGCGCAGGTGGAACGTCCAGACGGAGTAATCGTCGTTGTGCTCCCAGCTTTCAGCGAGCGAGGGAACGAAGGCACCAAAGCGGTCGGTCTCGATCAGACCGTCGATGACGTTGGAGATGACCTTCTTGCCCGTGGTGTCGGGCAGGTAGAAGGGAATGAGGGAGGTGACGTCGGTAGAATAAGTGCCAAGATACTCTGCGGTATTCACGCTCTTGGAACCGCAGCCGCTCAGACAGGAGACCGTCAAAAGCATTGCGAGTGCGATGGACACTGTACGGGATAGGATTTTTTTCATCATAATTCCTCCGATCGTTTATTCGAAGCGACCCTTGACGATCGCCTGACCGTTTTTGACCATTTGTCTGCCGCGGGCAAAGACGCCGTCGATGCTGAGCGCCTGCCCGAGAAGGACGAGATCCGCGTCTGCGCCCTCGGCGATACAGCCCTTTTGCGCTTCCATCCGCAGCACGCGCGCGGGATTGCAGGTGATAAAGGTGAGGGCGGTTTCCAGCGGGAATCCTTCATGCTGCACAAGATTTACAAGCTCATCGTGCAGCACGCGGCTCGTGCTGTAGCTCAGCCCCGTGCATCGGCCCTGCTCATCAAAGCGCGGCTGACTGCCGAAAGCATCGCTCGAGAGCGTCATGCGGCCGCTGTCGGCGCCCTTGTCCATGGCGTATGCCATCAGGTGCGCCGTGCCGCCGGAGGAAGTCTCACCGGCGGTGAAATCGGCCTGCCCGCCCGCCTTGATCCACTCTATCGCTTCCTCGAGCAGTGCGCTGTTGCGCGCGACATGAGTCGGAAGGAAGGTGCTCAGAGGCACCTCGGATTCTTTCAATGCACGGAAGAGCTTGGAAAGAGCCTCCTGTCCATCGCCCATGTGAATGGTCAGCAGCCCTGCCTTGCGGCTCAGTAGTCCGCCGCGGCGAACCGCGCTTGCCAGCCGCAGCAATTCTTCATAGGTGATCTCGGAGCTGCGGTGGTCGGAGAGCGCGATCTTTGCGCCCACAACGCGGTCGATGAGAACGAGATCCCGCTCTACGCTGCCGCAGAGGGTGGGGGATGGGTAGCCGTAGGCGCCGGTGAGCATATAGCAGTCCATGCCCTCTTCCGTCAGGGCATGCGCCTTGGCATAAAGCGTTTCCAGGCTGCGGGCGATGCCGTCCGTTCCGAGAAGCCCTACGACGGTGGTGACGCCAGCGGTGGTAAAATCCGTCAGGCGGGATTCCGGCGCGCGGGAGGAAAAGCCGTCCTCACCGCCGCCGCCCGTGATGTGAACGTGCAGATCAATGAATCCGGGGACGAGCGGTTTGCCTGCCGCGTCGACCGTTTGCAGCATGGGAAAGCGAGTGGGGATCTCCCCGCAGGGAGCGATGAGGGCGATCTTTCCGCCCTCGAGCAGCACGTCGCGCATGCCCAGGTGGCGGGGAGCGTAAACGTCTGCATTCTGGATCAGTGTTATCATTTCAGATGCTCACTTTCTTCTGGAATTTCTCCGCTCATAAAGCGGGATACGCTCAGCTCCTCGTCCAGGATCCGATCGAGCGCCGGGCCCATTTCCAAGGCGATGCAGGAGGTGAGCACGTTGATCAGCGAGATCGGCGCGGTGAGCGAGTTGAAGAAGAACTTGGTCTTGGTGCCGCAGATGAAATTGAACGGCCCGTCTGTGACGGCGGGGGAGGCGCTGCTGTCGGTAATCGTGATGATCGTTGCCCCGCGATAGGCGGCGTAACGGGCCACGTTGGATACCGGCTCATAGTACGGCGGGAACGAAAAGAGCACGATCACGTCGTTTTCGTTCACCATAGAGAGCGAGGTTTTCACCGTGTCACTGTCGCCGAGCTTGAGACTTGACGCCTTGATGCGAAGGTAGTTCAGGCGGTGGGCGAAGTAGTCTGCCATCACCTTGGAAACATCGTGACCGAAGAGCAGCACCTCGCGCGCGTTCATTAACGTCTGTGCGCAGTCGAAGATCTGTTCCTCGCCGATCGAGGCGGCCAGCGCGGTGATCCCCTGCTGCTCGGCTTCGAACATCGAGCGCAGCAGCGCGCCGCGGTCGCTGCGGGAACGGTCGTCCACCGTTTCCAATGTGTAGCTGCGGTCAAAGGAGTCCTTCAGCCGTTCGCCGACGTAATGCCGGAACACCTCTTTCATCTCGGCATAGCCGCTGCATCCGAGCTTGCGGCAAACCTTGAGCACGGAAACCTCCGTTACGCCGATGCGCTCGGCGGTATTGCGCAGGGTGTCGTAGCAAACGGCCTCCGGGTGGTTGAGCATGTATTCGAAGATACGCGTCTGCGTTTTCGTCAGAGTATCGCTCAGCTCAATCATTTGCTGCACAGTTGGCATGAAAGCTCACCACCTTAGTAAAGTGTATGCTATATTTTTACCACAGGAAAGCAGCTCTTGCAATATAAAAATTCATAAATAAAGCATTTGGTGAATAGAATTTACAATTTGTATAGTGCAAATGATATCATTTGTTTTAGAAAAAAGAAAAACACACAGATGAGTGAAAAGTGCCCGCTTTTCACTCATCTGTGTGCATTCAAGAGAGATGCAAGTATACCTAATGGCAAAAGATATACATTGCTATGCTATGGGTGTGACTATCATAACGTATTATTTCGCATTTTGCACGTGTTATCGTATAGAGGCAGCACATTACTTTCCTGCATTAGTGCATCGGTGCATCGGTGCTACAATGCACAAAACAAGAAACTGCTGATTTGCTCAAATTTGTTGTATTTGCATAAAACGCATACTAAAATACCGAGTGTGGCAAGCGGCCTGACAGACACCGCCTGCCTGCTCCATGCAAAACTGGAGAAAAACAAATCGACAAAAACAGAGAGAGAGAGGAAATCTATGAGTATTTTAACCAACCCCGTGACTGTATCGGTCATCGTGCTGTGCGTACTCAGCCTTCTGAAGCTGAACGTTCTGCTCGCCATGCTGGTCGCCTGTATTGCCGGCGGTCTTGCCGGTGGTATCCCCATCTACGCTGCTGAGGGCGACAGCGTTATGAAACTGCTCACGTCCGGCTTCTCCGGCAACGCGACTACCGCTCTTGCCTACATCCTGCTCGGTACCTTCGCTACGGCGATCGCTACCACCGGCCTTGCCGACATTGTCTCCAAGAAGCTGAGCAAGATCATTGGCACCACTTCTCGGCATGATCACCCTGATCGCCTGCCTGTCTCAGAACCTCATCCCCATTCACATCGCTTATATCCCCATCCTGATTCCTCCCATGCTCGTGCTGATGAACAAGATGCGCCTCGACCGCCGCGCTGTGGCTTGCTGCCTTGCCTTCGGTCATAAGGCTCCCTACATTCGATTTCCACTGCACGGGCGACGCGCTCTACATGATGAGCTTTTTGCTGTGCCCTGCGGAACGGCACCGGCCGGAGCGGGAAGAGAAGTAAGGGGATAATTGCATTTCAGCATGAGAAAAAGTACAAGGAGAGCAAGCCCGAAACAGGCTTGCTCTCCTTACTTTAGTTAGGAAGCTGCTGCAGCACTGCTTTTAACAACTGGTATACCCTGTCGATCGAGGAAAGATTTACGTTTTCTTGAACTGTATGCGCGCAGCGAATGGTTGGGCCGATAGAAATCATTTCCTGAATGAAAGGGCAACGTTCCTGGAGAATGCTGCATTCAACACCGGCATGAACATTTTCCATAATGCAGGGCTGCTGAAATAATGATTGATAGGTTTGTGCAAACAGTGCGTGCAGCGGAACATCTTTTTCAGATTCCCAAGGCGGATAGTAATCCTGCTGAGAAGATTGAAACGATGCGCGGTCAGCGGTGTGAACGACGAGGTCTCTTCCTTCGCTGAGCAACGCCTGAGAAGAAGCGCGCAGGCTTTCCACAATTTCAACATTATCGCCAAGCTGACGGACAGTGGCTAAATTGCTGGAAAGCTGGATTATTTCCGGGGTAAGCTGCAATACACCGTGAGGCAGGGCGGCAAGCGTAGAGAGCAGTTGATCGCAGAAGGAATCCGTATATGCTTGCTTGCAGATCGGTGCCTCAAATGAAGTCTGAAGAAGAATCCCGTGATCCACAGATTCTGCCTGAGCGGTGATTGCGCTGGCGGCAAGCTTCCATTCTTCTTCTGAAGATGTATCGCCGACCTGAATGAGGGCTTCTGCGCAAACTGGAATCGCATTGGAACGTGTACCGCCGTGCAGTTCGAGCAATTCCCAGTTTGAAGCGGGGCAGCTGCGAAGCCAGCGAACCAAAATCTGAATGGCGTTGAGGTGCGGGGTTCCAATATCAAGACCGGAATGGCCGCCCTTTAGGCCGGATACAGAGAGCTTGAGGACCTTGGGGTTATGAAACCGCGACTGCTTATGACATTCAACGGAGGCATTCAAAATGATGTTGAGACCGCCTGCGGCGCTGATGGTAAATGTCCCTTCTGTTTCACTGTCCAAATTGATCAGCCGGGTACCGGAAACAAGAGATGCGTCCAATTCTTTGGCACCGGTCATACCGGTTTCTTCGTCTACTGTAAAAAGACCCTCGATATTCTGTACCGTGTCGTCTTCCATCAGTGCGAGAATCAGAGCCATTCCGATTCCGTTATCTGCGCCTAAGGTCGAACCGACTGCGTGGAGACATTCATCGGTTTCGCGCAATGATACGCCCTTTTGATAAGGAGTTCCCGTCGATTCCCATACCATATCCATATGAGCCTGGAGAATTGTAGGCAGCGTTGCTTGGGAAATCGTCTTACGAAGAACCACGTTTCCGCAGCTGTCCTGATCAACACCCAGACCGAGGCGCTTTCCTGTTTCGATTAAATACTGCGCTACGTTTGATTCATCGCCGGAGCGCCGGGGAATGCTGCAGATTTCACGGAAGTAAGAAAGAACGCGCTGCATGCTGTCCATTAAACTGCACCAGCCTTATTCTGGAGCTTCCGGTTCTGGAGCTTCTGGCTTACAACGTACAGCACCATAGCGACTGCAATGCAGATCAGGGGAACGGGGATCACATCACCCACCGCGACAAACCAACCAAGCCCCACGGGGCGAGCCGTCATGGTAACGCCGACAAACGAAGCCACAGCCCACGACACAATGGCGTCCCACTTGATGCCCTGAGGAACGTCGCCGCCGTCATAGTTTTTCCGGTTGCAGATATAGAAGTCAGCGATCAGGATACCGCCAATCGGGGTAATGAACACGCCTAACAAGGAGAGGAAAGTCACAAAGTATTTATACAAGCCAACTGCAGCAATTGCAGTGCTGATCAAACCGACAATGAGGGTCAGGCGCATGCGGGGGACTTTGCTGATACCGTCCAGAGTATTCATAAGACCCAGTACGCTGGTGTACAGATTGTTGTCGTTCGTGGTCCACTGACCGATGATCAACACAAGAGCGCCGAACAGGCCCAAGCCGAGGGACAGAATCATAATCTCCACGATATTCCAGTTGTGGAAAGCGTAGTTGAAGAATGCGCCGCACATCAAGATGGGAATGTATCCCCAGCAATGACCGATGCTTACGCCGATCATGCAGTCCCGCTTGGACTTAGAGAAGCGGCTGAAGTCACCTACCATTGTAACGCCTACGGCAAAGGAACCGACGACGGCGGCGATGCCCATGGGAATGGTAATCGGCGTGCTGACCGGCCCGGCGTTCCAGATGTCGCCGAAAGAAATCATGGAGCTTGTTTTCCAAACGGCAATGACGCAGAGAACCGCAAGCAGCGGCAAGCCCACTTCGCTGAGAAGCTTGATCGCCTTAAATCCGAAAATGGCGGTCAGCGACATGGTGATACCGCCGATAATTGTAAAAATCACAGAATTGACAGAGCTTCCGTTAACGTGCTTGATGACAGAAGCAATCGTTGTACCGAACAGGTCTGCCTGAAATGCGTACCAACCAAAGTTGGAGATGCAGAGAATAATGCCGATGATCTTGGCACCCTGTATACCAAAGGAGCGGCGACAGGTAAAAGAAGTAGAAAGATGGGTATGCGCGCTAACAAGAGCATTGAGAGTACCGATGATGGTGATGATAATAGATCCGATTATGCTGACTAAAAGCATATCCCGGAAAGAGAGACCGTCGGCAAGCACACCGCCGGTAGCTAATCCGCTCAGGCCAAATCCCGCGCCAAGCCATACCATGCCCTGCTGATACCAAGTTTGTCTGGCGGTTTCGGGGACTGGAGTTTTTTCGTAGTCGTTGTACTTTTCTTCCAACGGAGCCTTGGTTGCAGTGTTATTACTCATATTATTGCCTCCCGCAATACGTCATTTGGCTATTTCTGTCTCATATGATGATTCTTCCCTACTGTGATCGAATCTACTGCTTGGGTTTGAATTGTACCGAAATAGGCCGCCCTTTGCAAGATGTTGGCGTAAAAAGAGTGCTTGTCCATTTCGGTACAAATTCATTCCCTAAATCATAAGAGTTTGTTGCAGGTTTGTGCGATCAGTCCTGAAGGAAGACGCAGTCCATATCAAATCCAAAGAATCGGGGATTAAGAATCTCCAATGCGCGTTCGCGCGTCCAGAGCTCGTGGCAGTGGAAGCCGAGAACGGCAACCTCCATTCCCTCGACGCAGTTCGGATTGGTGATGGGGTAGCCGGTAGCTTTTTCCACCACGCAAATGAGATCCGGACAAGTGAGATTTACCTTGTCGTCGATCCACATTACCATGTTCTCGTTCTTGTACCAGATTTTTGAAGTCTGGTGTGCAAAAGCGCCTTCGCCGGCAATGTGAATCGTGCCAACGGTAAAGCCATCCTTGATGCCCCATTCGGACTCGCCGGTGACGGTTCCCTGGAAAAGCAGCTTACCCTTTCCGGTGTCCAGGATCGCCTGAATGGGATCGGAACCGCGCTCAACGGCTTCTCTTTGGGCACGACCAACAGTAGCTGCATACGTCAATGCATTGGGAATGACTGCGTGACGCAGCTTGTCACCCTTGATCGGGTGATCGGTCATACCAACCAAGCCGCCGGATCCGATTGCCATATAGCGGGAGAGCGCTTCTGCGCGAGCATCATTTTCTACGTTTGTGACGATCGCCATGTCGCCGAATGAAGTACCGACGGAGAAAGGCGTGATGGGATTTTCCGTCACATAATAAGTGGAAAACTGAAGCTCCGGCACTGCGCGGCCGGCTGCATCTGCATCGACAATGTATTTGCCCGTACGAGCTGCGGCGGCCATGACTGCGCCGGTGTTTCCGCCACCATACTCAATCGAAACAAGGCCTTCGAACTGAACGCCCATGTACTCTTCCAGAGCCTTCACCGACGTGGCAATCTCGTCTCCGCGTTTCTGGCTGGTATCGCCCTTGGGGACGATAGAACCGCAATAATAAGGATTGGCATAGTAGCTGTCATCGTTGATTTCATCGAAGGAGAGCAGTTTGAACTCGTGCCCGGCGTTCCAGGCTTTTTCGACGGCCTCTAACCCGCTCTCTAAAGAGCCGCCGCCGCCTGTACCAAGAATGGTGCAGCCAACCAAAGTGTCCTTGATTTCCTGAAGAGTTAGTTTTTTCATAAAAAAGCACCTCCAAAATTTGTCTATTTTGAATAATTTCCTTGCGGATTGCTTGACAAAATTATAAGATATATGCAAAGGCGCTTCAATGTGCCATAGTACAAAATTTGATTTAAATTTCTGTAATTTTTATAATTTTCCATTTATTCTGCAAGTATAATTTGACATCTTGGGAAGGCTTGATTATACTGATGCATAATTAAAGGCAAGGAGGTGCTTGTTGTGAGCGTTACGGTAAGCGATGTTTTACAGCTGGATATTCTTAACTCTGCCAAGGTAATTGCAGGGAAGAATGGGCTTGACCGGGAGGTTTTGCGGATCAACTTTACAGATTGTCCGATCAATCCCCTTGTGGATGCCGACTTGATTATAAGCGGAGATGCTTTTATCTGTAGCTTCTATATGAATAAAGATATGGAGGCAAAGATATATGATGCAGTTTCGTTTTATATTCAAATGGGAAGTGCTTGTTGCATTGCGCTGAATGAGTTTCTGCCGCAGTTTCCGCAAAGTGTGATCGAACTTGCCGATTCGCGGGATTTTCCGATTATTCACATTGACGGGACAGTCCCTTACGGTGCGCTCATACATGACATTTCTGAACTCATCATATCAGATCAATCAGAGTTATTACTGGAAAATAAAATTTTCCACCTGCTGAGCAAGGAACTTTCTGATGCTGAGCAGCGCAATATTTACCGGCACCTTGCACCGCGTGTTCAATCTGACTACATCGTTGTGCATGCGACCTTTCAGGGTCTGAGTCATCGGCGGCTTCAAATGCTGAAGAAAGATGTGGCGATACAATTCAAAGTGCCTCTTTTTAAATATTTGGAGGGAGCCTTTTTTGTGCTGCCTTGTCAGGGGCAGAGAGAAATCAACAATATACTGCAGCAGATGACGCCGATTTTTTCCTATTATGCGCCAGAGCATTCCATGGGGTACAGCTCGGTTGCGGCAGGAGTAAAGCAGTTTTCTTCTGCATTTCGCCAGGCCCTTTCGGCGGACGAAATAGGAGGAGTATTGGGAAAATCTCCAATGGGATATGATGCGCTGTCTGTCTATCAGTTGCTGCTGCCGCTGAAGAATCATCAAATCCTGAGGAATTTTTGCAGCAGCATTCTTGACCCGCTAATAAAGCAGGATCTCTTGGAAACGGTTTCTGTATACCTTGAATGCAACGGAGATGTTAAAAGAGCGGCAGGCAAGGTGGGAAAGCATGAAAATACAGTCCGATTTCGGATCGGTCAGGCAAAAAACCTGCTGAATTTAGATGACTATGAATTTATTGAAAAAGTATCCATCGCGCTTAAAGCGAGAGATATTTTCGGGCAGCAAATGGGGGACGACTAAGACTCTGTTAAGGAAAATATGAATCCGGCGACGTATCTGCAACAATTGGATTTTGAACCTGCCTTCTGGCCCGGATAACTGGCAGAAGGCGCGCGTATCGCTTGCGCCGCGGGCGCTTCCAGATGCTGCCAGCGCTTCCACGTCCCACTGGATCGGCTCCATGCCTATCGAGCGGATGGTGGAGATGACGTGGTCGTCATACTCGCCGAACGGGCAGCGGATGAGCGTCGGGCGGACGCCGGTCAACGCCTCGATCTTATCGTTGCAGGTGTTCACGTCTGCGATGATCTGGTCGGCGGTGAGGGAATTATAATGATCATGCGCGTTGGAGTGGTTCATGAGCTCATTGCCGCTGTCCACGATGGCCTTGGCCTGTTCGGGATACTGATCCGCCCAGTTGCCCACGACAAAAAAGGTACAGGTGACTCCGTACTCCTTGAGCACGTCGAGGATCTTCTGCGTGTTGTCCGCGCCCCACGCCGCGTCGAACGAGATGGAGCACACCTTCTGGTCGCGCTGGACACAGTAGATCGGCAGCTGGCGCGTGGCGGCCGACGCGCTGACGGCGGCGGGATAATTGACGGCGGCAAAGATCGCCGCGGTGGCCAGCACCGCCGCGCCCAGCGTCAGCCATTTGCGCCGGAGCACCAGAAAGCGCGGCGGCTTCTTCTCCTTTTCAGACTTCTTCCTGCGGTCAAAATGAAACAGCATCAGCATATCCTCCCCAATTCTCTTGGTAGAGGGTATGCTGATGCTGTTCATATCATGCAAGGGGGACGGGCTTTACTCGATGCCCGCCAGCGTTTGGGCTTCGGCGACGTACTGGTCGATGAGGCCCTGCTCCTGCATTTCAGCGATCTTTTCGTTCAGGTAGGCGACAAAGTCCTCGTTGCCCTTTTGCACGCCGATGCACTGGCCCTCGCTGTCGCTTTCGATGCCGATGTCCTTGACCGTCAGGTCATCGTTCGCCGCGGCGAATGCGAGAGCTGCGGTGTAGTCGATGTACACAACATCGAGCTTGCCGCTCTTGAGCTCCATGATGAGATCCTGCGCCTTGACGAGGCCGACGACGTTCTCTTCGCCCGCCAGCTCGTTGGCGATGGGCACCTGAATGGTACCGTTCTGCACGCCGACCTTGTGACCACTCAGGTCTTCGGGCTTGTTGTAGAGCGCGTCATCCTCCGCGCGGATCAGAATGGCCTGCTGCTGCTTAAAGTACGGGTCAGAGAAATCGACGGACTTCAAGCGCTCCTCGGTCGAGGCCATACCGGCGATGACAATGTCAAAATCACCCTTGGCGAGGTTGATGCACAGGTTGTCGAACGACATGTCGACGACCTTGAGTTCGACGCCGAGGTCATCGGCGATGTACTGCGCGATAGCAACGTCAAAGCCGGCGATGGTGTCCTTGCCGTCCACTTCCGTGTGGAATTCGTTCGGGGGATAGTCGGCAGAGGTTCCCATCACGAGCACGCCCGCCTCCTTGATCTGCTCGATCTTGGACTTGGCGGTGTCATCGGACGACGCGTCGCCGTCCGTGCCCTGCGCACTGTCGTCGCTCTTGCTGCCGCAGGCGGCAAGAGACAGGATCATCATAAGCGCCAGAAGCAGCGCCGCAAATTTCTTGAATGCGTTCATTTTCGTTTCCTCCTGCTATCGCTTATTCCCACAGGGGCTTGTCCCAAAGGTTCACCTTGGTGCCGATGCCCATTTCCGTCGCGTTCAGGTAGAGCTGATAGGCGATCATGATGTCCAGCGCGCCGAGGCCCATGGACGCGGCGGCGACGAACTGATCGTCCGAGGTGCGCAGCTTCTTCGTGCCGAGCACCAGCTCGCTCAGGTCCATGATCTGGCTCTCGTCGAGTTTGCCCTCCTTCGTGAGCTTGGACAGCGGATTCGTGTGCTGCTTGAGCTGTGTCCAGTAGTCGGCGACGATGCCGTCGGCCTTGAGGAAGACGTCTTCCATCACCTCGTTGGAGTGCATGGAGACGAGACCGCAGCCGGGCGTCAGCCAGGAGGTGTCCATGAACGGCTTGGGCGCAGTCGTTTCGCCGACGATGAGCTGGGACTTGAGCGCCGCAGCCTTGCTGTCGCTCGTCGGGATGATCTCGACGCCCAAGCTGTCGCCGTACTCCTTCGCGATGCCCTCGGCCTTGGCAACGTCGATGTCGCAGAGGTACATGGTCTTGATCTGGGGCAGCGCCTCGTGCACGGCGGAGATCATCGTGCGGCCGATAACGCCCGCGCCGACAAGACACGCGGTGTCCGCATTGGAGGGGGCGGCATACTTGGCCATCAGACCGCCGACGGCGGAGGTACGCATCGCGGTGATGAGCGTGCCGTCCAGAATGCAGAACGGCAGCACCGTCTCGGGGTCACTCAGAATGGAAATGTCGATGCCGTAGGGAATGCCAGGGATCGTGGCGTTCTTCTTGGACTCCGCCGCCCACTTGATGCCGCCAATGTTGACGTCGCCGCCGATGTAGCAAGGCATGGCATTGAAGAACGACTGCCAGTTTTCCTTGTCAGGGATGCTGGTGTTGGTCTTGGGCGGGTTCTTGATGAGGCCCTGACCGAGCATCGCGTAGGTCTTTTCCGTAACGGCCAAGATCTGTTTCATATCGAGAAGGCCGACCTTGATGACATCTTCCTGCTTAAGGAACAGAATTTCGGGATTGATCGTGTGAAGCATTTTTGTTTCCTCCAATAATATCGTAAATTTTATTTTTTGTTTGTTAAATGACGTTGATGACTTTGGATAAGAACTCTTTGGTTCGCGCGTTCTGCGGGTGCTCGAAAATCTCCTCGGGCGTGCCCTGCTCGGCGATCTGTCCGCCGTCCATGAAGAGCACGCGCGTGCCGACCTTTCGGGCAAAGCCCATTTCGTGCGTGACGACGACCATCGTGATGCCGTCGCGGGCGAGGTCGGAGATGACCTGCAGCACCTCGCCGACCATCTCGGGGTCGAGCGCGGAGGTCGGCTCATCGAAGAGCAGCACATCGGGCTCCATCGCCAGCGCCCGCACGATGGCGATTCGCTGTTTCTGCCCGCCGGAGAGCTGGGAGGGATAGGCGTTCGCCTTGTCCTCAAGCCCCACGCGCTTTAGAAGCTTGAGGGCCTTTTCCTTGCTCTTCTCTTCCGACTGCTTTTTGACCTTCGTGAGCGAGATCGTAATGTTTTCAAGCACCGTCAGGTTGTTGAAGAGATTGAACTGCTGGAACACCATGCCGACCTTCTGTCGGTGCTTGTTCACATCAAAGCCCTTGGCCGTGATGTCCTCGCCCTCGAAGTAAATTTTGCCGGCGGTGGGCTGCTCCAAGAGGTTCAGGCATCGGATAAAGGTGGACTTACCGCCGCCCGAGGGACCGATGATGACGACCACGTCGCCCTTGCAGATGGTCTCGTTCAGCCCGTCGAAGACGGTCAGGCTGCCGAACTTTTTCTGCAAGTCCTTGATCTCGAACAATACGTTACCGTTCACTCTTTCTCAGCCTCCCTTCAAAGATGTTCAGGCCCTTGCCGAGGATGATATTCAGCGTCAGATAGATGATGGCGGAGATGTAGTAGCAAGGAAGCGGGTTATAGGTAGCGGTGACCACGATGCCGTTGTTGTACATCAGATCGCCGATGCCGAGGTACTGGATGATCGAGGTCTCCTTGACCATCGTGACAAATTCATTGCTGATGGCGGGGAGAATATTTTTGACCGCCTGCGGCATCACCACGTAGCGCATGGCCTGCGCATTCGTCATGCCGCACGAGCGCGCGCCTTCCATCTGGCCCTTGTCCACCGCCTGAATGCCCGCGCGGATGATCTCGGCGACGTAGGCGGAGGAGTTGATCGAAAGAGCGATGATACACGGCAGCGCCCGCTCCAGATCGACGCCGAAGAGGGTCCCGGTGGGATAGCTGATAAAGTCGAGCTGGTAGCAAACGATGTAGAGCTGCACGAGCATCGGCGTACCGCGAATGACGGTGATATAGATGCTGGCGAACTTTTCCAGCGGCTTAAACTTGGATAGCCGCATGAAAGCGATCAGGCAGCCGAGGATCGAGCCGCAGAACACGGTGAGCAGAGAGATGAGGATGGTCGTTCGCGTCCCTCGCAGGAAGTATTGATAATAATTCGTTGCAATTTCCCAAATGTTCATGTGCTGTGGTTTCCTCCTTCATAGGACTGACTGTGATGCCGATTGTATATTTATGTTCATAAAATGTCAATAACAAGAATAACAATTCATGTCAAGATTGCAGTACTGAATAAAGAGGCGAAATAGAGTGGAAAACGATTCGGTAAAAATATACACAAAAGTCAGCATAACTATGACGGTCGAACATCCGTTGCGGCACAATACAGCGTGTTTATAAGCAAGCAAAAAGATTTTGCTGCATGAAAACACGCAAAATAGAAAGGTGCCGGGCTGAAACGTTCACTGTTTCAGTCCGACACCTTTTTCATAAAAGTGCAAAAGTGCGCAAATGACCCCTGCCATCCCCAAATGGCAGGAGCCGTCTGCGTGATCGTGTGGGGCGCGCACGCGCCCTGGTATCATAAAGCCGTGAGCGGCTCTATCATCATGCGTCGTTTTCGAGCATCCGGTAGCCCACGCCGATCTCGGTGAAGATATACTCGGGCGAGGCGGGATTCTTCTCGATCTTGCGGCGGATGTTCGCCATATTCACGCGCAAAATCTGATTGTCGGCCTTGGCCTTCGGCCCCCAGATCTGCTTGATGAGATAGTCATACGTCAGCACCTTGCCAGCGTACTTGCCGAGCAGCGCCACGATCTTGAACTCGTTGAGCGTCAGGTGCACATCCTGATCGCCGATGAGCACGTGGTGCTTGTCATAGTCGATGGTCAGGTCCTTGACGGTGAACTTGCCCGACTGCGCGATCTCGTTGTTGTCGAGCGGCGTGCGCGTGTGACGGATGGCCGTGCGGATGCGCGCGAGCAGCTCGCTCGTGCCGAACGGCTTTTCGATGTAGTCGTCCGCGCCGAGGTCGAGCGCCATGACCTTGTCATGCTCGTGCGTGCGCGCCGAAACGACGATGATCGGCAGGCTCGACCACGAACGGACCTCCTTGAGGATGTTCATCCCGTCCATGTCGGGAAGTCCCAGATCGAGAATAATGAGATCGGGGCAATGCGAGGTGATCATTGAGACCGCCTCGGCGCCCGTCTGCGCCACCAGCACGTCGAAGTCGTTCGCGGTGAGAACCGTCGAAATAAAGTTGCTGATGTTCTGCTCGTCTTCCACCACGAGCACTTTATCCTTCAATTTCACTGTTGATGCCCTCCTCCAGCGGCAGATAGAAGCGGAAGCATGCTCCGCCCAAATCTAAATTTTCTGCGGTCATCGTGCCGCCGTGCGCCTTGACGATGGTATAGCACACGGAAAGGCCGATGCCCATGTTTTTCTTCATATCAAAGTTGTTGTGCGACACGCCGGAAAGCCCGCCGTTAAAGATAGTCGTGAGCTTCTCCTTCGGGATGCCGACGCCGTTGTCGCTGACGGCAAAGCAGGCGTTCGTCCCCTCGCGCGAGAGGCAGACGCGGATCTGCGTGACGTTTCCGCCGTGGATGGCGGCGTTTTCCAGCAGGTTCATAATGACCTGACGGATGAGCGTCGCGTCCATCGGCACCATCAGCACCTCGTCCGGCACCTCGATTGAGACATGGATCGCTGGGAATCGCTTGGTGAACTTGCTGACCGAGACGCCGACGATCTCCTCGGCCGCCTCGCAGTCCTTCTCGATCTTTGCCTGTCCGCCGCTCATGCGCGTAATGGACAGGAGATTTTCGACCATGCGGATGAGCCACTGCGCGTCCTCGTTCACGTCTTCCAAAAGGCGGCGCTTCTGCTCGGGAGAAAACGAATCCTCGTTTTCGAGGATCGCGGCGGTGTTGCCGACGATGCTCGTCAGCGGCGTGCGGATATCGTGCGACATCGCGCGCAGGAGATTCGCGCGCACGGCTTCCTTCTCCGTCTCGATGCGCAGCCGCTCCTGCTTTTTGATCTGCGTGTTCATCGCGCTGATCATCATGGACACCGTCAGCATCGCAAGGAAGGTAAACGGGTAGCCGGTGATCGTGAAGTTGAATTCCCAGTAGGGATATGTAAACACGTAGTTGACGAACAGCACACCGGAGACAGCGCTGAATATCCCCCAGAAATAGCCCTCCGTCCAGCGCGAGATGGTCGCGACCGCCAGCACGAAGATGAGGTTTACGTAGCCACTGCCGTCGTCGATCCTTCGCAGCAGCGTGCAGAGCACCGTCGCCGTAGCCAGGATCGCCGCCGTCAGCAAAAGGTCGTAGATCCAACGCATTTTTTCGGGGATTTTTGCCATGTCGCCGCCTTCTCTCGCTTGATCGTTGGCGCGGAGAAAGACTCCGCATGCTTTCCGTCCCTATTATAGCATACAGCCTGCTAATTTTGTGCTAAATCGAATATTTTTTTCATGGTAGCAAAAAGGACGGCGCGATGCCGTCCCTTTCGCTGATAAAGGAAGAAGTGGAATTCAAAATTAAATCTTGCGGATGCTGACATTCGTCACATTCGCCATGTTGAAGCCGGGCTGCTGGGCGATCGCCGCCATGATGGCGACCTTGACCTCGTCGGTCAGTCCGTCGGCAGGAACGGCGGGCGCTGCCGGTGCGGCAGCTGCAGCGGCGGGCTTGGGAGCCTCGGGCTTCGAGAGGATCTTGCCCATCAGGATCGTCAGGAAGATGATGCAGGTAAGGCCCACGAATGTGACGCCCATACCCATGACAACAACAAATGCGCTGGAAACTTGCATCGGCGGATACGCTCCTTTTATGTATTCTGGCGCTATTATAGCGCGCAGAATTTGCATATCAACCGTTTGGAAGCCCTCTTAGCATTGGCTTAACGCGAAGGGTTTTTCCCTTAACAGTGTTTTTATTGATGTTCAGTTTCCGCTAAAGATAAAACAGTCAGCACGCCGTCCTTTACGCGGAACTTCACATCCCAGCCGCCAAAGCTCATGCCGTATACGCGCTCGGGGTCGTTCTGGTACTGCGGGCGCGGGTCCTGCGCGAGCACGCCGAGCAGCGCCTCGCGCCGCCCCTCCGGCAGCTTTTGCAGGAGCTCCGGCGGGCTTTTGACTTCGATCGTCTCTTTCGGCGACGGGGCAAAGCCGCCCAGCGCCTCGGGGTGCGCGTCGGCGTAAGGAAGGTAGGGCTTGACATCATAGATCGGCGTGCCGTCCATCAGGTCCGCGCCGGAGACGATCAAAACGTCACCGAAGCCATCCTCATGCTGCACGCTTTCGAGCTTCACGCAGGAAAGGCCGATGGCGTTCGGCCGGAACGGCGAGCGCGTCGCAAAAACGCCCACGTGCTCGTTGCCGCCAAGGCGCGGCGGACGCACCGTCGGCGACCATGTGTCGCGCACGGCGGCGGAGAACTGCCAGATGAGCCACAGGTGCGAAAAGCCCTCAATGCCGCGCAGCGCGTCGGGATTCCGGTACTCCGGTTCGAAGACGATCTTCGCGCGAAGCGCGGGGACGAGCCCGCTCTGGCGCGGGATGCCGAATTTTTCCGGAAAGTCAGAGTGGATTCTGGCAATGACTTTCATTGTATGTTCCATAGAATGCTCCTTTTTTCGCACCTGACAGAGGTGCGTGAGTTTTGCAGCGCCGCGGGCGCTGTATGGGGGTCCCCACCTGCCGTGGGGCGCGGGGCAAAGGGGGTATTCTCTTCTCGAAGAGAATACCCCCTTTAAATCCCCCAGAGAAGGACGAGGGGAGCCCCCCTCGACCCCCTACATTGGCAGTCGGGCGCTTGAATGACTGCATGCGCTGCGCAATCGGGTGCGGTGTACATGGCTTCGCCATGAACCCCTGCGATTCGTAACCGTTTTGCAACCGCGCCTTACTATCGTGAGGCGCGAGTGACGATTGCTTGGCGGCAGACTGCGTGCCGAATGCGGCATTGCTGGCGCTCGCCGCATTGAGGAGTGTTCCGGTAGACGGAGATTCGGCTACACCACTACGAGACTGGCAGAGCGGCAGCGGATGATAGGAGCACATCAAGTCGTATAGCAACACCCAACGCGGCAATGCCGCGCAGGCACTCTCATTCCGGAGGCGCAAAAGTCGTTCGAGCCCGAGACTGCCAATCAAAAGCCTTTCTCTTGGGGTTCCAAAGGGGCCATTCTCTTTTGCGAAAGAGAATGGCCCCTTTGCCCCCGCCACCCGCAGGCGGCATACCCCCTCGCACTTGTGCGAAGAAAGGGAGCATTCTCTCACGTGAGAGAATAGCCCCCTTTCCCGCGTTCCCCACGTCAGGTGGGGGAATTTTCTGAAAAAAGTTCTGAAATTACTTCAGCTTCATCGGCGTGAGCTGGAGATAATCGTCCAGCGTACCGTCATGCAGGCAGCAATCAATGATCTCGCGGCCCAGCGGGTCGAGATCGTCGGAGATGAACTGCTGGAGCTGCTCTTTGAAGAAGTCGGTCAGGATCTTGGCGCCGGCGTCGTAGCCCGCGTTGCCGAGCTTGGACTGCGTCTCGGGGCGCAGGAACGTCTGACGGATGAACTGGCCGTCGAGCTTCATTTCATCGAGCGCGTAGCCGAACAGCGGGCAGCGCGCGGGGACCAGATGCTTTTCGCGCACAAAACCGTTGTGGCGCGCGAGGTATTCGCGCGAGAGCCACTCGCCCATGAATCCAACATGATAAGCGCCGATGTGCTGGTTCGGGATCAGCACATTCGTCGTCTTAGGCGCAGACAGGATCTGCTCGAGCAGCAGATTCGCCTGCGTGACCTTGAGGCCCGTGGCGAACGGCCAGTAGGAGCCGACGCCCTCGGCCTTCAGGCCGCTGCCGGCGTTCGTATCGGCGATGGATGGGTTCTTGAAGCCGCGTGGAGAGATGAGTCTCCACAGCCAGGCAATGGACTGCGGCACGACCTGCAGCATGCCCATGACGCCGTAGTTCGGGTCTTTCGCAGTAGAGGGCGGCATGCGCACACCGAAGCTGCGCACGTCGACCTCGACGGGCTCGGTATCAGGCACGATGTTGTCAACCATCTTGCGCGGCAAGATGACGCGCGGGTTGGAGCAGGGCTTGCCGTTCGACTCGATCACATGCTCCCAGATGAGGCAGGTCGCACCGGGCGTGCCGTCCATGTTGAAGAAGACCAGCGGCTCGCTCGGATGGATACAGATGCGCTCATAAAGCGGGCTGTTGCCGTAGGCATTCATGCCGTCCATACGCAGGAACCAGCCGTCCTCGGCATCGAGGATGCGCAGCTTGCCGCTCTCGGGATCCTGGAAGCTCTTGAGCGCGCAGGCCATATCATCGGCAATGGGGTGGATCTTGCAGCTCTCGCCAAGCGTCATGTAATATTTTTCGCCCGTGACCGTATGCGTACCGATGAGCAGGCGGTCGTCCTCTTCGCGGTGGAAGTCCTCGAGCATTTCGCTCTTGCCGCCGCCGGACGCGCCCTCGTGCATGAACACGACCTCACACTCATACGGCGTCTCGACCATGGCCGCGCTTGTGTGGCAGCAGACCCAGCCCTCCTGCTCGCCGATGTCGAGCAGCAGCGAGAAAACGCCCTTCTTGGCGCTGGGGCCGGGATAGAGGTTGTAGGCCCAGACCTCGTGCATCTCCTTGGAGCGGTTGTGCACGACGACCTGCTTGCCGTCAAAGTGCGTGTGGCGGAACGGCGGCGCGACAAAGATGATGGCGCGGGGCTTATAGTGCTCAGGCACATCGACAATGCTCGTAAAGCCCTGCATGTTCGCCAGCGACAGCGCGAAGAACGCGGCATTGAGCGGGCAGATCATCAGGCTCGGATAGCCGTGGCCGCGCGGACCGGCGGAAAACGGCAGCATGATGACCTGCTGCGTGGAGAGCCAGTCGAGCGTCTCTTGACGAAGGGACGAAAACTCGTAGCCAAAGCGGTCCTTGAAGCGCGGTTTGTCGGAGGGCAGATCGTCGCCGATGGCCATGCTGTTCGGGTCGCGGCGGCGCATGTAGTCTTCCATGAAGTTGACGACGCAGCCGTTCTTGCAGCGCACGACCTCCGCTTCCTTGACCGTGCCATTGCCCTCGATGGGGTAGACCACGTCATAGCGGGAGGTGTGCGTGGGACCGTAGGCCATCTCCTCGAGCTCCGCCTTCGTTTCGGCGTAGGCGATGCACTTGCACTTTTTGAGTGCTGCGGTGACCTCGGGGGCTAAATCAAATTTTTCAAAATACTGGTCAAACATGAAAAGATCCCTCCACATCTTCATTGGGGTTTGATGATTGTTTATTCGCTGCGGGACTTTTTCATGCCGCGTGTCTTCGGGGGAAGAACACTGCTGCGGCATAACAAAAGATTGAGGTAATGCTATCACGATTGATAGAAAAACGCAATAAAACATCCTTGAATGTTTTAGAAAACATGGATGATTTTTCAAAATAGTTAAATAAACAAAAAGAAGACGCTCTGCTGCGCAAAGCGTCTTCGCGGGAAAACCGAAAGGATTTACGAGATCTTTCTGAGAAAATTGCCGCCGATGCGCACGCCCTCCTGCACGATGAAAAAGGCGTGGGGATCGAGCTCACGCACGGTCTCCTGCAGCTCCGCGACCTCGAATTTCGAGACGCAGACGCACAAAACGCGCATGTCGCTCTCCGTATATGCGCCCTTGCCCTCCCAGTACGTTACGCCGCGGCCAAGGCGCGACATGATGCTGCGCGGGAGCTCGGGATCCGCGTCTTTCGTGAAGATGAGCACCTGCACATTGATGTTCTGCTGGTGCCCGCGGTCGATGAAAAGCGAGCAGAACACGGTGTAGATGACAGAGTAGATGGCCGTTTGGATGTCGAAGAGCAGTGCGCAGGCGACGTAGAGCACGATGTTGAAGCCCAGCGAAAAACGTCCGACGGTGAAGCGGCTGCCGCGCTTTGTGAGGCACAGTCCGACAACGTCGAGCCCGCCGGTCGAGCAGCCGCAGGTCAGAGCCAAGCCGAGGGCAAAGCCGCACAGAATGCCGCCGACGAGGCACGAGGCGAGAGGATCGTCCAAGATCGGCACGGCGGGCGACTGGATCACGCTCAAAAAGAGCGACGACGCGCCCACGCAAATCAGCGTGCGGATCAAAAACGCGCGCCCGAGGTCGCGCCACGCGAGATACAGCACCGGAATATTGATGAGAAAATACAAGATACCGGCGATGTCCACCCCTGCGGGCAGCTCGACAGCCTGCGCGAGCAGTGTTCGGATGATCTGGCTCAGTCCGACCACGCCGCCGGAATAGAGGCCCATCGGTACGACGAAAAGGTTCACGCCCAGCGCGTAGAGGAATGTTGCGAAAACCGCGATCAGGACGCGCGCCCATTTGTTTTGCAGCGCTTTGTGCAGCATAGCTCTTGCCCTCACTTTTCTCCGCACTGACCATTATTCTATGTACCCGTGCGGGTCTTATTCGCTTGTTACCTTTTGATTATAGCCCATAGCGGAGGCACTTGTAAAGCCTTCTCCGCGCGCGGGAGAGCGTGCGCGACACCGTGGACTTGTCCCGCCCGATGGCCGCGGCGATCTCCGTGACGGTCATGTTTTCCTCGTACCGCAGGCGCAGCAGCTCGCGCTGGCGGGCGGTAAGCTCCTCCTCGCGGGCAAGGCGCAGATTGCGCTTGAGGCGCATGAGGTCGCTCTCGTTGTCGCCCGCGTGCGCGGCGATCCAGGCGGTCATGTCGCCGTAAACTTCATTGTTGCGCATACTATAAGGTGTACTTTTCATTGCGGTAATAGCCCCTTTCGTAATAGTGCCGCGTCAGCTCGGCCAGCTCGCGCGACTGGCGCTGAAGCTGCTGGAGCTCCAAAATGCGCCGCTTGAGTCGCTCGCGCTCCTCCTTCGTCGGCGCGGCCTTGGCCTGCTCGCGCAGGACCGTGATGCGCATGCGGAAGCGCAGCGCGTCCTCGCGGTAGACAAACGACATCTGATACAGCGTCATAGCGTGCTCGCCTCCCCTGATATGTATTCAAACGACCGGAGCGCTTCGCGCGCAAAGCGCGGAAAGCAGTCCGCGCAGACGGTCACGCCATTTCGGTACCACAGCGTTTCTCCCGCGTAAATGTCCTGCGCGCAGAGTGAGCAGACCGCGTGCACCGAATCATGGTGTCTTTTTCCTGCGTACAACAAAATTCCTCCTTTTTTCAAATTCCCTGTTGACAAACGAATCGAAGTCTGGTAATATACAACCTGTTCGTTGCTGAGATGCTGGTATAGCTCAGCTGGTAGAGCAGCTGATTTGTAATCAGCAGGTCGGGGGTTCGAATCCGTCTACCAGCTCCACCGACAAGCAAACAATTTCAGATGGGGGAATTCCCGAGTGGCCAAAGGGGGCAGACTGTAAATCTGTTGTCAGTGACTTCGGTGGTTCGAATCCACCTTCCCCCACCAAGAACGAGTTGATGAAAGTCAGCTCGTTCTTTTTTGTTGCATGAAACGAAAAATATCGAGCTGCCCTTAGGCTGGCTCGATATTTTCTTTCTCTCTATTTTTTCGCGTCCGTCCTTTTCAGGGCGGCGCGTTTTCTTTTTCTGCTGCGGGGACTATCCACCGTACCGGTATCGGCGGCGTGCGCCGCGGGCAAACTGAGGAGAACGCTCGCCGCGGCACGCCATCAAGCACAAAAAACTTGTTAGCAAAATCAAGATATCACAAGAATCTTGCTATGTCAAGAATAAATTTGCAAGATTCTTGTTATAATTGATTGACAGATACAAGCTTCTGCGATAGAATACAGTCAAATCTTGTCGCAGCCTGCGTTTTCTGGGGGAATTTTGATGAGTTTTGGCAAACAAATGCGTCTGCGGCGTGAGGAGCTTCATCTCTCGCGCGCGGCGCTGGCGGAGGAGCTTGGCGTTTCGCCCTCTGCCATCAGCAACTATGAAAACGGCGTCAGCTCGCCGAAGGAGGAGGTGCTGCTCCGGCTGTTCGACGCGCTTGAGATCGACCCGAACTACCTTTACCGCGATTCGTTCCGCTCAGGCAGCTTCGTCTGCTCGCGCGCAGAGCAGGATTTGATCGAAAAGTGCCGCTCGCTCTCGCCGCTCGAGCGCGAGACGGTAGGCAGCCTCGTCAGCGCCCTGTGCACGATGCACGCGAGACAGGACGGTGCGGGCGCGCCGCGCCGCATCCCGCTCTACCGCTCGATCGAGGCAGCGGGCTACGCCGCCCCCGTGCTAGGCGAGGATTTTGACTACATCGTCGACCACGGCGATGTGCCGCCGGGAGCGGAATTCGCCGTGCGCATCCGCGACAACAGTTTAGAACCCGTGCTGCACGGCGGCAGCGTCGCCTACCTCAATCACGACCCGCTGCATGCGGGCGACGTGGGCATCTTCTGCGTCGGGGGCGACATGCTCTGCAAGCAGTATTACCGCGACCCGCTCGGCGTTTCGTACCTCTTCTCTCTGGGGCGGGACCGCAGCGGCGCGGACGTCGTCTGCGGCCCTGAGAGCGGAAAGCGCTTTATCTGCTTCGGACATGTGATCCTGCCTCACCGCGTGCCGCTGCCAGGCATAGGCCTATGAGCGGGAAAAAGGCGCATTTTGCGTGGAAAAAGACTTGAATCGTTCACAAATTCTGCTTATAATACAGGTTTGGAAATCAATAAAAAAGAAGGAAGCGTATTTCTCATGACGAAAATTGACATTTTCTCCGGCTTTCTGGGCGCCGGCAAGACCACGCTCATCAAAAAGCTGATTGCGGAAGCCTACAGCGGCGAGAAGCTCGTGCTGATCGAGAACGAATTCGGCGAGATCAACATCGACGGCGGCTTTCTCAAGGAGTCCGGCATCGAGATCTCCGAGATGTCCGCGGGCTGCATCTGCTGCTCCCTCGTCGGCGATTTCAACAAGGCGCTCAAAGAGGTCGTGGCACAGTTCCACCCCGACCGCATCCTCATTGAGCCGAGCGGCGTCGGTAAGCTCTCCGACGTCATCGTCGCCGTCGAGCGCACCGTGGACGAGTGCCCGGGTGAGCTCAAGCTCAACAGCTATGTCACCGTGGCCGATGCGAGCAAGGTCAAGGTCTATATGAAGAACTTCGGTGAGTTCTACAACAACCAGATTGAGGCCGCCGGCACGATCATTCTTTCCCGCACGCAGAAGCTCTCGCAGGAAAAGCTCGAGGCTGCCGCCGCGATGCTGCGCGAAAAGAACCCCGACGCCGCCATCCTGACGACTCCGTGGGACGAGCTGGACGGCAAGACCATCCTCTCCGCCGTCGAGAAGGTGTCGCTCAGCGACGAGCTTCTGGAAAAGATGCGCCGCGAGCACGAGATCGAAGAGGCCGAGCACGAGCATGAGCATCACCATCATCACGATCACAATGAACATGACGAGCGCGACTATGAACACGAGCACCATCATGACCACGATGAGGATGAGCATGACCACGAGCATGGGCATCATCACGACCATGACCATGACGAGCACGACGAGCACGAGCATCACCACCATCACCACGACGGCGAGGAGTGCGACGATCCCGAGTGCGAGTGCCACCATCACCATCATCACCACGCCGACGACGTCTTCTCCTCCTGGGGCAAGGAGACGCCGAAGAAGTTCAGCAAGGAAGCGCTTGAGGACATGCTCCACAAGCTGGACAGCGGCGACTACGGCCACATCCTGCGTGCCAAGGGCATCGTGAACGGCGAGGACGGCTGGCTCGAATTCGACTACGTGCCCGAAGAGCATGAGGTCCGCGCGGGCCATCCCGACTATACGGGCCGTCTGTGCGTTATCGGCGCGGAGCTCAAGGAAGACAGCCTTGCAGAACTGTTTGGAGTGTAATTCATGGATATTCCTGTTTATCTGGTCGCCGGATTCCTCGATTCCGGCAAAACGAGCTTTATCAACGGCATTTTGGAGGACGGCTTTGCCCGCGAGGACAAGACGCTTCTGATCTGCTGCGAAGAGGGCGACGAAGAATATGAGAAGAAGGCGCTCGACAACGTCACCGTTGTCACGGTGGACGACGAAGAGGAGCTGACGCTCGCCTTCTGCAAGGAGCTTGAAAAGAAGCACCGCCCCAAGCAGGTGCTCATTGAGTACAATGGCATGTGGCAGATGGAAAAGCTATACCGCGAGGTGCTGCCTGCCAACTGGGTGCTCTATCAGATCATGACGTTCGTGCAGGCACCGACGTTCGAGCTGTTCGTCAAGAACATGGGTCAGCTCATGATGGAAAAGATCACGAACGCGGACATGATCGTCTTCAACCGCTGCGACGACAAGCTCAAAGAGAGCCTGCGCGCGCGCAATCTGCGCATGGTCAACCGCCGCGCGGACATCTACCTTGAGGACAACGACGGCAACAGCGAGGATTACCTGACCGGCGACGAGTGCCCGTTCGACATGACGCCCGACCTCATCGACATTCCCGACGACGACTACGGCGTGTGGTACGTCGACGCGATGGACCATCCCGACCGCTGGGATGGCAAAAAGGTCCACATGAAGCTCATCATGTGCCACTCGAAGAAGTTCCCGGGCATCCACTGCCCCGGCCGCTTCGTGATGACCTGCTGCGAAAACGACATCCAGTTCGTCGGCATCGTCGCCAAGGGCGACAGCCTGAAGGCCTACAAGAATCGCGACTGGGTCGATATCACTGCCACGGTCAAAAAGGAGCACCTCGACGCCTATGAGGGCGAGGGCCCCGTGCTGTACGTCGAACGCATCACCACCACGTCGAAGCCCGAGCAGGAAGTCGTGTCGTTCTGACGACGCGATTTGCGGAGGTAAGGTGAATCAGCAGCGCGCGCAGCGCTGCGGAGTTTTCTCCTGCTAACCCGCAGGGGAGAGCGAATAAAGGGGACATTCTCTTCTCGAAGAGAATGTCCCCTTTTGAATCCCAAGGGAAGGATGAGAGGGAACCCCCTCGCCCCCCGGCATTGCGGTTTTGAGGCTTGAAGAGCTGCTCAGCCTGCGGAATCGGGTATCTGCCGGGTGATGGTTCTAAACGATTTGACTTTTTCTATCTTCGCTGTCGCTCCCTGATCTGAATGCAGTCTTGGTAGAATCCCCTGCCGTCGCTAGATTTTGCCAACCTTGCTGCCCCCCCAAAGCGGCATCGCTGTGCTCGCCGCACTTTTAAGTTATCGTATATTTTTTACGATGGCCATGTGGTCATATCCGCGGTGCGCCGCTTGCGCTGTGCGCCTTGCCGTCGCCGAGCTTTGCGCGCAGCGGCGGTAAGTCGATGCCGAGCATCAGTTTGACGAGCCAGGCAAAAAACAGCAGCACTAAAATCGGGATCAGGCACGACGTAACGAGCATGACGGCGAGGGCCTCGATAAAGCGGTTCAGGACCGTTTTGAGCTGCTCGACCGCGTCATTCACCGCACCGCTGATGCCCTCGGTCACCTTGGAAAAAAGGCCGGAAAGGCCGCTTTTTTCGCTCTCGTCCGCCTCGCCCGAGGTGGCAGACTGGATGTCCTCGGTCGTCTGCTCGGCGTTTGCGATGGTCTCCTCGATCGAAACGCGGTATGTGTCCTCGATCATGCTTGAGACTTTGACACCCGCGGGGATGACGAACGCGATGGCAAGCGCGAAGAGCAGCACGTGCCATGCAAGCTTCCCCAGCGCGGCGCGCAGCTTTTCGGAAAAGAGCGCAGCGATGCCAAGCGCGCAGGCCGCGGGGATCAGGATCGTAAACGACACGTAGGATGTGATCGTCAGCAGATACTTTTCCAAAAAGATGGCGCAGAGCACGATGAGGAAATAGCCACTCAGGTCGGCGAGCTTTTCGGCGATGGGCGTCGCGGTGTCGCCCGGCAGGAGCGTGATGGCTGCGCTCGCGGCGGTGGACGCCGCTGTCAGCTCGAGCACCGTCTCCTGCTTTTCCTCGAGCGCGTCGATGGATGATTGATGGTACGCAGGGTCGGACGCTCTCTTCCCCACCGCGAAGATGGAAAGGAGCGCCGCCAGAACGAGAAGCGCCGCGAGCGCGGCCTTCTTAGTTGTCACTGAATGCATAGTCGCCTCCAAAAAAAACGGGATGGCTCTATCATACCGAAACGGCGGAAGATGTCAAGAAAGCGCGGTTGCGGTCGCATCGCCGCGCGCGGTTTCAGTCCTCTCCATCACGTCGAAAACATAGAGAAGCGGTATGAAAATGCTAACATTCCTCTAATTTTTTCGAATTTTACATCACTTTTTCGAATTCTGTCTTGTCACCTGCCTTGTTTTTACGGAAAGTTCGTGATAGAATACAGATACGACAGGATCGGCGAATCTTTTTTCATTGATTCTGTCAAAACGGAAGTTTTTTCTTCCCCGTTTCCGGCGCGAAAGCGCCTGTACTGATCTGACAAGCAAATCAAGCAATGTTTGGCAAACCTGCTGAAAAGCAGGGACGCAAAGCCAGAGGGGTCTAAGGCCACCGCGCGCGGTTATGACAGCCGGTTGCAAATCATTCGGAAGGGCGTCGCCCTTCCTGCACCGCCCGGCCCTCTCTGAAAGCAAGGTACAGGCGGGAAACCTTTTTGCCGAAAAGAGTGGGAATGAACATGCGACAAACATTTTATGAGTTCTGCATGCTGCATGAAAGGACAAACTTACTGAAAGAATGGGACGAATCGCGCAATTTTCCGCTCACGCCGGACACCGTTTCCTACGGCAGCAAGAAAAAAGTCTGGTGGACGTGTGAAAACGGCCATTCGTGGCAGACGACGGTGCATGTGCGCTCCGAGGGGAGCGGCTGTCCGTACTGCACGGGGCGAAAGGTCCTGCCCGGCTTCAACGATTTGGAAACGCTCTATCCCGACGTGGCCGCGCAGTGGGACCGTGAGAAAAACGGCCCACTTTCGCCGCGCGACGTCTCCACGGGTTCGAAAATCCGCATCTGGTGGCGCTGTCCGGAGGGACATTTGTGGCAGTCGCCCGTCGCCTCGCGCACGGCGTGGGGGCACGGATGTCCCGTGTGCGCGGGCAAGACGATCGTCACGGGCGAAAATGACCTCGCCCACCTCCAGCCCGAGATCGCCGCACAGTGGGACAAGCGTAAAAACGGGCGCTTAAAGCCGAGCGATGTCGCCGTCAGCTCTAACCGTCCCGCTTGGTGGCGCTGCGAGCTGGGGCATTCCTACCGCGCGACGGTCGCCTCGCGCACGCAGCGCAAGACCGGATGTCCCTACTGCGCGGGACGCAAGGTGCTCAAGGGCTTCAATGATCTGAAAACCCTCTGCCCTGACATTGCCGCGCAGTGGCACCCGTCTCTCAACGGCGCGCTGACGCCGGAGATGGTCACACCCGGCAGCAACAAAAAGGTCTGGTGGCAGTGCTCCATGGGACACGTGTGGAAATCCGTCATCTATCCGCGCACCGGCGCGCAGCAGTGCGGCTGCCCCGTCTGCGCCGGCAAGGTGAGCACAACACACGCGCGGCGTTACGCCCAGCTCGACGAAATTCGCACCTTTACCGAGCTGTGACAAGACCAATTCTATAAAAACGATCAAGGCCGCGGAAAGCACATCGCTTTCCGCGGCCTTGCTTTTTGCCTGATTTGGACGCACTGTCAGCACTATGTTTAGTGCTGACGCGTTTTCTTTCCCGCTTTCGCCAAAAAGCAGCGCCCCTCTCTATTGCGGCGAGGGGCGGTACAATCTGTTCAATGAGTCAACTTGTTGCCGCAGGCGAAACAAATGATTGTTATATGTGGACACTTGCGCCTGATTTTTCCCTGTGCTATAATGCAGTTACTTTAATCGGATAAATTACCTGTAAAGGAGAATCATCATGGATTATATGGCTCTTTCCGCTGCCGAGTGGCAGCAGGAATACGACAAGGTGTCCGCCGAATACGAGAGCTGGAAGGCCAAGGGGCTCAAGCTCAATATGGCGCGCGGCAAGCCGAGCAAGCAGCAGCTCGACCTTGTCAGCGGCATCCTGACCGCGCTGACCAGCGCCGAGGAGTGCGTGGACAGCGGCGTGGACGCCCGCAACTACGGCGAGCTCAAAGGTCTTGAGAGCGCGCGTAAGCTGTTCGCCGATATCCTCGGCTGCAAGACCTCTCAGGTCTTCGCCGGCGGCAATTCGAGCCTCCAGCTCATGTACGACACGGTCTCCAAGGCCTACACCCACGGCCTGCTGCACAGCGAAAAGCCGTGGTGCAAGGAAGAGAGCGTCAAGTGGCTCTGCCCCGCGCCGGGCTATGACCGCCACTTCAAGGTGACCGAGAGCTTCGGCTTTGAGCTCATCACCATCCCGATGACCGAAAACGGCCCCGACATGGACATTGTCGAAAACCTCATCAAGGACCCGAGCGTCAAGGGCATGTGGAACGTGCCGAAGTACTCGAACCCCGACGGCATCATCTACTCCGACGAGACCATCGAGCGCATTGCGAAGATGAAGCCCGCGGCTCCCGACTTCCTGCTCATGTGGGACAACGCCTACTGCATCCACGAGTTTGACGGCGAGTTCGTCCCCTTCCCCGACATTCTGAGCGAATGCGAGAAGCACGGCAACGCCGACATGGTCTTCGAGTTCGCTTCCACGAGCAAGGTGACGCTCCCCGGCGCGGGCATTGCGTGCTTTGCGTGCAGCGAAGCCAACATGGAGTACATGACCAAGCTCATCGGCATTCAGGCCATCAGCTTTGACAAGATGAACCAGCTGCGCCACGTCAAGTATCTCCAGAACAAAGAGCACGCCCTCGCGCTGATGAAAGAGCACGCCAAGATCATGAAGCCGAAGTTCGACATGGTCGTCGAAACGCTCGAGCGCGAGATCGCACCGCTCGGCATTGCGAGCTGGCACACGCCCAAGGGCGGCTATTTCGTCTCCGTAAACACGGCCCCTGGCCTTGCCAAGCGCACGCTGGCGCTGGCCAAGGAGGCTGGCGTCGTGATGACGAGCGCGGGCGCGACCTATCCGTATGGACACGACCCTCTTGACAGCAACATCCGCGTCGCCCCGTCGCTGCCCCCGGTCGAGGAGCTCGAGCAGGCGATGGCCGTCTTCTGCTGCTGCCTCAAGCTTGCCGCGCTGGAGAAGAGCAAGAAGTAAGGCATATCTGCACCAAAAAAGCGGACCGCAGTGCGGTCCGCTTTTTCTCATTTCGATTCACTTTTCCGCTTTCTTCTCTTCCCGCTTCAAGCGCCATACGGCGAGTGAACGCACCAGAAGAACATTGATGAGCGCAAGGCGCGCGTAGCTGTAGACGACATTCAGAAGGAAGTACGGCGAAATGTTGCTGTAATTGCCGAGATCGTCGAGCAGCAGCGGCATCATACCGTAGCTCATCAGAAGCGGCAGCACAACGAGCGCCGCAAACCAACCGGCAATGAGCCATGTGCCCTCTTTTTTCGTCGCGGGTAGCCTGAGCGTCCGGTAGGAGCGCACCGTGCAGACGATCATCACGAGCATGCCGAGGAGTTGCACCCACGAGATCGCAAGGCGCGCATAGTTCATCTGCGCTGTCCAGAGGTGCGTCATAAAGACGGTCGTCCACGAGAGGCCGGTCGCAAAGCGGAGGTAGAGATCAATACAGAGATAGGCCGCCCAGCCGCACCACAGGCCCGTGCGATGCTTCACCGTAAAGCAGATGATGCCGCAGAGGAAAAACGGCAGTCCGTAAATCAGCCCCGCCAGCAGATCGCCGGCGAGTATCAGGCAGGTGAGCAGAAGAACCGCGCCGATACACATTAAAATCGTACCCGCAATGGTGTGACGCTTTTCCCGCTCGGACGAAGTCTGCGGCGTGAAAGAGGCGGGTACTGCCTGTGCCGCGGGCGCGGCTGTTTCCGCCTTCGGCGCGTCCTCGCCGCGCACCAGCTCGTCAAGCGTCACACCGAAGAGCTCGGAGAGCTTTAATAGCTTGTCAAGCTCGGGGATGGAGGCGTCGGTCTCCCATTTGGATACGCTCTGGCGCGAGATGTCCAGCGCGTTGGCAAGGTCGCCCTGCGACCAGTTTTTCTGTGTGCGCAGGCGCACGATGTTCTCTCCAAGTGTCATGTGATGGGGTTCTCCTTTGCAGATTTTCTGCGTTCAGCTTATCAAAAGATGCGCAAAAAGTCCACCAAGCGGGGTTGAAAAGTTAGCAACCAGCAGTTGCAGCTCAAAAAAGAGGCCATAAATGGCCTCTTTTTTGAAAAAGTTTCGCTGCGCTTTGTGCCTTGCCACCCGTAGGGTGGCTGCGACACACGCTTCGCGCAAAGTATTTTTTGTCACGCGCAGGTCGCGACAAAAAATAATCAAAACCATTTTGCGCCCGCGGGCGCGAAAAAGTTGAGATCGTTTTTTCTGACGACATGCGCGTCAGAAAAAACTCCTCTCGCTCCGCAAACGTGCGCGCCTACGGTGCGTGCGCTGCCGCGGAGCGCATTCCTTTTCAAAAACAAAGAGCGCCTTTCGGCGCTCTTTGTTTTTGATTAAAATTCGTAGTCTACGGCCACGCGGTCGGCGCGGATGGACTTGCAGATATCGCTCACGGCGACATGGCGGGGATCGACCTTGTAGGCGTTCAGGTCATCCATCGTCTCAAACTCGGAGACAAGCACGGCGTCGTAGTTGTCCTTGCCGATGTTGCGCGCGACCTCGCTCTTTTTGAGCTGCGGGATCACGCCGTCGAGCGCGGCGAGCTTCGTCAGAAACTCGTTGGCCTTTTCCTCGGTGCCCTCGCGGAACTTCCACATTACGATATGACGGATCATAGGTATTTTCTCCTTTTTATCTGGCGTTATAGGCCTCGATGGCCTTCTTGAGAATTTCCATGGCGCGCTCGAGCTTGTCGCTTTCGAGGACGTAGGCCATGCGGACTTCGTTTTTGCCCTTCCCGGGCGTCGCGTACATCGAGCCTCCCGGGGCCATCATCACGGTCTCGCCGTTGTCGCTGAATTCCTCGAGCAGCCATTGCTGGAACTTGTCGGCATCGTCGACCGGCAGCGCAGCCATCACATAGAACGCACCACCCGGCACGTCGAACACCACACCGGGGATCTCGCCGAGCTTGCGGCAGAGCGTGTCGCGGCGCTTCTTATACTCGTCGCGCACGGCGGCAAAATACTCGGGGCCGACGGTGTAGAGCGCGGCAGACGCGATCTGGTCGAGCGTCGCGACCGAAAGTCTTGCTTGGCAGTATTTCATCGCGTGGTTCATGAACTCCTTATTCTTGGAGATCAGGCAGCCGATACGCGCGCCGCAGGCGGAAAAGCGCTTGGAGACCGTGTCGATGACGATGATGTTGTCACCCGCCCTGTCGGCAAACTCGCCAAACGACTGGAGCTTCTCCCCGCCGTAGACGAATTCGCGGTACGCCTCGTCGCCGATGAGGAACAGATCATGCTTCTGTGCGACATCGACGAGCATCTCCATCTCCTCGTGGCTCAGCACAACGCCGGTCGGGTTGCCGGGGTTCGTGACCATGATGGCGCGCGTGTGCTCGTTGATGAGTGACTCAATCTTCTCGCGGTCAGCGTAGCGATACCCCTCCTCCGGGCAGGTCGGGATCGGGCGAATCGATGCCCCGCAGGTGCGGGTCATCGTGTTGTAGTTCGGGTAGAACGGCTCGGGAATGAGAATTTCGTCGCCGTCGTCAAGAATGCACTGCAGCGCGATCTGAAGCGCTTCGCTGCCGCCGGCGGTGACGTAGATCTCACTCTTGCCGAAGTGCATGTCGAGCTTGTCATAGTAGTTCTGGATCGCGTCGATCAGCTCAGGGATGCCCGGAGAAGGTGCGTAGGCGAGCACCGGCTGCTCGAAGTGACGGACCGCCTCGAAAAACGCGGGAGGAGTCTGTACGTCGGGCTGGCCGATGTTGAGGTGATAGATGTTGACGCCGCGTGCCTTTGCCGCCACCGCGTACGGGTGGAACTTGCGCATCGGAGACAGGCCGCATTTTTCAACTTTGCTGGAAAATTTCATGTTGTGCTCCTCCTTTTTTATTATGATGACCGCCGGTCATCCGCCGGTCATATTCAATACACGTATGATATCTGTCCAATGCTGGTTATATAGTATAACGGCTGCACTTTTCAAAGACAACTAAAATTTTGTCGGTAAACTGCATAAAATATCAGGCCAAATATCGTCAGCGTTTACAGCTTCTCCACATCGCTCTCGCCATATATGGTGATACCGTGTGCCTTGAGCGCCTCCGCTGTCACGCCGTCGCCCGCGATCAGGCGGCGGGAAAAAGTTCCGTCGTAAATCTGCCCGCAGCCGCAGCTCGGGCTCTTTTCCTTGAGCACGGCAGCCTCGCAGCCGTTTTGCTGGCACAGCGCGAGAGCTGCCTCCGCGCCGCGGCGGTACGCCTCTGTCACGTCGCGGCCATCCGCTGTGACGACGCGCTCGCCCCGCCGTTCGCTGGGCACACGCGGCGTCGGGAGACCGCCGAGCTGTTCGGGGCAGACAGGAACAATTTCATATTTTCCCATCAACGCCTGCACGCGCGCGTCCGCTTTACTTTTTCCGTCGTAGCGGCAGGGCGTGCCAAGAAGGCAGGCCGACACGAGCAGCTTATCCATGCCGCACCTCCAACGCTTTCCCGTTGAGCTTCGCCTCCGCGAGCGTTTCGCCCTCGTAACGCAGCTTGAGCGAGAAAAACGGTACGTTTTCGTCGAGTAGGCGCAAAAAGATCTTGTCGCCCTCCCACGCGGGCAGCGCCAGCAGATCTTTCTTTTTGATCCACGCAAGCTCGCCCTCATCGCAGTCCTTGAGCGTTCCCTCAAAGCCGTCGGCAGTGAAAAGGTGCATGTACTCGCTCTCCCACTTGTCCGACACGAATGTCACGATGCCGCGATAGCGGTAAGAGGTCAGGGCGAGGCCGGTCTCCTCCTTCGTTTCGCGCAGAGCGCACTCCTCCGGGCTCTCGCCCTCTTCAAACTTGCCGCCGATGCCGATCCACTTGTCGCGATTGCAGTCGTTCTCCTTTTTCGTGCGGTGCAGCATCAGGTATTCGCCGCCGCATTCGATATAAATGAGCGTCGTGTTCACGGCGCGATAGATGCTACTGCTCATGATACTCCCTCCCCAAAGGGTCTTTTTGTCAGTATAAAAGATGGCGGCAAAAATTGCAAGTGAAGGCGCCGTTCAGAAAATCGCGCATTTTTCGAATTTGTGCTTGACTTTGCTGTGATTTTTGGTATAATTATTTTTGCTGTCGAGCGCACCGATACGCAGCAGTATCGAAGCGGTCATAACGAGCACGACTGGAAATCGTGTGTACGTCAAAAGCGTACCGAGAGTTCGAATCTCTCCTGCTGCGCCAAAAAGAACACCACCCAACAGGGTGGTGTTCTTTTTTGTATCCAGAGATTCGAACAGGGCATGAGCGAAGCGAAAAAACGCCCCAGCGGGGCGTTTAGTGCCCGCCTACACCGTTGTGGCATCACGATCGACGCGACTTGTCCAGTCCCGTCGATCGTGCCACTTCCTCGAAAGCGGCTCACTTTCTCTGCCACTGGCAGCGTTTCGCCGCTTTCCGTGTCGCGGTGTGGTAACACCGCGAGCGAATCTCTCCTGCTGCGCCAAATAAAACCACCATCTTTCGATGGTGGTTTTATTTTTTACTCAGCGCTCTCAGCGAACTGGGCTTTTCTCCCTTTACTCCCCCAGCATCTCTCCTGCGGCGAGGACGGCGTTGCGAACGCACTGCGCGCAGGGACAGAGGACCTTGCCGGTCTCCACGCCCTTTAAGTCCTTGCAGATCGTCGCGCCGCTCTTTTCCTGAAAGCTCGTAAGGATGCTGCGGGCCGTGCGCGGCGTGCCCTTGCCGTCCGTCACGCTGCCCGCGGCCATCACCGCGCCGATCAGCGCGCCGCAGGTGGCCTGCATGCAGCCCATGCCCGCGCCGTAACCCGCGCCGAGCTTCATCAACGTATCGTGGTCGACTGGAATTTTATCCTCCCACGCGCACAGCACCGACTGGGTGCAGTTGCCCTTTCCCGCGGCAAATGTTTCCACCGCCAGCTCGGCGCGCTCTTCAATCGTCATTGTTTCTATCTCCTTTGCTTTTTGATCCATTCCGACTTGCCGGTCGTTTCCCCTATCGTACTCACAACGGCGCGCAAAGTCAACCGTCGCACGCGCTGGATTTTTGCCCGCGGCCGTGCTATGATGGAGAAAATCACCGCAGGAGAACCAATATGAAAAAGCAACTGACCGCGTGGCTGCTCACGCTCGTGATGCTCTTTTCGCTCGTCGGCTGCGGCACGGATGCGCTGGTGCAGGACGATTCCAGCCTGCCGCAGCAGGAACAGCAGGACGCGCAGAACGCACCGTCCGAAGACGCCGATACGCCAAGCGACGACGATGCATCCGCCCCTCAAATCGACGAGGACGGTACCTACACGACCAAGGACGACGTCGCGCTCTATATCCACACCTACGGACATTTACCGGACAACTTCATCACCAAGAAAGATGCCCAGGCCCTCGGCTGGCCGGGCGGGTCGCTCGAGCCCTACGCGCCGGGCAAATGCATCGGCGGCAGCCGGTTCGGCAACTACGAAGGTCTCCTGCCCGAGGCGGATGGGCGTACCTACGCCGAATGCGACATCGACACGCTGGGCGCGGATTCGCGCGGGGCCAAACGCATCGTCTTCTCAAACGACGGCCTCATTTACTACACCGAAGACCACTACGAGACCTTTGAACTGCTGTACGGAGAGGAGTGACGGCCATGCGCTTTGTATTAGACGTCTCCGCCTGCGAGACCGCTGAAGACCTGCACCGCGCGCTCGCGGAGGGTCTTCACTTTCCCGCGTGGTACGGCGGCAATCTCGACGCCCTGCACGACTGCCTGACGGACCTGAATGAGCCGACGGAGCTGATCGTCCGCGGCGAAACCGCGCTCGACGACTTGCTCGGCCGTCGCGCCAACGCGTTCCGCCGCGTGCTCAATGACAGCGCAGAGGAAAATCCGAATCTCACCGTGCGGTTTGAAGAAGCGGTCCAGGACAGCATAAACTGAATTGAAAAAGAGGACGATAAGCGTCCTCTTTTTCGATTCTACGGAGAATTTACAAAAACTTCTCCCATTTCCGCCGCTTTCCATGGTATGATGAAAATAACCGATTATTCCTGATAGAAAGAGGAGACCGCCATGTCACAGGTGACCAAACGCGCGCTCGAGGCGTCGCTCAAAAATCTGCTGCTGCAAAAGCCCCTGAGCAAGATCACCATCAGCGATATTACCGAGGACTGCGGCATCAACCGCATGACGTTTTACTACCACTTCAAGGACATTTACGACCTTGTCGAATGGTCATGTCAGGAGGACGCCAGCAAGGCGCTCGCGGGCAACAAGACCTACGAGACGTGGCAGCAGGGCTTTTTGCAGCTCTTTAAGGCCGTGCAGGACAACAAGCCCTTCATTATGAACGTCTACCACTCCGTCAGCCGCGAGCAGGTGGAAAACTACCTCTACAAGGTCACCTACGATCTGCTCGAGGGCGTGGTCGAGGAGCAGGCGCAGGGCATGAGCGTGCGTGACGAGGACAAGGCCTTCATCGCGACGGTCTACAAGTACGCCTTTGTCGGCTTGATGCTCGACTGGATCAAAAACGACATGAAGGGCGACCCGCAGTTGCTTGTCGACCGGCTTGAGCTCGTCATCCACGGCAATGTCCGTGCCGCGCTCGAGCGGCTGCGCATCGATAAGGCGTGACGGTTTCCCTGCTTTCATCAAAAGCGGCAGAATGATAAAACTTTTTACAGCTTTTCGGGCGGTGATAAGTTTCTTATCACCGCCCGATTTCTGCTGATTGTTCTTTTCGCAAAACCGCGGTATGCTTTCATCATCGAAAGGAAAACATACCGTTGATTCCCAAGGTTGAATGTGTTTCGTGGATCAGCGGTTTCACAGACAGTTTGAAAGGAGAAATGATTTATGTATTATTCCAGCGGTAACTATGAAGCGTTCGCCCGTCCCAAGAAGCCCGAAGGCGTGGACAATAAGTCCGCCTATATCGTCGGCAGCGGCCTCGCCGCGCTGACTGCCGCCTGCTACCTCGTGCGTGACGGCCAGATGAAGGGTGAGCACGTGCACGTGCTCGAAAAGGGTGATCTGCCCGGCGGCGCGTGCGACGGCTACAAGTTCGAAAACCTCGGCTACGTGATGCGCGGTGGCCGCGAGATGGACAACCATTTCGAGGTCATGTGGGACCTGTTCCGCTCCATCCCCTCCATCGAGACCGAGGGTGTGAGCGTGCTTGATGAGTACTACTGGCTCAACAAGGAAGACCCCAACTACTCCCTCTGCCGCGCGACCGTCAACCGCGGTCAGGACGCACACACCGACGGCAAGTTCGACATCTCTGACAAGGGCGCGATGGAGATCATGAGGCTCTTCTTCACCCCCAACGAGCAGCTGCAGGACAAGAAGATCACCGACTTCTTCGATGACGAGGTCCTGAATTCCAATTTCTGGCTCTATTGGCGCACGATGTTCGCCTTTGAAAACTGGCACAGCGCACTCGAGATGAAGCTCTATATCCAGCGCTATATCCACCACATCGGCGGCCTGCCCGACTTCACGGCGCTGCGCTTCACCAAGTACAACCAGTATGAGTCCATGATCCTCCCGATGGTCAAGTACCTCGAGAGCCACAACGTCCAGTTCCACTACGGCGTGCAGGTCGCAAACGTCGAATTTGACTGCCCCGACCCCGCCCACAAGCTCGCCAAGCGCATCGACGTCATCCGCGACGGCAAGAAGGAGGCCATCGACCTCACCGAAAATGACCTCGTCTTCATCACCAACGGCGGCTGCGTCGAAAACTCCTCCATGGGTAGCCAGAACGAGCCCGCCCAGTACAACACCGAGCTCAAAGAGGGCGGCGGCTGGGATATGTGGCGCAAGATCGCCGCGCAGGACCCGTCCTTCGGTCATCCCGACAAGTTCTGCCACGACCCCGAGCAGACCAACTGGATGAGCGCGACCGTCGAGACGCTCGACCAGAAGATCATCCCCTATATCAAAAACATCTGCAAGCGCGACCCGTTCACCGGCCATGTCGTCACCGGCGGCATCGTCACCGTGAAGGATTCCTCCTGGCTGATGAGTTGGACCATCAACCGCCAACCGCAGTTCCGCACGCAGCCCAAGGACCACTGCCTCGTCTGGGTCTACTCCCTCTTCACCGACAAGCCGGGCGATTATATCAAAAAGCCCATGCGCGAGTGCACCGGCAAGGAAATCTGCATGGAGTGGCTGTACCACATCGGCGTGCCCGAGGACCAGATCGAAGAGCTCGCGACGAACAGCGCCAACACCGTGCCCGTCATGATGCCGTATATCGACGCGTTCTTCATGCCGCGCGCCTACGGCGACCGTCCGAACGTCGTGCCCGAGGGCAGCGTCAACTTCGCCTTCCTCGGCCAGTTTGCCGAGACCCCGCGCGACACCATCTTCACCACTGAGTATTCCATGCGCACCGGCATGGAGGCCGTCTATACGCTGCTGAACGTCGACCGCGGCGTGCCCGAGGTCTGGGGCAGCGTGTATGATGTGCGTGACCTGCTCAACGCAACTGTCAAGCTGCGCGACGGCAAGAAGGCCACCGACATGGACATGGGCTTCATGGAAAAGATGGCCGTCAAGAAGGCCCTCGGCAAGATCGAAGGCACCGACATCGAAAAGCTCCTCAAGGAGTACGGCGTCATCTAAGGATAAAAGCAAGCAGGATAGCAAGGGAATAACGAGAAATGGCGGGAGCTAAAGCTCCCGCCATTTCTTTGCGCTCTCGCGTCTATTTCACCGGTGCATTAAGTCGCTCAGCGCGCCGTCCACGGCGGTACCCATCTGCTGCATGGTGCGGCCCACGCAGGTCTTCATGGCTTTGCGCTTTTCTGCGACGGTCATGCCGATGATCGCGCCGGCGGCCATGCCGGCAGCCATACCGCGCCAGAATGCGGTATCACACATATCGATCACTCCTTTGCTCACGCGCTTAGTCTGTCCACACAAGATTGCGTCATACGCGGCAATTTTTGCCGCAAATCGCCCTTGCTGAATGCCTCTTTTCGGCCTATAATGAAAATGAGAAAAAGTAAGCATGAAGGAGAACCATATGACCACGATTTATCTCATCCGCCACGCCGAGGCCGAGGGCAACCGCTATCGCCGCGCGCATGGCTGGTACAACAGCACCATCACCGACCGCGGCTACCATCAGATCGCCGCGCTCGCAAAGCGCTTTGCCGATACAAAATTCGACGCCGTTTACTCAAGCGACCGCTTCCGCACGATGATCACGGCGCTTGCCATCTATAAAACGCACGGCCTACCGCTGCGCACTGTCCGTGCCCTGCGCGAGATCGACGTCGGCTATTGGGAGGATACGCCCTGGGCCGAGCTTGAGCGCACCGATCCCGAGCAGCTCGCCTATTTCAGCAACGATTCGCAGAAATGGCACGTCGACGGCTGCGAGAGCTTTGCCGAGGTGCGTGAGCGGATGCGCAAGGCGCTCACGGAGATCGCCGAGGCGCATCCCAACGAGACCGTCGCCGTTTTCTCCCACGGCATGGCGATGCGCATCATCGTCGGCACGCTTCAGGGCATGACGCTGCACGAAATCGACAAGACCGGTCACGCGGAAAACACCGCCGTTGCAAAGCTCGAGTACGAAAATGGCACGTTCAATGTCATCTTCCGCGACGACGCCTCCCACCTCGGCGACAACATTGCCACCGTGCGCAAGCAGCCTTGGGTCAACGACCCGAAAGGCTTCGAGGGCGGCATCTACTACCGCGCTTCGGGAGAAGCGGGACACTTCGACGTGATGCACGGCGGCGATGTCATCGGTGCGGTCAGCGTCGAATCCTGCCGCGGCGGTGTGGGCACGATCGGCGAATTCTGGCTCGAGGAGGACGCGCAGAAGCGCGACCTCGGCGAAAAGCTCGTCGGTCAGGCTCTCTCTTACGCGCGCTCGCATGGCTGCTCCATCCTCTCGACCGGCCGCATCGCTAAGAGCAATTTGGTCGGCCTCCACTGCGCGGAAAAGTGGGGCTTCCACCCCGTCTGCGAGGACGCGGAAAGCGTCACTTTTGAGAAGAATTTTGAATACGATGAGGAATCCTGCTGGAAGAGATTGCAGGAAGTTATCGAACAATGAAGAAAAAGAAGATCGAAAAGGCTTTTCTGCCGGTTTCGAAGGACGAGATGGTCGAGCGCGGCTGGTACTACTATGACTTCCTTGTCGTCACGGCGGACGCGTATATCGACCACCCGAGCTTCGGCACGGCGATCATCGCACGCGTGCTGGAGCACGAGGGCTACCGCGTGGCCGTGCTCGCCCAGCCGGACTGGCACAGCGCGGACGCCTTCCGCGCAATGGGTCGCCCACGCTACGGCGTGATGATCGGCGGCGGCAACATCGACTCGATGGTCGCGCACTACACGGCGGCAAAAAAGCGCCGCACGCAGGACCTTTACTCCCCCGGCAACCGGATGGGCCTGCGGCCCGACCGCCCGACCATCGTGTACGCCAACCGCTGCCGCGAGGCCTTCGGCGACGTCCCCATCGTCGTCGGCGGACTGGAGGCGAGCCTGCGCCGCTTTGCGCACTACGACTACTGGGACGATAAGGTCCGCCGCGCGCTCATCTTCGACGCACAGGCCGACCTGCTCGTTTACGGCATGGGCGAATATGCCACACGCGAGATCGCGCGAAGACTCGCAAATGGTGAAAAGGTCGATGCCTTGACAGATATTCGCGGCACGGCGTTTGTGACGCGCTCGCCCGAGGTCTGCGCCTTTGACCATGTCGACTGCCCGTCGTATGAAGAAGTATGCGCGGACAAGCGCGCCTACGCGCTCGCGACAAAGCTCGAATACGAGGAGCACGACCCCATCCGCGGCAAAGCCCTCTGGCAGGCGCACGGGCGCGACACGCTCGTCGTCAATCCGCCCGCGATGCCGCTTTCGCGCGAGGAGCTCGACGAGGTCGCCGAGCTCCCCTACATGCGCGAGGTGCATCCGATGTACGATGACCTTGGCGGCGTCGCCGCCATCGAAGAGGTGCGCTTCTCCGTCGCGCACAACCGCGGGTGCTTCGGCGGGTGCAACTTCTGCTCGCTGGCGTTCCATCAGGGGCGCATGATCACCTCGCGCTCGATTGAATCCTGCGTGCGCGAGGTCGAGGGCTTCACCCGCGACCCGAAGTTCAAGGGCTACGTCCACGATGTCGGCGGCCCGAGCGCCAACTTCCGCCACCCGTCGTGCAAGGATCAGCTGAAGCGCGGCATGTGCCGCAACAAGAACTGCCTTGCCCCCTACCCCTGCAAAAATCTCGATCCCGACCACTCGGAATATGTCGAGCTGCTGCGTCGTCTTCGCGCGATCCCCGGCGTGAAGAAGGTCTTTGTCCGCTCGGGCATCCGGTATGACTATCTGCTTGAGGACAAGGGAAGTCCGTTTTTGTCCGAGCTCGTCAAATACCACATCTCCGGCCAGCTCAAGGTCGCGCCCGAGCACTGCGTGGCGGGCGTGCTCGACTACATGGGAAAGCCGCACTTCGACGTGTTTGAAAAATTCTGGGACAAGTACCGCTCCGTGAACGAAAAGAACGGGCGCGAGCAGTATCTCGTTCCCTACCTCATGTCGTCCCACCCCGGCTGCACACTCGAGGACGCGGTGCAGCTCGCGGAATTCCTGCACTCCACGGGTCACAAGCCCGAGCAGGTGCAGGACTTCTACCCCACGCCCGGCACGCTCTCGACCTGCATGTACTATACCGGCATCGACCCGCGTGACATGACGCCCGTCTTCGCCGAGACGACGCCGCACGGCAAGGAATTACAGCGCGCGCTGCTCCAGTGGTTCCGCCCCGACAAGAAAAAGCTCGTCATCGAGGCGCTCAAAAAGGCCGGACGCGAGGACCTCATCGGCTACGGGCCGAAGTGCCTTGTCCGCCCGTACGGCGATGACCGCGCGCCGCAGCACGACAAAAACAGCGGCGGCAAAAGGCCCTCCGCCGCTCAGACCGGTGGCCGCAGAAACGACGCGCCCCGCGGCGGGCAGAGCCCGAAGAACAGCGGCGCTGACAAGCCGAAAAACTTTAAGCGCAAATCCGGCTGGGCCAAGCCAAAGCCCACGGCAAAGAGCAAAAAGAGATAAAAAATGCTTGCAAAGCGATCGCTTTGCAAGCATTTTTCTTTTACCGCTCTTATATTCACTTGCCAGGCGACAGAAAAAAGCCCATGGGTTTGCAAAATCCACGGGCTTTTTGACGAAATGAATCAATATACGCTCACTGATAATCGCTCAGCAGGAACATCGACTTGATCGCGACGACCTCGTCGTATTCCTCCTGCGAGACCTGCACATCGGCGTTGAGCGCCTTGAGGTCAGATTTCAGCACCTCGAGCGCCTCATCTGCGCTCTGGGCGCGGCCCTCGCGCAGGATGCGGATCATGCGTGTGAGCACGACGGGGTGCGCATAGCGTGCAGGCAGCGGAAAATCGTCCGGCAGGACGTGGGCAAGGTTGGCCTGTGCCTCTTCCCAGGCGCGGGCGACGGCCTTTTTGTTGTTCTTCGCCGTGGGCAGCACGTGCGCGCCGGAAAAGAAGAAGATCGCCGCAAAGCCGAAGAGGGCGAAATACATGCCGAAATCTCCGCCGTTACGCCACGAGATGATGCCGTACACCAGCGCCGCTGCGCCCGCCAGCACAATGGCCAGCGCAACCCAGCGGTAGGCGGGGTTCGTATGCTGGTTCACGCGCTTGGCTCTGGCTGCCTTGGAGAGCCGGTCTGTCAGCTCGGGGTAACCGGAGAGGAACTTCTGCGCCTTTTCCAGCTCTTCTTTCGCGCTCTGCGCGTCGCTCGTCAGCTCGGAAAGATAGCGCGCAGCCTCTTCCTTTGCCTTCTGCTCCAAGCGCTGCTCGCCGCCGACGCTCAGCGTCGGGATCTCGGGATGCACTTCCCCGATATAGGCGAGCATCGCGTCCACGTCTTCCTCGCGCTTGAAGGTACACTGCTTTTCCTTCCCGCCGTCATACTGCACCACAAGGTATGGGATCGCGCCGAACACGCCCTTGCCCGAAAAGCCGCCCTGGCTCATCGCCACGCGCTTGAAGACGCGGCGCACCGACGAAAAGGCGACATAGTAGCGCCGGTCGATAAAATAGCTATTCAAAAACAGCGCCTCTTTCCCCACGCCGCAGGGGCCGAAACGCTTGCAGGACTTCTTGTCCGCGGCGACAGCTTCGGCGTTGAGACTCGTTTCGCCAAGGCGCACAGGTGCAAAAATCATAAAGCTCCTCCAAAATTTGAAAAAAGCGGTGGGAGAGCATTCTCCCACCGCTCTACGAATAGTTTACTTGTGCAGCGTCTCGTAGTGAGGCTGGGTGTGGCGCTTCTTGATGGTGTACAGGAAGATGCCAAGGAACAAGATAGCGGCGATGATACCGACGGGGTAAGCAACAGCAGTGTTGTAAACGGTAGCGCCATCAGCAGTCTTGGTATTCAGGAACTGGCCGAGGCACTCGTTGCCCAGCAGGAAGTACGTCACGGACACAGCGCTCATGAAGGTAGCGGGAACAGCGGTGATCCAGTAGTTCTTCTTATCATAGAAGAGGTACATGGAAGCGGCCCACAGAACGATCATGGCGAGGGTCTGGTTCGTCCAGCTGAAGTAACGCCAAATGATGGTGTAGTCGATCTTGCCGAGGGCGTTGCCGATGCCGAGGATCGCGCCGATGCCGAGGACGGGCACGCAGAGGATCAGACGGTTCTTCCAGCTCTTCTGCTCCATGTGGAACCAGTCGGCCAGAACAAGACGAGCGGAACGGAACGCGGTATCGCCGGAGGTGATGGGGCAGGCGATAACGCCGAGCATGGCGAGCGCGATGCCCACGCCGCCCATGGTCTTGGAGCAGACATCGTAAACAGCGGTGGAACCGCCGCCGCCGAGAGCGAGGAGCTCTTCGCCGGTGTAGAGAGCGCAGCCGGCAGCAGCCCAGATCAGAGCGATGATACCCTCAGAGACCATTGCGCCGTAGAAGACGAAGTGGCCCTGCTTCTCGCTCTTCATGCAGCGAGCCATCAGGGGGCTCTGCGTGGCATGGAAGCCGGAAATCGCGCCGCAGGCGACGGTGATGAACATGAAGCTCCAGATCGGAGTGCCCTGCGGGTGGAGGTTGGCAAAGTTGTTCCAGATCTCGGGGATCTCATAGCCCTTGGTGAAGATACCCAGAGCCACGCCGAGCGCCATAATGATCAGGCAGATACCGAACAGGGGGTAAATCTTACCGATGATCTTGTCGATGGACAGGAACGTTGCGATGAAGTAGTAGATCAGGATCAGGACCAGCCAGAACAGCTTGCTGGCCACAATGCCGGTGCTGCCGCCGTTGGTGAACAGCAGCTGGATCAGACCGGCAGGGCCGACCGCAAAGACCGTACCGACCATGACGAGCAGCACCACGCTGAACACACGCATGACGTTCTTCATCGCGCCGCCGAGGTAGATACCGGAGATCTCGGAGATGGAAGCGCCTTCGTTACGCTCGCTCATCATACCGGAGAAATAGTCGTGAACCGCACCGGCAAAAATCGTACCGAAAGTGATCCACAGGAAAACCACAGGGCCCCACAGAGCGCCGCTCAAAGCGCCGAAGATAGGGCCGAGACCCGCGATGTTCAGAAGCTGGATCATAAACAGCTTCCACTGCGGCAGAACCATGTAGTCCACGCCATCGTTGATCTTGACAGCCGGCGTTTCACGGTCGTCAGGGCCGAAGGTCTTTTCGACGATGCCACCGTAAACGAAGTAGCCGCCGATCAGCAATGCGAGGCAGATCAGAAAGCTAAACATTTTTCTCCTCCTATTTTATTACAAATGTTTGCCTTGCAGGAGAATTTCCCCTGCGTTTCGCCTGATTATAATAATTTTTTGGAGAAAAAAGTCAATCGTCAAAATGAACAAATTTTGAATGAATATCATTTCATTCGAGCCGGATATTTGTTTTTCCCTTATGCGCGGATGACCTGCTCGATGGCCGCTAAAAGCTCGTCGTAGCCCTCAAAAGCGGGCAGATGCGGGTAGTCGTGCTTGATCTTTTCCGTCGTGCGGAACAGGAAGCCCGCCTTGGACGCTTCGATCATTTCGAGGTCGTTGTAGCTGTCGCCGCTGGCGATGGTCTCAAAGCCGATGGACTGAAGGCCGCGCACGGTCGTAAGCTTGGAATGCTCGCATCTCATCTTGATGCCGCTGATGAATCCGTCGGCGTCCACCTCGAGAGAGTTGCAGAAAATGGTCGGCCAGCCGAGTTTTTTCATCAGCGGTTGTGCAAATTCCTCAAAGGTGTCGCTCAAAATGATGGCCTGCGTCTCAGATCTCAGCTTGTCGAGGAATTCTTTCGCCCCCGGCAGCGGGTCAATGCGCGCGATGGTCTCCTGAATTTCCTTGAGTCCCAGGCCGTGCTCGCGGAGCACGCCCAGGCGCCATTTCATCAGCTTGTCGTAGTCCGGCTCGTCGCGCGTGGTGCGCGTCAGCTCGGGAATGCCGCTCTCGCGGGCAAATTCGATCCAAATTTCGGGGACGAGCACGCCCTCCATATCAAGGCAGGTAATATACATGTTTATTCTCCTTTATCACTTTTCCGCCGCGGCCTTGCCGAGCACGTAGTCGAGCATCTCACCGCGGTCGATCACGTCGCGGTGACGCACCGCGCGGGAGCGTAGGTCGGCAAGATTCTTCGGCACGGGCACGCCCGTGACCTTGTGGAGCTGCTCCATCACGTCGAACTCGTCGCCCTCGGTCTTTTCGCCGATGCCCTCGAGCACGGCGGCGGGGAATTTATAAGGAGAGGCAGTGGAGAGCACGACGACGGCGTTGTGCTCGGGGTTCGCCTGCTTGTACTGCTGCGCCACGTCCCAGGCGACCGCCGTGTGCGTGTCGCAGACGTAATGGTCGTCCTTCCAGACCTTGCCGATGGCGGTTTTCGCACCCTCGTCGTCGCAGAAGCCTGCCCAGAAGAGTCCGTGCAGCTTTTCGAGCATGTCCGCGGGCACCTCGTACTCACCGTTTTCGCTGAGCTGCTTCATCAGATCCGCAATGAGCTTGTCGTCGCCGGAGAGGAGATAGAGCAGGCGCTCCAAGTTACTGGAGACGAGAATGTCCATCGAGGGGGACACGGTCTTGTAGAAGGGGCGGCGGCGGTCATAGCGGCCCGTGCGCAGGAAGTCGGTCAGCACATTGTTGGCGTTGGACGCGCACACGAGCTTGCCGACGGGGAGTCCCATCTCCTTGGCAAAGTAGCCTGCGAGGATATCGCCGAAGTTGCCGGTCGGCACGACGTAGTCGACCTTTTCGCCCGGCTGGATGCGGCCCGCCTGCACGAGGTCGGCGTACGCTCTATAATAATAGACGACCTGCGGGGCGAGGCGGCCAATGTTGATGGAGTTGGCAGAGGACAGGCGAACGCCCTTGCCCTCGAGCAGCTGATCCTTGCTGACGGCGGAGAAGATTTTCTTCACGCCGGTCTGCGCATCGTCGAAGTTGCCGCGTACCGCGCACACGCAGACGTTTTCGCCCGCCTGCGTTGCCATCTGCGCCTGCTGCACGGCGCTCACGCCGCCGTGGGGGTAGAAGACGAGGATCTTCGTGCCCGGCACATCGCAGAAGCCCTCCATCGCCGCCTTGCCGGTGTCGCCGGACGTGGCGGTCAGGATCATGATCTCGTCGTCCACACCGAGCTTTTCCTTCGACGCGGTCATCAGGCGCGGCAGCATCGAGAGCGCCACATCCTTAAAAGCGCTCGTCGGCCCGCGGAAAAGCTCGAGGATGAAGTCCTCACCGACGGGGACGGTCGGGGTCAGGTGGTCGGTCTCGAACTTGCCGGTATAGCCGTCGTGGACGAGCTTTGCCATCTCCGCTTCTGAAAAGTCGGGCAGGAGCTTGGATAAGATCTTCGTCGACATGGACATCGTGTCCATATTTAATACAGTAGTATAGTCGAACTTGACCTCGTCAAACGACGGCATCGTGTAAAGGCCGCCGTCGGGGGCAAGGCCGTTTAAGATGGCCTGCGCACTGCTGGCCTTTAAATTTTTGTCACGGGTGCTCTGATACTGCATGGATGTTTCCTCCTGTATCTCACGGGAAAAGTTTTTTTGTTTTCCCTATTGTATTTTCACAAACGCTATGTTATATTGTTTCCATCAAAAAGTCAAGTGTTTTTCTACCGCGGACAGTTTCGGCGTAAGTCACAAATTCGTCCGCACTTGACGGAGTATCCAAAAAAGAAAGAAGGTCATTCCCCGTGAATATTGCGCTGCTGGGCTTCGGCACCGTCGGTTCCCATTTTTATAAGCTGTGCGAGGGGCGAACCGATCTGCATGTTGCAGCTGTTCTCTCCCGCCGTCCCCGCCCGGAGCTCACATGCACTGTGACCGCCGATTACGACGAGATCGTGCGCGATCCCTCGATTGATATTGTGGTGGAAGTCATGGGCGGCATCGAGCCGGCGTACAGCTACCTCTGCGCGGCCATGCGTGCGGGCAAGCACGTCGTCACCGCGAACAAGCAGCTCATGTGCGTCCACTTTGAAGAGCTCACCTCCCTTGCAAAAGAAAAAGGCGTGGCGCTGCGCTGCACCGCCGCCGCGGGCGGCGGCATCCCCTGGCTCACCTCCCTCTCCCGCGCGTCCGAGCTCGATGAGATCAAGGCCGTCGAGGGCATCCTGAACGGCACAACGAACTACATGCTCTCCGCCATGACGAATTCCGGTGCGGATTATGCGCCCGCGCTGCAAAAGGCGCAGGAGCTCGGCTACGCCGAGGCCGACCCCACCGCGGACGTTGAGGGTCTGGACGCGCGCCGCAAGATCGTCCTCTCCGCCGACCTTGCCTTCGGCGTGAACATCAGGGAAGAGGACATCCCCTGTGTCGGTATCTCGTCCATCACCGCGGGCGACATTGCCAAGGCGAAGGACGAGGGCCTGACCTACAAGCTCATTGCCCGAGCGGAGAAAAGCGGCCGTGCCGTGGCCGCGTTCGTCTGCCCGACGCTTTTCCCCTCCTCCGCGCCCGAGGCGCACACCGACGGCACCGGCAACCTCATCACGCTGTTCGCATTGCGCTTTGGCAAGCAGAGCTTTTCCGGCGCGGGCGCAGGCGGCTACCCGACCGGCTCGAACGTGCTGCGCGACTGTCTCGACGTCGCCGCCGACTGCCGCAGCTTCTATGCCGACTCTTTCACCCCCTGCTCGGTGAACCTCTCCGGCACGCAGTGCAAGTGGCTGTTCCGCTGCATGGGCGAATACTTTACCCGCGAGTGCAGCGCCCGCGAGGCGTTCGACGCCTATGAATCTTACCGAAAGGACGACCCGCACGCGCTGCTTGCGCGCTACGCGGCCGAAGAGGAATAAACTCCATGCTCAAAGTTTTGAAATTCGGCGGTTCGTCGCTCGCCGACGCCCGCCAGTTCGCCAAGGTCAAGTCCATCGTGGAAGCCGACCCCGCCCGCCGCGTGGTCATCGTCTCCGCGCCGGGTAAGCGCTTCTCCGGCGACCATAAGATCACCGATCTTCTCTATCTCTGTGCCGCGCACATCAAGTACGGCGTTTCGTGCGAGGACATCTTCGCCATGATCCGCGACCGCTACAACGAGATCATCGCCGAATGTGGCCTGCACATCAGCCTCGACAAAGAGTTCGACGCGCTGTGGGACAAGATGAAAAATGGCATCAGCCAGGATGAGCTCGCCTCGCGCGGCGAATACTTCTCCGCGCGGCTGATGGCCGAGTACCTTGGCTATGAGTTTGTCGACGCGGCCCGCTGGATCAAGTTCAAGTTCGACGGCACCGTCGATCAGGACGCATCCTACGCGGCGCTGCGCTCCCTCGCCGAGGACCGCAAGGTCGTCATCCCGGGCTTCTACGGTGTGATGCCCGACGGGCACATCCGCACGTTCTCCCGCGGCGGCAGCGACATCACCGGCGCGCTCGCGGCAGCGGCGCTCGGCGCGGACGTGTATGAGAACTGGACGGACGTTTCCGGCATCCTGATGGCCGACCCGCGCATCGTCGACGATCCCGAGCCCATCCGCCGCGTGACCTACAGCGAGCTGCGCGAGCTGAGCTACATCGGCGCGCAGGTCCTGCACGAGGGCACGATCTTCCCCGTGCGCGAGAAAAACATCCCGCTCAACATCCGCAATACCAACGCGCCCGACCATCCTGGCACGATGATCTTGGAGTCCATCGGCGACGAGATGGAAGAGGGCGGCTTCATCACCGGCATCGCCGGTAAGAAGGGCTTTTCCATCATCACCATCGCCAAGACCGGCATGTCGAGCGAACCGGGCTCTCTCCTGAAAATTCTCAACGTGCTCGCCAAGCATGAGGTCAACGTCGAGTATCTGCCGTCCGGCATCGACAACGTCTCGCTCGTCGTCTCGTCCGACAAGGTGTCCCGCTCACTCTACGAAATGCTGGGCGAGCTGCAAAAAGAGGTGCAGCCGAATAAGATAACCGTAACGGAGCACATCGCCATTGTCGCCGCCGTTGGCCGCAAGATGGCGTACCGTCCCGGCGTTTCCGGTAAGATTTTCGCCAAGCTCGGCGAAAACGGCGTGAACATCCGCATGATCACGCAGGGCCCCGAAGAGCTCAACATCATCGTGGGCGTGGAAGAAAAAGATTTCGAACAGGCCATCCGTGTCCTGTACAATAGTTTTGTGAAGGAGAATGTAGTATGAAACAGGTCAATGTCGGTATTCTCGGCGCCACCGGCGCCGTCGGTCAGGAAATGATCAAAATTCTCGAAGAGCGCAACTTCCCCGTTGCGTCCCTTCGTCCCATCGCAAGCGCCAGAAGCGCGGGCAGCAAAATCATGTTCCGCGGTCAGGAGTGCACCATCGTCGAGGCGTCTGACGACGCGTTTGAGGGCCTTGATATCGTCCTCGGCGCGGCCGAGAACGACATCGCCGAGCGTTTCGCCCCCTCGATCGTCAAGGCGGGTGCGGTGTTCGTCGATAACTCGAGCGCGTTCCGCCTCGACCCCAACGTCCCCCTTGTCATCCCCGAGATCAACCCCGAGGACGTGAAGTGGCACAAGGGCATCATCTCGAACCCCAACTGCACCACCATCGTCACCCTCGTCGCCATCAACGCGCTTGCCAAGGAGAGCCCCATCGAGACGATCATCGCCTCTTCCTACCAGGCCGTCAGCGGCGCGGGCAAGGGCGGCATCGACGAGCTCAACAATGAGGTCAAGGCCCTTTCCGAGGGCAAGCACCTTGAGCCCAAGGTCTTCCAGTATCAGATCGCGTACAACATCATCCCCCAGATCGGCGGCGAGGCCTTCGAGGGCTACACCAGCGAGGAGATGAAGATGCAGAACGAGGGCCGCAAGATCCTCCACCTGCCCGAGATGAAGGTCAGCTGTACCTGCGCGCGCGTGCCCGTCATCCGCAGCCACAGCGTATCCGTCGTGCTGCGCACGAAGGAGAAGATCAGCGTCGAGCGTGCCAAGGAGCTCATCGCAAACGCCCCGGGCTGCAAGCTCGTCGACGACCTCAAGAACAAGGTCTACCCCATGCCGCTCGACACGTCCGATCAGGACATCGTCTATGTCGGCCGCATTCGTGAGGACCTGACCGATGAACGCGGCCTGAACCTCTGGTGCTGCGGCGACCAGGTCCGCAAGGGCGCTGCCACCAACACCATCCAGATCGCGGAGCTGCTGCTCAAGTAAGGCTTTCTGATCACAGATCATTCCCCGCTTTCCGCCGTTTGACGGCAGAAAGCGGGGAATTTTTCTTTTTCCCAGCTACGAGTCGTTTTTGGCCCAGGTTTTGCTTTAAGTCGTTCATAAAGCGGTACAGGCATCTCATAAGCTTGCTGTTAAGAACGCATTTGCGCCGGTCGTTGGTCATTTTGTCAACAAGGCGCAGGCATTTCTTGTGTGTTTCCCCCATTTTTACCACAAACGGCAAGTTTCATTTGACTTTGCCCGCTGTGGGGACTATGCTGTAAGCAAGGATTGGAAACGTTACCGGTAAGGTTTCCGGAATCATCGCAGGGGGCGCGTCGGCATGACCATCAAGGATATTGCAAAGCTCGCAGACGTGAGCGTCAGCACCGTCTCCCGCGTGCTCAACGACCGTCCGGACGTGAGTGAGGATTCCCGCAGACGGGTCCGCGCCGTCATCGAGGCGCACCGGTATGTGCCGAACAACAGCGCGCGCGACCTCGTCAAAATTCGTTCTGACGCGGTCGGCCTTGTGGTGCGCGGCGTGCAGAACCCCTTCTACACCGACATCATTCACGCCATCGAGCAAAAGCTCGACGCTTCGGGCTACACGATGGTCATGCGTCAAATTCCGTCCGGCGACGACGAAATTCAGTGCGGCGCGGTGATGGAAAAGGAAAAGCGTCTGCGCGGCATTATCTTCCTCGGCGGGCGCAGCGATTATTCGCCCGAAGAGGTTTCGCTTCTCGGCGTGCCCTACGTCTGCTGCTCCTACACCAACTCCTACGGCACGCTTCCGCCGGAATCGTACTCCTCCGTCTCCATCGCCGACGAGCAGGAGGCCTACCGTGCGGTCAGCGAGCTTTACAAAAACGGTCACCGCCGCATCGCCGTGCTGACCTCCGATCCCGACGACAGCTCGATCTCCCAGCTCCGCTATCTGGGCTATCAGCGCGCGCTGCGCGATTTTGGTCTCACGGAGCATCCGGAGGACCTGATCTGCGCCGAAGACTTCACCATTGCCAACGCCTACGCCGCCATGCAAAAGCGTCTGCGCTCCCCCGCCGATTTTACCGCCGTGTTCGCCATTGCGGACGACATGGCCATTGGCGCGATGCGCGCCCTGCGCGAAAGCGGCCGCTCCATCCCCGAGGACTGCTCCGTCATCGCCATCGACGGCATCAGCGTCTCGGAATACATTCATCCCATGCTCACCACCCTCTGCCAGCCCATGACCGCCATGGGAGAGGCGAGCGTCGAGATCCTGCTCGACATCATCGAGGGACGCGGCGTTCATCGCCACGTCACTCTGCCGACCGCGCTGCGCGAGGGTGCGTCCGTGCGGCAGCCCAAGCACCGATTTTCCCGCGGGAACCCGCGTGAAAATAAATTTGAAAAGGAGTATTGATGAAATGAAAAAGTATCTTGCAATGATCCTTGCTCTTGTCATGGCGCTTTCTCTCGTCGCCTGCGGCGATAAGAAGGATGACTCCGCTGACAACAGCGACGGCGATACTGCCTCCGGCCGCGTCTACTGGCTGAACTTCAAGCCCGAAGCCGACGAGACCCTGCAGAAGGTCGCCGCCATGTACACCGAGAAGACCGGCGTGCCCGTCACCGTCGTGACCGCCGCTTCCGGCACCTACAACGAGACCCTGACCGCCGAGATGGACAAGTCCGCTCCCCCGACGCTGTTCGTCGTGGGCAACCAGGCCGCTGTCGACACCTGGGGCGACTACTGCTATGACCTGAGCGGCACCGCCGTTGCCAACGAGCTCAACACCGACGCCTACAACCTCTATGACGCCGACGGCAAGCTCTGCTCCATCGGCTACTGCTACGAGTGCTACGGCATCATCGTCAACGAAGATCTGCTCGAAAAGGCCGGCTACACGCTTGGCGACATCACGAACTTTGAGACTCTCAAGGCCGTCGCTGAGGACATCCACGCTCGTGCTTCCGAGCTCGGCTTCGACGCCTTCACCTCCTCTTCCATGAGCGACGATTCCAGCTGGCGCTTCACCGGCCACCTCGCGAACCTCGAGTATTACTACGAGTCCGTGGACGATCCCGACGCCTGGAAGGAATGCCCGTCTTCCATCAAGGGTACCTACATGCAGAACTACAAGAACCTGTGGGATCTGTACATCAACAACAGCGCCGTGAATCCTGCTGATCTCGCTGCCGGCGGCTTTGACGCGGCGGACGAGTTCGGCAAGGAGCAGGCCGTGTTCTATCAGAACGGCTCCTGGGAGTGGGCCAAGCTCACCGGTACCGGCGACGGTCAGTACGGTCTTGACAACCTGTCCATGATCCCGTTCTACTGCGGTGTTGCGGGCGAAGAGAACGCGGGTCTCAACTGCGGCACCGAGAACTGCTGGGCTGTCAACGCCAAGGCTTCTGAGGAAGATATTCAGGCCACGCTCGAATTCATGAACTGGATGGTCACCGATCCCGAGGTCTCCCGTATGCTGGTCGATGAATTCGCCGCCATGCCCTATAAGCAGGCTGCCGAATCCACCAACGGCTTCCTCGCCGACGCCAACGACTACACCACCAACGGCAACTACATCATGCCCTGGGTCACCAACTTCCAGCCGAACGTTGATGCTTACCGCGCTGCGCTCGTCTCCGCGATGAACCAGTACGACGCCGACCAGAGCGATGCCAACTGGGAGCTCGTCAAGACCGCGTTTGTCGACGGCTGGGCCACGCAGTACGCTGCCGCCAACGGCTAAGCCGCTTTTAAAAAAGCAAGCGCATCTGAAAAGCACAAATGAGAGGGGCGGGCGATTTCGCCCGTCCCTCCCTGCATATCACGGCGAGCGCCGCATGAAGCGCCCGCCGTGCAGAAACAAAAGCAATATTCTATCTTTGGCTGGGAGTTGATCGAATTGAAACATAAGCACAGCAACGCTGCGGTCAACAGCTCGATGATCCGCCGCCCGATCCGCCGCTGGTTCCCGCTCTTTATGGGACCCATGGTCTGCGCGTTCATCATCGGCTTTGTCTATCCGTTCTGCAAGGGCATCTATCTCTCCTTCTGCAAATTCAAGGTCACGAGCGACGCGCATTTTGTCGGCCTTGAAAACTACCGTCGCGCGTTCCAGGATGCGAGCTTTGTGCATTCGTTCTGGTTCACGGCGCTGTTCGCCATCGTGTCGCTCGTGCTCATCAACGTGCTGGCCTTTGCGGTGGCCTACGCGCTCACGCAGGGCATCAAGGGCAGCAACCTGTACCGCACGGTGTTCTTCATGCCAAACCTCATCGGCGGCATCGTGCTCGGCTACATCTGGTCGATGATCTTCGACGGTATCCTCTCGCGCTACGGCACGTCGATCCTGCTCAACTCAAAGTACGGCTTCTGGGGGCTCATCATCCTGATGTGCTGGCAGCAGATCGGCTATATGATGATCATTTACATCGCGGGCCTGCAAGCTGTCCCTGAGGACATGCTCGAGGCCGCGAAGATCGACGGCGCGAGCCGCTGGCAGACGCTTTGGAAGGTCACGATCCCGAATGTGATGCCCTCCATCACCATCTGCACGTTCCTCTCTCTTACGAATGGCTTCAAGCTCTTCGACCAGAACCTCGCCCTCACGGGCGGCCAGCCCTATACCATCCTGTCCGACGGCAGCTCGATCAAAGAGACCGAAATGCTCGCGCTGAACATTCTCAACACGTTCTACGGGCAGAATGCCAACTCGCGCGGCACCGCGCAGGCCAAGGCCGTGCTGTTCTTCATCCTCGTCGCGACCATCGGTCTTCTCCAGCTCAGTGCCAACCGCAAAAAGGAGGTGCAGCAGTAATGAACAAGCGCTCTCTTTCCGCAGAAGCCCGCCGCAAGACGATCCTCTCCATCGTGCTCGGCGTCATCTGCGTCATCTATGTGCTGCCGGTCCTCACGGTGGTCATCAACTCCTTCAAGCTCAACACCTATGTCAAGACCGACACGTTCGCCCTCCCGAACGCGGAGAGCTTTGCCGGCTGGGCGAACTTCATCAAGGGCCTGACGTTCGGCAACTACCCGTTCCTAAAATCCGCCGGCTACAGCTTATTTATCACCATCGTCTCGACCGCGCTGATTTTGCTCTGCACGTCGATGGCCGCATGGTACATCGCGCGTGTGGACAGCAAATTCTGCCGCATGGTCTATTATCTCTGCATCTTTTCGATGGTCGTGCCGTTCCAGATGGTGATGTTCACACTGTCGAAGACGGCCGATACTCTCAAGCTCAACACCCCCTGGACCATCCCCATCATCTACCTCGGCTTTGGCGCGGGGCTTGCGATTTTCATGTTCGTCGGCTTTGTCAAATCCATCCCGCTTGAAATTGAGGAGGCGGCCGCCATCGACGGCTGCGGCCCGCTGCGCACGTACTTCTCCGTCGTGCTGCCGATGCTGCGGCCCACGATGATCTCTGTCGGCATTCTCGAGATCATGTGGGTGTGGAACGACTATCTGCTGCCCTATCTCGTGCTCGACCGCACGAAGTACATGACCATCCCCATCCACATCCAGTACCTCAAGGGCAGCTACGGCACCGTCGACCTCGGCGCGACGATGGCGCTGATCCTGTTGAGCATCATCCCTGTCATCGTGTTCTACCTGCTGTGCCAGAAGTACATCATCAAGGGCGTGGCCGCAGGCGCGGTAAAGGGTTAACACCTTTCATCCTTCATTTTCCAGAAAGAAGTGGTTCCATTGATCGAACGTTCCTCCGGCATTCTGATGCCGATCTCGTCCCTTCCCTCGCCCCACGGCATCGGCACGATGGGCAAGGCCGCCTATGACTTTGCCGACTTTCTCGCCGCCGCGGGTCAGAAATACTGGCAGCTCTTGCCGCTCGGCCCGACGAGCTACGGCGACTCGCCGTATCAGAGCTTTTCGTCCTTTGCGGGTAACCCGTATTTCATCGACTTGGACTTGCTCATCAAAGATAAGCTCCTGACGCGCGCGGAGGTCAACGCCTGCGACTGGGGCGACGATCCCCTCTATGTCGACTACGGCAAAATCTACGCGAGCCGCTTCACGCTGCTCGAAAAGGCCAAGGCGCGCGGCTTTACGCGCGACCGCGAGGCCGTCGCGGCATTTGAGCGGGAAAATGAGCGCTGGCTGCCGAACTACGCCCTCTTCATGGCGCTCAAGCGCCACTTCGGCATGAAGTCCTGGACGGAATGGGACGACGAGGACATCCGCTGCCGCACAAGCAGCGAGGTCATCGAGCGCTACCGCGCCGAGCTGCACGAGGATGTGGAGCTTTTCACTTACATTCAGTTTCTCTTCTTCCGCCAGTGGGAGGCACTCAAGGCGTACATCCACTCGCTCGGCATCCGCATCATCGGCGACCTGCCCATCTATGTGGCGATGGACTCCGCCGACGTGTGGGCAGAACCCGAAATGTTCCAGCTCGACGAGCATAACGTGCCCACCGAGGTCTCCGGCGTCCCGCCTGACTGCTTCAGCGAAGACGGGCAGCTCTGGGGCAACCCGCTCTACAACTACGAGGCCATGGCGAAGGACGGCTTCGGCTGGTGGATCCGCCGTGTCGGCGGCGCGCAGAAGCTCTACGACGTCATCCGCATCGACCATTTCCGCGGCTTCGAGAGCTACTGGGCCATTCCCTACGGCGAGACGACCGCCAAAAACGGCCGCTGGGTCAAGGGCCCCGGCATATCGCTCGTCGGCGTGCTGACCGGCTGGTTCCGCGACCTCGATTTCATCGCCGAGGACCTCGGCTATCCCTCGCCCGAGGTCGTGCAGCTGCTCTCCGATTCCGGTCTTCCCGGCATGAAGGTCCTCGAGTTTGCGTTCGACTCGCGCGACCCGAGTGACTACCTGCCGCATAGCTGCAACTTCAACAGCATTTGCTACACCGGCACGCACGACAACGCGCCCCTCGCCCTCTGGCGCACGGAGGCGGATAAGGCGGACATCGCGTTCGCGAAGAAGTACCTCGGCCTCAATGACGAGGAGGGCTTCAACGCCGGCATCATCCGCGGCGGCATGAGCTGCCAGAGCAGGTTGTTTGTCGCACAGATGCAGGACTATCTGGGCCTTGGCAAGGGCTGCCGCATGAACACCCCCGGCACGAGCAGCGGCAACTGGCAGTGGCGCATGCTGAGCGGCGAGGCGAGCAAAAAGCTCGCAAAGTCCATCCACGAGACGACCCGCATCTACGGGCGCCTGTAAGGAAAATATGGCACGGCGGTTTTGGGCATACGCCCAAAACCGCCGTATTTCGTTATATTTCATCAGAATATTACGAATTGTATTTATATTTTGACGGAAAAAGAGAGCTGGGTATTGCCCTGCTCTCACTTTTTCAATTCACAGGAGTAACAGTTTGCTGTAGTCCAGTGCAATGCGGACGGCTGCGCCCGCTTGCAGATCACTTTCGTGTCCAACAGTGATGCGCAGCATCGGCGCGCCTTCGGCACTGCCTTCCGGACGCAGGAGGAGGATGTTCTCTTCCACGCCGGGGATCATGCGGCAGACGGTGCAGGCCATTCCGCCGCTTTCACTCAGGGTGACGGCATTGTCAAGAATGCCAAGCATTGTAAAGGACTTTTCCATGCCAGCAAGCGGCAGCGCCACGTTCCACTCGGGAAGATAGACCTTGCCGTCTTTCGCCTCGGCGGCGAAGAAGTTCTTGCAGCCCGCGAGGCGCGCCGCGCTGACGCTGCCCGGGTGGCGGATCATTTCGTCCATCGGCGTGACCTCGCCGGTCCGTCCGTTTTCCATCACACAAACGCTGCGGCAGTTGCGGTAACACTCGTCGCGGTCGTGGCTGACCCAGAGGATGGGGCCGTTGAACGCCGCGAGCAGGTCGGCAAGCTCGATCTCAAGATTCCACTTTAAGTAGCTGTCCAGCGCGGAGAACGGCTCGTCGAGCAGAATCGCCTCCGGCTCGGAACACAAAATGCGCGCGAGCGCTACGCGCTGCTGCTGGCCACCGGAAAGCTGCGCGGGATGCTTTTTCTCCAGGCCCTCAAGGCGGAACATGCGGATCTTCTCCACCAGCACGCGGCGCTTTTCCGCCTTGTCGCCGCTGCGGATGCCGCAGAGGATATTTTGCTCCACGCTCATGTTCGGGAACAGCGCGTACTGCTGGAAAAGATACCCGACCCTGCGCTGCTGCGGCGGCAGATTGATCTTCTTCTCGCTGTCAAACAGCACGCGGCCGCCGAGCACGATGCGCCCGCGGTCGGGCGTCACGATGCCGGCGATGCACTTTAAGGTCATGCTCTTGCCACAGCCCGAGGCGCCGAGCAGGGCCATCGTCTCATCCGGCGCTTCAAACTTGGAATGCAGCGTGAACGCGCCGAGCTTTTTTTCAATATCGACGGACAAACTCATTTTCTCGTCCTCCTCGCCTTGCTCGCATCCGTGAGGAAGTCACGCCGCTCGAGCATATTGACCACCAACAGCACGACGGCGGAGATCGCCATATTGACGATGACCCACTTCGTCGTGAGCGCGTCGTTGTTCGTCTGCCAGAGCTGATAGACCGTGGTGGAGATCGTCGCGGTCTTGCCGGGCGTGTAGCCCGCGATCATGCTCGTCGCGCCGTATTCGCCGAGCGCGCGTGCAAAGGCCAGCACCGTGCCGGCCAGCACGCCCTGACGGCAGTACGGCATGCGGATCCGCCAGAAAATGTAGGTATTCGACAGGCCCAGCGTCTGCCCCGAATAGGCCAGCGTCTCGTCAAAAGACTCGAACGCGCCGCGCACCGTGCGGTACATCAGCGGGAAGATGACGACCACCGTGGCAAAGATGGCCGACCACCAGGTCATGACCATCTTGACGCCGAACGTTTCGAGCACCCACGCGCCGACGACGCGCTTGGGGCCAAACACGCGCAGCAGAAGATAGCCCACGACCGTAGGCGGCAGCACGAGCGGCAGCGTCAGGATCACGTCGAGCACACCCTTGACGAGTCGCGGGAGCCTCGCAATGTAATAGGCGGCAAAAATGCCGGCAAAGAAAATAACGACCGTGGAGATCGCCGCAATACGCAGCGAATTCCATAAGGGATACCAATCCATAGAGCACCTGCCTTTTGCCGCCAGCGGCGGCAGATTTGCAAAGGGGACCATTCTTAGCGTAAGAATGGCCCCCTTTGTATCCCCCAAGAAGCGCAAGGGGCTTTTAGCCCCTTGACCCCAAGGGTGCCGTGGATATCGCACTTTTCAGTAAAGTGTGATACTGCTTTTTCTAAACGACTTGGTCTGCTTCTATCTCCGCTGTCGCTGCTGCCCGTTTTATCGAATCAAATCAGTTCGCGGTATAAAGAAGGCTCAGTCAATTTTAGTTAGCGGGGGAGAAACCGACGCTCTTGAACACTTCCATGGCGTCAGCGGTCTGGAGGTAGTCGAGGAAGGCCTGGGCGGCTTCTTCCTTTTCGCCCTTCAGGACGGCGGCGGGATAGATGACCTGGCCGCACATCTCGGCGGTGGCACTGTCGACGACCGTTAGGCCGGCAGAGTAAGCGTCGGTGGCGTAGATGATGCCGCAGTCGGCGCTGGCCTCGCTCACCTGGGTGGTGACTTCCTTGACGTTGTTGCCGTAGGTCAGGCAGTCGGTCATGGCCGATTCGTCAAGGCCGTAGTAGGCGAAGATCTTCTGGGTGTACTGGCCGACGGGCACGTCGCTGTTGCCGATGGCGAGCATGACGTCGCCGCTCTTGAGGAGTTCAGCGAGCTGGTCGAAGCTCTCGATGTCCTTGGGGTTGCCCTCGGGAACGGCGAGCGTGACCTTGTTCTCGAGCAGGTTGATGCGGCTGTCGGTCACGATGAGGTCAAGACCGTTGGGGTTCTTGTCCTTGTCGTCAATAAGGCTGCCGTCCATGGCGTTCATCTGCTTGGGAGCGGCGGAGATGAACAGGTCGCAGTCAGCGCCCTCGCTGATCTGGGTGAGGAGCTTGCCCGAGGAGTCGAAGTTGTAGGTGATGTTGACGTTCGGCGCGACCTCCTTGTACATCTCGGCGATCTCATTGAGCGTTTCGGTCATGGAGGCGGCGGCGAAGACGACGAGATCAACGCTCTCGGTGTTCGCATCGCCTTGGGTGTCGTCGGTGTTCGTGTCGTCAGTCTTGCTGCCGCAGGCGGCCAGAGAGAACACGAGCGCAAGCGCAAGGATCAGAGACAAAAGCTTTTTCATGTTTGGGTACTTCCTTTCAAAAATTTTTCTTTTTCGCGCGTTCATTGAAAAGCGCGGCGATACAGGAACGGGCAAGAACACGCCGCACGCAATTTATTTTCAATCCCCAGCTGGGAACTTGGACAAAATCATTTCGCTATCCTCAAAATAGATAGCGCTCTCCCAAGATTTCGCGCCCGCAGGCGCGAAATCCTGAAGTTGTCAAAAAGTACCGACTCATTCGGTTCAAAAATCTATCAGTCCTGCCCCCCCTAACCCCGCGCCCCTGGGGCGCGAAACAGCGTCGCAGACTTTTCCCCGCAAGGGGGATGCGGCATCCGTAAAGCGGCAAAGCCGCTAACGGCTGCCCAAGCCGTCCGCAGACGGCAAATAATCTTGATCCGTTTTTTGCCGCGGTCACCGTCGCGGCATTACGATTCCCGCGCCCGTTGGGCGTGCCAATCGTGCCGCTTCCTCGAAACTGGCTCGCTTCATCCGCCGCTGGCGGCGCTTCGCCAATTTCCATGCGCGCGGCAAAAAACACCTCTCAGCCTGCAAGTGTGCGAGCATAAGCGAGTGCGCGCAGCAGGCTGTACCCCCCCCTCAAAACGATGGCTCCGCCATCGTTTTGAAGTTTTATTTTCCGAACGGGCAGATCGGATAGTGGCACGGCTTGCACCCAAGGCACAGCCCGCCTTCGCCGAGCGCCGCGAGATCCGCGCGCGTCACGGGCACATCCGCCGCGATCTTCGGCAGCACCAGATCAAAGACCGTCGCGCCCGCATACATCACGCACCCGGGCAGACCCATGACGGGCACACCATCGTCAAAGTAACCAAGCAGGAACATCGCGCCCGGCAGGACCGGCGCGCCGTAGGCGATGATATTCGCGCCTGCGGCCTTGATGCCGCCCGGCGTGTTGTCGTCGGGGTCGACGCTCATGCCGCCCGTGCAGAGGATCATGTCCGGCTTTTTCCCGCGCATGGCGAGCACCGCGTCGCGCACATTCTCCACCCCGTCGCCGGAGTAGACGACCTCGAGCGTTTCGATGCCGTAGGTCTTGAGCTTGTCGATCACGACCGGCGTGAACGTATCCTTGATGAGGCCCTTTTTGACCTCACCGCCGGTGGCGACGATGCAGGCGGTTTTGCGCACATAGGGCTTGAGAGACAGCAGCGGCTTATCGCCCGCGGCCTGCTCGGCCTTTCGGAGCTTTTCTTCCTCGATGATGAGTGGGATGACGCGCATGCCCGCGAGCTTGTCGCCCTCGCGTACAGCCATGCCGCCCTTGCGCGTGGCGATCATCACCTCGTCCTGGCTATTCACGGCGACAAGGCGCGCGGAATCGACCAGAAACACGCCGTCACAGGCGGCCTTGAGCTCGATCTTGCCCTCTTTCACGCCGCTGCGGATCATGTTTTCCTGCCCGCAGAGGGCCAGAAGCCGTTCCGCCGCGTCGTTTTCGTGCACCATGCCGGACGTCATTTCCCAGACATAGAGGTGCTCCTTACCCATGCTGAGCAGCACGGGGATGTCCTCTTCCGTCACGACGTGGCCCTTGCGAAAGCGCGCATCCTTATACTGGTCCTTGATGATCTGCGTCATGTCGTGGCAGAGCACATGGCCCACCGCGTCCTCGGTTTTGATAAGTCTCATTTCTTCAGCACCTCAATCTCGTCTCCGGCCTGAATGCGGCCCTCTTTGATCACAATGGCAAAGATGCCTTCGGTCGGCATCACGCATTTGCCCGTCGTGCGCTTGATCTCGCAGTCGTTGTGGCACTGCTTGCCGATCTGCGTGACCTCAAGCTCCGTCTCGCCCACGCGCAGGCGCGTGCCGACGGGGAGCGTCTTGAGTTCGATGCCTCGGGTGTTGATGTTTTCGGCAAAGATACCCGCATCCAGCTCGAGCGGGCAAATAGCGCGCATCGTGTCCACGCTCTCGTCGGCCAGCAGGCTGATCTGGCGGTGCCAGTCACCCGCGTGGGCGTCGCCCACAATACCGTGGCGGTATTTTACGTCGATATAGGGCACCTCGTGCTTGCGCACGCCCTTTTTTTCGCTGATGTTCACAGCGGTCACCTGTGCCATTTCTTCATTCCTCCGCTTCATAAACGCCGCTCTTGCCGCCCTCTTTATAGAGAAGGTGGATGCCGTCGATGCGCATATCGCGCTGCACGGCCTTGCACATGTCGTACACCGTGAGCGCGGCGACGCTGACGGCTGTCAGCGCTTCCATTTCAACGCCCGTTTCACCGTGGCAGCGGATCTCGCTGCGGATGTGCAGGGCGGTTTCTTCGATTTCAAATGAGATGTCCACCTTCGTGAGCAGCAGCGGGTGGCACATCGGGATCAGTTCACTGTTTTTCTTCGCGGCCATGATGCCCGCGACCTGCGCGACCGCCAGCACATCGCCCTTGCCGATGGAGCCCTCTTTGATCTTGTCCATCGTCGCTTTTGCCATGCGGACCGTCGCGGCGGCGCGCGCCACGCGATAGGTCTGCGCCTTTTCGCTCACATCCACCATGCGGGCGCGGCCCTGTTCGTTAAAATGCGTCAGTTCCATTCTCAGCCTCCGATCGCAAACATGCCGCGGTGCGTCTCCGTGATGCCAGTCTCGTCCATGTGGTGGCGCTCCGGCTTCATCAGAATGCCGCGGCGGATGGCCTGCTCCAACTCCTCGCCGGATAAGCCCCGCAGCGTGATCTCCACATCCGAGTGCAGGCAGGGCTTCAATTTCCCGTCCGCCGTGATGCGGATGCGGCTGCACTCTGCGCAGAACGCGTGGCTCATCGGCGCGATGAGACCGATGGTCCCCTTTGCGTCCGGCAGACGGTAGCATGCGGCCACGCCGTCATGCGAAATGGGCTCCAACTCCGGACAGCGGTCCAAAACCGCCTGCGAGGGGAGGTATGTACCGAAATCCTTTCCGCAGCCCATCGGCATGCGCTCGATGAAGCGCACCTGCCACGGGTGTTCGCGCGTTAAGTCCACAAAATCAGCGATCTCGTCATCGTTGACGCCGCCGAGCAGCACGCAGTTGAGCTTGATCTTCGCAAAGCCCGCGCGCTCCGCCGCGTCGATGCCATCTATGACGTCCTGCAGCGTACCAAGGCGCGTGATGGCGCGAAAGCGCTCCTCGTTCAGCGTGTCGAGGCTGATGTTGAGGTGCGTGACGCCCGCGTCGCGCAGCGGCCGGGCAACCTCCTTGAGCAGGCTGCCATTCGTCGTGACGCAGAGCTCTTCAACGCCGGGAATTTCTGATAACATGCGGCAGAAGTCCACCGCACCGCGGCGCACGAGCGGCTCGCCACCGGTGACGCGGATCTTTTTGACGCCGCAGCGCACAGCCGCGGCGGCCATATCCCGCAGCTCCTCGAGCGAACAAAAATCTCCGTGCGCGCGCTTTTCCACACCCTCTTCTGGCATGCAGTAGCGGCAGCGATAATTGCAGCGGTCCGTGATGCTGATGCGCAGGTATGTAATTGATCTTGCAAAGCCGTCCAGCATCTGAAATGCCTCTTTCTTCCATGGTACAGCATGATATTTTAGCAAATATCACGCTCTTACGCAACACAGTCGTCCGATAATATCGAACTGTATTTTTATATTATCGTAATCTTGACTTTTTCCGCAGTATTTTTTAGAATACAAGCAACGATTTTTGATTGGGAGGGCCGATTTATGACTGACGGCAACACCATCCGCTCCGTGGCGAAGGCGATGGAGCTTTTGCAGCTCCTCAGCGACGCGGGCGAGGCGATGACGCTCACCGCCATCAGCGAGCGCGCAGGGCTGCCCAAGAGCACAGTGTTCGGCCTTTTGACCACCATGCGCGACTATGACGTCATCACACAGCACGCAGACGGCAAATACGCCCTCGGCCTGCGCCTTTTTGAATACGGCTGCCGCGCCAGCGCGTTCTGGAACATCTCGTCCCTCGCGCGGCCTTACCTTGAGCATCTGGCAGAAGCGACCGGCGCCTCCGCCATGCTCTCCACCTATGAAAACGGGCACATCGTCGCCCTCGACCAGGCCGAGGGGCGCGACAGCCTTCGCATCGTCTCCGCGCCGGGGGCGCGGCTGCCGCTGCACTGCACCTCGCAGGGCAAGATCGTCCTCGCCTATATGAGCGAGAGCGAGGCGGCAAATCTGCTCGCCCGTGTGTCGCTCACGCCCTACACCCCGCACACAGAAACGGACGCGGGTGCTTTGCTCGCATCGCTCCCCGCCTGCCGCGAGGCGGGCTTCGCCGTGGAAAACGGTGAGTATAAGATCGGTCTTCGCTCCATCTCCGCGCCGGTGTTCACCGGCGGCGGCGCGCTCAAGTACGTCGTCAGCGTACTGGGGATGTTCCGCTCCGTGCACTCGGACGAGTTCGCGCACGCCGAGCGCGCGGTCGTCGCCGCGGGGCAGATGCTTTCCGCCGCACTGGGCTATCCGGGAAAGTGAGACTTTTTTCCGCGCGGAAAAATCTACGCTTGACTCTACAATTGTTATAGAGTTTATGATGACTCCATGCTATACTGATAAGGAGTCCTTTCCGATGCAAAACGATCTCACCACCGGCAGCGTCTTTCGCAACGTTGTGTCCTTTTCGCTGCCGTATCTGCTCTCTTACTTTTGGCAGACGCTCTACGGCATGGCCGACCTCTTCATCATCGGCCAGTTCGAGGGCGTTGCCAGCACGACCGCCGTCTCCATCGGCTCGCAGGTGATGCACATGCTCACAGTCATGCTCGTCGGCCTTGCAATGGGCGCGACGGTCAGCATCGCGCAGGCCACCGGCGGCGGCGACAAAAAGCGCACCGCCTCTGCCATCGGCAACACGGTCACGCTCTTCATGCTGCTGTCTCTTGCGCTGACGGCACTGCTGCTCGCGCTGCGCGGGGGTATCGTCTCCATCATGTCCACACCGGAGGAGGCCGTGCAGGGCACGCTCGCCTATCTCACGGTCTGCTTTATCGGTATTCCGTTCATCACGGCGTACAACATCATCGCCTCGATCTTCCGCGGCCTTGGTGACAGCAAGAGCCCCATGTACTTCATCGCCGTCGCCTGCGTCGTCAACATCGCGCTCGACTACTACTTCATGGGCACGCTGCACCCCGGCCCCGCGGGCGCGGCGCTCGGCACCACGCTCTCGCAGGCGGTGAGCGTCCTCGTCTCGCTCGCGGTCATCTTGAAGCGCAGGCTCATCTCCGTCCGCCGCGCGGACTTTCGCCCGCAGCGCGCCGTCATAGGTAAGCTCCTGCAGATCGGCGTGCCCGTCGCTCTGCAGGACGGCTTTATTCAGGTCTCGTTTGTCATCATCACGATCATCGCCAACCGCCGCGGTCTGACGGACGCGGCCGCCGTCGGCATCGTCGAAAAGATCATCGGCTTCCTCTTCCTCATCCCGTCGTCGATGCTCTCGACCGTCTCGGCGCTCGGCGCGCAGAATATCGGCGCGGGCAAGCCCGAGCGCGCGCGTCTCACGCTGCGCTACGCCGCGTTGATCGCCTGCTCGTTCGGCATCGCGGTCGTCATCCTCACCCTGTTTATCGCCGAGCCGCTCGTCGGCCTCTTCACGCCTGATGCCGCCGTCGCCGCCGCGGGCGGGCAATATCTGCGCGGCTACATCTGGGACAGCTTCTTTGCCGGCGTGCAGTTCAGCTTCAGCGGCTATTTCTGCGCCTGCGGCAAGTCGGGCATCTCGTTTCTGCACAATTCGCTCTCGATCCTGCTCGTGCGCGTGCCGGGGGCGTACCTTGCGTCCAAATACTTCCCGCAGACGTTGCTGCCCATGGGCCTTGCCAACGCCGCGGGGTCGCTTTTCTCCATCCTCGTCTGCGTGATCGCCTACGCCATCCTCACGCGGCGGGAAAATCGTGCGCAGGAGGCATCATAAATGGCTCTTCCCCAGCTTTTCTCCATCGGCGAAATGGCAAAAATTTTCCATCTCAGCGTGAGCAGCCTGCGCCACTACGAGGCGCTTGGCCTTGTCACGCCGGAATATGTCGATCCGTCGACGAACTACCGCTACTACAGCGTCCGCCAGTTTGAGCCGCTCAACACCATCCGGTATCTGCGCGCGATGGACATGCCACTCACCGAGATCGCTGATTTTCTGCAAAACCGCGACGTGGAGACGATCGAAGAAAAGCTGCGCGCGCAGAAGGCCGCCGTTGTACAGAAGCAAAAGGAGCTCAAGCGCATCGAGCGCAAGCTCGACGCGCGCCTTAGCCAGCTCCAAGATGTGCGGCATGCGCCGCTCGGCGAGATCACGCTCATCCATTCGCCCGCGCTTCGCCTTTTCTGGATCGACACGGTGCTGACCGCGCTGGACTACTCCGCGCTCGAGCTCTCCACGAGCCGTCTTGCCGCCGCGCAGGCCGAAGCGCTGGTCTTCCTCGGCAAGGTCGGCTTCAGCGTATCGCAGGAGCACTTGAACGAGGGCAGCTTCGGGCAGTATGACGGCGAATTCCTCGTGCTTGACGAGGCCGACCGCTTTGCGGGCGACGTCATTGATCTGCCCGCTTCGCTCTGCGCATGCGTGCGCTTCCGCGGACACCACGCCGAGTCGCCCGCGCAGTACCGTCGCTTGATGCAGTTCATCCGCGAGGAAGGCTACACCGCCGCCGGATTTTCGCGCGAGATTACAGTCATCGACTACGGCTTCACGACCGACACGGAAAAGTTCGTCACTGAACTCATGATCCCCCTGCAAAAGGTATAAAAAAAGTTCCCGCGTTTCATAGCTGGGTGTACGTAAGACAGTATTGCGCCGAGATTGACGAAGCGGCACGAAACCGCATGGAGCTGATCGTGCGGTCACTGGCAGAGCAAAACGGCGTGACCGAGCAACTGAAAGCTGAAAACCAAATGGAATGGGTGCGGCAGATGAACGCTTGCAAGACACAGGCAGAGGAGATTGTGAAAGCGGAATTGATTTATGATTGAGCGAGAAAGTCCGGGCAGAAAACTGTTCGGACTTTTCTCATATAGTCCAAAGTTGCGGTAGAAATGTTCACAAGTTTTATGGTATAATTTGAATACAAAATTGAGCAACAAATCTTGCTAATGTTTGTCAAGGACTTTTTTCTGAAAGTTGCACAGAAAAAAGGGTGCACTAAACGAACCCACCAGATTGCGGGCTTTGAAAAAATGATGTAGAATTAAAGTGGTTTACTTGTAGAGCTCCATTGCTCTGGCGTAGTAGATCCGGAGAAACTTGTTCACACCAGCCATCTTGGCTACGTTGAAAGGCTTCCCTTCCTGCTCTTTTTTGAGCATAAAGAGGTACACAGGGTCGTCTTGAGGTTTTGTCAGTTTAAGGGCCTGCATTACCTCGTAACAAGCCTTCCGGAGGGTAGAACTGCCACGTTTTGAAATGTGGCGGTTTCTGCTCTCGAATTGTCCGGATTGATATGGAGGGGCATCGTTGCCGGCATAGGAGTTCAATGCCTTACCGCTGTGAAAGCGATGGACATCACCGATCTCGGCGAGGATAATCGGTCCGAGGCGGTCACCAACGCCGTGCATTGCTCGGAGTACCTTGTATTCCGGAATTGTCTCGGCGATGTTTCTCATCTGAGAAATGATTTCGTCGGCAGCATTTTGTGTTGCGGAAAGCAGGTCAACGCATTGATTTTGTGAGAGCCAAATGTAAGGGTCTTCGCCGCGGGTGGTAATGCTGTCAACAGC